>OOBS01000018.1_pt1 | contig 117055 bp, 87 predicted proteins | sample 1671381 | NCBI WGS metagenome assembly OOBS01 (sample SAMN06348151, study PRJEB24527) | human gut metagenome | biome: human gut; feature: ankylosing spondylitis patient; material: feces | host: Homo sapiens | place: China | collected 2015-10 | reverse complement strand
AGTAACTCTAAAAGTTTTGTAAAATGAAGAAAGAAGTAAAAGATACTATTATTGCTGAGCTCGGTGCGAAGTTGAAGGAATATCCTCACTTTTACCTCGTAGACCTCGCTGGTCTCAACGCCGAGGCAACAAGCAATCTTCGTCGCAAGTGCTTCAAGAACGAGATCAAGATGATCGTCGTTAAGAACAGCCTTCTCCGTGAGGCTTTCCAAGCATCAGACGTAGATTTCGAGCCGATGTATGGCGCACTTAAGGGTACTACAGCTGTGATGTTCTGCAACACTGCAAACGTACCTGCAAAGCTGCTTAAGGAATACAAGAAAGAGGGCATTCCTACACTCAAGGCTGCTTATGCTGAGGAGACAATCTTCGGCGCTGATCAGCTTGAGGCACTTGTAGCTCTCAAGAGCAAGAACGAGGTTATCGCAGATATCGTGGCATTGCTGCAGTCTCCTGCCAAGAACGTTGTTTCTGCTCTTCAGTCAGGCGCAAACACTATCCATGGTGTGCTTAAGACTTTGGGCGAGCGTCCTGAATAATTCAACTCCAAGTCACAAAACATTAATATTAAAAACAATTAAAATTTAAAATAAAATGGCAGATATTAAAGCTATTGCTGAAGAATTGGTAAATCTTACAGTAAAGGAAGTAAATGAGTTGGCAACAGTCCTCAAGGACGAGTATGGTATTGAGCCTGCTGCTGCAGCTGTAGCTGTAGCTGCTGGTCCTGCTGCTGGTGGTGCAGCTGCAGCTGAGGAGAAGTCTACATTCGACGTAGTCCTCGCTGAGGTTGGTGGCGCTAAGCTCCAGGTTGTAAAGGCTGTTAAGGAGGCTTGTGGTCTCGGTTTGAAAGAGGCTAAGGATCTCGTAGACGGTGCTCCTTCTACAATCAAGGAAGGTGTAGCTAAGGACGAGGCTGAGAACCTTAAGAAGGCTATCGAAGAGGCCGGTGCTAAGGTAGAGCTCAAGTAATTAGAGTAATACATTTTTTATATAAATGGTTAGGATTCTCCAAGTAGGTGAGTCCTAACCTTTTTGTGTCTTTTATTATATTATTAATAAAACCCATTTAATAACTTCTAATGGCTACAAAAATTGTTGATAACAGAGTAAATTTTGCCAGCGTGCATAATCCGTATCCATATCCGGATTTCCTCGATGTGCAGTTAAAGTCTTTCAAGGACTTCTTACAGTTAGACACTCCGCCTGAGGAACGCAAGAATGACGGTTTGTATAAGGTGTTCGCCGAGAACTTCCCTATTACCGATACACGCAATAATTTCGTTCTTGAGTTCTTGGATTACTATATTGACCCGCCTCGCTACTCTATTGACGAATGTCTTGAACGTGGTCTTACATATAGCGTACCTTTGAAGGCTAAGATGAAACTGTACTGTACTGATCCTGACCATGAGGATTTTGGCACATTCATACAGGACGTATTCCTTGGCACAATCCCTTATATGACAGACAACGGTACCTTCGTAATTAATGGTGCCGAGCGTGTAGTTGTTTCGCAGTTGCACCGTTCACCTGGTGTGTTCTTCGGTCAGGGTGTACATGCAAATGGCACTGTTCTTTATTCTGCCCGTATTATCCCGTTCAAGGGTTCATGGATTGAGTTTGCCACTGACATCAACAACGTGATGTATGCCTATATTGACCGTAAGAAGAAGTTGCCTGTTACAACTCTTCTGCGTGCTATGGGCTACGAGCAGGATAAGGATATCCTACAGACATTCGACCTTGCTGAGGAGATGAAGGTAAACAAGAAGAACATGAAGGCTGCCATCGGTCGCAAACTTGCCGCACGCGTACTGAAGTCGTGGAATGAGGACTTCGTAGACGAGGATACTGGTGAGGTTGTTTCTATCGAGCGTAATGAGGTAATCATGGAGCGTGAGACCGAGCTCACAGAGGATAACGTAGAAGATATTCTCGAGTCGGGCACATCATCAATACTTCTTCATAAGGATGCCGAGGCTGCCAACAAGTATGCCATCATCTTTAACACTCTTGCTAAGGACCCGTCAAACTCGGAGAAAGAAGCTGTGCTTTATATTTATCGCCAGTTGCGTAATGCCGACCCTGCTGATGACGCATCAGCGCGTGAGGTATTCCAGAACCTCTTCTTCTCGGACAAGCGCTACGACCTTGGCGAGGTAGGACGCTACCGTATAAATAAGAAGCTCGGTCTTGATACAGACTCTGATGTTCGTGTTCTTACTAAGGATGATGTAATCGAAATTATCAAGTATCTTATCCAGCTGGTTAACTCTAACGCCACTGTTGACGATATCGACCACCTTTCTAACCGTCGTGTTCGTACTGTGGGCGAGCAGTTGAGCAACCAGTTCTCAATAGGTCTGGCACGTATGAGCCGCACTATCCGCGAGCGCATGAATGTACGTGACAATGAGGTGTTCCAGCCAACCGATCTTATCAATGCCAAGACTATTTCAAGCGTTGTAAGTTCGTTCTTCGGTACCAACCCGCTGTCACAGTTCATGGACCAGACCAATCCGCTTGCTGAGGTAACTCATAAGCGTCGTCTCTCAGCTCTTGGCCCTGGTGGTCTTTCACGTGAGCGTGCAGGCTTCGAGGTTCGAGACGTACACTATACACACTATGGTCGTTTGTGTCCTATTGAGAGCCCTGAGGGTCCGAACATCGGTCTTATCTCTTCTCTCTGTGTATATGCTACAATCAACGAGCTTGGCTTCATCGCCACCCCATACCGTAAGGTTAAGGATTCTATCGTAGACCTCGATAACAACAACGTTGTTTACCTCACCGCTGAGGAGGAGGAGAACCACGTTATAGGTCAGGGCAACGCTCCGTTGCGTGAGGATGGCTCGTTTATCCGCGACTATGTTAAGTGCCGTCAGAACGCCGAGTTCCCAGTAGTGCCTCCTTCAGAGGTAGACCTTATGGACGTATCGCCGCAGCAGATTGCATCTGTATCTGCAGGCCTTATCCCATTCTTGGAGCATGACGACGGTCACCGTGCGCTCATGGGATGTAACATGATGCGCCAGGCTGTGCCATTGCTTCACAACGATGCTCCTATAGTAGGTACAGGTCTTGAGAAACAAGTTTGCGAGGACTCTCGTACAATGATTACTGCCGAGGGCGAGGGTGTTATCGAGTATGTAGACGCTACAACCATCCGCATCCTCTACGATCGTACAGACGACGAGGAGTTTGTAAGCTTCGAGCCTGCTCTCAAGGAGTATCGCATACCGAAGTTCCGTCGCACCAACCAGAACATGACTATCGACTTGCGTCCTATCTGCAATAAGGGTCAGCGTGTTAAGAAGGGCGACATCCTTACCGAGGGTTATGCTACAGAGAATGGCGAGCTCGCATTGGGCCGCAACCTTCTCGTTGCCTACATGCCTTGGAAGGGTTACAACTACGAGGATGCCATCGTGCTTTCGGAGCGTATGATTCGCGACGACGTGCTCACATCAGTACACGTAGACGAGTACTCGCTCGACGTGCGCGAGACAAAGCGTGGTCTTGAGGAGTTCACAAGCGATATACCTAACGTGTCAGAGGAAGCCACAAAGGACCTCGACGACAACGGTATCGTACGTATCGGTGCACGCATCGAGCCGGGCGACATCCTTATCGGTAAGATTTCGCCTAAGGGCGAGAGCGATCCTTCACCGGAGGAGAAGCTTCTGCGCGCCATCTTCGGCGACAAGGCAGGCGACGTTAAGGATTCTTCATTGAAGGCCAACCCGTCATTGAGCGGTGTTGTTATCGACAAGAAGCTCTTTGCACGTGCTATCAAGACTCGTGAGTCGAAGAAACAGGATAAGGTGATACTCGCCAAGATAGACGAGGAGTATGAGGCAAAGAACGACGACTTGAAGGATATTCTTGTCGACAAGCTCCTTACCCTCACCGAGGACAAGCCTTCACAGGGCATCAAGGACTACTCTGGTGCTGAGATTATCACAAAGGGCACCAAGTTCACAACTACAATGTTGAAGAACCTCGAGTACGACGGAATACAATCGAACGACTGGACAGGCGACGAGCACACCGATAAGCTCATCTCTAAGCTTATTATGAACTACATACGCAAGTACAAGCTTCTCGATGCCGAGCTCAAACGCAAGAAGTTTGCCATCACAATCGGCGACGAGCTACCTTCAGGCATTCTTCAGATGGCCAAGGTATATGTTGCCAAGAAGCGTAAGATTGGTGTAGGTGATAAGCTCGCAGGTCGTCACGGTAACAAGGGTATCGTGTCTAAGATTACACGTATGGAGGATATGCCGTTCCTTGAGGACGGACGTCCAGTAGACCTCGTGTTGAATCCTCTAGGTGTGCCTTCTCGAATGAACCTTGGTCAGATATTCGAGGCCATCCTCGGTGCTGCTGGTCGCAAGCTCGGTGTTAAGTTTGCTACACCTATCTTTGATGGTGCTCATCTTGAGGATCTCTCAGAGTGGACCGATAAGGCAGGTTTGCCTCACCTTTGCTCAACACACCTTTATGATGGCGAGACAGGCGAACGTTTTGACCAGCCTGCTACAGTAGGTGTTACCTACTTCTTGAAACTCGGTCACATGGTTGAGGACAAGATGCACGCTCGTTCAATCGGTCCGTACTCGCTCATCACTCAGCAGCCACTTGGTGGTAAGGCACAGTTTGGTGGACAGCGTTTCGGAGAGATGGAGGTTTGGGCTATTGAGGCATTTGGTGCCAGCCACGTACTTCAGGAGATTTTGACAATTAAGTCAGACGATACCGTTGGCCGTTCAAAGGCTTACGAGGCTATTGTAAAGGGCGATCCTATGCCTACACCAGGTATACCAGAGTCGCTCAACGTACTCTTGCACGAGCTTCGCGGTCTTGGTCTCAGCATCAAACTCGATTAATACCGACATCCCTAAATTATAGAAATATATGGCTTTCAAGAAAGATACAAAAGTTAAAAATAATTTCACGAAGATAACCATCGGTCTTGCCTCTCCGGAGGAGATATTGGAGAATTCGTATGGCGAGGTAACAAAGCCTGAGACCATAAACTATCGTACTTACAAGCCCGAGCGTGACGGTCTGTTCTGTGAGCGCATCTTTGGCCCGACACGTGACTATGAGTGCGCCTGCGGCAAGTACAAGCGTATTCGTTATAAGGGTATTGTGTGCGACCGATGCGGTGTTGAGGTTACTGAGAAAAAAGTACGTCGTGAGCGTAGCGGACATATAGAACTCGTTGTGCCTGTAGCTCACATTTGGTACTTCCGCTCTTTACCTAACAAGATTGGTTATCTGCTCGGTATGCCTACCAAGAAACTCGATCAGGTTGTTTACTACGAGAAGTATGTGGTAATACAGCCAGGTGCTCTTGAGGGACGCACCGACTCGGAGGGTCTTGAGCTCAACGGTTCACACAAGATGGACCTCCTCTCTGAGGACGAGTACATGGACATCATTGACAACAAGCTTGGTCCAGACAACGACTATCTTGACGATAGCGATCCTAATAAGTTCATCGCTAAGATGGGTGCCGAGGCTGTGTACGATCTTCTTGCAAACCTCGACCTTGACTCTCTTTCATACGAATTGCGCGACCGTGCAAATAACGACTCGTCACAGCAGCGTAAGACTGAGGCTTTGAAGCGTCTTCAGGTGGTAGAGGCTTTCCGCGGTTCTAAGGACGTAAACCGTCCAGAGTGGATGATTATGAAGATAATTCCGGTTATTCCGCCAGAACTTCGTCCTCTCGTTCCGCTTGATGGTGGTCGCTTTGCAACATCCGACCTCAACGACCTTTATCGTCGTGTAATCATACGTAACAACCGTTTGAAGCGTCTTGTTGAGATTAAGGCTCCAGAGGTTATCCTCCGCAATGAGAAGCGTATGCTTCAGGAGGCAGTGGACAGTCTCTTCGACAACTCTCGCAAGTCGAGTGCTGTAAAGAGCGATGCCAATCGTCCTCTTAAGTCACTCTCTGACTCGCTCAAGGGTAAGCAGGGACGTTTCCGTCAGAACCTCCTCGGTAAACGTGTTGACTATTCTGCCCGTTCGGTAATCGTTGTAGGTCCTGAGTTGAAGATGGGCGAGTGCGGTCTGCCAAAGCTTATGGCAGCCGAGCTTTACAAGCCGTTCATTATTCGCAAGCTCATCGAGCGTGGTATTGTGAAGACTGTTAAGAGTGCTAAGAAGATTGTAGATCGTCGTGAGCCGGTGATTTGGGATATTCTTGAGAACGTAATGAAGGGTCACCCAGTTATGCTTAACCGTGCTCCTACACTTCACCGTCTTGGTATTCAGGCCTTCCAGCCTAAGCTTATAGAGGGTAAGGCTATCCAGCTTCATCCATTGGCATGTACTGCGTTTAACGCTGACTTCGACGGTGACCAGATGGCTGTTCACCTTCCGTTGAGTAACGAGGCTATTCTCGAGGCGCAGATATTGATGCTCCAGAGCCACAATATCCTTAATCCTGCCAACGGTGCACCTGTTACAGTGCCTTCGCAGGATATGGTGCTTGGTCTATATTATATCACTAAGATGCGTCCGGGAGCCAAGGGTGAAGGACTTACATTCTATGGTGATGAGGAGGCTCTTATCGCCCACAACGAAGGCAAGTGCGACCTTCATGCTACTGTGAAGGTTATCGTAGACGACCTTGTAGACGGTAAGCTCCAGAAGCGCATGGTGGAGACTTCTGTTGGACGTGTTATTGTAAACCAGATTATACCGAAGGAAGTAGGTTTCTTCAACGATATCATCTCTAAGAAGACGCTCCGCGGACTTATCTCAAACGTAATCAAGGCTGTGGGTATGGCACGCGCCTGCGAGTTCCTCGACGGTATCAAGAACCTCGGTTATCGTATGGCATACGTTGCTGGTCTGTCGTTCAACCTTGACGACATCATCATCCCGCCAGAAAAGAAGGAGATTGTTGACCGTGGTCAGGCTGAGGTTCGTGCTATTGAGGACAACTATAACATGGGCTTCATCACTGAGAACGAGCGATACAATCAGGTTATCGATACTTGGACACACGTGAACAATGACCTTGCCAACATCCTTATGAAGGAGATGACAGAGGCCGACCAGGGATTCAATGCTGTATTCATGATGCTTGACTCTGGTGCCCGTGGTTCTAAGGATCAGATTAAGCAGCTCTCTGGTATGCGTGGTCTTATGGCTAAGCCTATGAAGGCAGGTGCCGAGGGACACCAGATCATTGAGAACCCAATTATATCTAACTTTAAGGAAGGTATGTCAGTGCTCGAGTACTTTATCGCATCGCACGGTGCCCGTAAGGGTCTTGCCGATACCGCTATGAAGACTGCCGACGCTGGTTACTTGACACGTCGTTTGGTTGACGTTTCGCACGATGTTATCATCTCAGAGGAAGACTGCGGTACTCTCCGCGGACTCGTTTGCACCGCTCTCAAGAATGGTGATGAGATAGTATCTTCTCTCGGCGAGCGTATCCTTGGTCGTGTTTCAGTACATGACATTATCCATCCGTCAACAGGCGAGATTCTCGTTCACGCTGGTGAGGAAATAACAGAGCCAGTGGCTAAGGCTATTGAGGATTCACCAATCGAGAGCGTAGAGATTCGTTCAGTGCTCACTTGCGAGAGCAAGAAGGGTGTCTGCATGAAGTGTTACGGTCGTAACCTTGCTACACAGCGCATGGTTCAGCTTGGTGAGGCTGTCGGCGTTATTGCCGCACAGGCTATTGGTGAGCCGGGTACACAGCTTACTCTCCGTACATTCCACGCCGGTGGTGTGGCTGGTAACGCAGCTGCTAATGCATCTATTGTAGTTAAGAACGACTGTAAGTTGCACTTCGAGGACCTTCGTGTTGTACCGTTTGTTGAGAATAATGGCGAGAAGGACATTGACTGCCAGATGGTAGTAAGCCGTCTGTCAGAGGTTCACTTTATCGATCCACATACCGACATTACACTTGCTACACAGAACGTACCTTACGGTTCTTCACTCTACTTCAAGGAGGGCGACATCGTTAAGAAGGGTGACCTTATTGCCAAGTGGGACCCATTCAATGCCGTTATCGTTACAGAGTATGCTGGTACACTTCGTTTCAATGATGTTATCGAGGGTATCACATACCGTGCCGAGACCGACGAAGCTACAGGTCTTACAGAGAAGATTATCACAGACTCTAAGGACAAGTCTAAGGTTCCTACCTGTGATATACTCGACAAGAATGGTGAGATTATAGGTACTTACAACTTCCCTGTGGGTGGTCACGTGGTCTGTGAGGATGGTCAGACTGTCAAGACTGGTACTACTCTCGTGAAGATTCCACGTGCAGCAGGTTCTGCAGGCGATATCACTGGTGGTCTTCCACGTGTTACAGAGCTATTCGAGGCTCGCAATCCGTCTAACCCAGCTGTTGTATCAGAGATCGATGGTGAGGTAACAATGGGTAAGGTTAAGCGTGGCAACCGTGAGATTATCGTTACATCTAAGACTGGCGACCAGCGTAAGTATCTTGTATCTCTGTCAAAGCAGATTCTTGTTCAGGAACATGATGCCGTGCGTGCAGGTACTCCATTGTCGGATGGTGTTATTACTCCGGGCGACATCCTTGCTATCAAGGGCCCTACCGCCGTACAGGAATACATCGTTAACGAGGTTCAGGACGTATACCGTCTGCAGGGTGTGAAGATCAACGATAAACACTTTGAGATTATTGTACGTCAGATGATGCGTAAGGTTCGTATTGACGAGCCTGGCGATACAACATTCCTTGAGCAGGAGATGGTTGACAAGCTCGACTTCGCTGAGGAGAACGACCGCATATGGGGCAAGAAGTATGTTGTCAATGCTGGCGATAGCGACGTGCTTAAGGTTGGTCAGATAGTTTCTGCTCGCAAGTTGCGTGATGAGAACTCAAGTCTTAAGCGTCGTGATTTGCGTCTTGTTGAGGTGCGTGACACCATACCCGCAACATCTACACAGATACTTCAGGGTATTACACGTGCCGCTCTCCAGACCAAGAGCTTTATCTCGGCTGCTTCGTTCCAGGAGACAACCAAGGTGCTCAATGAGGCAGCTATCCGTGGTAAGGTTGACTTCCTTGAGGGTATGAAGGAGAACGTTATTTCTGGTCACCTTATTCCAGCAGGTACAGGTCTTCGCCAGTGGGAGAAGATTGTTGTTGGCTCAAAGGAGGAATATGACCGTATGCAGGCTAATCGTCGCAACGTTACTGATTTCTCTAATCAGGAGTCGGCTGAATAATAAAGAATTATAAGGGTATTGCAAATGTCAATACCCTATAATATAAAAAACTGCTTATAAGCGTAGAGTTTATAAGCAGTTTTTTTTTATAATATAACTAAGAGGATGTAAATGTGTATGTTGTCAATTGATATCTTATTTTATTTGTCCAACTCCCATAAAGTATTTTTTAAGGACAAGCAGAGATATAAGACGTTCGCGGCGTGAGTTGCGGAACTGGTCAACATATTCGTGTGCATGCTTTATTATTGCCTCAGCCTCTTCGGGATGGGCTGAGTAGTAGTCCATACGTTCCAAAAGATCGGAGAAGTCGGGCTTTACTTCTATATAATGGTAGTTTGGAATAAGTCGGCCCTCCATGAACCATGTTTCAAATAGCGGTCGTGGCATAACTGCAATAGAGTTGGACGACATCACCCATTTCAAGTTAGATGCCACATCGTTTCCTTCAATTGACATTATGTATCGATATGGACGATGTTCAGGTATGGTTAACTTAGGCTTTGTCCATTCTTTCATATCCTTATCGATAACTCCTGCGTCTATGCGTGGATTGTCAAACCAGCGACGCATAAATTCCAAACGTTGTTTTTTGCCCGCAATCTTGCCACGAAATATGGCACGGTCTGTCTTATTGCGCCATGGCATTTTGTCGTTTGTGAATATAAAGTGGCGCACTTTATCAAGTTTCAGCAGCACAGCATTATGGTTGTCTCCGCCGATTGGACGGCTTTTGACTATGCTTGGAAGAGTTGGGGTATAGTTTACATCTCCAGAGATAAGGCACCAACGGTAGCTCGGATCAAAGTGGCGGGCATACTCCATAGCATCGTTATAATATACCTTTTGGCGTGTCATAGGCTGATTGCCAACATTAACTGAAGCTTCTGCCCATTTCTTGGGGTCTACCTCAGGATATGAACTGTTTTTGCAGTAATAATTCACACGGTCTAGAATATAGTCGCGGTCGGCACGTTGTTCTATTATACTGTCAAGTTTACTCAAAGCCGGTCGCAATAGTGCACGCGGAATATGAGTCATAACATATGCACGGATGTAGTAGATAAACTTCGGATTCTTACCGTTGAATATCTTGTTCTTTATTGCTTTTAGATTCATTGTTATTATTATTTGTTTATTGTATCGACTTCTTTATCAAAGCCACTTTTTCGTTTATATAAGTTTTGAACTGTTCGTCGCCAAGTACCTTAATGTCATCATATAGTCCCATGACAAAACGTCCTATGCCCATGAACGATGCCACCTCAATGTCCAAAATCCAATGAATGCCATCGGATGCGAGTGTTATTGAAGGTTCGGATAGTGGATATTCCTCCACCATTATATTGTGCGAGAGCTGTCCTAACAACAGTTTCACATGATAACGTTCCTCTCCTGAGAACATAAATATGTCGGTGTACAATTGTTTGTGCTGTGCCTTATTAGCCCATGGCATATCCATTAGTTCCACTTTTTCCATTCTTGATAGCTTAAACGTCTTGTTCTGGTGGCAGCATATTTCGTGACAACGTACATCTCTGTCATTATTCAGAAACATGTAAGGCTCCACGAACCTGTCGGTCACAGTGTGGCTGTGTGGCGACGAGTAGTTGCATATTTTCACTACTCGCTCTTTCTTTATAGCGTTTCGCAATACTGCTTTGTTTGAGTTTACCCTTTCTGAAAGAGTCTGACTCATCATAATGTCATTCAATCCAAAGTGGCGTGCCAACTTTGCGCGCAGTATTGACGCCATAGTGTCTTTAGGGTCGGCCTCGCTTAGAGTCTGGCACAAATACTCTGCCTCTGTATCTGTTAGTGGAATGTTCTCCTTCAGTTGTTTAAAGAAAGGCGATCTTTGGTCGAGATGATATCTGCTACCGTTGCGTACCACGCGAAATCCGTAGTCGCTAAGCAATTTAAGATAGTTGTATACGTTTCGTCGAGTCACTCCTAACATGTCGGCATACTGTTGTGTGGTAAGTTGTCCGTTGCAAGTGAGGTAGACTATGAGGTCGAGAATGCGTTTGCACTGTGCTGTTTCCATCAGGTTATTGTTAGCGTTAGTTTGTTAGTCAAATTGAAGTTCAAGTTGTCTATCGCCCATAAGGTTGTAGCTCATGCGATGGTATGGCGTTGTTCCGTGTTGTCGGATGCCCTCGCGGTGCGCCTTAGTTGGATATCCCTTGTTCTTCTGCCAGTCGTAGTATGGATACTCTTCAGCCAACCGGTCCATATATTCGTCTCGGAATGTCTTGGCAAGTATGCTTGCTGCGGCAATGGCTTGATACTTTCCGTCACCTTTTACTATAGTTGTATAAGGTAGGTCTTGGTATGGTGTAAATCGGTTTCCGTCTACGATAACAGCTTCAGGACGCACCTTTAGTTGATCGAGAGCACGGTGCATAGCGAGGAAACTTGCTTTAAGTATATTAATCTTATCTATCTCCTCAGGCGTTACCACTCCTACAGCCCATGCCACAGCATCTCGCACTATCATGTCGCGCAATTCTCTGCGTTTTTTCTCCGACAGTTTCTTCGAGTCGTTAAGCAACGGGTTGTCGTAGTTGCGTGGCAGTATTACGGCAGCTGCATACACGCTACCTGCCAAGCATCCACGTCCAGCTTCGTCGCAACCAGCCTCAATAAGGTCGGTATAGTAGTGGGGTAGCAAGTGGTTTGTTTCTTTATCTTTACTCATTGGTTGAAAATCTTGTTTGTGGCGACATTTATATAAAGTGTCTGTTTTGTATACATTATATATATAGATATATATGGCAAAAATACAAAAAAATATCGGGACAAATACCAATTGTCCCGATATTATTATGTTGACAGTTATAATGTATATGTATGTCTTCTGTTAGAACATCTGACTAACGCGCTTTATTCCTTCAACAAGTGTGTCTATTTCGTCTTTGGTGTTGTAAAGGGCAAACGAGGCACGTACCACACCTTGTACACCAAGACGGTCCATAACCGGTTGTGCACAGTGGTGACCAGTGCGCACAGCTATACCTAGTCGATCGAGCAGTGTGCCCATATCAAGATGATGTATGTCGCCAACGAGGAACGACACTACGGCATCCTTGCCTTCTGTGGTTCCAAACAGACGCATATTCTCTATTTCTGCCATACGAGCCATGCAGTATTCTGTAAGCTCGTGCTCGTGCTTTGATATGTTGTCCATGCCAATATTAGATACATAGTCGAGAGCTATAGCCAGTCCGTGTGTGGCAACATAGTCGGGGGTGCCAGCCTCAAACTTAAACGGCAGTTTCTCGAATGTTGTTTTCTCAAAGCTCACGCTCTCTATCATTTCGCCACCGCCCTGATAAGGAGGCATACGGTCGAGCCACTCCTCCTTGCCGTATAGCACACCAATACCAGTAGGACCATAAATCTTATGACCCGAGAAGGCAAAGAAGTCGCAGTCCATAGCTTGCACGTCAACGGCGAAGTGCGGGGTCGACTGTGCCCCATCAACTAATACAGGCACGCCATGTTCATGGGCAATACGTATTATGTCGTTTACGGGGTTCACCGTTCCGAGCGTATTGCTTACATGTGCAATGCTTACAATTTTAGTTTTGTCGGAGAACAACTTCTCGTAAGCATCCATGTCGAGTTTGCCTGAATCGTCCATAGGAATTACCTTGAGTGCAATGCCGCGCTTTGCAGCTTGCAACTGCCAAGGCACTATATTGCTGTGGTGTTCCATAACCGAGACAATAACCTCGTCGCCCTCTGTCATAAAGCCCTCGCAGAATGATGAGGCTACAAGATTGATACTCTCTGTAGTGCCACGGGTGAAGATAATCTCCTCTACCTTTGGCGCGTTAATAAATTGGCGCACCTTCTCGCGTGCTGCCTCGTGTAGGTCGGTGGCACGTTGTGATAGATAGTGAACACCACGATGAACATTGGCGTTGGCGTTAAGATATTCGTCGCGCATTGCATCAAGCACGCACAGCGGCTTCTGTGTAGTAGCCGCATTGTCGAGATATACGAGCGGACGATCGTAGACAGTGCGCGAAAGTATTGGGAAGTCCTCGCGAATTTTATTGATATCGTACATATAATTAAGTGAAGAGTGAAAAATTAAGAGTGAAAAGTGAAGAGTGAAGAGTGAAGAGTGAGGAGTGAAGAGTGAAAAATTAAGAGTGAAAAGTGAAAAATCAAATAGTATACTCTGTTAAACATTTGGATTTTTCACTTTTCACTTTTCACTTTTACTTACACATGCGGCATCCCTCACACTTGCTCAGCTCGCCACGGAATCGTTTCTCCACAAGATAGTGCAGGCGGTCGCGCAGTGGTTCAAGCTTAATTTGGTCGATTACCTCGTTGATGAAGGCAAACTCAAGCAGCAACTTAGCCTCCTTCTCGCTTATACCACGCTGTCGCATATAGAAAAGGGCAGCATCGTTGAGCTGACCAACTGTTGAGCCGTGCGAGCACTTCACGTCGTCGGCATAAATCTCGAGCATTGGCTGAGTATACATGCGTGCTGTCTTGGTGGCGCAAAGGTTTTGGTTTACCTCCTCGCTTATGGTCTTCTGTGCTCCGTGTCTAACAAGCACACGTCCGGCAAATGCGCCAGTCGATTTGTCATCAAGTACATATTTGTATAGTTCATGACTTGTGCAGTGGCTCACCTGGTGGTCGATAAGGGTGTTGTTGTCCACGTGCTGTGTTTTGTCTGCTATTACGCAGCCGTTGCACCAACACTCGGCACCCTCGCCCTTAAGCTGTACGTCGAGGCGATTGCGTGTAACACCATTGTGCAGTGTAATAACGTTGTGGTTGAAACGTGAGTCGCGCTGCTGCTCCACATAGACGTTCGACACGCGTGTGTTCTTGATGTGTGTCTCCTCCATACAATAGAGGTCGAGCGATGCATTCTGTCCAACGTAAGCCTCTATCACCTGTGTTGTAAGGAACTGATGGTCGTCTGCAGCATGGTCGCAGAATAGGAATTTGGCGCTTGCGCCTTCCTCCATAACGATTAGCACACGGCGGTTTACCATTAGATCTACGTCAGAGCGCAGAATGTTAATTACCTGCACCGTCTTGTCCAACACTACATTCTTCTTTACATGTACCATCAGTCCGTCTTGTGCCAGCATGGTGTTAAGGGCGGTAATACCGTCCTCGTTGGTCTTGGCTAGTTTGGCATAATGTTCAGCCACAAACTCAGGATGCTCTTTAGCATATTGTGCAAGCGATGTCACCTCTACGCCTTCGGGCAGATTATCTTTTGGTTGAAGTGCCGAACGAAACTGGTCGTTTACAATAAAGTATAACAATGTGCTAAGATTTGGCACATCGCAACGGAACGCCTTGTATGGGTCTACCGGAATCTCGATACGGTTTATGTTCAAGCCATAGTTTGGCTCAAACAGTCGGTCGATATTTGTATATTTGTATCGTTCTACCTTGCGTGATGGGAAGCCCAATTGCTCAAAGTCGGCAAAGGCAGCGTCGCGCACAGCGTTAAGCGCGTCGACACTATGGGCGCTTATCTGGTCGCGACATTCGCGGTAGAGGTCGATATATTGTTTCTCGCTATTCATTATTATGAGTTTTGAGTTTCTTCAACTTCTGCCTTAATCCAGTCGTAGCCTCTCTGTTCAATCTCCTTGGCAAGCTCAGGTCCGGCAGTTTTCACTATTCTTCCCTTGTATAGAACATGCACCACGTCGGGTTTAATCATATCCAGCAGACGCTCGTAGTGGGTTATGACAATAGCCGAAGTCTCTGGTGTGTGCATCTTGTTTACACCGTCTGCCACGATGCGCATGGCATCAACGTCAAGACCAGAGTCTGTTTCGTCGAGTATGGCAAGCTTAGGCTCAAGCATAGCCATTTGGAATATCTCGTTGCGTTTCTTCTCTCCACCCGAGAAACCCTCGTTTACAGAGCGGCGTGTGAACTTCGAGTCTAGTTCAACAATCTTGCGCTTCTCGTTCATTAGCTTCAAGAATTCGCCAGCTTTAAGTTCAGGCAGTCCCTGATACTTGCGCTTCTCGTTAACGGCAGCCTTAAGGAAGTTGGTCATCGATACGCCAGGTATTTCCACAGGATATTGGAACGAGAGGAACAATCCCTCGTGTGCACGGTCTTCTGGTTTCATCTCGATAAGGTTCTTGCCATTGAATATGGCCTCGCCTTCTGTTACCTCGTATAGAGGGTTGCCAGTAAGCACAGCGCTAAGGGTTGACTTTCCCGAACCGTTAGGTCCCATGATGGCGTGTATCTCGCCGTCTTTTATAGTGAGGTTGATGCCTCGGAGTATTTCCTTGCCAGCGATAGTGGCGTGGAGGTTCTTTACTTCTAACATATTATTAGTTTTAAATTTTAGTATGAATCGAGCACTCGTTTCAAGCCCGATTTATGTCGTTCTTTCTTTGTTTCCTTTGGTGCCTCGTCGTTGGGGTCGTATATGCCGAGTGCCATGTATATAAGGTCGAATAGGTTGTTACCGTCGTTCGTTGTGAATCTGAACGGGAATGTGGCTTTCAATCCTATCTGAATGTTGTGGCGGTGCATGTTCGAGTGCATGTTGTATGCGTCAGATTGTCCGCCGTACGTAGTGCTTACGTGTGTCTTGCCGTCTATGCCGAGAGGAAATCCGTATTGAAATTCCAGGGCAAGCGACGAGAATATGTAACAGTCGAAGCCTATGGTAGGAGCAACGCTCAGTCGTGGATAGCTTATGCTGTAGTTGCGCTCATGGCTGTAGCCGCTTCCAGTAACACTCATGCTGTGCTGTTCGTTCTGCGAGCCAACATTGGTGTATGTCATAAGGGCAGCATAAGGCTGTATGGCGCAAGCAGTATTTAGAGGATAATAGCGTGCGCCAAGCGCAATGTTGCGCATTGTTGCCGACACGTCGCTGCTATACCATTCCAGTGTCTCGGCATTGTAGCCACCCACAAACGAGAAGTGGGCATTGTTGAGATAATATTCCAACATAATGTTGCCCATAGCAGAGCCAAATGTCCCAGCCTTCTCCGTAAACGATTGCGGCTGCTCGTTGCTTGCTGTTGTAGGACATGAGATGTTCATGCCAGCAATGACAGCCCAGCGACGCGCCATATCGTCATCGTCGTTAGCTGCGTTCAATGTCGTTATAGGGGCTGCCAAGAGAACTGTAGCCAAGAACAATCCGCCTAACCTGTACTGCATATAGTTCATTCTCTTATTCTTGAATGTCATATTCTTAATTCTTGAATGTCCAATTCTACATTGTGGCTCTGCCGCAACAATTCAAAACTCAACATTCAAAATTCAAAAATCCCTTTACCCTACTGTTCCCTCCAACGATACACTCAGCAGCTTCTGTGCTTCTACCGCAAACTCCATTGGCAGTTTGTTTAGCACGTCCTTGGCATATCCGTTAACGATCAGTCCCACGGCCTGCTCTGTAGGTATGCCTCGCTGGTTGCAGTAGAACAGCTGGTCTTCTGAAATCTTAGAGGTTGTAGCCTCATGCTCCACTACAGCCGTGTCGTTGTGTATATCCATATAAGGGAATGTATGTGCACCACAGTCGGAGCCAAGCAACAGAGAGTCGCATGATGAATAGTTGCGTGCGTTGTCGGCATTGCTTGTGGCACGTACAAGTCCACGATAAGAGTTCTGGCTGTGTCCGGCAGAGATGCCCTTGGAGATAATAGTCGACTTGGTGTTCTTGCCCATGTGAATCATCTTCGTACCAGTGTCTGCCTCCTGATAATTGTTGGTCACGGCAACCGAGTAGAATTCTGCCTGCGAGCCGTCTCCACGCAATACACACGATGGATACTTCCATGTTATGGCTGAGCCAGTCTCTACCTGAGTCCACGACAACTTAGAGTTTACTCCACGCAAGTCGCCACGCTTTGTAACAAGGTTCAGCACACCGCCTTTTCCCTTTTCGTCGCCAGGATACCAGTTCTGCACAGTAGAGTATTTCACTTCGGCATTATCCTTTACTACAATCTCCACAATAGCTGCATGCAGTTGGTTCTCGTCGCGCATCGGTGCTGTACAACCCTCGAGGTAGCTTACGTACGAGTCGTCGTCGGCAATGATAAGCGTACGTTCAAACTGACCCGTGTTGCGTGCGTTTATGCGGAAGTATGAGCTTAGCTCCATTGGGCATCGCACACCCTTAGGTATGTACACAAACGAACCGTCGCTGAACACCGCACTGTTCAATGCTCCGAAGAAATTGTCTTGATAAGGCACCACGCTTCCAAGATATTCCTTCACAAGGTCGGGATGATTCTTTATGGCGTCGCCTATAGAGCAAAAGATAATTCCCTTTTCGGCAAGATGTTCCTTAAAGGTAGTCTTCACCGACACCGAGTCCATGATGGCATCCACAGCCACACCGCTAAGTGCGAGTCGTTCCTCAAGTGGAATGCCAAGCTTATCAAAAGTTTTCATCAACTCAGGGTCTATCTCCTTCTTTTCGTCTGTTGGCTTCTTTGCAAGCGGGTCGGCATAGTAGGATATTGCCTGATAGTCTATCTCGGGTACATGTACATGTCCCCAAGTTGGCTGCTCAAGCTTCTGCCAGTGACGGAAAGCCTTTAGGCGGAACTCCAGCATCCAGTCGGGTTCGCCTTTCTTCTCAGAGATAAGGCGCACGATGTCCTCGTTCAGTCCTTTCTCTATTATGTCGGTATGCACGTCGGTGGTGAAGCCGTACTCGTATTTTTGGTCGGCCACTTGTCGCACATACGCATTCTTTGTATCTTTATTTTCCATTTTGCTTTATCATAACGGGGCACCAGGCCTCTCTTTCGACAAGGCACAATATCCCCTTTGTGTTTAAGAGTACAAAATTACTAAATAAGCGGATATTATCCGAACGTTTTACTCTTTTTTTAATATTGTATAGAGTTTAAACTATACTTATTAATAATTCTCAAATTTACGGCACACTATTTGTCTTTTGAAAATTAAACCATTATATTTGCAGATGGATTGAATTGATAAATAGAATAAATACCCAATGATATAAGTTGAATATGTAAGATGAAATATAAATAAGTCAATAATATCAACACAATTTTTAAAGAAAGAAAACGATTATGAAACAGGAAAATTGGACTGATGTAGAGCAGTATCGCGATGGCAACTATGCTCTATCATCAGCTTTCCCTGCGCTTATGCGTAAGGTGTTTGTATGGATGACCCTTGCACTTGCCATAACAGGTATAACAGCTTTTGGCGTGGCCTCGTCGCCTGCGCTCGTTGCTGCTATCTTTGGAAGCAAGGTGTTGTTTTGGGGCTTGATTATAGCCGAGTTTGGTCTTGTTATGGCCATTAGCGGAGCCATTACGCGTATGTCGCTGTCTACAGCCACATTGTTGTTTGTGCTCTATTCGGTTATTAATGGTGCCACATTGTCGGTTATATTTTTTGCCTTCTCAATGGCGGTTATTGCCAAGACGTTCTTTATAACGGCAGGCACGTTTGGCTTGATGGCTCTTGTGGGCTATACTACTAAGACCGACCTTACCTCAATGGGCAAGCTTCTCTTTATGGCACTTCTCGGTCTTATCATTGCCACCGTTGTCAATCTCTTTGTACAGAGTTCTGGTTTCGACCTTATCATCAGCTATGTAGGTGTTCTTATCTTTGTAGGTCTTACAGCCTACGACACACAGAAGATTAAGCAGATGTGCCTTGAGGCACCCGATGGTGGAGAGATGTCGCAGAAGTTGGCACTCCTTGGTGCCTTGACTCTCTATCTCGACTTTATCAACCTCTTCCTCTATCTGCTTCGCATATTCGGAAGAAAGGAATAATATTAGGATTCGTAGATATTTTTTAAACCCTTTATAGCCCTCCCGCAAAACGGGAGGGCTTTTTGTATAAATATACATAGATATAACTTGCTAATTGCTTTTTGTTATTTTTCTTTACATTTTTATGCGTAATTGTTTGGTTGTTTATTCAATTATTTATACTTTTGCACTTGGAAAACCGAATAAATATACAGACATAGCAATTATGAAGTTAAAAAGCGACAGAATAGAAACATTGAAGATGCTTATATCGAGCAAGGAGCTCGGAAGTCAGGAAGAGGTGCTTTCAGCACTCGCCCAGGAAGGCTATTCCGTAACGCAAGCTACGCTTAGCCGTGACTTCAAGCAGCTCAAAGTAGCAAAGGCTGCAAGTATGAATGGCAAGTATGTTTATGTATTGCCTAACGAGACAATGTACAAGCGTGTGCCAACTCCACGTATGGCATCTGAGATGCTGCGCATACCCGGTTACCGTTCTATCAGTTTTTCAGGCAATTTAGGCGTTATCCGCACCCGACCTGGCTATGCCAGTTCCATTGCATACAACATCGACAATGGACATATCGAGGAGATTATAGGCACCATCGCCGGCGACGATACTATATTTATTGTCATTAAGGAGGGTGCTACGCAAGAACAGGTGCTTAAGGGACTTAGCTCTATTGTGCCGGGAATGGAATATTAAGAATTAGGAATTAAGAATTATCACACTCAAATAATTCAACATTCATATAATGAATAAAGAAGATATAACCGTGATGGTAGCCGACCCATCACACGAGAAATATGTCGACACGATACTCGATACCATAGAGAAGGCTGCCAAGGTGCGCGGCACGGGTATAGCAAAACGTACACACGAGTATGTTGCCACCAAGATGAAGGAGGCCAAGGCTGTTATAGCCCTTTATGGCGACGAGTTTGTCGGATTCAGCTACATTGAGACATGGGGCAACAAGCAGTACGTCACAACATCGGGTCTTATCGTTGACCCTAAGTTCCGTGGTCTTGGCGTGGCTAAGCGCATCAAGGACCTTACCTTCACATTGGCTCGTACACGTTGGCCGCATGCTAAGATTTTCTCTCTTACCAGTGGAGCCGCAGTTATGGCTATGAACACCCAGTTGGGCTATCATCCTGTAACCTTTGCCGACCTTACTGACGATGAGGCTTTCTGGCGTGGATGCGAGGGCTGTATCAATGTTGACGTGCTCAAGCGTACTGGTCGCAAGTATTGCATTTGCACAGGAATGTTGTACGATCCAGAAGAACACCTGCCTGCTAAGTTGCCAGAGAATGTGATTGAGAGAATTAAGAAGTTGGAGAGTTAAATAAATATGTCATTATGAAAAAGGTTGTAGTAGCGTTTTCAGGAGGTCTTGACACCTCGTACACAGTAATGAAACTTGCCAAGGAAGGCTATGAGGTGCATGCCGCATGTGCTAATACCGGCGGTTTTTCTCCCGAACAGCTGAAGACTAATGAGGAGAATGCCTATAAGCTTGGCGCAAAGCAGTATGTAACACTCGACGTTACACAGGAGTATTACGAGAAATCGTTGAAGTATATGATTTACGGCAACGTTATGCGTAACAATTGCTATCCTATCTCGGTGTCGTCTGAGCGTATATTCCAGGCTATTGCCATTGCTCGCTATGCCAAGCAGATTGGGGCCGATGCCATTGCGCATGGTTCTACTGGTGCGGGCAACGATCAGATTCGTTTCGACATGACATTCCTTGTTATGGCGCCGGGTGTGGAGATTATCACACTTACACGCGACAAGGCTCTCTCGCGTAAGGAGGAGGTTGACTATCTCAACGAGAATGGATTCTTTGCCGACTTCACCAAGCTTAAGTATTCTTATAACGTAGGTATCTGGGGTACCAGCATCTGCGGTGGCGAGATTCTCGACTCTACACAGGGATTGCCCGAGGAGGCTTACCTTAAGCACGTTACTCGTGAGGACGAGTCGGAGCTGAAGATTACATTTGATAAGGGCGAGATTGTTGCTGTCAATGGAGAAAAGTTTGACGACAAGGTTGCTGCCATTCAAAAGATAGAGGAGATTGGTGCCGCTTACGGCATAGGTCGCGACTGCAATGTAGGCGATACTATCATCGGCATTAAGGGACGTGTTGGCTTTGAGGCTGCTGCTCCTAAGCTTATTATTGAGGCTCACCGTCTTCTTGAGAAGTATACACTCAGCAAGTGGCAGCAGTATTGGAAGGATCAGGTGGCCAACTGGTATGGCATGTTCCTACACGAGAGCCAGTATCTTGAGCCGGTTATGCCCGATATCGAGGCTATGCTTACATCGTCGCAGCGTAATGTCAACGGTACAGCAATCCTCAAGCTCCGCCCTCTTGGATTCGAAACTGTAGGTGTCGACAGTAAGGACGACTTGCTTAAGTCTAAACTTGGCGAGTATGGTGAGATGCAGCACGGTTGGACTGCCGAGGAGGCTAAGGGCTTTATCAAAGTTCTCTCTACTCCGTTGCGTGTATACTACGGTATTCATCCCGACGAGCAGCGATAACGTAAGCGGTAACAACTGCAACTTTTAGGTCAACCGCAACGTCATACATTATATATTGAACTTTCGCAAGTTCAGAAGTTATAGAAATTAAAGAAGTTATAGAATTTAAAGCCGTATGTCTTATAGCTGAATATTCAGCAAAAAGAGTAATGGCTATAAATTCTAGCGACCGTAGGGAGCGCTAACTCCTTTAACTTCTGAATTCTCTGAACTTGCGAAAGTTCAGTTATATATATATAATCAAAACATTTATGACAATGAATAAACGAATTCAGCGTTCGTCCACCAATTGTATGTTGGGTGGCGTTTGTGGTGGACTTGCCGATTACTTTGAACTTGACCCAACCCTTGTTCGTGTGATTTATGTGCTGCTTACAGTATGCACAGCATTCAGCGGTACACTCGTATATATCCTACTTTGGATTATAATGCCGAAGGAATAAGCCCAACTCCATAAGGAGCGCGGCCTACTTCTCTATTAGTAATTAACCACGCCTCACATTCAATTCTCCTCACAAGGGGGAAGAGGGTGGGGCTTCTCAATCACGTCTCACATACTATTCTCCTCTATATGTGGTAGAGTTAGGAGTGGGACTTTTTTCTTATAATATGAAAATAGGTATACTTGGCGGAGCCGGTTACACAGCTGGCGAACTTATCCGCATACTTCTCAATCACCCTGAAGCCGAGATTACGTTTATCAATAGTGAGAGTAATGCCGGCAACCTTATTACCGATGTGCACGAGGGTCTTTATGGCGAGACCGACCTGCGCTTCACTTCTGATATGCCTTTCGATGATGTGGATGTTGTGTTCTTCTGCTTTGGGCATGGCAAGAGCGAGGCTTTCCTGAAGGAGCATAAGATTCCGGATAACGTTAAGATTATAGACCTTGCACAGGACTTCCGCCTAAAGCGCGAGGGCAACGACTATGTGTATGGTTTGCCCGAGATAAATCGTGCCGATATAGCCAAGGCGCAGCATGTTGCCAACCCTGGTTGCTTTGCCACCTGCATTCAGCTTGGATTGCTTCCTGCTGCCAAGCTTGGTATCATCAACGACGATGTATCTGTTAATGCTATAACGGGTTCAACTGGTGCTGGTCAGAAACCAGGTGCCACTACCCACTTCTCTTGGCGCAACAACAACATGAGTATATACAAGCCTTTCCAGCATCAGCATGTGCCTGAGATATGCCAAAGCTTGAATCAAGTGCAGCAACTTGCCGGCAATGGCGACTTCTCTGCCTCTATCGACTTTATTCCTTATCGTGGCGACTTTGCCCGTGGCATCTTTGCCACTGAGGTTGTAAAGACCGAACTTCCTATCGACGACATTGTTGCAGCCTACAAGGACTTCTATCATGATGCTCCATTCACCCATTATGTCGACAAACCCATCGACCTCAAGCAGGTGGTTAACACCAACAAGTGCTTGATACATTGCGAGAAGTATGGCAACAAGCTCCTCATCACTTCTTGTATCGACAATCTTCTTAAGGGTGCTGTAGGACAGGCAGTGCAGAACATGAATGTGATGTTTGGAATTGAGGAAGACATGGGATTGAGACTGAAACCGAGTGCTTTTTAAGTGAAAAGTGAAAAGTTAAAAGTGAAAAATCCGAGTGCTTTTTAAGTGAAAAGTGAAAAGTTAAAAGTGAAAAATCCGAGTGCTTTTTAAGTGAAAAGTGAAAAGTTAAAAGTGAAAAATCCATCTGCTTTTTAAGTTAAAAGTTAAAAATCTGAGTGTTTATGGACGATACGGCATATAATAGAGGAAATTCACCATTGCATAACAAGAGCTATGCGTTTGCTAAACGTATAGTTAATATGGTCAAGTATATCGATTGTCCGCATAAGATGATATCGCTAACCAATCAAATCTTTAGATCTGGTACAGCTATTGGGGCACTTGTTAGAGAAGCCGAGTTTGCTCAGAGTTCATCGGATTTTATCAACAAACTTCACATTGCTTTAAAGGAATGCAACGAAACGATTTATTGGCTTAACTTGCTACACGACACCGACTTTATAAGTGATATAGAGTTTGAAAGTATAGCAAAAGACAGTAAAGAACTTTTGGCTTTGCTTATATCTTCTATAAAAACAGCTAAGAAACGAAATATAAAACCATAAATACAAATAAAAGGAGAATAGTAAAAGCAAGAAATAAAAAGTGAAGAGTAAAAGCAAGAAATAAATGGTGAAGAGTAAATGCAAGAAATAAAAGGTGAAGAGTAAAAGCAAGAAATCATAACACATGGATTTTTCCCTTTTCACTTTTCCCTTTTCACTTTTCTCTTTTCCCTTTTCCCTTGTAATGAATGTTAAACAATAATTAAATAAAAAGAGAAGGCTAAAAAGTGTATAATCATAATATATGTGTTTTTCATATGCTTAACACATGGATTTTTCACTTTTCACTTTTCTCTTTTCCCTTAAGATTATGCATCTATTCGACGTTTACCCCCTATTTGATATTAATATCATCAAAGGTCTTGGTTGTCATGTTTGGGACGACCACGACACAGAGTATCTTGACCTTTATGGCGGCCATGCCGTCATTTCTATTGGTCATTGTCATCCACATTATGTGGAGATGCTTACTGCCCAGCTGCATAAGCTTGGGTTCTACAGCAACTCAGTAATTAATACATTGCAGCAGCAGTTTGCCGAGCGTTTGGGCAAGGCATGTGGCTACGACGACTATCAGCTATTCCTTATCAATTCTGGAGCCGAGGCCAACGAGAATGCCCTTAAGCTTGCGTCATTCCATACGGGCAAGACACGTGTGCTGTCTGCCGAGAAAGCATTTCATGGCCGTACATCATTGGCGGTTGAGGCTACCAACAATCCTAAGATTATTGCGCCAATCAATGCCAACAACCACGTTACCTTCCTTCCGCTTAACGATCTCGAAGCGTGGGAGACCGAACTTGCCAAGGGCGATGTGGCTGCATGCATCATAGAGTGCATACAGGGTGTTGGTGGCATACGCTTGGCTACTGAGGAGTTTGCCAAGGGCTTGCAGGCTGCTTGCAAGAAATATGGTGCCGTGCTCATCTGCGACGAGATACAGTGTGGTTACGGTCGTAGCGGTAAGTTCTTTGCCCATCAGTGGCTTGGCATCCGTCCCGATATCATAACATGTGCCAAGGGCATTGGCAATGGATTCCCTATGGGTGCCGTGCTCATATCGCCTGAGTTTAAGCCTGTATACGGCATGCTCGGAACCACATTCGGTGGAAATCATCTGGCTTGTACAGCTGCCCTTGCCGTTCTTGATGTTATGGAGAAGGAGCAACTTGTGCAGAATGCGCACGAAGTGGGCGACTATCTTATCAGTCAACTCAAGGAAATGCAGAAGCAGAACAGTCATATAGTGGATGTTCGCGGACGTGGCATGATGATAGGCATAGAGCTCGACGTTCCGCACAAGGAGGTTCGCTCGCGTCTTATCCATGATGAGCATTGCTTCACAGGTTGCGCGTCAACCAATATCTTGCGTCTGCTTCCGCCATTGTGCCTTACAAAGAATGATGCAGATGAGTTTATGGAGAAATTCAAGAAAGCATTAGGATAAATCAGAATTCTTAACTTCTTAACTCCTTAACTTCTAATAATAAATAGTATATGATAAAATTATCAATAATCGGAGTCGGAGCCATGGGCGGTGCAATGCTTGAAGGCTTCTTGCGTTCTGATAGTTTCAGTGCTTCCGACATAAGTATATCCAATCCTCATACCGACCGCCTTGCTCCTTATGCCGAGCAAGGCGTGCAGGTTTATGCCGACAACCGCAAGGCTGCAGCATGGGGTGATGTAGTGTTTCTTGTAGTAAAGCCATGGCTCGTAGAGAGTGTCATGGAAGAGATAAGCGATGTTCTTGATGCCGAGCGTCAGGTACTTGTTATTGTGGCTGCCGGCTTAAAGGCCGAGCAGGTAAGGTCGTGGGTGGAATACAATGGAAAGTGTCCAGCCACGTTTTTCGCTTTGCCCAATACTGCTATCGCTGTAGGCGCTTCCATGTCGTTTATTACACGTGTTTGTGGAACCGATGAGGCTGAGCAACTTGTTATAAATGTGTTTAATGCTGCAGGCGAGACAATGTCGGTTGAGGCACGCCAGTTTGGTGCCGGTATGGCATTGGCATCTTGTGGCATAGCCTATGCCATGCGTTATGTTCGCGCTGCTACAGAGGGTGGAGTAGAGCTTGGTTTCAAGGCAGATGCCGCTAAGGATATCGTGCTTCAGACAATAAAGGGTGCTGCCTTGCTGCTGCAAAAGAGTGGAGCAAATCCCGAAGCCGAGATAGATAAGGTAACTACACCTGGCGGATTTACCATTCGTGGCCTTAATGCCATGGAGAAGGAAGGATTCACAAATGCCGTGATTGAGGGACTAAGGAACAGTGTTAAATTTTGAGTTTTCAAAACTCAAAACTCACAATTCAAAATTCAACCAATGCTTACAGTAGTAAAAGTAGGAAGCAACATACTTACACGTGCCGACGGACATGTTAATGTATCGCGACTCTCTGCCATTGTCGACCAGCTTGCTGCCTTGCATAGTGCTGGCCATCAGTTGATACTGGTATCATCGGGAGCTGTGGCTTGCGGTAGGGGAGAGATGAAGGCTGTTCATCCATTAGACAGTGTTGAGCAACGTCAGCTCTATTCTGCTATGGGTCAGGTAAAGCTTATGAATCTATACTACTCGCTGTTTCGCGAGTATGATATAAATGTTGGTCAAGTGCTTACAATGAAGGAGAATTTCCTGTCCGAGCGCCAATACCAGAACCAGAAGTCGTGCATCAGTGTTATGCTTGAGAACAACATAATACCAATTGTAAACGAGAACGATACGGTGTCTATCACCGAGCTTATGTTCACCGACAACGACGAACTGTCCGGACTTATGGCTCAGATGATGAAAGCCGACAACCTTATACTATTAAGTAATGTGGACGGCTTGCTTGGCAATCCTGACGCCGATGGCTCGCGTCCTACAATACGTAAGGTTCAGTCGGCAGAGGATGTGGCACAGTATGTCTCCGATAGCAAGAGTTCGTTTGGACGTGGTGGTATGACAAGCAAGTGCAACACAGCACTTAGTGTTGCCCATACCGGCATACATGTGTATATTGCTAATGGCACCCGCGAGAATATATTGCAGAGGGTGCTGCAAGGCGATAAGGACACGCCGTATACTGAATTTGTATAAAGCCCCATTTTTCTTAATGCCTATGAATGATACTTTAGCAAAAGTTCGCTGCGCCTCATATACCCTTAACCGTCTTAGCGAGACCGACCGCACTTCTCTGCTGTTAGATCTTGCCGACGCTACAGAGGCGCACATCTCAGACCTACTTGTAGCCAATGCCAACGACCTTAGTCGTATGGATAAGGACAATCCGTTGTACGATCGATTGCAACTTACTCCGCAACGTCTGCACGATATAGCTTCTGCCCTACGCAATGTGGCATATCTCGACAACCCGCTTGGCGAGGTGTTCGACGCCAAGACGCTGCCTAACAATTTGCGTCTGCGCAAGCAACGGGTGCCTTATGGAGTAGTGGGGGTTGTATATGAGGCGCGACCCAATGTCAGCTTCGACGTCTTTGCCTTATGCTTCAAGACAGGCAACGCTTGTGTGTTGAAAGGCGGAAAGGATGCCGATGCTTCAAACCGTGCCATAGTTTCGCTTATAAAAGATGTGCTGCGACGCCACAATATCAGCGATGATGTGGTGTGTCTGCTGCCAGCCACACACGAGGCTACACAGCAGATGCTTACTGCAGTTGGATATATTGACCTATGCATACCACGTGGCGGACGCCGCCTTATTGACTTTGTGCGGCAGACGGCACGCATACCTGTTATTGAGACAGGTGCTGGGGTGGTGCATACCTATTTCGACGAGTTGGGCGATACTGATATGGGTGCGCGCATTATCGAGAATGGCAAGACCAGACGCGTTAGTGTATGCAACGCTCTCGATTGTCTGCTTGTACACAGCAAGCGAATTGCTGATTTGCCGCAACTGCTCGCGCCTCTTGCCAAGAAGAACGTCAAGATATACGCCGACGACAAGGCTTATGCCGTATTAAGCCAGTCGGCATATCCCGACAACCTTATTATGGCTGTGACGCCCGACACCGAGAACGAGGTATATGGCACCGAGTTTATGTCGTATACCATGGCTATTAGGACGGTAGACAGCATTGATGAGGCTCTGCAGCATATCCGCAGATATGGTTCGGGACATTCTGAGGCCATCATTACAGCGTCCGAGTCGAACGCACAACTCTTCCAACAACAGGTGGATGCGGCTTGTGTCTACTGGAATGCACCCACAAGCTTTACCGATGGAGGCGAGTTTGGTCTTGGTGCCGAGATAGGTATAAGTACACAAAAACTTGGACCGCGTGGTCCGATGGGACTCCAGGCTTTAACCACATACAAGTGGTTGATAGACGGGGAGGGACAAGTAAGAGGGTAAAAAAATTATAATATGAAAACATTCTTCCATGCACAAGACCTTGGCGACCTTAATGCAGCTCTCGCCGAGGCACAAGAGGTGAAGCGCGACCGCTTCCAGTTTCAGCATCTTGGCAAGAACAAGACATTGCTGATGATTTTCTTCAACAACTCGTTGCGCACCCGTCTATCTACACAGAAGGCTGCCATGAACCTTGGCATGAATGTCATTGTGCTTGACGTTAATGCCGGAGCTTGGAAGCTGGAGACCGAACGTGGGGTTATAATGGATGGCGACAAGTCGGAGCATCTGCTTGAGGCCATCCCGGTTATGGGCAGCTATTGCGACCTTATAGGCATACGTTCGTTTGCCGGACTTACCGACCGCGAGTACGATTATGCCGAGACTATAGTGTCGCAGTTTGTTAAGTACAGTGGACGCCCAGTATTTGCCATGGAGACAGCAACTGTACATCCTCTACAGGCCTTTGCCGACCTCATAACCATTGAGGAGCATAAAACCAAGGCACGTCCTAAGGTAGTGCTCTCATGGGCTCCTCATTGTCGTGCTTTGCCACAAGCTGTGCCCAACTCGTTTGCCGAGTGGATGAATGCCGCAGACGTAGATTTTGTAGTTACACATCCGCATGGCTACGAGCTCGACCCTAAGTTTGTGGGCAATGCACATGTGGAGTACGACCAGATGAAGGCGCTTGAGGGTGCCGACTTTGTATATGCTAAGAACTGGAGTTGTCCGGGTGTAACCAATCCAGACGATTATGGCAAGATTATCTCAAAGGATATGTCGTGGACTATAGACGACAAACACATGGCTGTAACCGATAATGGCAAGTTTATGCATTGCCTGCCCGTGCGTCGTGGTCTTATCGTTACAGACGATGTTATAGAGTCGGCCAACTCGCTGGTTATTCCTGAGGCTGCCAACAGAGAGATTTCGGCTGAGGTGGTTATGAAGCGAATGCTGGAGTCGCTTTAAGCCTTGTCTTTCTGAAGATACAGTTTGTATTGTCTTAAGGTATATTATGTCTTTCTAAAGGATATAATATACCTTTTTTTGTAGGCATAATTTTACTTGTAGTTCTTTTGTATGTAGTTCCCACAGAATTCACAGATTACACAGAAGCCTACGGGCTTAAGCTTTTCGAATCCACAGAATGGCCTACGCTTCGCGAGTCAAGAATCCACAGAAATGATTGCTTGCGCCGCCATTGGCGGCGAACCATACTTAACTTTGGCGACGCTACACAAGCTATCAATTCTGTGCCATCTGTCGTATGACGCGCTGCGTCTATACGCTCTGTGTATTCCAAAAGCTTAAGCCCGTAGGCTTCTGTGTAGTCTGTGCGTTCTGTGGGAACTACGAGCAAAGGAGATACAAGTACAAGAGCTTATCCCCGATAAACTGCAATTTACAATTCTATCACTCCAAATTCCGGATGTACCTTTAATGAATATAATATAAACGCCAGTACCAGTCAATATAAACTGCAGTACCATATAACTGAAACTCCAGTACCAGCTATATGGTACTGCAGTACCGATTATATGGTACTAAAAACGGTACTGAGGTTTTTTAATGAAATGCATAATTGTATTTATTCTATACCTCATTGTATTCATTCGATTCCCCATTGTTTTCATTCGATTTGGCAATCTTTTTACGCAATGCTACATTTATTTTACGCAATGACACCTATACCAAACGAATAAAGTTGTATATTTGCGAACAAAATAGTACTAACCCGTTTAAAACAACACAAATTATGAAGCATTATTTACTTTTGGCAGGATTGTTCGCATGCGTATTGTCCGCCTCTGCCCAGAAAGTTGGCACTAAGCCCAATGTTATTAATCAAGGTATTAACCCAATGACACAAACCGACAACCGTGGTAAGTTTATCAACGAACAAAGAGTACGTGATATGCAGCACGACAATTTGATGGCTGATAAGCACAAACCAAGCCGCAGTATTGTGGTAAACAACGAGCAATGGCGCAATACTAAGACTGTTCAGAAGGATGCCAACGGAAACGTAATGAGTATAACCGAGGCTGAGTTTATGGACAATGGAGATATTAAATCTTATAATGCGCATTTTTACCAAAATGGTCAGCTTGAAAGTGCGTTTATAACCACTTACGAGTATGACGACAACGGCAATAAGACAAAGGAGACCGTGTCGGAACTGGTTGCCCAACCTAACACTTATGCTAAAAGAAAAGAAACAGTATGGGTATACAATGATTCCTATCGCAACACCTTATATTATTATTGTTACTACAACGAAACTGGTGCCATAGAAAGAGGCTATAAGGAAACCTACGAGTTCGATTCATATGGTCATAACACAGTGCGTGAAGAGTATAGTTATGAGACTAATGATTGGGTGCCATTGTCACGACAAGAGTGGGGATGGGATGGAGACAACCCCTATATGGGTATCAGCTTCTCTGCTTGGGATAATGTTGCAAAGAAATGGACAGTCGGAAGTAAAACAGTACATGAGAATTTATATAATGATAGAACAAACATTTATGAAGGTGACTATGATTGGAACCCCGACAAGCAGGAATGGCAAATAATAAAAGAAATACTTTATGCATACGATGCCTCTGGTAGGCAGACTATGTACTCGGAGCAAAGAAAAACTGATGAAGGCTATTATGGATACCGTACAGTTGAGGAGCGTATAGATTATGAAAAATCCACATACACGTGGTACTCATGGAGCAACGAAACAAACGGATGGGTTGTTGATAGCTATTCTAATGATTTTAGGGATGTGAATGGCAACATTGCCAAAAGTAATTTGTATAACCCCGATGGATCTGTTATGTCTGTTACAGAATACACTTGGGAGAAGTTCAACATAGGCACCGACGTTTACCCCGATTGCTATTTTGTGGGCGAGGCAAGCGAATGGCAGTTTGAGAATTCACTCGTTGGCAAGGATATGGGCAACGGTATTGTTGTATGGAACGATGTAACTATCAAGAATGGCGAGATGTTTAAGTTTGCGTCTGATGATTGGATGACATTCGATTGGGGTACAGCCTACGATGGCGAGTATATTCCTTTCGACCAGCCGGTGAAGCTAACAAACAAAGGTCTGAATATAAAGCTTGATATGGAGGGTACGGAGATGACCTTCAAATCAATTAGCCTTAATGTTCTTACGGGTGTTGTTGCCTTCGAGACCTATCCTACAAGTGTTGGCAGTCCAGAAGCCAAGCGCGTTAACATCTTTGCCAATAACGGCAAGATTGTAGTGCAGAACGCTAAGGACGTTAAGGTGTATAGCGCAAGCGGCGAACTTATCAGCACTGCAGCTGTTACACCAGTAGAGAAGGGGCTGTATGTTGTCAAGGCTGGCGGCAAGACCGTTAAGCTTAACGTCAACTAACAGCAAGACGCTACTTGTTTGTAGCACACGTTTCTATTGGGTGTTGCAAACAAAAAACGAGGGTGTGTCAAAATAGGAGTTAACGGAAGTTTGGGCTTCGCCCGAAGTTAACGGAAGTTAGCGGACATATGTATAAATTGCTGAAAATAAAGCATTTGTCTGTTCGCTCGGCTTTGCCGCTTGCTTTAGCAAGAACTCCCATCCATCGTAGATGGATTAACTTCTTCTTAACTTCCTATAACTCCTATTTTGACACCCCCTCGTCTTTTTTTGTTTATTTCTTATTTACTTCATTACCTTCTTGCCGTTGACAATGTACAGGCCCTTGCCCATAGCATTGATGTCGTTGCCCATAACCTGGCCGTCGATAGAGTAGACGCGCGAGTCCTTATAGGCGTTTGTGGCGGTTGTTGTAACCTTGTTTATGCCAGTAGGCAGAGAGAAGTCGTCGTTGCCTTCCTGCAGAGTGTATTTGCCATTTTTGATAGTTAGGATATAGTTGCTCACCATTCCGTCGCCACCGAACATAGGCATCCATCCTTGCTCTGGTGTGTCCTCGGATGTAGAATGAGAGGCAAAGAACAGCTGGTACTGTCCGTCTTTCAATGTTGTCTGGCTTAGGTCTACCTTGCCTAATGACACACTTCCGCCTCTATATGTCTCCACATCCGACAGTTCGCCGATATTAGACAGCAAACCGCCTGAATTGTCTTGGGTGTTTATGCACAACAACTGCACCTGACCGGTAAAGTTGTCAACATCCAAGTTGTAGAATGTAATCTTGCCTATATTAAGTACCGAGCCATTGAGGGAAAAATCCAAGCTTGAGCCCAATCCCCACATCGACTGATACTCGTTGTAATCGGTAGTCTCTGGCTTACGTACAAGTACCATGTTTTGTGATTCAGAGAATGCGCCTTGGTCGGAGTTAAGCATATCTACATCAAAATAGCCATCGCCTGAGCCATCCCATCCCCATTCTACATGTACAAGTCCGTCCTTGTCGTATCCATCAAATACAAAGGCATGTCCGGCACCATCCTTGGTTGCACCTGCATATAGTATAGGACGACCCTCGTTAAGTTCCTCGTATATCATGCCCATCCATACCGACTTAGGGTTGAAACTGCGGTGATACATCTTTGAGGCATAGTCGAATCTGAGGTTCTTGCGCATACCACGTAGGGCTGTTGCATAGTTAGAACCACTTCCGTCTGATGCGTATTGCATCTGGCTTGCAGCTCCACAGTCGCGCATAAGTCTTGCTACAGCATTGGCTTGAGCCTCGTTGTAGCTGCCTGTATACTTATTAAGCATATTTGCCCAATCGTATGTTGTATTAAAAGCTACACGAATGCTTGTGCCAGTCGATTCGTCTCCACTGTATACCCATTTGCAGCTGCCTTTTCCCTTCGCTGGATATTGATAGTACTTAAGCACTTGAGCCATGGCTGTGGCTACGCATCCTGTAACATAATTATACTCGCGTCCGCCTTTTGTGTAGGTAGGACATTGGTCGTTGAAAGGAGTTTCTTGGCCCCAAGCTGTATTGAGCAAAGGTGCCACCTCTGTCTTGTATCCATCCTTTAACACAATGTCGTCGGGTTGTTCTCCGTTCTCAAGCATCTCGGCAAGCGACTCGTTCATGGTCTGCATCCACCATTCAAGTGCCGGGTTCTGCTTGCCGTTAGGGTCGGCTGTGTAATATGCCAGTACAGGCTTGAATGTATCGTCGTTTGCAATAACAACGTTGCGGCCATTCTCATATCCTACGATAGATATCTGGGCTTCGCGTTTTAATACCTTAAGTTCGCCTGCCGACTTGGCTTTCATGCTGTTGCCCTTTGTAGCCAATACACGTGCAGCCTCGCCTATCATTTGGCTTGTGGTACGTACCTTGGCATCGGCACCTTGTACAGCAATGGCACAAAGTAAAAGTGTAAAAATCTGGTTTCTCATACTGGATGTTATACTGTTAAATGATTTATTAATAGGGATTCTTAATTGTATGGTCTTAATCTTTCATTATAAAAAAGAGCAAAAGACAGGTCGACAAGAACATACGACCTTGTCAACCTGTCTTTATTTCAGATGTTTCACTCTATAATGTGTGATGTTGTATACATTATTAGATGTGTCAATTTACTTCTTTCTGGTCATCTTGATATTGTAAACTCCGTTCCAAGGAGAATTGTTTGAATAGCAGTAGAAGTAGAGGGTTGCATCTTCAGGGAATACAATCTCGTTTGGTAATCTATCGTTTACAAGACTCCAATCTGTGGCGAGGTCATCTGCAACATAGTTTCTGCCATCATCAGTAAGCCAGCACCATGTATATTTGTTGCTACCTGATGTGAACGAAGCTACTGTCTCGTCGCAGATAAATCCAAGAGTACCCTTCTTTGTAGCCTTATCGAATGTGTATCTGAAGTGCCACTCAAAGTTAAGATCTACGCCAACCTCAAAGAAGTTTGTAGACTTAGCAGTGAGAATCTTGTCGTAATTTGGAGAGTTCTCGTCAGAATCACCTGTAATCTCTACTGTTGCTGTAAACGCAGGAGCTTCTTGTCCAGCCTTCTCTGGGAATGAGTAACCAGTTACAGTCCATGTACCGAAGAACTGCTCGTAGTAGGCTGTCTCGTTGTCGCGAATAGTAACAAGGATAGATGCATTCTCGCCAATCTTGGCACCGTTAGCCGAAACAATTGTAAGCTTGAATACACGGTCTTGGTTAAGCTCGTCGTCGTCTACAATCTTGGTCTCAACATTCATAGTAGCGCTCTTCAATGTGTCGGCCTTTACACGTAGCGACTTAGAGGTAATAATGTAGTTCTTGTCCTCTACAGCAGGCGACTCGCCCACCTCTTCGGCCTTAACTACTACAGATACATCGCCATTGCGTGCACCCTCTACCTTAATAGGTATGTTGATAAGACCTGCACTCTCTTTTGTATTGAGAGTTGCATTGGCGAAGCTTACGGTTGTCTCGCCATTGGTGTTGTTGTTATCGTCGTCAGAGCATGCTGCAAATGCGCAAGCGATTACCAGCAACATAAATAGCTTTAAATATTTCATAATTCTATTTGCTTGAAGTTAATGTTCTGAATTAATAACCAGGGTTCTGCTTTACCTTCTTGTTCACGTCTGTCTCGTGCTTTGGGATAGGCCATGTCATGCGGTAAGAAGAAGCCGGCATATTGAGGTCGGTTGTTGTTGCACTTGGTATATTGCAGATGCTGCGGTTCTGAGGAGTGCCACGATTAACGCCCTCGTGCCAACGCTTAAGGTCGAAGAGGCGTGTGCCTTCGCCAATAAGCTCGCGGCGACGCTCGTTCTTTACCTCGTTCATAAGAGTTGTCTGGTTGGCAAATGTCTCTTCCTCATAGTTCTTTATGCGGTTCGACTTAAGCTCGTTAAGATACTCAGCTCCCTTGGTTACCTCATTAGCCTGTGCATAAGCCTCGGCTGCGATGAGGTACATCTCTGAGATGCGGAACACCTTAGGCTCAATGGCGAAGCGTGCATACTCATAACCCTGAAGTGCCTTGTATATCGCACCCTGGTCCATATACTTGTTGAAAGCATAAACAGTAGCAGTTGCACCGCTGTTAGTGGTGATGGTCTGCTGGTTGAAGAAAACGCTAAGACGATAGTCGTTTGCGCTATAGAGGTCCATCAAGTTCTTTGTAGGAACATAGTCGGGCACCTGACCAGCCTGGTAAGGCTGAAAAATCTTACCGTTAACAGCAGGCAACTCGTCGCGTGACGGTACAGGAATCTGCATGATAGTCTCGTCGCCGCCATCGTTGTGCCAAAGATCCTCAAGGTCTTTCTTGTTCTCGGCAAGGCTGTATGTGCCCTGCTCGATAAGTTCTGTTGCATACTTGGCTGCGTTGGTGTAGTCGTCCATAGCAAGAGCTACACGTGCACGCAAGGCTGTGATACAGTCTTTAGAGAAGTAAGCATAGCTTGGCTCGCCCTCGGCTGTGATATAAGTTGCTGCGTTGTCGAGGTCTTCCTTTATCTGCTTGTAGGTTTCGTTAAGAGTGTAACGTCCTGGATAAGTGGAAGCGTCCTGTGATGGAGCATAGTGCAACTGGTAAGAAACTCCGCTGTCAGCATTGTCGGCTGAAGCTGCATCGTAGTCGTTGCAGAAATACTGTGCAAGACCGAAGATGGCGTAAGCACGTGTGAAGTAAGCGTCACCCAATACAACCTTTGTATTGGCAATGTCCTTCTCAGAGAAGTTGTTTGGGTCGGACATGTCGCACTTGTTGTAGCCGTCGATGATGAAGTTGGCACGGGCAATCATTGCCTGGTAGTTGCCGTATACAGTTGAGAAATAAGAACCAGAGGTACTGAAGTCCCAACGGTACATATCACCGAGTGTATTGCTAAAGCCTGACACGGCGTTGAAGTTGTCGCACTGAATTTCGGTTGCGTTGATAAACGAGTCGCCGTAAATCGAACTACGTAATGCCGAATAAAGACCTACGCGTGCGTTGGCAAAGTCCTGAGGTGTCTGTGTAGCCTCAGTATCAGGAAGCGCATTGTATGGTTCCAGGTCCATATCGCAGGATGTGAAAATTCCTGCGGCAAGAGCCAACATTATATATATCTTCTTCATTTTAGTTTCTTTTAATTGATTAGAATGTTAATTCTGCACCGAATGAAATCTGGCGAGTGTTAGGATAAGCACCCAGCGAACCGTTGCTGTCTACCTCAGGGTCGTAACCGTTGTAGTCGGTAAAGGTCAGCAAGTTGCGGCCGATAGCGAATACTTTTGCACCCTTGATAAAGCCTGTATGACGCAGAAGCGACTGTGGCACGTTGTAAGACAACTGCACGAACTTAAGACGTACAAATGAGGCGTTCTCAAGGAACTGTGTAGAGTTGTTGTAGAACTGTGAGCTGGCTGCTGCGATACGTGTAACGTCGCCAGGCTTCTGCCACATCTTAAGCATTTCTACACTCTGGTTGCTCTTTGTTGCAAAGTTAGGATTCTCAACAAACCTACGGTCTGCATTAATGAGCCAACGTTTGAACATACCAGTGAACTGGGCATCGAGCTGCAAGCCCTTCCAGCTGAAGGTTGTAAGCAAACCGCCTGACCATGGAGCGATGAAGCTCTTGCGTGTCATTACTCTATAGCTGTCGCTAACTGTCTTGGTCTTGTTGCCATTGGCGTCAAGCCAAACATTCTGACCGTCACGTGGGTCTACACCATCCCAAATTACACCGTAGTAATCGCCATAAGCATGGCCTACCTCAAGGCGCAAGCCATCAGATTCGTACGAGTCGGCATTGTTGATGAGCTTGGTGATGCGGTTCTTGTTGTAGTTGGCGTTAACCTTTACATTCCAGAAGAAATCCTTTGTCTTGATGATGTCGGCACCGATTGTAAACTCGAAACCGCGGTTGTACATCTCGCCGATGTTACCGAAACCAGAGCTAAAACCAGTGGTCATTGAGTAAGGAATAGCGAGCAACATGTTGGATGTTGTCTTGTTGTAATACTCGAGGTCGTATGTGAAACGATTGAATACCTTACCAACGAGGGCTACGTTGAATGTCTTAACAGTCTCCCATGTAAGTGAAGGGTTGGCTGCATTGGCAACAGCTGTACCTGATACACCATTGTAGAGAGGACCTGATCCTACAAGACCGAGAGCCTTATATGCTGCGATACCTGAGTTACCGGTAGAACCGTAGCTCACCTTAACCTGCAAGTCGTTGAGCCATGAGCGTGTAGGCGCCATGAACTGCTCCTTAGTTACATCCCACATCAATGCGGCTGCACCGAATGTTGCCCAACGGTTATCAGCACCGAAGAGTGAAGAACCGTCGCGACGGATAGAAAGGTCGAGGAAGTACTTGTCGGCAAGGTTGTAGTTGAACATACCGAACCATGAGTTGCGAGCCTCCTCTGACTTAGAGTGACCAGGAATTTCTGCTGAACCACCTGCTGACATAAGAATCAAACGGTTGTCCTGAATATCATTTGCCTGTGCGTTAAATGCCTGCGTCTTGCTTGTCATTGACTCCTGACCAGCAAGCAATGTGAAGTGGTGCAAGCGTGCGATGTCAAACTTATACTCGGCTGTGTTTGTTACAGTCCAGCGATAGAAGCGTGAGAAGCTCTCGGCTGCAGACGCTGTTGGGTTTACATTAGGAGCATCCTTAGTGATAGTCCACTGGTAAGATGTACGGAAGTCGTTGAAGTCGAGACCAACAGCCGAACGGATGTTAAGACCCTTAATCGGAGTAAGGTTGATGTATGCGTTCTCGTTGATACGCAGACGGTCTGAGTGGCGTGGCTGCCAAGCTGCAAGCCAATATGGGTTGTACTGTCCTGCTATTGAATAGTAGGTAAGCTCGTCGCCGTAACCCTCGAATGTAGAGTTGGCATAGTCGCTTGGGTTAAGACCCAATACCTCGTGTGTAGTCTGCAGTGGGCTAAGACAAAGGGCTGCGTGTGTTTTGTTGTAAACACTGTTACCAGTGCCCTGCCACAAAGACTCGCGATACTTTGTGAAACCAAGGTTAGAATTTACACCAACCTTAATCCAAGGATTAACATTAGCCTCGAGGTTAAGACGCAATGTCTCACGACGCATGTTAGAGTCGTCGAGCACACCCTCTGATGTATAGTGACCATAAGAAAGGAGGTAAGCCAAGTTCTGACCACCACCGCGTACGCTGGCGTCAATCTGTGTTGTAGGCTTGCTGCCCTTGAAGAACTCTTTCTTCCAATCGGTGCTGATGCCGTACTTCTTATAGTAAGCCTTCTCAGCCTGGAAGTTAGCGCTTTCCTTAAGAGATGGGTCGAGCATCTCCTGGAAGTTAAGCCACTGCTCAGAGTTCATCACGTCGATGTTGCTCTGAACCATGCTTGAGATACCATACTGTGCAGAAATAGACACAGTAGGAGCCTCACCAAACTTACCCTTCTTAGATGTAACAATAACAACACCGTTAGCGGCACGCGAACCATAGATGGCTGTAGACGAAGCGTCCTTAAGCACAGTCATCGACTCGATGTCGTTAGGGTTGATTGAAAGGAATGTGTTCTGTGAGATTTCACTACCGTCGAGAATGTAAAGAGGCTCGGTAGATGCATTGATAGATGTAACACCACGGATACGCATAGATGCGGTTGAAGAAGGTTCACCCGAAGAGGTAAGTACCTGCAAACCTGCTACCTGACCCTGAAGAGCATCAGCTACGTTGGCTACTGGGCGGTTCTGAAGTGTCTTACCAGATACAGTCTCAACAGAACCTGCAATTGTTCCGAGCTTACGAGCCGAACCATATCCAGTTACAACAACCTCGCCAAGTGACTGGTTGTCGTTGTTAAGTACAATCTTCATGTTGTTGGATGCCTTTACGGTCTTCTTCTCCATACCAACATAAGTGATTTCAAGCTGTGCTCCAGCTGGGGCATTGATAGAGAAGTTACCATTGATGTCAGTGACAGCTCCCGCAGTCTTCGAACCTACTACCTTGACAGTAGCACCGATAATCGGCTCGCCGTCTTCAGCAGAGGTGACTTGTCCGGAAACGTGAGTTTGTGCCAATGCCATTCCTATGCTTAGGAATAGACAGGCGATAAACGTCATGATTCTTTTTTCCATAAATCTCTCTCTTTTAAGTAAATATTAATGTATAATTGATGTTTTTTTTGCTATTATTGTGCTCCAGTGGTCTTGCTGAGTGTCTTCCTCGCGGGGCGAGGTGGACAGAAGGGAATATCGATATGTATATAGTTTTACACATTATTATATATATAACCTATTATTATTCAAAACAAAAGGACTATGGTATACATTAAGTTTGAAATTGGTTTTGGCAAAAGTAAAGCACAGTCTTGTACTGCCAAACAGAGTGCCGCCATATTTACACAAAAGGAAGTGCAGCGTATACGTGAAGAAGGCAAGCACAAGACGGCTGCCAACTATCTTACAGCCGTTAACTCGTACACACTGTTTACCGAAGATGCAAACTGGTGTTTTGCCGACATTACTGCTATATCATTAGAGAATTATCAGCGGTGGCTTTGCCAACGCGGTTTGTGCATGAACACCATATCTGCATATATGCGCTCATTGCGTACTCTTTATAACCGCTCCGTATGCAATGATGGCAACGGCGCTGTCTCTCCATTTGGCAATGTATATACAGGACGTGCACATACTGCCAAGCGCAGCATCAATGCGTCATGCTTACAACAGTTGTATGCATTGACTATTGACAATAAATCGCCATTATGTTTAGCTCGCGACCTCTTTATGTTCAGTTTCTATGCCATGGGAATGCCTTTTGCTGATATGGCACGATTGCAAAAGGGACAGATAAGGCATGGAATGCTGCACTATGCGCGCCAAAAGACAGCGCAAAAGATAAGTGTAGCCATTGAGCCATGCATGCAGCAGATAATAGAACGATACAGTATAGCCGACTCAGACCTTGTGTTCCCAATGTTGCGAAGTGCTTCTACAGAAACATATCATCGTATATACACAAGTAGTTTAAGAGCATACAACCGTCATCTGCACAAACTGTCAAAAATGATAGACAGCAGCCAGCCTTTATCATCGTATGTGGCTCGTCATTCTTGGGCAAGTATGGCATACAGCAACCATCTCGACTTGCAACTCATTGCTAAGGCTATGGGCCACACCAAGGTGTCTACAACAATGATATATATACGCTCAATGTTCGACCCCTCGCTTGCTGATGCCAATAGGAATATGCTAAAAAGGTTGGGAATGGAGTGATGGTCCACATCGTTCTCGTGTCAAAACAAGCTATTAAACAGCAAAATATTTGGATTTTAGAAAATCTTTACGTATTTTTGTGGTGTATATTATAATAAGGAGGAGTTTTTATGATTCTTAGAGTAGCCAACCCTATTTACGATTCGGTATTTAAATATCTTGTAGAGGATTTACGTATTGCAAAGATTCTAATTTCGGCTCTTCTTAAGAAAGAGGTGCTTGAAGTGGAAGTTAGAAAACACGAGTACACTAACGGCACTCGCGACAACATCTCAATGTTTCGTATTGATTTTGGTGCCAAGGTGCGCGAGAGCGACGGCTCTCAACACTTAGTGCTTATAGAACTTCAGAAAACATGGCTTGAGACAGAGACTTTGCGTTTCCGTCAATATCTTGGTGCCCAATATGCCAATCCTGATAATATAGGCAAGGAAGAGTCGCACGAATTTGGTATACCAATGGTGACTGTTTATTTGCTTGGTCATAAGGTGGGTGATATAAAAGAACCGATAATTTATGCCGTACATAAGGCATACGACTATTATGGCAACGAAGTAACAGAAGGCATCCCTGATCCGTTCGTAGAGAGTCTTGTCCATGATAGCATAATAGTACAGATTCCACGTCTTCATGGCAGGGTAAACAACAAGTTAGAGAAGGTACTTAGTGTATTTGACCAAACTCACAAGGACAAGTACAATCGTCAGATGCTCAATATCGACGAAGACAATTATGAAGACGATACAGACATGATGTATATTCTTTGTCGACTGCTTGCAGCCGCCTCTGATGCCAAGTTGCGCCAAGACATGAATGTGGAAGACGAATACTTCACAGCAATAGAGAATCGCGATACAGCTATAATGAATCGTGATAAGAAAATAGCAGAACAAGACCAGTATATAACTGAGCAAAAGAATCAGATTGCAGAGCAAAACAATCAGATTGCAGAACATATGAAGACATTGCAAGCTACAATCAATAGTCTTATCAACCGTGGCATGTCGTTAGACGAAATCTCAGTTGTTATGGGAAAGACTGTAGAGGAGATAAAGTCGATTATTTGTTAATGATACATACAGAAGAGGGTGTGTCAAAAGTCGCAAGTGGTACGCCCCGAAGGGGCAGAAGCTCCTAGCCCAGAGCCGAGCGGCCCTGGGCTATGCGAAATTTGGGCTTTCAGCCCGCATTGTTTGAGTTTTGACACACTCTCTTTTGTTTTTATAACATCACCGACTATAGTACCAGTATAGTAATAGGTTGTTATTCCTTACATTTTAAAATATTATATACTGAACTTTCGCAAGTTCAGAAGTTAATGGAATTAAAGGAGTTAGCACTCCCTGAACGAGCGAAGCGAGTTATCTTCTGATAAATTCCAATAACTTCTTTCGCTTGCGAAACTTAAATTATATATATACACTGACGCAATGTTATAAAGCGATCCTGTTTTAATATATTTTTAAACTTAAAACGACAGGAACTACACGATATTTTGCACTTTTTCTATCAAAATGTCAAATATCCTATGGCGTGTGCGTACATCAATTTGTTGCGCAATGCATGGTATAACTTATAAAAACAAACAAAATATACGGAATTTTATTTGATTTGGAATAATTTTGCAATAAAACCACGCTTTTTGCGTTAAAATATTTGGATGGAAAATAAATAATACGTAATTTTGCAAATAGATTATAAAATTTAAAAAAATGTTGACATGTTGGGTTCGATGCTAAATGTAAAACAGTAATTAAACAAGGACGTCAGCAATTGCAAAGTGCTCAATTGTATTTGAGATAACACTTTATCGACTGATAACACCTTAATGTGATATTCCCTTCTGTCCACCTCGCCCCGCGAGGAAGACACTCAGCAAGACCACTGGAGCACAATAATAGCAAAAAAAACATCAATTATACATTAATATTTACTTAAAAGAGAGAGATTTATGGAAAAAAGAATCATGACGTTTATCGCCTGTCTATTCCTAAGCATAGGAATGGCATTGGCACAAACTCACGTTTCCGGAAAGGTCACCTCTGCTGAAGACGGCGAGCCGGTTATCGGTGCTACAGTCAAAGTAGTAGGCTCAAAGACCGCTGGTACAGTTACCGACGTGAACGGTGGCTTCTCGCTTAACGTTCCTGAGAATGCTAAGATTGAGATCTCGTATATCGGTATGGTTACTAAGGTAGTAAAGGCAGGCAAGAACATGAATGTTGTTCTTGACACTGACCAGCATAGCATCGACGAGGTGATGGTTATTGCCTATGGTACACAGAAGAAGTCGTCTTTCACTGGATCTGCTGCAGTTGTAGGCTCTAAGGAAATTGGTAAAGTGCAGGTTACTAATGCTGCGGACGCTTTAAAAGGTAAGGCTGCTGGTGTGCAGCTCAACACAGCGTCAGGTCAGCCAGGCTCTACTCCTTCTATCCGTATTCGTGGCTACAACTCAATCAATGCAGGCAACGACCCTCTCATTGTGCTTGACGGTTCGCCTTATGGTGGCTCGCTCAATGATATCAACCCTACTGACGTAGAGTCGATGACAGTATTGAAGGATGCTGCCTCTACTGCCCTTTACGGTGCACGTGGTGGTAACGGTGTTATACTTATCACTACCAAGAGTGGACAGCGTGGACAGAACGGTGTTATCACTGTTGATGCAAAGTGGGGCTCTAACTCAAAGGCTGTACCTGAGTATGAGACAATAAAGAATCCTGCCGCTTACTACGAAATGTGGTATAAGGGACTCTATAACTATGCAGTAAACCAGCAGAAAGGTGTAGTTGGTAAGGATGACAAAGGCAATCCAATAGTGGGCTATCTTTATGGCCACATGAACCCGACAGAGGCCTGGAAGTGGGCTAACACCAACCTTATCAACAACCAGACTTATGGTCTTGGTTATAATGTATACACTATTCCTAACGGTCAGCAGATGATTGGTACCAACGGCAAGCTTAATCCTAACGCCACTCTCGGTGCAATTTCTGCCAACGGTTATTATTTGACTCCTGATGATTGGGAAGATGTTATCTACAACAACTCTCTCCGTCAGGAATACACAATTACAGCTAACGGTTCTACCGACAAGGGTACTTTCTATGGCTCAGTAAACTATCTTAGCAATGATGGTATCACTGCAGCTTCTGACTACAAGCGATTCACATCACGTTTCAAGGCAGACTATCAGGTTAAGCCTTGGTTGCGCTTGGGCGCAAACTTCAGCTATGGCCATTACAACTACAACTCTCTCGGAAACGATGGAGATGGTGGCTCAACAGCCAACAAGTTCTCATTCACCAATATCGCGCCTATCTATCCTATCTACATGCGCGACGCTGAAGGCAATATCATGTTCAACAAGGAGGCTGGCATCACTGCATACGACTATGGAGACGGTACTGTTGCTGCGTTCCGTCCTTACATGAGCGGTTCAAACGCTATCTCTGATGCACTTGTGAATACAAGCAACGTTGAAGGCAACACATTGAATGCCACTGGTAGTGCTGAGATTCGTCTTCCTTATGGATTCACATTCACTTCAATCAACAACGTATACCTCAACGAGTATCGTGCAACTAGTACCACCAACCCGTATTTCGGACAGTATGCTTCGAACAACGGTGTTGTGGCTAAGTCTCACGATCGTGATTGGTCTTACAACTACCAGCAGCGTCTTAACTGGCATCAGGTCTATGGCAAAAATGACATAGAGGTGATGCTGGGTCATGAGTACTATAGAGCTTATGGCTATGCACTCTCTGCAAAGAGACACAACCAGTTCTCTGTTAACAACAAGGAACTTGCTGGTGCTGTGGTTCTCGACAGTGGTAACTCATCTTCAAGTGAGTACAACACAGAGTCATGGCTCAGCCGTATTATGTACAACTACGATACACGCTACTTCGGTTCTGTATCTGTAATGCGTCAGGCTTCCTCACGTTTCCATCAAGATTCATGGTGGGGTACATTCTGGTCTGTAGGTGGCGGTTGGAATATCCATCGCGAGTCTTGGTTCAAGGTGCCTTTTGTTGACGAACTTAAGTTCAAGGCTTCTTATGGTGAGAATGGTAACGACGGTATCGGCTCTTACCTCTATACACCGTACTACAGCATTAAGAACTCAAGCGACAATGTTTCTTTGACACCTGCTTCACTTGGTAACAAGAAAATCTCTTGGGAGAAGAATGGTAAGTTCAACATGGGCTTCGACTTCTCACTCTTCAAAGGCCGTATCACAGGTGGTATCGAGTATTATAGCAATATGACAAAGGACATGCTCTCATGGGTATCTTTGCCACCGTCATTCGGATGGAGCGGCTACTATGACAACGTAGGTAACATGAAGAACGACGGTATCGAGATTGACCTCCACGGTGACGTTATCCGCACAAAGGATCTCACATGGAATATCTACGCTAACGTTACATCTAACCACAATGAGATTACAAAGCTCTCAGCCGACCGTAAGAAGAACTATAAGGAGGGTATCGGACTTGGTTACTCAAGTGGTTCTTTCTTCTACAAGGAGGGTGAGTCGCGCTTCACATATTACTCAAAGAAGTATGCAGGCGTGAACGCTGAAACTGGTGAGTCAATGTGGTACAAAAATGTTTACGAGACAGATGCAAATGGTAAGTACATTTACTATAACAACAACAACCAGGTTGTAGATGATAACTACGAAGGATCTAAGCACCGTAAGGTTGTTGGTCAGGAGAGTACAACAACTTATAGCGATGCCGATTACTATCTCTGTGGTGACGTGTTGCCTGACTTCTATGGTGGTTTCGGTACAAGCGTTTCTTGGAAGGGCTTCGACTTCTCTGTTGACTTCCAGTATCAGCTCGGTGGTCAGGTTTATGATGGCACATACGCTGGCTTGATGAGTTCAAGCGCAGGTTCAGCAATCCATGTTGACATGCAGAATGCATGGTCGGCAGACAACAAGAACAGCAATATCCCACGTTGGCAGTATGGCGACTCTTACATGTCTTCGGCTTCAGACCGCTTCCTTATCAGCGCATCTTATTTGACATTGTCAAACATTACGCTCGGCTATACATTGCCGAAGAGCTGGCTACGTAGCTTAGGCTTGCAGTCGGTTCGCGTATATGGTGTGGCTGATAACATTTGGACATGGTCAAAGCGTCAGGGTCTTGACCCACGTCAGAGCATTACTGGTAGTGCGTCTAACGCTTACTATCGTCCAATACGTACTGTATCAGGCGGTATCACACTCACATTCTAATATGCTGTAACATTCGTAACACATAAAAATTAAGAAATAATGAATAAGAATAGAATATATCGCTCTTTTGTGGGACTTGCTGTAGCAGGTCTCACAATGAGCTCGCTCACAGGCTGTATGGACGTGACCGAACCTACAACAGTTGCTACTGAGGAGCAGATTCAGGGCTCTTCGGCTTCGGCTGAGGCTATGGTGATGGCTGTGCCTGCAACAATGAACGAGGTTGACGGTGGCTTTATTGACAATTATCACAACTGCTTTGGCTATAGTGCAATGATGTATATCCGCGACCTTATGACTGGCGACCTCTGTCAGACTTCAAGCGGATACGCATTCCACTTCTACTATTGGGCACGCAACAAATATCAGGGCGACGGTTATATCTTCCCACAGTATATCAACCAGTATTATTTCGGTCTTGTTCTAGCTGCCAACAATGTGGTAGGTTCTGTGAATCCAGAGACTGCTTCAGACAAGCAGCTTGGCTACCTTGGTGTAGGTTTAGCTTACCGTGCTCTTGCATATCTCGACATGGCACGTATGTATGAGTATCTTCCTACAGACGTTACAAGCAACATCAATGTTGATGGTAATGACGTAAAGGGTCTTACAGTGCCTATTGTAAGGGAGACCACCGACCAAGAGGCTGCCTTGAACAATCCACGTGTATCACATGAGGAGATGTACAAGTTTATTGAGGAAGACCTCAACAATGCCGAGAAGTATATCGTGAACCTTACAGATACCAAGGGTAAGGTGCTTCCTTCTCTCGGTTGTGTATACGGTCTGAAGGCTCGTCTCTATATGTGGAATGAGGAGTATGCCAAGGCAGAGGAGTATGCACGTAAGGCTATTAACGCTGCTGGTGTATCACCTATGACTGAGGCTGACTGCACAAGCTACACTAAGGGCTTCAACGACATCTCTAAGTGGATGTGGGGTGAGCAGCTTACAAGTGAGAGCGACCAGGTTAAGACTGGTATTGTAAACTGGGTATCATGGTTGTCAAACCAAACAACATTCGGTTATACTGGAGTTAACTCTTCGGACATGCCGTTCAACATGATTGATCGCAGCATGTATGACCGTATGTCTGACACCGACTTCCGTAAGTATATGTATAAGGCTCCAGAAGGTTCAAGTATTGCAAGCAAGAATATCTACATTCCTTCAATCAAGGATCTTTGCAATAAGTATATGCCTTCATACGCTTCTCTGAAATTCCGTCCTGCAAATGGCAACGCAACAGACTCTCCGGCAGGTGCTGCTTCGGCTTATCCAGTTATGCGTGTAGAGGAGATGTACTTTATCGAGGCTGAGGCTGCTGCTCATCAAGATGCAGCACGTGGCAAGCAGTTGCTCGAACAGTTTATGAAGACATATCGCGATCCTAACTACAGCTGCAAGGTAAGCTCTACCGACGCTGTTGTGGAGGAGATAGTATTCCAAAAGCGTGTTGAACTTTGGGGTGAGGGTCAGACATTCTTCGATATCAAGCGTCTTAACTACTCTGTAACACGTGGTTATCCTGGCACAAACTGGTATGAGGAGACACGTTTCAACACCAATGGTCGTCCGGCATGGATGAACCTCACAATGGTGCGCAACGAGGCTGATAACAACCAGGCACTTGTTGGTTGGAACAACCCAGATCCAAGCGACAAGTATCCTACTTGGAAAGAAAACAATTAATGTCTAACAAGAAATGATTATGAAAAATATAGCAAAAGTTTCATATTTGTTCCTGGTGAGTTTGGTAGCGCTCGTCCTTGGTGCGTGTACAAACGACTTCGATTACACTCCGGCAAAAGTTTCTGGAACAGAGGTGTATTTCAGCAACAACCAGGACTCTGTCATCACCATCAGCAAGACAGCTTCAAACTTTATCATACAACTTCATCGTGTTGATACAAAGGGCGAGCTGACAGTATCTCTGTCATACGCTCCTGGTGAGGGTAACATTTTCACAGTTCCTGCACAGGTGACATTTGCCGATGGTTCTGCCGATGCTCCAATCGACATAACATACGATCCTGCAAAGGCTGAGTATGGAGTTTATACTGGTGGTACCATCTCTGTAGTTGGCGATGGTTTGGATTCCACTTATGGCATTACCACTTTCTCATTCAAGGCTGGTGCTAATGAGTGGATTGATATTCCTACCGACAAGTCAATCGGTAAGATGCGTGACGACGCCATCACTGCAATCTTCAAGTTCACAGACGGTGTTCCTGTATGGGATGTTAAGATTCAGAAGAGTGCTGTTAAGGAAGGTATGTATAACATCGTTAACCCTTATGAAGATTGGTATACTCAGGAGGCTGAGGCTGCCAAGAAGGATGGCTCTGCATGTGCTTTCAAATATGACTCAAGTGTTGATCATAATTGGGTGATTGATGCCACCGACCCGAATGCTGTATATCTTAAGGAATGCCATACTGGTTTGAGCTATGTAGCTCAGGAAGGTGTTGGCGAATTTTCACTCTGTGGTACACCTTGGATGATTTTGATGAATTCACGCAGCAATTTCCCAGATAAGACTGACGAACAGATTATGGAGTTGGTTAAGCAGCAGTTCCCACAGTACTTTGGTGTAATGAAGGATGGTGTAATAACATTCCCAAAACAGGCCGTTTGCATCGCAGGTTCAGAACTTCAGGAGGGTAGCTACCTTCAAGCTGCAAAGAATGGTCTCTTTGCAATTGCTCTTCCTGGTAATATCATTGCCGATTATGCTCTTACTGCTGAATATCAGGGTCGTTTCACCGATGTAGACAACAACGATTATGCTACATTCAACCTCACACTTGGTGATGATGTTGCTTTGGTGAAGTATGCACTTGTTGCTTCTTCTAACGCTTCTGCAACTGCAAATGGTATCATCGATGGCTCTGTTGAGGCTGCTGAGGCTACAGCTTCTGGCTCTGTCAACGTTGCCTATACTGAGACTGGCAATTATACACTCGTTTGTGTAATCTACAATGGAGCTGGCGAGGCTGTAGGTACAGAGGGTTTCGAATACAAGCTTAAGTCAAGTAAGGATGGTTCTGCTGAGGAGAGTTACAAGGAAGTGGCAGCTGGTACCTATACCATAGGATATAAGGATGTTAGCTCGAATTTCTGGAAGAAACCTAATGGAATGATAGTAGAAGAAGCTCAAGAGCAGGAGGCAATCCTCTCGCAGGGTACTGTCGATCCTACTAAGTTTAAGATCTCACCTTACCTCGTTGAGGGCTACGATCTCTACTTCTCAGTGAATGAAGATGGTGTAATTACAGTTGAGCCACAGAAGACAGGTATTCCAAATGACAACCTCGATATTCTTGTTGCCGACCTATATACATGGTTCTTGGAAGTAGATGCCAACTTTGCTGCACAACTTGACCAATATGGATGGCACTCTAACTATAATGCAGACAAGGACATTTACACTTTCGTCCTCAATTTCTGTACCCGAACATCTGAAGGTCCTGGCAATTTCGGTATTACAGAGCTTGACACCTATGAGGTGCTCGACCGTGATGCATCTGCTGCTAAGGCTGCAATGGCATCTGCTAAGAAGATAGCTGCAGAGCGTAAGTATATCTTCCGTAAGGACTTCAATGCTAACGCAGTGCATAAGAGTTTCAATAAATCTAAGATAAGCCGACTTAAGAAGTTTGCTTACTAATGCATATACTTCATGTACTAAAAAATCTCCCGACATTTTTTTGTTTGGAGATTTTTTAGTATATGGGCAGTATATATTATTTTCATTAAGTAAGAAATTGCTAAAACAATTATTCTGTTTTTGTTGTCTGTTGATTTTAATGTATCTTTTGCATAATATTAATCATAAAACTTTATGAAGCTAATAAGTAAATTTTTTCTTTCAGCTGCAATGGCTTGCAGCGTGATGTCGGCAAGTGCTGTGCCGGCTATGCCAGGTGTTTGGCGCACCATAACACTCGCTGATGGCACTCAGGTGCGTGCTCAGTTGCAAGGCGACGAGTTTTGTCATTATTTTAAGGATGCTGATGGCATCTGTTATGATCTTATGGAAAATAGCAGCAATCGCTATGTGAAAGCTGATTTTAAACAGATAAAACTCCGTGGTGATTCATTACGCATGATAGCAAATGCGGAGCGTAAAGGATTAAGAAAGTCCCCAGCTCGTATTGGTCAACCATCAGAACCAATCATTGGTAAGAAGAAGGGTATTATAATTCTTGTTGAATATCAAGATACAAAGTTTGGTCTTGGCTACAACCAGAAATTTGTCAATGGCTATGTTAACGGTCCATTGACAAAGACACACACACGTCGTGGATTCGTAGGAACTGTGAAAGACTATTTCTTGAATCAGTCAAACAATCAGTTTGAGCTTGACTTCGACGTAGTAGGTCCGTATACTCTAAGCAAGAAAGTGGCTTACTATGGTGCAGATCAGGGTAACAGCAAAGATATACGCCGTGGAACAATGATTCTTGAGGCTGTGCGTATGGCTGATGCTGATGTAAATTTCGCCGACTACGATTGGACAGGTAACGGTTATGTCGACCAAGTTTATGTGCTTTTTGCAGGACATGGTCAGGCAGACGGTAGCGACAGCAATACTATATGGCCACATGAATCGAGTCTCTCAAATAGTGAAGTTGGAACTTCGTATCCAAGCAACGACTATGATGCAAACGGCAATCGCGTAGCAGTAAATACCTACGCTTGTGGTCCAGAGCTTCTTGGATCTGCACGTGCAGGTATTGGTACACTCTGTCATGAGTTTGCCCATTGTCTTGGCTATCCCGACATGTATGATACAGCTTATGGAGGAAACTTAGGTATGTCATTATGGGACTTAATGGACACAGGCAGTTACAATGGTGGCAGTTTCTGCCCACCAAATTTCACTGCATACGAGAAATGGTTTGCGGGATGGCTTCAGCCAACAGTTCTTAATAAGCCGACTACTGTAAAGGGTGTAAAGCCCCAAGATGAAGAATACGGACATACATACGTTATATATAATGACGCTGAACCTAATGAGTATTATCTATTGGAGAACCGACAGAATAATGTAGGTTTGTGGGATACTCAATTGCCATCAAGTGGCTTGATGATAACACATGTTGATTATGACGCAAAGTTATGGGGCTACAATGTTGTAAATACTATATGCAACTATTCAAACTTGAAGAACGATCATGAGCGTCTCACCTTGTTCTGTGCAGACAATGACCGTAATGCAAACGGTAAGGACACATCATACGGCGACCTATATCCCTACAATGGCAATAATGAGCTTACCAACTCTTCTGTTCCTGCTGCGGTGATTTACAATGGTGGCACACACATGTCAAAGCCTATTACCAACATCAAGCAAAATAACGATGGTAGTGTAGATTTCGACTTTATGGGTGGTGGAGAGACTGCTATTGCTGGTGTCGTTAATGACAACAAGAATGTTGACAACCGCGTATTCTCAATTGACGGAGTTTACCTTGGCAACGATATCAACGCTGTTGGTAATGGCGTGTTTATCGTGAACGGAAAGAAAGTTGTTAAATAAAGCAATGTAGAATGAAACGCTATAAGCTATTACTTTTTGTTTGTGCTGCCCTTGTTTTGGGGGCATGCACCAACAAAAAGACAAAACAGAAAACTGACGAGCCGAAACTTATTATTGAAGAACAGAAAACGGACTCTGTAAAGACAGAAAACGTATCGAATATTCAGCTCTCCAGTCCATCAGAGATACCTCAATTTCCTGGTGGCTTTGAAGCCATGCGCTCATATATCAAGAACAATATACGCATGCCTGAGGCTGCCAAGAAAATGAAGAAAGAGGGACAAGTTATTGTGAATGCTCATGTTAGCACAAATGGTAAAATAACCGATTGTGAGATATTCTCCTCTGATGATGAAGTTTTCAATGACGAGGCTTTGCGCGTTGTAAAGTCAATGCCTGTGTTCACACCTGCCCATAAAGACGGTCAAGCTGTGGAGTCAGAGTGTAAGATTGCTGTCATGTTCAGACAATAAAAATGACAGTATTATAGTATATATATAATAAGGTGTCGCCTCTATGTCTTAAAGCACAGAGGCGACACCTTATTTTTATTCATTATAAAAGATAAAAACGTTTATTCTGCTCTCTTCCAATCCAGAAGTCCCTTTCCTTCTTCGTCAAGCTCAATGCCAAGTCCTATTACTTTGCGCTTGTCAGCCTTGAAGGGTTCCATGTATTGACGGTTGAGGATTTGCTTAGTGGCAGCTACCTTGCCACCGTTGTTACGTAATTTCAGTTCGATGACATAGATATAGCGTGAGGTCTTCACCGTCATGTCTATTCTACCAGTAGATATCATCTTTTCTACTTCTACATTCAAGCCTATAGCATTGAGAATGGTGCTGATGATAAGGCGGTAGCGTTCCTCCATATCCATAGATGCAAGTTTCTTGTTGCTGTATGGAACGTCAGCGATGAGGGCTTTTAACGACTTCATAGCTTCGTCTATTTGGCCTGTGCCCAATTGGGCATACAGATTGGCTTGTATGGATTGGATGTCGCTTTTTGCTCGCAAGGTTAGGGCTGGAAGAGCCATTTCGTAGAGAGCTTGTTTTACTTCCTCATTCGGGAACCCTAAGATGTAGCCAAATTCATCACTGTCCTTTATTGTGAGATACCCTGATTGGTAGAGGAACAGTTCTGCACCACCTCCAGAGACATCAGACAGTTCCAAGGTGTTGCGCATGATGCGGCAATGTTCGAAGTTCTTCATACGAAGTTCTGCATTGTCAACAAACTTTGGGAGTAATGATGTTGCTCCGGATGATGCCCAGAAATTAATTATTTCTTTTGATTTCAACGCATTGACGAGACTGTATGGATTGTAAACATCCACCATGTTGCGACGGCTGAAGTGATAGCCGTCGTAATATGCTTTCAGTCGGTCGTGAGTCTCCTGTACAGACCAGTTGTTTGCTTCGCTCATCTGTTTGAGTTCAGGCATGAAGTTTTCTTTTATCTCCTCCTCTGTGATGCCGCATATAGTAGCATATTCAGGCATGAAGCTGATGTTGGACAGATTGTTGAGGACGGAGAAGAGAGATATTTGGGTGAACTTGGTGATGCCAGTGATGAAAATGAATTGTTCGTATTCGTCGTCAGCCTTAAGTATGGCAAACACCTCACGGTATACCCCTGTACATTTCTCGTGTTCGGGAGTTTTCCATGAATGTTGCAGGGGAGAGTCGTATTCGTCTATGAGTACAGCCACTCTCAGTCCGGTCTGCTTATAGGCAGTGGTTATAATAGCGTGGAAACGGTCGGCAAGCATGGCTGTAGGATCTGGAGTAATGTTGTATTTCTCCTCATAATCCTTAAAGTGTAGGTTAAGGTAAGAGCGCAGAGTCGCCTCGTTGGCACCTCCACGGCTCATGTCAAGACGTATGACGGGATATTGCTTCCAGTCTTTCTCCAGTTGCATAATCTTCAGTCCTTCGAACAGGTCTTTTCTGCCTTCAAGGTACGACTCCAGCGTATCGACAAGCACAGACTTGCCGAATCGACGTGGGCGACTCAAGTAGTTATACTTATCCCCCAAGTTGACCATGTTCCATACAATGTCGCTCTTGTCAACATAGAGATAGTTCTCCTCCCTAATCACTTTGAACGACTGAATGCCTACAGGCAGTCTCCTAAATCTGTTGTCTGTCATATCTGTTGCCTCCTATTTGCCTTGTTTATGCCTTATATCTGCGAAGATACATTTAAAAATGATAACCTCCAAACTTTTGTAATCATTTATCTTTTATACAAGATAAAATTGCTATTTTTGTGGAAAACTCTTATATAATGGATAAACAGTTAAAATATCGTGAACTTCTATCACAGATAGAGACGTTTGCAAATGTAGAAGACAAAGCCATAAGCGTGCTATCGAATTGTGCTGCGGTGATGAAGATGGTCTTTCCTAAGGAGTATTTCTGGGTAGGCTTTTATATTGTCGATGGCAATGAGTTGGTTCTTGGTCCTTTCCAGGGCACTCCAGCGTGTACAAGGATAAAGCATGGACGTGGTGTTTGTAGCACCGCTTGGAAGGAAGGTCGCAGTATTGTGGTAGAGGATGTGGAAGAGTTTCCCGGTCATATAGCATGTTCGTCGTTGTCAAGATCAGAGGTTGTTGTACCTATCTTTTCAGAAGGCATAGTAGTAGGTGAGATAGACATTGACAGCACCGAACTGTCCACATTCGACGACGTGGACAGAGAATATCTCGAAAAGGCAGCTGAAATCATAGCTCCGTTTATGGCAAAGCTTGCCACGGTATGAAGAAAATTTTCCTTCACCTATGCTATATATTCCGAAGCGTACATCCTGCTATTTAGTTTTGTATATGAACTACTATGGACTTGTTTGTAAAATAAAAATCCATTAACTTTGGCATCGTGTAACTCATGAAATGGTCAGAAAAGCCTATAAGAAACGGCATCCGAAAGTTAAGTGCAGCGGTAAGGTTGATATTACCCAGACAGAGTATAAACGTTTTATGAAATATTTATCAAAACATTTAGATTCCAAGAAAAAATGAGAACATTCGATTATATGCTGTTTATATTCATGTAGCTACAAAACATTACTCTTATGAAACATCCAAGAATATTTTTAGTTATATTCATCCTTGCATTCGTGGGTGTGTTATCAATAGCTCAAACACCTAAAAAGCAAGTAAGAAAGCCGGTTCAAGTAAATTGGGTCAAGATTGTTGATGACGAATTGTCAACCATCTATTATGATTCCAACATCAAGACTGATTCGCGAGGACGACATATCGTATGGGTAAAAACTATATTTCACACATTAGATTGGCAACAGTATATGGCCCAGCAAATTGGTAGCCGGACATTGGTGTATTCAACTAAGACAAAAGCCATGTATGACGATTTGTATAACTATGCTATGGTTAGACAGGTTATTGCTTATAGTAAAGCCGGAAAAAAACTCATAGATACTGGAGACCATATGTCCGGATCATGGGAACCTGTAAATGCAAGTGACCCTGTTGGCTTGGTTGGAGAACATCTGTCGAATTTGAATATAGGATATTGACAATCCAAGAGACCTTGCAAAAGACATAGTTCCTAAAGCATACGTAAATAAAAAAGGAAACTATTAAAAGAATATGTAAATCTCATCAACTCAATTCTCATTGGTGTTGAGACCTATACTGATGATGCAACAATAAAGCTTACATAACAAATATATTAAAGATCAGAATGAAAGTGCTGGTGTTTTTTGAAATACCAGCACTTTTTTTGAAATTTCCCATTCATATTACTATATTATATAAGGTATAATCTGAAAAACAAAATAATATGGCAGGTAAAATGTCTTTATGCATTATCAAATACACTTATACACGATATGTAGGGGTGGACATCGAAAAGTATACTCGGGGAATATATGAGTATGTGAAGGAAGCCTTCGGGGAGTTGCAGCCACAAATGTCGGAGCCAGGAACTATACCAGACATGCCTGACTATTTGGACGTTGTGCTCTGCAAAAAGGACGGCAGCAACTTCTTAGAAATGGATATCGTAAGACGTGCCATCAATATCCCGACTGACTATCAGTTGGAGGGATTGGTGCTGGAGATCTCTATTACCAACTGCGATGGTACTAACTATAAGAAGACACACCAATATCATCCCTAACAAAGACAATGTGGAAACTATGAAAAAATTAACTTACGACGCATTTAAGCGAATGCGAAAAGACGAGAAGGAGGATGTGTTTCGCCAAGCTCACGATTGCAGCATCCGCAACAAGCGACAGTTGGAGCAATCGAAGCTATGCGGCTGCTTTAGCTGCTGCGAGATATTCCCGCCATCCGAAATAACAGACTACATATCAGACGAAGAACCTACAGCCGAATGTCCCTACTGCCACATCGACGCCGTAATTGGCGATGCCTCGGGCTTCCCGATTACTGAGGAGTTTCTGATGAAAATGATGAAGAGGTGGTTTTGGTGAAAAGAAGGATGGCAAGATAAAGATGTGTAGAATTTAATAAATAAGTAAAAATTTCAATAGAAAACTAATGGAAAGTTAGTTTTCTATTGAAATTTTTACTATTTTTGTCGCAACATGAGCAATATTCTAACCACATTAGGCAATATTCCAGTTACTTCTTCGGCCATAGCTTCGCTTTATCCCGATATAAAGACTAAGTTTGCTAAAGTAGCACAACTGGAAAGGGCGGGTGAAATCATCCGCCTTAGGCGAAACTTGTTTGTCGTAAACCCGGAAGAAACAGGTCTTCCTCTATCTTCAGGATTAATAGCCAACCATTTGTTAGCACCATCTTATGTTTCCATGCAAACAGCGTTGCGTTATTATGGATTAATACCAGAGGCGGTATATACAATCCAATCAATGACGTTTAAGGCAGCAAAGGAGTTCAATACTCCAGTGGGCAATTATTGCTACTATCATATTTCAAGAGAAACTTATCCTATAGGTATCACTCAAATAAAAGAGGGAAATAGTGTTTATATAATGGCTACTCCAGAAAAGGCGTTATGTGATTTAATAGCCAATCAACCTGGAATCAATTTGAGATATAAAAAGGAAGCCTTAGAGTTTTTGGAGGAAAACCTAAGATTTGATATGGATAAGTTCTGTCAATTCAATCCGGAAATATTCCTTGCATACGCAAAAAACGGAAAGAAGTCAACATCAATACTTACCATTCTAAAACTTTTACAACATGAATGATATCTACCAAAATATGCTATCTGCTTACGATCTGTCCACAGACCAATCTAAAAGAAATGCGACATTCGAGGTTAATCAGCAAATTATTCTTGCTGGTTTATACCAAGGTGGCTTTTTTGATAAGGCTGCATTTTATGGTGGAACTTGTCTACGCATCTTTCACGGATTAGAGCGCTTTAGCGAAGATATGGACTTCTCCTTGTTGGTCAAAGATGATAACTTCGACTTCACGCAATACTTCCAACCCATCATAGATGAGTTTGAAGCCATAGGAAGAAAAGTTGACATCAAAAAGAAGGATAAAAAGAACTTTGGAAAGGTTGAGTCTGCATTTCTGAAAGACACTACCGATGTTTATGACATTTCTTTCCAGACAGAAAAATCAATCAAAATAAAGATTGAAGTAGATACCAATCCACCACTCAATTTTGCCACAGAACAAAAACTTCTTATGGAGCCTCGCTCTTTCATGACCAGATGTTTTACGCTTGCAGATTTATTTGCAGGCAAAATGCATGCATTGGTATATCGAGCATGGAAAAACAGAGTAAAGGGTCGAGACTGGTATGACTTTGAATGGTATGTTCGAAATAGAATACCTCTAGATTTTAAACATCTACAAGAAAGAATCAAGGAATTTAATGGCTGTGAAAAAACACAAGAAGAATTCATTACAGACTTAGAACAAAGATTAAGTTCGGCAGACATCAAACAGGTAAAAGCTGATGTTATGCCATTTCTAAAGAATACAAGAGAAATGTCCATTTGGTCGAATGAATACTTCTTGCAATTGGCAAAAATGATTAAGTTTGAATAATTAAAAGATATAATAGGCAAGATTAACGATGAATCATTTGCTTATTGTGAACTATTATGAACTTGTTGTATTCACATAAATTGTGTAATTTTGCAAAACTATTATAATACGGCAATTACAAAATTTGAAATCTATGATAATAAATAAGTTGTTGAATAAGTGCTTATATATTGCTGCTGTCAGTTCCTTTCTGTTATCAGCGAGTGCTATGTGTCGAAGTCGGGCCATGCACGTATGTTTACAGCCGTGAGATATGGCAAGCGTTATGTTCTGAAATGCCTGAAGACGGATTTTCGTTATACGCCAGTGTATCGTCAAGCACTGATGAAGGAGTTTGAAATAGGATTGCAACTCGATCATCCCAACATCTGCCGCACCATAAGCATGGAGCCAGTGGGCGACCTTGGCGAGTGTATAGTCATGGAATATGTGGACGGCGAGACGCTTGAGACGGCTGTGAAAGGCGGCAAGATGACTGAAGAGGTGGTACATAAGATAGCTGCTCAGCTGCTTGATGCTATGGAGTATATGCACGCCAAGCAGATAGTACACCGCGACATCAAGCCGTCGAACATCATGCTTACACATCGTGGCGGCGACGTAAAGCTGATAGATTTTGGACTATCGGACAGCGAGACGTTCTGCGTGCTTAAGATTCCGGCAGGCACACGTGGCTATATAGCCCCCGAGCAGTTGCAGCCAAATGCTGTAAGCAGTCCCAGCACCGACATCTATTCGTTTGGAAAGGTGTTGGAGTATATGGCTGAGGCTGTACGTAGCAAGTAGCTGGTGAGGGTGGGGCGGAGGTGTGCTACAGCCGATTGTGCCCATCGTCCTGCAGACATTGCGCAGGTGAGGCTTCTGATGGCAGACAAGGGTAGGTCGTTGGCGATGGTGAACGCCCTACTCATAGCATTGGCATTGGTGCTGCTTGTCATCATCGGTGTGATGATGAACGCACGCCAAACCACAACGGCAGATACCGTAAACAACGATTCTGTTTCTGCTGGAGCTGCCAATAAGGTGATGGATAGTAGTCTCTGGTGAGGCTCTCATCATTTGGTGTGAGCTTTCATTGCAATACTAATTCTATAACCTCAATAATAATTTGTCGATAATTGCGTTATACATTTATATGCAATGGACCGACCAAATACGTAGAGTTAAGATTATACTTGTGTTCGCTGCGGTGATTATCGCCGTGGCGTCGCTTGTTGTGTCCCATTTCCTCATTAGCGACCTTGCCAAGGAGGAGCACAACAAAATGGAGGTATGGGCAGAGGCAATGCGCACCCTCAACCGTGCCGACGAGAACACCGACATAAACCTTGTGCTTAAGGTTATTAATGGAAACAATACAATTCCCGTTATTGTGCTCGATTCGGCGGGAGAAGTCCAGGCTTATCGCAATCTTGATATAACCGACTGTGCCAACGAAGCCGATACCATGCGCTTTGTAACCAATTTGGGACACAAACTGTTGCGCGAACGACGCGACATACGCATTGCCTTGGACGACAACCTGGATGCAAATCCTTCTTCAGCCGATTATATCAACGTGTGTTACGACGACTCGGTTATGTTGCGCCGACTGGCATCCTATCCTTATGTACAATTGGGTGTAGTAATGATTTTTGTAGTGATTGCCATATTTGCGCTACTTACATCCAAGCGGGCCGAACAGAATAAAGTGTGGGTAGGACTGTCGAAAGAAACAGCCCATCAGCTGGGTACACCGATATCAAGTCTGATGGCATGGGTGGAGATATTGAAGGAAACCTATCCCGACGACGACCTGATACCAGAGATGAACAAGGACGTAAAACGATTGCAGCTTATCGCAGACCGATTCTCAAAGATTGGCTCCCTGCCCGAACCTGTAGAGACAGATCTTAAGGAGGTAATGGAACACGTGATAGACTATATGGATCGTCGCACGTCAAACAAGGTGCAAATGATACGCCAGTTTCCTGAAACCGACATACGTGTAAAGATTAATGCCTCGCTGTTTGAGTGGGTTATAGAGAACCTATCAAAGAATGCCGTCGACGCAATGGGAGGCGAAGGCAAGATAACTCTAAAGATGTGGGAGGAGCCAACGAAGGCAGTAATCGAAGTGACCGACACTGGCAAGGGAATACGCAAGAAAGACTTGCGCAACGTGTTTCGTCCGGGCTTTACAACAAAGAAGCGAGGATGGGGACTCGGACTATCGCTTGCCAAGCGCATTATAGAGGAATATCATAAGGGACGTATTTGGGTAAAGTGGTCGGAAGTGGGCGTTGGAACTACGTTCCGAATAGAACTGAAGAAATAAACACACTAAAAATCAAAAACTTTGTAAAGATTTTGTTGTATGTCGGAAAATATTAGTAACTTTGCACACCAAATGTGTAGTTTAGAGGTACTTAAAATAGATTTGAAGGAACTGAACGAGGGCGTAAGCACGCTCAACTTCAGTTTGGGCGACGCTTATTTCGAGTCACTTGACGAGGAAGAAATAAAGCGTGGCAATATTAGTGTGTCTGTAAATGTAAAGCGCACTGAGAACTATTTTGAGTTCGACTTCCATACCGAGGGCACTGTCGTTATTCCGTGCGATATCTGTCTTGACGATATGGAACAAGCTATTGAGACGGACGACCGACTAATAGTGAAATTTGGTGAAGAATATTCCGAAGACGATGACCTCATCACCGTTGATGAGCGAGAAGGCATACTCGACGTGGCGTGGTTCATCTACGAATTTATAGCACTTAACATTCCCGCTAAGCACGTGCATACACCTGGAAAATGTAACGCGGCGATGATAAAGGTTCTCGAAGAACACTCAGCTACCCGAAGTAGTGGCGCGAATGAAGAGCAAGCGGTAGATCCGCGTTGGAATGAATTAGAAAAATTAAAAACAATAATTAAAGATTAAAAGAAAATGGCACATCCTAAAAGAAGACAGTCAAAGACACGTACACTTAAGAGAAGAACTCATGATAAGGCAGTAGCTCCTACATTGGCAGTATGCCCTAACTGTGGCGCTTACTATGTATACCACACAGTATGCCCAACTTGTGGCTACTATCGTGGCAAGGTGGCTATCGTAAAGGAAGTAGCTGAATAATATTTCTCCACACGATGGGAAAGATAAACGCAGTAATCACCGGAGTTGGCGGCTATGTGCCCGACTATGTTCTCAATAATGAGGAATTGTCGCGCATGGTAGACACCAGCGACGAGTGGATTATGACCCGTGTCGGAATCAAGGAACGTCATATCCTTACAGAGGAAGGTCTCGGCACGAGCTATATGGCACGTAAAGCGGCCAAGCAGCTCATCAAGAAGACTGGAGTTGATCCCGACACAATTGATGCGCTGATCGTTACCACTACAACTCCCGACTACAAGTTCCCTTCTACGGCATCTATCGTTCTTGGTAAACTTGGACTGAAGAATGCCTTTGCTTTCGACTTTGAGGCAGCATGTTGCGGATTCCTTTATTCGCTCGATGTTGCTGCATCAATGATTCAGAGCGGTCGATATAAGAAGATAATCGTTATCGGTGCCGATAAGATGTCGTCGCTGGTTGACTATACCGACCGTGCTACATGTGTGCTCTTCGGCGATGGAGCTGGAGCTGTACTTGTAGAGGCTACTGAGGAAGAGAACGTAGGCGTGCAGAATTCTTACCTACGTACAGATGGCATCGGTCTTCCGTTCCTTCATATGAAGGCGGGTGGATCAGTATGTCCACCGTCACACTTCACAGTTGACCACCGTTTGCATTACCTCTATCAGGAGGGACGCACCGTGTTCCGCTATGCCGTTACTGATATGAGCAACGACGTGGCTGAGGTGATGAAGCGCAACGAGCTTACAGCTGATGACGTTAAGTGGGTTGTTCCTCACGAGGCTAACCTTCGTATTATCGAAGCTGTAACCAAACGTGTAGGTCTGCCTATGGAAAAGGTAGTGGTAAACATTCAGCATTATGGCAACACAAGTGCCGCCACAATTCCTTTGGCATTGTGGGATAATGAGAAAAACATGAAGAAGGGCGACAACGTCATCTTCACCGCTTTCGGAGCAGGTTTCGTTCACGGAGCTTCCTTCTATAAGTGGGCTTACGATGGTTCTGCTGTTGCAGAGGTTAAGTAAGCCAATCAAGAGAAACATATTATCTCAAATAAAAAGCACGTTAGGCTTTTGTCTTTCAGACAATGCCCTACGTGCTTTTTTTTTGATATATATATTCACCGAGCAAGTAATATTATTAAAATGAGAAAGTAATATTATTAAAATGGGCAAGTAATATTATTAAAATGGGCAAGTAATATTATTAAAATAAGCAAGTAATATAATAATGCTTTTAGTGGGAGGATACATTGCTTTGTAAAGCCAATAATGGGCCTTATAAAGCCGTATAAAGAAAAGGGCCGCAAGGTTGTATGTCTACATCCTTGCGGCCATTTGTATGTTTAAGATTTAATCTTAATTTTAAGTGGGTTTATTAGCCCTTCATCATCTCGTTGAACTCGTCAAGAGTAACCTCCTTGTTGTTGAGGCTTACTGTGCTCTTAAGAGCAGCAGCGAGCTTAACGTCGATAGCACGTTCAACGAAGTTGTCTACAGCCTCGCGCTTCTTGAGAAGCTCGTTAGCGTAGTTCTCAACATACTCGTCAGGAACGTTAGTCATGCCGTACTGAGCAAACTGCATGCGAGCCATCTCGATAGCAGCAGCCTTAACGTCAGCGTCCTCAATCTTGATCTCGTTAGCCTTTACAAGCTGCTCCTTGATAAGGTGCCACTTGAGCTGCTTGATGCTCTCAGCGTAGTTCTTCTCAACAAAGTCCTCGCCCTTATCCTTGTTGTTAAGGAGCATAATGCGCTTGAGAAGCTCGTCTGGCCATGTAAGTTCGCCAACCTTGTTCTCGCAATATGTGCGAACGTCGAGCATAAACTTGTAGTCAGAGTTAGCCTCGAGCTGTGGCTTAAGACCCTCAGCAATCTTGGCACGGAACTCGTCCTCGCTCTTAACTGTACCCTCGCCAAATACCTGATCGAAGAGTTCCTGGTTGAGCTCAGCCTTAACAAAGCGCTGTATCTCTGTAATCTGGAAGCTGAAGTTAGACTCGAGATCCTTAGCAACCTCGCGGTCGATCTTCAAGAGAGCAGAAATCTCTGCCTCGCCCTCTGGGTAAGCCTTGCGTGGGTTGAATGTGATGATATCGCCTGGCTTAGCGTTGTTGAAGAGGTTCTTCTGCTCGTCAACCTTGATGTATGAAGGCATAAGCACAGCACCCTCAACGGTGATGCCGCCTTCCTTAGTGTTGCCCTCAGCGTCAAGCTCACGAAGGTCGCCCTTGAGCATGTCGTTAAGCTCAGCGTTATACTCTTCTGCCTTCTCGTACTTACCGGCACGGCTCTGATACATCTCGATCTGCTCATTGATGAGCTTGTCGTCAGCCTTGATAGTATAGTAATCGATCTTGTTGCGACCGTCGAGAGTCATGTTGATCTCTGGGGCTACAGCGATGTCGAATACGAATGTGTAAGGAGCTGGCTTCTCGATGTCGGCAGGTGTCTCCTGCTTTGCAGAAGGCAGAGGCTCGCCAAGCATCTGGATGTTATTGTCCTGGATGTACTTGTAGAGCTGCTCGCCAACAAACTTGTTAACGGCATCGTAGCGTACAGAAGCACCAAACTGGCGCTTGATTAATCCCATAGGAGCCTGACCTGGACGGAATCCAGGAATGTTAGCCTTCTTACGGTAGTCCTTAAGAGTCTTCTCGACAGAGGCGTTGAAGTCTGCTTCTTCTACTGTGATAGTCAACAGACCATTCACTTTGTCTGAGTTTTCAAATGAAATGTTCATTTTCTTGTTTTAATGTAGAAATTTATATATTGTTTTTTATTTATTGTTGCAGTTTTGGCACGATTGTGCAAAATTACACATTTTTTATATATATACGGCACACTAAGATGAAAAAAGTGGCTGTTTTTGGCGAATTTAACAAATAAACCAAAAGAGGTTGCTATTCGGTTGATGCGAGGTGCGATATTATCATTTTTTTTGCTATATTTGCAGCAGATTGTTATCCATAATAAATAGAAAAAGCCGAATTTCAGATGATAAAATCTATTATATCCCTATTGGTTGCGCTCATTGTGTCGATGGGGTGTATTGCCCAAAGCTATACGACCGCCAAGTACAATGTGAGTTACCTTAATATGGCATCCGGAATGCCAAATAACTTTGCTGACGACATCTTTCAGGACTCGTATGGATTTATTTGGATAAGTACACACGGAGGTGGATTGGTGCGCTATGACGGTTATAAGGTGGCGAGTTTAGGCTATACTGCCACGCCTACGGCATTGCGCAGTAACAGTTGTCGTAATGTAAGCGAGGATAATTTCCGCCGCTTGTGGATTGCTTTTGAGGAAGGACCTCAGGTGCTCGACCTTGAGACAATGCATCCGGTTGTGCCGCCTTGTGTCAATTCTCAATTGGCCGAGCAACTGCATAAGTTGTTCAATGGCGTGTGTATCCGCACTTATTGCGACTCGAAAGGATGTGTGTGGATAGCCACAACACTTGAGATAGTGCGCATTGCTTTTGATAAGGATGGCAAGGTAGCGTCGATACTTACAACTCCTTGTCCCACTGCCGCACCCGAGTTTGGCATGTGTGATGTCTATGGACGTGGTTCTGTTGTGGTGTGCAACAATGGTAGGGTAAGCGATATATGTGTCAGCGAGGGTCAGTTGGTACAGAATGACATCACGGCGATGTTTGCACCGTTGTCTAACCGCTATGCGGCAAGTATCATCAAGTATAACAATAAGATATGGCTTGCAACTAATGATGGTTTGTTTTGTAGTGACGGACGCCAGTTTCATACATACGACGAACGCCACACCTTGCAACATAATGTGGCTACAAGTCTTGCCATATCGCCTGAGGGCCGACTGCTTGTAGGTACTCTTTGCGGCGTGGATATATTAGACGACAAGACGGGTGTGGTGGAACATTGGAACAGCATGAGTCAGGTAAATCCTCTGAGCAGCAACTTTGTCAACTCGATATTGGTAAAGAACGGACGTATATGGGTTGGCACCGAGATGGGAGGTGTAGTAAAGCTTGTGCCGCGTCAGTTGCATATAGCATATTATGCTAACAACCCCGACGACCCAACTTCTCTTGCCCGCAATGCCGTAAATGCCATGTATGCAGCTCCCGATGGCTCTATATGGGTAGGTGTGGTAGAGGGAGGACTCAACGTTATGCATCCTGGAAGTAAGGAGTTTGTGCATTATCGCGTGGACAACTCCAACTTGCCTCACAACTCGGTGTCTACCCTTGCTCCTGATGGCAAGGGCAACCTATGGATAGGAACATGGGGTGGAGGAGTGGCTGTTGTCAATCCCAATAATCCCGATAATATTTGGCGATTGAATGTAGACCCCGACCATCAGTATATGCTTACGTTTATAGGAGCCATTGCCTACGACCGCATAAACAACGGCATGTGGATAGGTGCTAACGAGGGCCTATTCTTCTACAATCTGAATACCCATAGTCTGGAAGACCCGTTTCCCGACTGCCGCAACATAAAGGGATGTATAGGTAGCTTGGTAACAAAGGACGGTCAGCTTATGGTGGGCTGCACACGAGGTATGGTAACGGTGGAGCTTAAATCGCGCAGTAAGGGCAAGCGATTCTTTAAGGCTTATCACAATGTGTACAAGCTCGACAAGCCTAACAGCCGCATTTTCGACAAGATTATATCATTTTGCCAGACCCGCGATGGTAAGGTGTGGATGGGCAGCAATGGTTATGGCATGTATTGTGTTACACGCTCTAAGGACGGCAAAACCAGTATAGAGACTTTTGCCACAAGCGACGGACTTGCAAACAACTCGGTTACGGGCATTGTAGAAGACAACCAGGGACGTCTGTGGATTACAACTGGCTATGGGTTGTCGGTATATAATCCGCGTACACGTCAGTTTAACAACTATACCAAGAATGACGGACTGTTATGCTCGCAGTTCTACTATAACGGTGCCGTGCGCGACCGCAAGGGCACCATATATCTTGGCACCGAGCGTGGCATGATGGCGGTTGCGGGTATGGACAATGCCAACAGTCAGGTGTGCAACTTGCGTTTTACCGAGCTTAGTGTCAACAATCAGCAGGTGTTTGCAGGCAGCAGTTATATCACCCGCAACATTACTACAGCCCGCAAGATAAAGTTGCATGAGGGCGACCGATCATTTACCATAAGTTTCTCGGCACTAAATTTCGCGGGCGAGAATCAAGGAGTGTATAGCTATAGAATGAAGGGTTATGAGGACGATTGGATAAAACTGCAGCCAGGTCAACACAGTGTGCGCTATTCGGCTCTGCCGGCTGGCGACTACGAGTTTTATGTAAAGTATTCGCCATACATCGGTACCGACCACGAGCAGACTATATCCATAGACGTCAGCGTTACACCATACTTCTACAAGAGTTGGTGGTTTGTGCTCATTATAATATTATGTTGCATTATCGTTACACGTTACTTCTTCCTGCGCCGCATGGAAAAGATACGCGAGCTTGAGGTAAAATCGCTATACCAACCTATTGAGGATGCCCTCAAGGAGAGCGAGGAACCTGGCGAGTTGCAGACACGTATAAAGTCGATACTTGAGAACCAGCGACGCTACAAGGAAAGCCAACAAAAGACCATTGAGGCCGACCGTATGGAGGTAGAAGCTAATGAGCGTCCGTTTATGGAGCGCATAATGGAGGTAATGGAAGCCAATTACAGCAACTCGAAGTTTGGTGTTCAAGAGCTTGCCGACATAATGGGCATGAGCCGTACATTACTTGGTAAAAGGCTCAATGCCGAGAGTGGACTACCCCCTTCGCAATTTTTGCGTAACTACCGACTCGATATTGCCAAGCGCATGCTAAAGGATAATGTAGCCAACCGAAATATAACAGAAATAGCCTATAGAGTGGGTTTCAACGACCCGAAATACTTCACACGTTGCTTTACAAAGCAGTATGGAGTGGCCCCTTCGGCCTATAGAGGCGAGTAGAAATAGTATAAAAATCGTTCATCCACCTACGACAAATATGTCCACGTGGTTGATATATATCATTTTTTTATTGTGTGGGTACACAGTAGGTGGATAAATATGTAAATATGGTTTAAACAGCCTATTTACACTATTTGTCCACCTTTTTTATTTCAATAATCCACCATAAAAAACGCGAATAAGTGTAATTTTGCCACCGAAAAGTTGCACAAGCAACATTGTTTACATTACAGACGTTAAGCAATCAATCAAAATTACCTTACACCAATAACTGTCATGAGCAAGTATTAATAATGAGAAAACTGCGGATGTACGAAAGTGGAGCAAGCACATATCTCCACTTTCTTTACATTCTCTGTTTGTTGTTTATACTTAAGCTAAACATTCAAAACCAACCCGACAGCCTTATGGTATATATGTCAAGTTTATTGTTTGGCATACAAGAGCGATAATAATACATCTAATAATATCAAAACCTAAAAATCAGAACAATGAGGAAAAATCTATTCTCAATGATGCTATGCCTCGGTGCTATGGGCGGTGCAACCGTTGTTGCCCCAGTCAATGCCACTGCTGCTGTAGCACAAGCCCCAACCATTAAGGTTCAGGGACAGGTTGTTGACGAAACCGGTGCTCCGCTTATGGGTGCATCAGTTAAGGCTAAGAATTCTAAGGCTGGTGCCGTTACCGACATGGACGGTAAGTTTGTACTGGACGTAGATGCCAATGCCACTCTGCTTGTTAGCTATCTTGGCTACAAAACCAGCGAGGTTGCAGTCCGCGGCCGCGCTATCATCGAAAAAATTGAGCTTACCCCTGACAACAATATGCTTGAGCAAGTTGTTGTTGTAGGTTATGGTACACAGAAGAAGGCCGACCTCACCGGTTCTGTTGCTATTGTTAATGCTGAGGAAATGAAGAAGGTATCCAACTCGAACATCTCTACAATGCTTGAGGGTAAGGTAGCCGGTGTACAGATTACATCTGACGGTCAGCCTGGTGCCGACCCAGCAGTACGTATTCGTGGTATCGGTTCGTTCGGTAGCACAGCTCCTCTTTATGTAGTCGACGGTGTACCAATGGGTACCACCATACGCGACTTCTCTCCTAACGATATTGAAACTATCCAGATTCTTAAGGACGCATCGGCTGGCGCTATTTATGGTTCGCGTGCTGCAAACGGTGTGGTTATAATCACCACAAAGAATGGTAAGAAGGACCAACCTCTCAAGGTGAACTACTCTGGTTACTTTGGTGCCGATGTTATCCCAGGTAGCACATACGACGTTATGAACGCTGAGCAGTATAGCGACTATATCGGTCAGGCTTGCGCCAATTCGGGCACCACACTCCCAAGCGGCTACAAAATGGGCGAGGACGGTCGTTATCACTTCCAGGATGATACCAACACCGACTGGTTTAAGGAAGTGTTCAAGACGGGTATTCGCCAAAACCACAACGTAGCCTTGAGCGGTGGTAGTGCAAAGAGCACATATAATGTATCGCTCGACTACTTCAACCAGAAGGGTACACTTGAGGGTGCAGGTCCTAACTACGAACGTTATACCGCACGTGTGAACAACACGATGGAGACCAAGTTCATCAAGTTCCGCACAAGTATGGTTTATTCGCACTCAAATCAGGACAATATGGGTCTGTCTAACGCAAACGAGTATGTTCAAGGTTTGTACGGCTCGGTTAGCAACGTGCTTCGCAGCACATTGCTTATGCAGCCTACTATCAAGGCTTACGACGAGTCGACATGGGTGCTTGACGATAAGGTAGGTGCCGCCAATAAGTACCACTACGATGCCTATGGTTATGGTGTCTACTACGACACAGTACATGGCGATATCTCGGCATCCAACCCGCTACTTGTCAACACTATGTTGCAGCGCAACACCGTGGTAGACCGCTTCGTGGGTACAGCATCTGCCGACGTCGACCTCTTTAAGATGGTTGGTCTTAATCTTAAGAACCACGGCTTGCACTACAACCTCAACCTCTCATACAGCAAGACCGAGGCAAAGGACAAGACATGGATTCCAGCATGGATACAGTCGAACCGTGTATATCTCGACAAGTCGAACGAGCGTCTCACCAAGGCTTCGCGCAACTATGCTGATGCCCTTATCGAGAACACCATTGTATACGACGGCCACATTGGCAAGCACAACATCAACCTACTCGGCGGTATGACATACGAGGAAGAGAATACCAACCTGCTTACAGGATGGGGCATCAAATTTACAGAGCCATACTATCTCCAGCTTCAGAATGCAGCCAATACATATTCGGAGTCGTATGAGTATCGTCATGCCATTGCTTCGTACATTGGTCGTTTGACCTACAACTACGATGAAAAGTATCTGCTCTCAGCAGTTATCCGTCGCGATGGTAGCTCACGTCTTACTAAGGATATTCGTTGGGGAACATTCCCTTCAGTGTCATTGGGTTGGCGTCTTGACAAGGAGAAGTTCTTCCCAGTAAGCAAGAAAATCATCAACATGGCTAAGATTCGTGCCAGCTATGGTGTGCTTGGTAACGAGAACATTGGCGAGTACATGTATATGGCTACAATGAAACGCAACAATATGACCTATAGCTTCGGCAACAACGTGGTTACAGGTTCTGCCGTTTCAGAGTTTGTCAACAAGAACATCGCTTGGGAGAAGAAGAAGTCAACCAACGTAGGTATCGACCTTGCCATGTTCAACAACCGCTTCGAGTTTACAGCCGAGTGGTACAAGAACACTTCGGAGGACCTTCTCTACGGAGTGCCAGTGCCAACACAGACAGGTGTTGCCAATGCTACCGTAACAATGAACGCAGCCTCAATGGAGAACAGCGGCTTCGAGTTCTCGGCAACATACCGCAACCATGACCACCCATTCAAGTATGACATCTCAGCCAACCTCAGCACATTGCGCAACCGCGTAACCTCTCTTGGCTTTGGCACCAAGTCGTACATCACAGGTGCATACGCCACATACGTAGGCAAGGAGATAGGTAAGTTCTATGGTTGGGTGTATGAGGGCATCGCCCGCACACAGAGCGATCTTGATAACCACGCCACACAGCAGGGAGCAAATGTAGGTGACTGCCTATACAAGGACATCTCTGGTCCTAACGGCGAGCCCGACGGCGTTATCGACGCTTACGACCAGACAGTGCTTGGCAGCGGTTTGGCAAAGATGAACTTCGGTTTGAGCGCACACATGGAGTACAAGGGCTTCGACCTCAGCATCTCTACATACGGCGCCCTCAACTACCACGTAGCCGACGACATCTACAACAGCCTTAACTCTTGCTATGGCTGGGGCAACAAGGATGTAGCTATGGCAGATGCCAACCGTTTCTCTGAGGATGGCTCTACATATCTCTCTAATGTTCCACGCACATACGTAGACAATAAGGGAGCCCTTGCTTGGAACGACCTCTTCAGCTCACGCAAGATACAGAATGCTGCATATTGGAAGATTGCCAACGTAGAGCTTGGCTACAACTTCCCCGACCGTTGGTTCAAGGGTCTTGTTACAGGTGTACGTGCCTACGTATCGGCACAGAATCTCTACACCTTCACAGGCTATAAGGGCTACAACGTCGACTATGCAGGCGGCACCTTCACACCAGGCTACAACTTCTGCTCGTTCCCGAGCGCACGTAGCTTCATGGCAGGTCTGCACTTCACATTCTAATAGAAACAATAACTAATAAACGTAAATCCAATTATGAAACTATATAATTATGCACTTGCAGCATTCCTCGGTTTGAGCGCAGTGTCGCTTACATCATGCGAGGACAAGTTGGAGCTTACCAACCCCAACCAGCAGACCACGGACAAGTTCACCTCCGACGATCTTGAGGAGTGTGTCATCGCTGCCTATAACCACATACGTATCGAAGGCTCAACAGGCCGTGTGGGATATACCATCGACCTCACTCGTGGCGACGAGGTATGGAACTCTTCACAGGTTTGGTATCTTGAGTTCGACAACTTCAACGCACCAATCACCAACGAAATCACCGAGTGGCCCTGGCGCGAGGCTTACTATACTATTAATGTGTGCAACTTCATCCTCTCTCGTACAGGCAACGACGATGCCAATCTGTCAGAGGCAATGAAGCGCATCAAGGGTCAGGCTCTCTTCCTGCGTGCCTTCTCTTACTTCAACCTCGCTGGTTACTATCAGAATGTGCCTCTCATCACCGACTACGATACATACTCAACACTCGACGGTCTGTATGGCAAGACCAACTCGTACGACGAGATACTTGACCAAGTAGAAGCCGACTTTAAGGAAGCTATGACCTTGTTGCCTTCACGCGACGAGGGAGGCGAGTGGGCTAAGGGTCGTGCCACATGCGGTTCGGCTGCTGGCTATTATGCACGTGCTCTTATGCAGCGTCATAAGTATAATGAGGCTCTTACAGTGTTGAAAGACATCATTGCCAAGAAGTATGGCAAGTATGACCTCGTTGCCAACTACGGCGACAACTTCCGTGAAGGCTCAGCTTACGAGAATAATATTGAGAGTTTGTTCGAAGTACAGTATCTCGATTATGGTACACAGGGTACCGACGACGAGTGGACACCAGTAAACACATCGCCTAACGCTACACAGGGACATGCAGTAGAGTCTAACTTCTGTCCGGGCGACTTTGGTGGTTGGGCAGACCTCTCTGCTTCGCCTTGGCTCTACAACCTCTTCAAGAGTGAGCGCACAACAGCAGGCAAGCTCGATCCCCGTCTCTACTGGACACTCTGCACATACGAGAACGACTGGGAAGGTTTTGAGAACGGCAACGTTGCATATACTCAGAAGATTGCTTCAGACAGAAACCTCGTTACCAACAACCTCAATGGCGGTATACCTATTGCCAAGTGGACCAATATCCGTACCAATGTTTGCAGCACTGTTGTTACAGGTCTTCACTGCGGTATTAACCTCCGCATGATGCGCTACTCTGACGTATTGCTCCGTGCAGCTGAGTGCGAGAACGAGGTAAACGGACCTACACAGCAGGCTATCGACTGGATTAACAAGGTGCGCGAGCGTGCTGGACTTAAGGATCTTAAGCTTGCCAACTTCGACACTAAGGATAAGTTGTTTGAGCAGATTGCCAATGTAGAGCGTCCTAAGGAGTTTGGTTGCGAGTTTGGTCGTGGGCTTGACCTCATCCGTTGGGGATTCTTCTACGATGCAGGTCGTCTGCAGCAGATGAAGGATCACAGCGTTGTACGCAAGGGAACCAGTGTTAAGCCTGGCGATGCAGTATCTTACTCAGAAGTAGGCAGCGATGCTGCTGTTATCTGTCCATTTGATACATATGTTCCTGGTCACGAGTTCTTGCCTATCTCGCAGAATACACTCAACAACAACCCGAACCTTGTGGGCAACTCAGCCAACAACTCTACCGACAACTCTACCTATTTCAAGGAGAAGGGTTGGACAGTACATCCGGTTGTTAATCTCAAATAGAATATGGTGGTACGGCTTCGAGCCGTACCTCCTATAAACACCTAAATCATAACAATCAATTTTAGCAAATACAATTATGAAACATATAAGCAAATTGGCATCCGTATTCTGCACCGCCGCCTTGGCGATGACAACACTAACCGGATGTGAGGGCAGCGACATCTTTGGTGTTAATAGTCCCGACTGGCTTTCGGAGAAGATTAATGATATTGCCAATGCCAATAAGGGCCAGGGAGCGAAGATTTCGCCTACAACACTTGGTAATACCGACTGTTCGTCTGCATGGTGGGATGCTCACCTCGATCAGGACATCAAGATCGAGAGCAATAAGGTTTATTCTACAACCTTCACCAACTACTCATCACTTGCCAACAACTATAACAACTATGTTGTCGTGTTGCGCAAGGCGGACAAGACAGAGTATTGCTGTCTTCGTTCGGACGACTATGGCTGGGGCGACAGCTATGCATCATGTACGCATAGCAACACCGCTTCTGGCGATTGGGCTGGTTGGCTTGCACAGATGAATGGTGCCAAGGTTACGGTCACCGTTACCAACTATGGCGACAACACTTGCGACGTTGTAGCTGACGTTGTTGGTACTGAGGGCTTGGTTTCGCAGCAGAAGTACACAGGTATTCCTGTTGAATCGGGCGACCTCTACCTCGACTTCACTGTTGACGGATGCTACTATGTGTTCGACAAGGACGAGATGGATGTAACAGATGCCGTAGACCAGCAGCCAGTATCTATGCAGCTTGTGAATGTTCCAGAAGAGGTTAACCTCGGTTCAGAGCTGTCCGACTTCACATCACAGATTAAGGCACAGGTTACATACGATGGCGGTACTGTTAAGGAAGTAGCTTCAAGCGACCTCTCGTTTATGGTAGTTCCCGACTTCAACACACTTGGCGAGAAGTACATCGTAGCTACTCTCAACAAGACTCTCCTCAACAAGCAGGCTGACAAGACCATCAACGCAAGCGCTAAGTTTAAGGTTGTTGACACTCCAGTCAAGGTTGAGCTTGTAAGCAAGCCTAAGCACACCAACTACTACATCTACAACTCGGATGCCCTTCTTGGTGTAGAGCGCACATTGGCATTCGATACAGAAGGTCTTGAGGTTAAGGGTACCTATCAGGACGGTCGCACAGAGATTCTCGACAACTCTAAGTTGACATTCTCTACTATCCCTGCTACAGTAGGCGAGCATAAGGTTGTTATTACAGCCAATGGCGGCAAGACTGTTGAGGTAACTATTAAGGTGAACGAGTCGAAGGTTACTGCTGTTACTCCAGAACCAAAATCTCTTGGTGCAGCCGATTGTTCAGCAGCATTCTGGTCAGTATGCACAGACGACATTAAACTTCCAGCTGGCGCAACACGCGAGTTCAAACTCACCAACTACACATCTGGTGCAGGCAACTGGAACAACTACTATGTTATCCTTCGCGATGCAGCAAAGACAGCACCCGAGTATGCAGTAGTACGTGCCGATAACTATGGTTGGGGTAGCGGTTATGACGCTTGTGCACATGTTGGCACACAGCTTGAGGCTTATGCCGACTGGGCTGGATGGCTTGCCACAATGAATGGTGCAAAGGTTAAGGTATATGTAACCAACTGTAACAACGGTACTGCTGATGTTCAGGCAATTGTTACAGGTACCGACGGTACAGAGACCTATCAGTGGTACACAGGTATAAACAATATCAATCCAAGCGACTTGTTCGTATCGTTTACAGTGGACGGAAGTCATTTGGTATTTGAATAATAACAAAACCTGAAGAGGGTCTGTCAAAAAGGAGTTATTGAAGTTAAGAAGAAGTTAATCCATCTACGATGGATGGAAGTTCTTGCTTAGGCAAGCGGCAAAGACGAGCGAACGGACAAATACATTGCTTTCAGCAAATTATACATATGTCCGAGAACTTCTGATAACTTCGGGCTATACCCAACTTCCTTTAACTTCCATTTTGACACACCCCCTTTTTAATTAATATTTCTATGAAGAATCTATTACTACCCATATTAGCCCTCTTGGCAATGTCTGCCTCAGCGCAGACCAATCTAACCGATGCCGATCTTCAGGGTGCATACAGTGCTCGTCAATATAACAAGCGCGTGGTATGTCACGACCCATCTATCGTTATCGATGATATCAGCAATCCCTCATCGCCCACATATTATATATATGGCTCACATCTTGGCAAGGGTAAAACCACTGCCGACAAGAACTATCAGGAGTGGACCGTATTCAAGGCAGACGAGGGGAACGCTACAGCAACAAACAGTTTGTTCTGTAATACGGGTGGCGTACTTGTTAACTACTCCCAGGCTTATTCCACACATGCCATAACATCCGTTAAGGACTATACTGGCAAGAGCGTAACATTTGGCAACTTCGATGCTCATGGTTGGCAGAAGAAGGGCAACACTGTAAAGGGAATGCAGTGGGCACCCGACGTTATCTACAACAAGACTATGAAGAAGTGGTGCATGTATATGAGCTTGAATGGCGACAATTGGTGCTCAAGCATCGTATGTTTTACAAGCGACAATATCGAGGGTCCATGGAAATATCAGGGTCCGGTAGTGTTCTCAGGTTTCTTTGGAAAGTATGCACACAATTCATACGCAGCTGCTAACGATTGGAAGAACACCGACCTTGCCATTGCAACCGGTGCAACATCGTTGCCTGAGAGATATAATGTTGGCGACAAGTGGGGCACATTTTGGCCTAACTGTATAGACCCATGTGTGTTCTATGACGACAACGACAACCTTTGGATGAGTTATGGCTCATGGTCGGGTGGTATATTTATGTTGAAACTTGATGCAACTAATGGTCTGCGCGATTATACTTATCAGTTCCCGTATGAGGTTAACAGCAAAGCTGCAACACAGGGTGCTGCCAACGCTAATACCACAAGCGATCCTTACTTTGGCAAGAAGATAGCTGGCGGCTACTATGTATCGGGCGAAGCAAGTTATATAGAGAAGATAGGTTCGCACTACTTCCTCTTCATGAGCTATGGCGAACTAATCAGTACTGGCGGCTATCAGATGCGCGTGTTCCGTTCGGATAAACCAGAAGGACCATACGTAGATTGCAACGGCACATCTGCAATTACAAAACGCTATCTTTTGAATTACGGAGCCAAGACAGCCGATAATCGTGGAGTGTTGCTCTTTGGTGGCTACAAGTGGGATCCGATGTCGGGAGCAGAGGTAGCACAAGGTCATAACTCGGCCTTTACCGACAAGCAGGGACGTTCTTTCGTTGTATATCACTCACGCTTTACTAATAAGGGCGAGGGGCATGAGGTGCGTGTTCATCAGCTATTCCTTAATGATGAGGGTTGGATTATGGCTGCTCCGTTCGAGTTTGACGGCGAGACTATTACCAACAACGATATTGCTACAAAGGCTTCTATAGCCGACAGCGAGATATCAGGCGACTATCAGTTTATGCGTCACGAATATGGTCAGAACACAGAGAATAAAGCTTACGAAACAGCAGTAAACATCCGTCTCAATGCCGACGGCACTATAACAGGCGCTGAAGAAGGAACATGGAAGCGTACAGCTGGCACTGATTATATACACCTTACTATTAATGGTGTTGTATATCGTGGTGTACTTGTTCGCCAGACTATCGACTATACCAACATACCGGCTATAGCTATTGCTGCCCTTTCTTCATCAAGCGGTTCTACAACACTTGGTCAGAAGTCGTATACCAAGCAACAGCAGGTATGGGCTGTTAAGGCAGATGCAAAGGCAGCCATTAAGTATACAGCCAACAAGATAAATCTTCCGTTCGATGATGGTACTGTACTTGAGGAAGCACCTGTTCTGCCTACAGAGGGATTGCTTGGCACTAACGTTTCTTGGAAATCAAGCAACGAGTCGATTCTTACATCCGACGGTATTGTTAAGGGTCAGGGCGAGGTAACAATGACAATGGTTATAAGCAAGGACAACTATGTATACACCAAGGACTTCACCCTCAATGTTGAGGCTGATGTAGTGGCTGACGCTCCGGTTTACTATCCTGAGTCGATGGAGAAGAATACTAATGCCGCTTTCTGGGTAAACTTCTCTAAGGACTATTACAACCTGAAGAAGGGTGGCAAGGCTGAGTTTAAGTTCTACAACTACAGCAACAAGAAAGCCAATTGGAATAACTGGTGTCTTATTGCAGCAACAGCCGAGCGTGGAGTCGAAGGTTATTCAGAGCACTTTGCATTGCGTGCCGACAACTATGGTTGGTTTGCTGCAGCAGGAGGCAATACTGCCGAAAACACTTCCAACATCGACTTCACAATGCAGAGCGAATACAACTGGGATACATTCAAGGACGATATGGACGGCTCGTTGGTTGATATGAACGTTGAGTTTACTACAGGCAATGTGGTTAAGGTAGTGTCTACCATCACCACAAAGGCAAAGAAGGTATACAACTACTCGTTCAGCATGAAGCTCGTTGAGAACCAGTCGAACGTAACCCTATTCTTTGTTAACGAAGGCTCGTATATCGACGGCTCAAGCATTGCTACCGGTATAAAGACTCCAATGGTTATTACCAAGAAGACTGAGAGCGAGGGCAAGTGGTACAACCTTAACGGACAGCAGGTAGACCGCTCTTACAAGGGCATTGTCGTTGTTAATGGACGTAAATTCTTGAATAAGTAATTCTTTAACAACAATTGTATAATAAATGATTCGAGCAAAATGTTTAATTGGAGCAATGGCATTCGCCATTGCCCCAATCTCCAATACAGTCCAGGCTCAAACAGCACCACCGCCTGTTCCTCTCGTTGTAGACACTCCAATGGTACACGACCCCGTTATGGCATTTGAGGATGGCAAGTACTATCTCTATTGTACGGGTCATGGCATAACACAGATGACATCTACTGACCGTCATCATTGGACTATCAAGCCAGATGGTGTGCTACCAGGAAACAAGATTCCGGCATGGACGCGCGATAGTGTACCAGGTTTTGAGACTCATATTTGGGCGCCAGACGTAATAAAGTATGGTGATAAGTGGTATCTAACTTATTCGTGTTCTACATTCGGCAAGAACACATCAGCAATAGGACTACTCAGTAATACATCGCTTGCCAATGCTGACGGATGGAAAGACGAGGGTTGTATAGTTGCCTCAAAGGGCGAGCGTGACAACTGGAATGCTATCGACCCTAATATCATTATCGACAAGAAAGGCAATCCATGGATGACATGGGGATCGTTTTGGGATGGCATTCAGATGATACAGCTTGACTGTACTATGCACGTAAAGCGTGGTGCCAAGCCAATGACTATTGCCAAACGTCATGCTGTGGGTGACATTAATGTAGAACCTAACCCTACATCCCAGTTTGCCGGCACCAATGCCATAGAGGCTCCGTTTATAATGCAGCATGGTGGCTACTATTATCTGTTTGTAAGTTGGGACTATTGCTGTCGTGGTTCAAAGAGCAACTACCGTGTTGCTGTAGGCAGAAGCAAGAAGGTTGCTGGTCCATATCGCGACCGCAATGGTAAGGATATGCGTCAGGGTGGTGGCACTATTGTCATCGAAGGCGATAAACAAGAGTTTGAAGCGGCAGGACATTGCTCAGCCTATTCGTTTGCAGATGGCGACTGGTTTGTGTGTCATGGATACAGCATGCCTAAGAATGGAGTGCCATTGCTGATACAAAAGAAAATAACGTGGACTGCTGATGGCTGGCCCACACTGGAATAATATAATCAACTATTTATATAATTAAAACAATGAAACGCAACAATATATTTCTCGCGGCGTTGCTCGCTTCGTCTCTTGCAGCCAACGCCCAAGTAAAGATAAATGTGGATGCCGCTAATCCCGGCATCAAGGTATCGCCTAATCTATATGGCATATTCTTTGAGGACATCAACCATGCTGCTGACGGCGGATTATATGCCGAACTTATCAGCAACCGCTCGTTTGAGGATAGTGACAATGCTATACCTACATGGCGCACATCTGCCTCGAATGGAGCAAGCATAACAAGTCAGCTTGTAAGCAAGGCTCTGTTGAACAATGCACAGGGTAAGGCATTGCAGATAACTGTAAAGGCTGACAAGGCTGCAACTGCATCGCTTATCAACGAGGGATTCTGGGGCATCAATGCAGTACAAGGCAGAACATACAAACTTTCACTCTTTGCAAAAGGCAACTATAAGGGAGGATTAAAGGCACGTTTGATAAGTGCTGATGGCAAGACTGTATATGCCGAGACAACAGTTGATGCCGCTATTGGCAAGAAATGGAACAAGTATACAGCCGAGCTTACTGCTAATGCTAATGACCCTAAGGCTCAGTTTGAATTGGTATTCGATGGCAAGGGCACCGTTACACTTGATGTTGTAAGTCTGTTTCCCCCTACATTCATGAACCGTCCTAATGGTTTGCGTCCTGACCTTGCACAACTTCTTTATAACATACATCCAAAGTTCGTACGCTTTCCAGGCGGTTGCTATGTAGAGGGACAAGAGTCTCCAGAGAATGCTTTCCATTGGGAGAAGACCATTGGTCCTATAGAACAACGTCCTGGACATAAGAATGTAAACTGGCGTTATCGCACAAGTGATGGTATGGGCTTTGACGAATATCTACAACTTGCAGAAGACCTCAATGCAAAGCCTCTATATGTTGTGAATGTTGGTTTGTGGCATGGAGGTATGACACCTGTAGACAGCATTCAGCCTTGGATAGATGAGTGTATGAACGCTCTTGAATATGCCAATGGCCCCGTAACAAGCAAGTATGGTGCTTTGCGTGCAAAGAATGGACATCCAGAGCCATATAATATAGAGTATCTTGAGATTGGCAACGAGAACAATCAACCTGACCCTGCACTTCAGAGTGACCATTACTATGAGCGTTTCAAGAAGTTTAAGGATGCCGTGCTTGCCAAATATCCCAATATGCACCTAATAGGAAACGTGGTAGCTTGGGGTGATGACAATCCGACATGGGACAGCAAAGAGAGTGTTGAGTTGCTCGACGAGCATTACTATCGCAACCCAGCTTGGTTTGCCGAGAACTTTAACAAGTATGATACCTACAACCGTAAGGGTTCGGAGATATATGTAGGCGAGTATGCTGTTACACAGGGCTTCGGCAATATGGGATCGCTTGATGCCGCACTGGGCGAGGCTGTATATATGATGGGTATTGAGAACAATAGCGACATCGTTACAATGGCTTCGTATGCTCCTATCTTTGCCAACCTCAACGACCGTATGTGGGCGCCTGACATGATTCAGTTTACATCCGATAAGGTATTCGGCACTCCATCTTACTATGTGCAGAACCTTATGGCCAACAACGTAGGCACACGTGTGCTTAAAGTAAACCAAACCAATCCTTATAAATATGGAGATGTTCAGGTAAAGCCTGCTGTATGTCGTGTAGGCATGGGTTCATGGAGCACACAAGTATCGTTTGAAGACAAAGGCTATACCGACGCTAACGGTAATGCATTACCAATGACTTTACAGGAGTTGCCTACTGATGTGCGTGGCGACTGGAAGGTAGATGGTAATATTATCAAACAGACATCCAATGGCGAGAGTTGCATACGTCTTAATCCAGGTGAGATAACCTCAGAGGGATATATATATAAGGTACGTGCGCGTAAGGATGCTGGCAATGAAGGTTTCCTCCTTATATTCAATTATGTGGACGACAAGAACTATTGTTGGCTAAACCTTGGTGGATGGAACAATACACAGCATGGTATTGAGCAGATTGTGGATGGTGCAAAGGGTCAGGTTGCCACAGTATCTGGAAATATAGAGACTGGTCGCTGGTATGACATTGAACTAAAGGTTAAGGGCGACAGTATTTTTGCAAGCTTGGATGGTAAGGAGATATTTGCCACTAAGCTTCGTGCAAACACTCTGCCTGGCGTATTCTCAACAGCTACATTGGACGAGAATACAGGCGAGGTGATACTGAAGGTTGCAAACACAAGCTGCGAAAACACTACAGCCGAGATTTGTCTTCAGGGCAAAACAATATCTAATGCTAAGCTTATTCGCCTTTCAGCAAAGAATGGCAAGGAGGAGAACACAATCGACAACCCGACAAATGTTCATCCTACAGAGACATTTGTTACAACATCTACAGATGGTGCTGTTGTGGAGATACCGGCAAATTCGCTAAATATCTTTAGATTGAAATAAAGAGCTTTTTATCTGATAAAACTACCATAGACTTCTGGACTTGCAAAAGTTCAGAAGTTTTTTTATCCCAAATCGGTCATTAGGATTTGGGTTAAAAAACTTGAAAACATTTGGTAGTCTCAATAATTATTGCGTAATTTACGCAACGTAAAAAGCGCAATAAGATTATGACAACAATTAACAATCCTTTCGTGATGTATGGATACAAAGGAGCAGAGTACTTTTGTGACCGTGAGAAAGAAACCGAGAAGATGATAACTTCGCTACACAACGAGCGAAATATCACGCTTGTCGCTCCTCGCCGTATGGGCAAAACAGGATTAATCCATCATGTCTTCCAACAGTTGGAAAAGCAATACGATGATGTGAAATGCTTCTACTTAGACATATTTGCCACCAAGAACTTGGAGCAAATGGTGCAGCTCATGGCTTCGGAAATCATTGGGAAATTAGATACAATTTCTCAATCCGCCCTGCGTAAAGTACAGGAGTTCTTCAGCAGTTGGCGACCAACGCTAACAATTGACGAACTGACAGGCATTCCAACATTTTCTTTGGATTTGAAACCAAACGAGGGACGAGAAAGCTTGAAGCGAATCTTCGAGTACATGAAGCAATCTGGAAAGCGATGCTACGTGGCAATAGATGAGTTTCAACAAATCATGAACTATCCAGAGAATGGAGTGGAAGCATTGATACGCTCCTACATCCAATTCCTTCCCAATGTATATTTCGTATTTTCTGGCAGCCAGCAGCACATGATGGAAGAGATGTTTTTGTCAGCGAATCGCCCATTCTTCCAGAGTTCTCTTGTAATGTCACTACCATGTATCGCTGAGTCAAAATATCTATCATTTGCCAATCGTCTTTTGTCATCACAAAAACGAGAAGTGGATGTAGACACATTCACCTATATATACTCGCAAGCCGACAGCGTAACTTGGTATGTACAAGCCATCCTACATGGTATTTACGAACATCGTGATGAGCAGATCAATAAGGACTTAGTGGATGACGTGATTCAAGAGTTGATAGAGGAGCAAGCTATGGCATACCAAAACTATTGTGCATGGCTGACCGAAAACCAACAGTTACTCTTGTTAGCAATTGCCAAGGAGCAAGTAGTTTCCTCCCCACTTAGCCAACAATTCATCTTAACCCACCACCTACCTGCCACCAGCAGCGTAAAGACTGCTCTGAAGGCTTTGGTGGACAAGCAATTAATCAACAAGACACCAAAAGGCTACTTTGTCAGCGACCGCTTCTTTGCTAAATGGCTGGCAAGAGGGGTATAAAAACTCAGTAAGGTAGGTTTCTGTTTTACGTCCTATGATTTGCTCCATATTGCTTGAAAAAGAGAATTGTTATGGTGCAAAATTACGATAATTATTTGAGAAAACGAACGATACTTTAGCCAAATCGATGATTTTAGACTCGATTTGGCTAATGTATCGCACATGCTTTAGCCAAATCGATGGTTTTTGGCTCGATTTGGCTAAAGTATATAGTCATTCATGCAGTATATCTGTAGGTTTAGTAAACACATAAAAAAAGGTTGGATTCCTTTTCGTAAGGGAACCCAACCTTTTCTACTTTATCACTAATCTTTTTTAATCTTATATGCTTATGATTATTCTACTGTGCAGTAGATATTGTCTTTTGTCTTTCTTGTAGGATACAACTTGACTGTGTTACCTGCAACCTTAAGGTCGCTGCCACCTGCTGTAAGGTTGTTGAGACTTCCACCGAGGTTGATGTCCCAACCACCGTTTACGCGGAACTTCCAACCATCTGCTGTAACACCAACATTGGTTGCCTCGAAGCAATACTCTTCAGCATTCCAAGTCATGACTGCGTCGCCATCCCAATTGTTGAAGGTACCAATCATACCCATGGTCTCAACCTTAGTGGCTGTGATAGTGCCTTCTCCAAGATTAACATCGAAGTAGTAAACACCCTCTCCTGCGTTCACGCTGATGTTTCCACCTTCGCTGGTTGCTGCACCAGAGAATGTGCTGAATGCACCAGAATTTATCTCATTATCCCAACTACCGGCTACACGCTGGAACTTGAACTGATTGCCCCAACCGTTAGGGTCGGCACAATAAAGGTAACCAGTGTATACTCCCTTTGCATCGTCTACGAGAGCAAGCTTCTGCTCAGCTTTTGTCCAGCCGTCAGTTGCGCCGATGAAGTAGATGAATGGATCGTAGTTAACCTCCTCTAAGGTATAAGAGTAGTCCATCATGTTGATGGTGAGCTTATACTTACCAGCCTTGGCAATCTTACCAGCCTTGGCATCACCGTTGGTCAACAAACCAGTCATGCTGTCATCGCCGTCAACCTTAGGTCCTACTACGCCGGCAGCCCAAAGGTCGCCAGAGTCGATATTCTTCTTAGGAATAATCTTCCAGTACTGGTCAGCCTTTGTTGTCTCGAAGCTTATGGTGAAGATAGGATCCTCATACACGTCCTTGTCGCTGTGCTTGAATGCCTTTGCAGCTTCTTTCGTCCAGCCATTAATTTCTGTTTCTCCTTCTATGGTAGTAAACATATCGCCTACGAGGTAATAGCCTTCTTCTATAACTGGAGCCTCAGGAATAGCTTTAACCTGGAATGTTGCAGATGTAGCCATCTTCACGGCTGTTGAGCCATTGCTTACCCATGCGTCAAGAGTAGCATCGATGTCGCGCTCCATAGGACGCTTGCCCCACTTATCTACGATATAGCTTGTCAATTCGGCTGTTGCCATGTTGCCATCAGCATCAATGTCGAATGACTGACCATCGAAGTTAATCTTATAATTAGGTGTATAAGCAGCGTTGGAAGAAGTGGGAGCAACAATGCTCGCCACTTTTACCTTCTCTGTATTAACGTCAGCCAAGTTGATGACATCAACTGGAGCTACGCTACCATTTCCGAATGCCACAGCTTCCTTCTGAGAATTTGTCTGTGGGTTACCCCAATCTGTGAAGTCCTCGGTGCAAGACACCATACCCATCAGAAGGGTCATTCCCAATAATATTTTCTTAATCATAATTGTCTTTGCTTAAAGTGATTTACAATTTAACGATGCTGAACGAACCTGTGATGTCGTTGAATGAGATGACGTACTTGCCTTCTGCCAAGCCGATGTTCTTGCCACCTGCATCACACTTTCCGTACATGTTGATAGCGCCATCTGCTGCACCATATCCCCAGCTGGTATCCCAAGAACCTGCAGTCTTGAACTTGAACTGTTCAGTCTTGCCGGCAGGAACATCCATTACATAGTACCAGGCGTGGTTCTCAACGCCCTCTGTGTTGTAAGGAAGCATTGGAGTGTCTACCCAATCGTTGAATGAACCACTAATCTGGATAGTACCATAGTTGTTGTTTACATCACCCTCGTACTTCTCCATCTTGGCTGTATTGTCAGCAGTGTTGATTGTAATGGTGTAGTAACCGGCTTCAGCAGCAACGATGTGACCACCGTCAGCACCGCCATTACGATTTTCTATTGTGCCTTTTTTAGCGCTGATTTCGTTATTGAGTATTGCGTTCATACTGTAATCCCAGTTGAAGTCTGAAGGCAGAATCTTGAAACCAGCTCCGTCGCACTCGGCCTTCTCGTTGTAATCACCAGTAAGGAAGTAGTTGGTGTATTCAATCTCACCAGCACCAGTCTTCTTGTCGTAAGAGAAGTTTGGCTTAAGGAACATAGGAAGTGCATCTACTCCAATGTCCTTGTTGTTTGCCCACTTAGCGCCGAACATGTTACCTACAAGGTACCACATTGTTGGAACAGCATCCTTCAGTTCAATATAGTAAGGCTTTACGTTGAGCTTTACTGAGTTTGAAGCGACAGGGTTCAGATGGTTTGTACCCTCAAGGATGTAAGCGTTAACACGAACGTACATTTCCTGCTCGGCAGGAACGTCAGCTTCTGTCCATTTAAGTATCTTTACCAATGCCTTGTCCATTTCTTCAGCAGAGGCAGAGATATCACATTTCTGTGTAGTGTTGCTAAGAACAGCGTAGTCTGGAACCTTTTCGCCACTCTCGTCTGCAGCAGCTTCATCAGTAGAAACTGTGAAGGAGTTGGTTGGAGATACCTGCACCTCGTATGTCGCATTGATAGGAGCATTGTCTGCTGTATACTTAGGCTGTGACCATGTAAGCTCAAGACCAGTAGATTTTTCCAAATCAACAGTCGAATTTATATATTCAGGAGTATTCAACGTAAACTCAGTAGGCTGTATAAGCGTAGGGTTAGAGTCGTTGTCATCCGAACATGATGCGAATAAGCTGATGATGCCGAGAAGCAGAGCACCCATCATATATTTATTCTTCATATTGCGTTTACTTTTATAGTTCTATTTTTACTTTTATACTTTAGTTCTTAACCTCATTATATCCGTCAATCTGTGTCAGGTTCTTGTTAGAAAGAATCTCTGAAGATGGGATAGGATATAGATTATTGGTCTTAGCGAATGTTGTACCTTTAGTGCTACCACCCTTAAGCTCCCATTTGTATGTAGCCTGAGTTCCACCAAACTGATTGAAACGAATCAAGTCGGTACGACGAAGACCTTCGCAATAAAGCTCGCGAGAACGCTCGTCAAGGACATCGTTAAGAGTGTAAGAAGGTCGTACGGCTGCGTGGGCACGATTGCGGAGAGCGTCGATATAACCCTTAGCCTTAGCCGAACCCTCACCGTTAAGGTGCATCTCAGCCTCTGCAGCATTGAGGTAAGCCTCAGCTACACGGAAGAGGAAGAAGTCGATGTCTACGTTATAGCTGTCGTGAGGAGTACCACCATTAGAATAGTTGTTATTCCATTTTGGTGTTGCAATACCCTTGACGAACTTATCGTTAGCACCAAGTTCCAAGGTACGATCGCCGTCACTGTTGCCTTTACCCCAAAGGATAGCACGGTCGTCAACGTTCATAGCACGAATTTCGGAAGCTGACTTGTTCACTACTACAGAAGGATCGGTGAAGAACTTCTCTACGAATTGTGGACGAACACGCATACCTGACCATGAGTTGGCAGTAGTGGCAGCATCCTTAGCTGTAACAGTCTGCATCGAAGCATCCCAAAGAGCAGCTACATAGAACATAGAACCACCCCATCCCTGAGTCTTGTCTCCATCTTGCATCAATGGAAGAAGAGCCTCGCAACTTGCACCATTCGAACCGTTATCGCCCATGAAGAGCAAGTCGTATGGCTTGTAGCCATTAGCCTTTGCCTCTGCAGACATCTTGCTGTCATCGAAGAGGGCATAGCCAGTAGAAGGATCGATGATCTTCTCGGCATATTCGAGAGCCTTGTTCCAATAAGGATTGTTCTGACCATCGTTGTTAAGATATGTACCGGCATTGAGGTACAAACGGCTCAAGAGCAACCAGCATGTGCCTTTGTCGATGCGACCATAGTTGGGGTCTGTATCGCTGGTCTCTGCCTTAGCCTCCAACAGGTCTGGCTCTGCAGCAAGCAATTCGCTTTCTACCCAGTTGAACAAGAACTCACGACCTAACTGAAGAAGCTCAGCGCGAGTATATGTTTTGCCTTCCTCAAACTTAGAGTTGTAAGCGTGTGCCTGACGTGGTGTCTCTGCTGAAATCTTGTCAATGAATGTCGGGTCTCCAAAGAAGTCGAGCATCAAGAAATAGCTATAGGCACGAAGTACACGCACCTCTGCATACTTGGTTGTCTCAGCCTTGGCAGCATCGAGACTTAAGAAGTGGTTCTCGTAAGAGATGTTTGACATCAGACGATAGTACAAGTTCTTCAATGTAGCATTACCCGGATCGAACTTATTGTAGCCAACATCTGCGATACCGCCATCCGACCACCAGCAGATTGCTTCGTCGGTAGGTACCTCGTTGAAGTTGAACAGGTTACGGAGAAGAGTTGACTTACCGTTATCATCGATAGTGAAATCGGCAGTACCGTCATTACCTTCCATGATAAGACCAGCATAGCACTTGCTGTACAAGCCTGTAATGTTTGGAGTAGCGTCAACATTAGGATCAATGTTTCCCTTGTCCAAATCATCCATACAAGAGCTCAAACTTGCTGTAAGCAGAAGAGCTACTGCAGGGGCAATTGTTTTGAATTTATTGAGTTTCATATCGAAATCTGTTTTTTTTAATTGTTAGAAGTTGAGGTTCAGACCGAGCAAGAATGTGCGGCAACGTGGATACATGCTGTCGTCCTTGCCTGAGTTTACTTCAGGGTCGATACCTTTGTACTTTGTGATAGTGAATACGTTAGAGCATGAGGCGTAGATACGACCTGATATACCCTTATAGTTGCCACCCTTCAACAGATTGTTGAAGTTATAGCCCAATGTGATGTTGTCGCACTTCAAGAAGCTACCGTTCTGTACAAAGTAGTCGGTAAGAGGATAGTTGTAAGAAGTCCAGCCTAAAGCTGCTATATCCTTTGTACTGTTCTTGTAATATCCCTTAGCGCTGCAAATCTCTTTAGTGTTTATCACACCTTCTTCGTATCCATTGTAGAGATAGTTGCCTAAGCTTACACGGAAGTTGCTACCGAGATCCCAGTTCTTGTACGAAACCTTGAAGCTGAAACCACCTGTCCAAGGAGCTACGATATTCTTATAGAAGTATCTATCGTTCTCGTCGATTGTTCCATTGCCATTGCGGTCTACATAGCAGCCCATGATAGGACGACCGTTCTGGTCGTATACCTGCTGGTATACCAAGAATGAGTTGGCTGGCTTTCCTACCTTATGATAGGTGATAGCCTGGTCCTGACCTACTCTCATTCCTGCTTCCATCAAATCACGACCGCCTGCAAGCTCTGTAATCTCGTTCTTGTTGTAGGCAGCGTTAACGCTAAGTTCTACGAACCAATCCTTTGTCTGGATAGGACGACCTGTGATAGCAACCTCAAAACCCTTGTTCTCCAATGTTCCTGCATTCATAAGGAGGGCATTGTCGAAGTTCTGACCTGCAGCAATAGTAGTTGTACTGAGCAAGTCAGTTGTCTTGCGGTAGTAAGCATCAAGGTTTAAGGTCAATCTCTGGTTGAACATACCATAGTCGATACCTACGTTCCATGTTGTGGTTGTCTCCCATGTCAGTTCGTCATTGTATGCCAATGGGCGATAGAGCAGACCAGTATTGTTACCGCCACCGATAGGATAGAGGAAGTGATTGCTTGTACTCTTTGAATAGGTAGCGGTGTAATACATTTTACCAGTATCCTGCTGACCTGTCTTACCCCAACCAAGGCGGAGCTTCAAGTCGCTGATAGCATTTACATCCTTAAGGAAGCTTTCTTCCTTAACGCGCCATGCGAAGGCTGCTGATGGGAAGAAGCCCCAACGGTGTCCGTCGGCAAAGCGGCTTGAACCATCATAACGTGCTGTGAAAGTAAGGAGATAACGGTCAAGCAAAGAATAGTTGGCACGACCATACCAGCTCACGAGATAAGTCTGGCCTCTCCATCTGCTTGTATCGAATGACTTTACAGTTCCTGCAAGAGCTTCGCCCTTGTCGTTCTTTCCTTCGAAGGTAGATGGATACATTGACTTGCTCCACTCGTTACCCCAATACTTCATGTGGCTATACTCGTAACCAGCCATGATGTCGAAGTGGTTGGCCTTATTGAAGTCCTTGGTATACTGTGCATATGCTGTAGCCAAGAGGTTGTACTTCTTCTCCTTGTTTTCTTTATTGCCACCATAGTAGAATCCGTATGTAGATTGAGGATTGCTGTTGGTGTACTCACCACCGGTTGTATATTCACCGGCTAAGTTAGCATGCAAATGAAGGTCTTCGAAGCCATGAATCTTATAGTCGGCCTCTACGTTGCCCAAGAGAACGTGTGCACTCTTGTAGAAGTCGTAGTTCTCTACCTTTTCTACTGGGTTTGTAGGAGCTTCATCATTGCGATTGTATGGGAATGTTGGGTCGTATGAGGTAGTAGGTAATGCCCACTGCCAATAACCTCCCCAGTTCTTGAATTTCTCGTCGTTGCTCTTTACAGGGCGAGTAGGATCCATGTTGATAGCTGCGCCTACAGCATCTGCTCCACCAGGAACTGTCTTTGAGTAAGAATACTTACCGTTGATGTTAATGTTGAGGTGCTTGTTGAGCAATGAAGGATTGATGTTGAAACCTGCGGTAACACGCTTATAGTCAGAACCCTTCAAGATACCTTCCTGGCCAGTGTAGCCTGCGCTGACACGATAAGGCATAGACCAAGACTGCTTGTTGATGCCACCAGTAAGGCTTACATTATGCTCCTGGCTAATGCCGTTACGATAAATCTCGTCTTGCCAGTCGGTGTCGTATGTACCGGCTTTATAGTTAGGAGTACCATCCTCGTTGTATTCCTTCCAGCCTAATCCTTGGTAGGCAGAAGAATCTTCGCCATAATAATTCTTGATGAAGTCGACATATTCTTTTGCGTTCATCACATCCAGCTTCTTGGCGATAGTACTTACAGAAACAGTACCATTGTAAGAAACCTGAGGCTTCTGGCCGCTGCGACCCTTCTTTGTTGTAATGATGATAACACCGTTAGAACCACGCGAACCATAGATGGCTGTAGCCGAAGCGTCCTTCAATACAGTGAAGCTCTCGATATCATTAGGATTGACAAGAGACAGAGGGTTATTAACACCCTTAGTGTCATTGTTATCCATTGGCATACCGTCGATAACAATCAATGGGTTGTTGCTTGCTGTCAAAGAAGCACCACCACGAATACGAATCTGAGCACCATCACCAGGAGCACCTGATGCAGAGTTTACGTTTACACCGGCAATCTTACCCTGGATCATGTCCTGAGCCGAAGTAATGATACCATGGTTTTTGTCATCTGGCTTGAGGGCAGTAACCGAACCCGTCAAGTCGTTCTTCTTAGCCACACCATAACCGATAACGACAACGTCGTTAAGAGTTGTAGATGTGTTCTTAAGTTGAATCTTAAGATCCTGTCCGGCAACAACCTTAAGAGGCTCGTAGCCGATGTAGGTGATTTCGAGAGTAGCCTTCTTGTCGGCGGCGATAGAGAAATTACCGTCGATGTCGGTCACAGCACCAGCCTTACCGCCAACAACCTTGACGGATGCGCCTATGACAGGCTCGCCGGTCTCGTCTACTACGTGGCCTTTCACAGTAATTTGCTGCGCAAAGGCACTTGCCGAAAGGAACAGACCTGCTGATAGCGTAGCTGTCCTAATGGCATTTTGGAATTTAACCTGCTTCATCATTGTAGCTTTAGATATTAGTAAAATATTATATTTGATTTCTATTAATATGGTTTATTTTTTAGATAGGTTGATTCCTATTTTAGATAGGTACTATTACAGTTTAGATGTGGTTCTACAAAAGCGGTTTTTAATCGTTTAAGAGCTTTTCTCTAATTCTATCTTTTTGGTTTTTATTGAACTCACGTGCAAAATTATGATGTTAATCAATGCGATGTATGTTTTTTGTTCATAAATATTGCTATTTAAGTGTGCAAACGTTTGCAGTTAATGTAAACGTTTACATCGTTTGATTCATATCAAAAAACACTTTTGTATTGCTATATTAAAATAATGTCATACCTTTGCAACAACTTATTAAAATTACAAACATCTACAGTATAGCTAATCAATTTACCCATGCCGGAACTTTTGCCTACAACAATGAAGGATATAGCCAAACATTTTGGTGTATCTATTGCAACAGTATCAAGATCCTTGAACGGTTCAGACCGTGTAAATGCCGAGAAGCGTCGCCTTATCTGCGATTATGCTCATGAGCACAACTTCTATCCCAACGACATTGCAAAGTCGCTGCGCAACTCGAGACGTGCACCTATCAAAGTGATTGGAGTTATTGTACCCGAGTTTACCCACTATTATTTCTCCACCATTCTTAATGGTATTGAGGCAGCTGCCGCAAAGCGCGGTTTCCGCATTATTGCCACAACATCAAGAGAGTCGTACGAAAGCGAGGTGCGCATATGTCAGATGTTTGAGGCACACCAGGTGTGTGGCGTTATAGTATCACAAGCAAAGGATACTATGAAATTCGACCATTTCCAGTCGCTTGTAGATCGTGGAATACCTGTTGTTTTTTACGACCGTATATGTACTGGTATTGAGGCATCGCTTGTTGTGGTTGACGACTATCAGGGTGCATTTGCTGCCACGACGTATCTTGTAAGTACTGGTTGCCATCGTGTTGCTTATTATGGTATGCGAGGCAATACTGTGCTTGGACGCAACCGCTTTAATGGCTACCGCGATGCGCTGATAAAGGCAGGTATTGAGCCGGATCCTTCGCTTGTATATGTTTGCGACAATAGGGATGATGCCGAAAGAATAACACCAGATGTACTAAAACGCCCAGACCGTCCAGATGGATTCTTCTGTGTGAATGATGATACTGCCATTGGTGTTATGTACACTGCAAAGCATGCCGGATTCAATGTGCCTGAAGATGTATCGGTATGTGGATTCACCAACGGACAGCGTTCTGTAGCTTGCGATCCTCAGCTTACAACAGTAGAGCAGCGAGGCGAGAAGGTGGGCGAGGAGGCTGCCACCATACTTATGAATAAGGTGGAAGGACTGTCGCCTAAGGATAAGATTGAGAAGAAAGTGGTGCGCACACGTTTGGTAGTGCGAGGTAGCACCCGTGGGGAAATCAACGAATAGACCAATAAATAAAAAACCAGATAACAATGAAACCAAAACCAAATCAAAGTTTTTGGAGCTTGTGGAATCTAAGCTTCGGATTCTTCGGCGTACAGATAGCCTACGCCTTGCAAAGTGCAAACATCTCGCGTATATTCGCAACGCTTGGTGCCGACCCGCACAACTTGAGCTATTTTTGGATTTTGCCTCCACTTATGGGCATCCTTGTGCAGCCTATAATAGGTACATTAAGCGACCGAACATGGACTCGATTCGGCAGACGTATACCTTATCTCTTTATAGGTGCTGCCGTAGCTGTGGCTGTGATGTGTCTGTTGCCTAATGCAGGCTCGTTCGGCATGGCTGTAAGTACGGCTATGGTGTTTGGCCTTATCTCGCTTATGTTCCTTGATACCAGCATCAATATGGCTATGCAACCATTCAAGATGCTTGTGGGCGATATGGTCAACGAGAAGCAGAAGTCGTTGGCTTATTCAATACAGTCGTTCCTGTGCAACTCTGGTTCGGTTGTTGGTTATCTATTCCCATACATATTTACTGCTGTTGGCATTGCCAACGAAGCTCCTAAGGGGGTTATTCCAGATTCGGTAATCTACTCTTTCTATATAGGTGCGGCCATCCTTATTCTCTGTGTGCTCTACACTACATGCAAGGTTAAGGAATGGAACCCCGAGGAATATGCCGAATATAATGAGGCTAAGCCAGTGGAAGAGGAGCAGAAGGCATCGTGGATAGAACTACTGAAGCATGCTCCGTCGATGTTCTGGAAGGTTGGACTGGTGCAGTTCTTCTGCTGGGCAGCCTTTATGTATATGTGGACATACACCAATGGCACCATTGCCGATACTGTATGGCATACCACAGATACTGCCTCTAAGGGTTATCAGGCAGCAGGCAACTGGGTTGGTGTGCTGTTCTGCTGGCAGGCAGTAGGCTCGGTGCTTTGGGCTATGGCTTTGCCTAAATTCAAGAATGCCAAGCTGGCTTATGCTATTAGTCTTGTAATCGGTGGCATAGGTTTCGCTATGGTTCCGTTTGTAGGCGATAAGGACCTACTTGTTGTTCCGTTTATGCTTATCGGTTGTGCTTGGGCTGCCATGCTTGCCATGCCATTCACCTTTGTAACCAATGCTCTTGAGGGTTATGGACATAAGGGAGCTTACCTCGGACTGTTCAACGGTACAATCTGTATACCTCAGATTATAGCTGCTGTGGCAGGCGGTGGTATATTGTCGCTTGTTGGTTCTGTACAGAGCAACATGATGATTGTGGCAGGTGTACTGCTTGTGCTCGGTGCTTTCAGTGTAGCGCTGATAAAGGATAATAAATAAAAAAATAATCATCCGGCATTTGGAGTGATTGAGGCTCATTTTTAGCTCTATCTCGCTCCAAATGCCGGATGAATATTTTTAGCAATAAGTGTCTTGTCAAAGTAATATAATTTCTTTGGCCATTTAATATTATATACTTTGCCATTTAATATATATATACTTTTGCCACTCTTATTTTTGTTCCGGATGAGCCGGATATTTCATAAGCTATTCTATATTATATAATGTGTAGTGCTGTTGGCACTTTTGCAAAGTTATAATCTGAAGCGAAGGAGAATTGTGATGACTAAAGTTTCGGATTTAGTTTCAAACGGGCTGAAAGCCCAATAAGCGCATAGCCCAGGGCAAGCGAAGCGACACCCTGGGTATTATCGTATTATCATTGGTACGCCCTGAAAGGGCAAAAGCATTAATCCTTAAATACATATTCCTTGTTGTATTCTACTCCATACGATTCTAAAAACTTTTGGTACTCATCTTGAAACGACATTTTTTTGTGATGTATGCCTTGATTCTTTACATATTCCAATGTTTTTCCAACGACGGACTGGCTGACGGAGAAAACACCATATCCATTCTGCCATGCGAATGTGCTATAATATGGTTCTATTGTTTTCATCCATCTACTACTATTACGTTTTACCTCCTCCACTACATGTGATATAGTGATGTCCTTTGACAATAGGAATAAAATATGTACATGATCGCATATTCCACCTACCTGTATTACTTTGCAGCCTGTGGCATTAATCAGTTGTCCTATGTAGGAATGAATGCGGTCGAGATCGCTTTCACGGATAGGAGAGCTCGTGGTTTTGATGTGAAATATCAAATGTATGTAGATTTTGCTCAATGACTGTGCCATATTTATTACGCTTTTGCCCTTTCAGGGCGTTAATGAGTATGTTGTTTGATATTCATACCCAGGGTGTCGCTTCGCTTGCCCTGGGCTATGCGCTTGTTGGGCTTTCAGCCCACCCCTGCCTAAATCAGAAACTCTAGTTATGATGATAAATGTTTGAAATATGAATATAGGTGCAAATATAATTATCCTTGTTTTTTAATAAGCCAGTTTCTGAAGAAAGGGTCCTCTATTTCGTATTCGTTTATCTTTATTATATATCCCATTTGCATAAGTCGTTTCACACTGCTGTAGATGGTGCTTGTTGGCAACGAGCGTGTGGACGACGGTTGCTTTTTGTGGGCGAGGTTAAGCATGATGTATTTGTCGGTTTTGTTGAAATTCATCCATAGGCGTTCGAAGTCAAGGTCGTGTATTATTGTTAGTTGCTCAACAGCCTCCTTCACGATGTTTTCTTTCACATCCGAGTAGGTTAGAATCTCCCATACTTGAGATGCGAGTTGCTGTGTGAAATATGGATGGCATAGTGTGGTGTCGAGTATGTCCTTGGCAATATCATTAGTCTGCCTGTCATCTTTGAGCGGTAGGCGTTGGGTGATGTATTGCATAAAGTCGTCGTATGGAATCTTGTCCAGGTGCATCAACATACCGAAATGATAGAATGGCGATTTTTTTCGTTCGAAGATTTGGGTCATCATCGACTCTTGGCTACCAAGAAATATGTAGTTGATGTTCTGTTGTTCTTGCATTATCGCACGTAGCCGTTTGTCGAGACCCTTCTCAATGCCCATAATCTCTTGAAACTCGTCGAACACAGTGATGATGCGGTTGGTAGGCGAGCTTACCTTCTCTAATAGTGCCAATGCGTCCTCCAATATTGCAGTAGAGTCGAGGCTCGGCTGAAACGACACGTCCACGGCATCGCTGAATGGGTTTGTGGAAATGGTTGGTATAATACGGAAGTGCGTCATAAGATGCTTAACCTTCTCGAATGGGCGCAACTTGAATATCTCTTTGAGTAGCAACGAGGCGAGATTTTCAACGCTCACAGCCATTTGCAGGTTGATGAAGATGCTTGGACGGTTGATTTCCTTAATGGCTTTCTTTACGAGCGAAGTCTTGCCAAAGCGTCGCGGACTTATCAGTACAATATGGTTTGTACTGTTCATAGAATGTTTGATGTAGGCTAATTCGTTGGTGCGGTCGGTGAAGTAAGGCTCGTCAACAACCGAACCGAATTTGAATGGGTTGTTCATATTGCGAAAATTTTCGTTACGAAATTTTTCGCAAAGATAGCGTTTATTATTTGAATAGGCAAGTTTTATTATGTGGTGAATATCTAAATGTCTGTGATATACAATTAATTTTCGCTAAAACGCTTGCAGTGTCACATAAAAGTTGTATCTTTACCCCGTGAAAACTAACCACTGAAAATCCGTTGACCTATGGAACTAAAACAAGCTACAGCCGGAACAATGGAATCTGGCGACATTATGATTCAAATTGCCCCTGCAGACCATGAGGGGCTTGACATCCAACTACAAAGTTCGGTGGCCTTCCAGTTTGGCGACCAAATACGTGAGGTGATACGTGAAACCCTTACAGGGCTTGGCATCACCAAGGCTGACGTGCATGCTACTGACAAGGGTGCCCTTGATTGCACCATACGAGCACGCACTACTGCAGCTGCAGTGAGAGCTACTGGTAAGGACGTTTGGAAGGAATAATATATATAACCCTTCTTGTCTTCTGCTTGCCTTGTCGGTATTGGGCTTCTTTGACAGCTTGACCGATGTTAGGCTTCTTAAACATGCTTTGACGACGTAAAGCTTGTATTTTTAACTAAAAATTCCACAACAGATGAAACGATTAAGAAGAACAATGATGTTCGTGCCAGGCAACAATCCTGGCATGATGCAGGACGCTTATATATATAGCCCCGACTCTATCATGCTCGACCTTGAGGATTCGGTTACCATGGCAGAGAAGGACACAGCACGCCTGCTTGTATACAATGCGCTGAAGTCGATTGACTATGGCAATACAGAAATGGTGGTTCGCATCAATCCGCTATCTACTCCATATGGCAAAAAGGATATCGAGGCTGTTGTCAAGGCTGGCGTACATGTTATACGTATGCCTAAGACCGAGACAGCCGAAGAGGTGGTTGAGGTAGAAGACGAAATTGAGAAGGTGGAACGTGAGCTTGGATGCCTTGGACGTACACAGATTATGGCAGCTATAGAGAGTACGCTTGGCGTTGTAAATGCTTATGCCATTGCCACAGCCTCGAAGCGTATGATGGGTATTGCCCTTGGCGCTGAGGATTATTGTGCCAATCTGAAGACACAACGTTCGCCTGAAGGTATGGAGTTGCTTATGGCTCGCCAGACTATCGTTGTTGCCGCACGTGCTGCAGGCATAGATGCACTCGATACTGTATACAGCAACCTTAACGATATGGATACATTCCGCAAGGAGGTAGAGCTTATACATCAGTTGGGCTTTGACGGCAAGTCGATTATCAATCCTAGGCAGATTGAGATTATAAACGAGGTGTTTACACCTACGCAGAAGGCTATCGACAAGGCGCTTGCTGTTATTGCCGCCATTAAAGAAGCCGAGCGTAAGGGCTCGGGTGTAATTGCAGTAAACGGTAAAATGGTAGACCGCCCAGTGGTTATACGTGCACAGCGTGTTATTGATCTTGCTTTGGCATCGGGCGTAATTAAAGAGGAGGACTTGGTATGAGCACACTGAAAGAAAGACTTGCCATTGCCTCGCAGGTGGCTGAGGCTATGGGAAAAAAGGTTTATAATAATGTAGAGCACGACCTTAAGGAGGTTACTCCACGTATGGAACTTCAGCAGAAGAGTCCGAAGCTTGTAACACTTGAGGAGGCTATTCGCCGTTCTGGCTTGCGCGACGGTATGACTATATCTTTCCATCACCACTTCCGTGGTGGCGATAAGGTGGTAAATATGGTTGTAGACAAGTTGGCTGCAATGGGCTTTAAGGATTTGCATCTTGCAGCTTCAAGTTTGCAGGATGTGCATGCTCCGCTTATCCAGCATATAAAGAATGGTGTTATCACGCAGGTGTCAACATCTGGACTGCGTGGCGAACTGGCTAACGAGATTTCTCATGGGTTGATGGAGAAGCCAGTAATATTCCGTTCGCATGGCAACCGCGGTGCTGCTATTGCATCAGGCGAGTTGCATATTGATGTAGCTTTCCTTGGTGCGTCGTCTTGCGATACATTGGGCAATGCTTGTGGCTATTCGCGTTCGGAGAATGCCAAGAGTATATGTGGCTCGTTGGGATATGCTCTGCCTGACGCACGTTATGCAGATAAGGTGGTGATATTGACTGACGACCTCGTGCCTTATCCTAACACACCTAACGCTATATCGGAGCATGATGTCGACTTCGTAGTTGAGGTTGACTCTGTAGGCGACTCTTCTAAGATAGCCTCGGGTGCTATACGCGATACAAAGAACCCTCGCGATATATTGCTTGCCAAGCAAGCTGCCAAGGTTATTCTTGCCAGTGGCTACTTCCGTCAAGGTTTCTCTATCCAGACAGGTACGGGTGGTGCGTCGTTAGCTGCTGTTAAGTATATCCGTCAGAGTATGATAGACCAGGGTATAACTGCTTCGTTTGCACTTGGTGGCATTACTGCCCACATGGTTAAGATGCATGAGGAGGGTCTTATCGACCGATTGATTGATGTGCAATCGTTTGATAAGGTGGCAGCCGAGTCGTTAAAGAACGACCCTACACATAAGGAGGTTGCCGCATACGAGTATGCAAGTGCTATGGAGCAGGGCTCTGCTACGCATTATCTCGACATTGTAATATTGTCGGCTCTTGAGGTTGACGTCAACTTCAACGTTAATGTTCTTGTTGGTAGCGACGGTATCATCCGTGGTGCTGTTGGTGGTCATCCCGATACAGCCGAAGACTCTGCTCTCAGCATTATTGTATGTCCGTTGCTTCGTGGCAGAATCCCTTGCATTGTGAATGAGGTAACAACACTTATCACTCCGGGCAAGTCGGTAGACGTTGTTGTAACAGAGTATGGCATTGCCGTTAATCCGTCTCGTCCAGAGATAGCCGAGCGTCTGCGTGCAGCTGGCTTGAAGCTTGTAAGTCTTGAGGATCTGCGCGACCGTGCTTTATCTATCATTGGCACTCCAGCTCCATTGCCGTTCGGCGACAAGGTAGTTGGTGTTGTGCTTGGCAGAGATGGCTCGGTGCTGGATGTTATAAAGAACATTAGGAATTAGGAATTTTGAGTTTTGAATTTTGAGTTTTGAATTAGGAATTGTCGGCTGCGCCGATTAGGAATTTTTCAATTAGGAATTAAGAATTCACAACTCAAAATGCGCGAAGCGCACAATTCAAAACTCAAAATTGCCAAGGCAACAATTCAAAACTCAAAACTCAAAATTCAAAATTCATTCAATGGTTACGCTTAACGAACTTCTGGCGAGTCGCGACTCACGCCATGCTATGCAACAAAAGTTGCTGGCTGAACATTCGGGAAAGACACTGGTGTGCCTTACTGTCGTTATGCCAGGAAGCGTGAAGCGTAACCAGCAGTCGCTTATCGTGGCTCATGCTGCGGTGGAGCAGATGATTGAGAGTTACGAATTAGGAGTTAGGAATGACGAGTTAGGAGTTAGGAATGACGAGTTAGGAGTTAGGAATGACGAATTAGGAATTAGGAATGACGAGTTAGGAGTTAGGTTTGGGGGGTGCTTGATAGAGCGCGACCTTGAAACTGGATACGAAGCCTATCTCATTACTGACTTGCCGTTGCTCGAAGCCAAGCGCATTGCAGTACAGATAGAAGACACTCACCCCTTAGGTAGACTCTTCGATATCGACATCATAGACAAGGATGGTGTGCCGGTTTCAAGAGATAGAGTAGGGAGCCACCCACGTCGCTGCCTTGTGTGCGACCGCGAAGCAAGATATTGCATGAGGATGAGGTGGCACACGCAAGAAGAAATATGGGAGAGAATAAATGCAATGGTTGATGAATACCAAGCAAATATCTGACAATACATCCCAAATGGTATAGCGTGTATGCGATAGTTGACAATATGCCCCGAAGGTTATAGCGTGTATGCGATAGTTGACAATATGCCCCGAAGGTTATAGCGTGTATGCGATAGTTGTTAATACGCTCCGAAGGTTATAGCGTGTAAGCGATAGTTGTCAATACGCCCCGAAGGGGCATCAGCGCCTAGCCCAGGGCAACGCCCTGGGTATATGAGTAAAAATCAATAATACGCCCTGAAAGGGCAAAAGCGTAAATAATATGCCACAGTCATTATGTAAGACATACATACATCTAATATTCCACGTCAAAACAACGAGTCCTAAGATTCAAGATGATGATATAGATCGCATCCACTCATATATAGGACAGCTCGTTAATAATACTGGATGTATAGATATACAAGTCGGTGGTGTGGCAGACCATGTACATATATTGTTTATTCTTTCAAAAGATGTGGCACTATCGTATGTGGTAGAAGAAATAAAACGCAATAGCAGCCGATGGATAAAGTCGATATCGCCAAAATATCATATGTTTGCATGGCAAGGTGGATATGGGGCTTTTTCGGTGAGTCAATCGGTTGTTAGTAAAACCCTACAATATATCAAAGGACAGCGCGAACATCACAAAAGAGTTTCGTTTGCCGATGAGTATAAGGCGTTTCTTATTTCATATAATATAGAATATGATGAACGATATGTGTTTAAAGATTGAAACGCTTTTGCCCTTTCAGGGCGTAGGGGAATACAAACGTTCTACCCAGGGCGTTGCCCTGGGCTAGGCGCAAATTGGGCTTTCAGCCCGCATTATTTCATAATATGCACAAAATGCCTTGAATGGACGAAAACATGTTCATGATATGCACAAAACGCCTTAAATGGACGAAAACATGTTCATGATATACACAAAATGCCTTGAATGGGCGAAAACATGTTCATAATATGCACAAAATGCCTTGAATGGGCGAAAGCATTTTAGATGATATGTTCCGTTATGGCAAAAGCATTGAATAAAAAGTAATTAAAACCTTGAATATACTCGAACTTCACCCAACAATACCCCGCCAACGACGTCAGATAGAGATGTTTCTACAGACTAATGGGTTGCGGTATGACGACGTAGACTACTATGCCGCCATTGTTGATGAATCGTCTGATGAGATGATTGCGGGTGGCGGATTGAAGGGTAGTGTGATAAAATGTGTTGCTGTGGCTGACGGACATAAGGGGGAAGCTGTGGCTAATGTCATTGTTTCTCATCTGATAGCCAAAGCTAATGCTGAAGGTTGCCAGTGTGTGAAACTGTACACCAAACCTGATAACCGCCAACTCTTCGAGAGCTTGTCGTTCCGGCTTATTGCCGAATCTCCAAATGCTATATTGATGGAGACAGGTGTAGGAGGAATAGAAAAGTATAGTGAAGAGTTAAGAGTGAAGAGTGAAGAGTTAGGAGTGAAGAGTGAAGAGTTAGGAGTTAAGAGTGAAGAGTTAAAGAATGACGAATCAGTTGTTTCGAATGCTCGGAAGCCGATAGGTGTAATAGTAATGAACGCAAACCCTTTCACTTTGGGACATCGCTTTCTTGTTGAGCAGTCGTCAGAGTTGGTTGAAAGATTGTATGTTGTAGTCGTCAGGGAAGACTGCTCCATGTTCTCGTACAACGAACGCAAGGCGATGGTGAGCCAAGGCGTTAGGGATATAGGGAATGTTGTTGTTGTTGACGGAAGCGACTACGCTGTTAGCGCGGCAACATTCCCGACTTATTTCCTGAAACAACTCTCTGATGCAACTGATACGCAGATTATTCTCGACCTCGACCTGTATCGTCGCCGTATTGCTCCAGCTCTTGGCGCTACAATAAGGTTCTTCGGCAGCGAACCTACCGATCCTCTTACCCGACGATATAACGAGCTTATGCATCAGCAACTTGGAGAGGAACATGTGCACGAGATACAACGAAAGCAACAGGAAGGAAGTGCAATCAGTGCATCGCGTGTGCGCAAGGCTATGATGGAAGGTTGCATATGGGACGCTATACAGCTTGTGCCACCTACCACTATACCTTATATAATAGGACATCTTGCATCGATGGCATTGCAAGCCGAGCTCGACACTACTCCCAAGCCAGGATTGGTAGACCGCAATGATAATGGTGCTCATCGCGATATGGATCATGCATTGATGCAACGTAGCATACTGGCTCTGCATCCCTATTTTGTGCGTCTTGCCCAACTTGGCTTTAACGGCAAACAACCATGTCATGACGAGATAGTGAATATTGGCATTGAGGCAGAACGGGAAATGTTTAAGGCTACAGATGGAGTGAACACCCACAAAGGTGCACTATTCTCTATTGGTCTTGCTGCAGTTGCCTTAGCAGGTGAGTCATTCTGCCGTATCACACAAGCTGAGGGATGTGGCACTATGGCATACAATGACGTAAACAGCAAACAAATTCAATCTTTAAGCAACTCAATAGCTTCGCTTGCCCGTCTATTTCCCGATACAAACGGAACTCATGGTAGCAAGGCTAAGGCAAACAACATACTGAAAGGCGCACTTGACAATGCCCGCGAAGGTTATACGCAACTGTTCAAGGCATGGCTGCCTTTCTACATTGACCGCATAGCAGAGGGCGACAACTATGCTCTGCACAAGACATTGCTGCGAATAATGTGCGACCTTGACGATACTAACATCGTATACCGTACATCAATGGAAACAATGCAAGAGGTAAAGACAGAAGCCAGGCAAATGCTTGACACATCTCGAAATATAGTAAATTTTGAGGCGGCATTACAGGCTATGAACACCGACTATATACATCGTAACATATCTCCAGGAGGTAGTGCTGATATGTTGTCGCTCGTTGTCTTTTTGTCTTGTGTTGCGCGCAAACAGTAAAATAATTTCATAAAATATACTAAATACATCAATAAAAGACACAAATTTGCAAGATTTTGAAACAATCTATATTACTAACAAATAAAAATTAGTACCTTTATTCTTCGAAAACTAAAAACATTGACATTATGGTTGAACTCATTAATCATGGAGTCTATCTCCTAAACGGTACAGAAATCCGCGACGAGTATCAGGGCATGAACCCAGATGAGGCTCGCGAGAACACTATCACATACGGCATTCTGCGCTCGCATGATGTTGACGGAGCAAAGGGTAAGAAGATGCGCATCCGCTTTGACGCGATGATGTCGCACGATATCACCTACGTAGGTATCATTCAGACAGCACGCGCAAGTGGCTTGACAGAGTTCCCGTTGCCTTATGCTATGACCAACTGCCACAACTCTCTATGTGCTGTAGGTGGAACTATCAACGAAGACGACCACGTATTTGGCCTGTCTGCTGCCAAGAAGTATGGTGGTATATACGTTCCTGCCAACCAAGCAGTAATCCATCAATATGCTCGTGAGATGATGGTTAAATGCGGTAACATGATTCTCGGTTCCGACTCACATACACGTTATGGCTCACTTGGTAATATGGGTGTGGGCGAAGGTGGCGGCGAGCTTGTTAAGCAGCTGCTTAAAAACACATGGGATATCAATGCTCCTGAAGTTGTGCTTGTATGGCTCGAGGGTAAGCCAAAGAAGGGTATTGGTCCGCACGACGTTGCCATTTCGCTTGTTAAGGCTACATTCGAGAGTGGTGTTGTGAAGAATAAGGTACTCGAGTTTGCTGGACCTGGTGTTAAGAATCTGCCTATCGACTTCCGTAACGGTATTGATATCATGACAACAGAGACCACTTGCTTGAGCTCAATATGGGTAACCGATGAGGAGGTAAAGCACCATTACGAGATACACGAGCGTCCACAGGACTATCGCGAATTAAAACCAGGCGATGTGGCTTATTACGATATGATGATTCGTATTGACCTCTCTTCACAGGAGGCTATGATAGCATTGCCGTTCCATCCGTCTAACGCTGTTACCATTCACGAACTTCAGGCCGATCCAGTAGGTATCCTCACACGCATAGAGGAAGATGCAAAGAAACGTTTTGGCGATAAGGTTGACGTTCATCTTCTTGACAAGATTGTTGACGGTAAGGTTCGGGCCGACCAAGGCATTATTGCCGGATGCTCGGGTGGTACATACGACAACCTTGCAGAGGCAGCTTCTATTATAAAAGGTAAGAGCATAGGCAACGACTACTTCACGGCTTCGGCTTATCCACAGTCAACTCCTGTATCTATGGCCGTAACTCGTGAGGGCATAACAGCCGACCTTATGGAGGCAGGTATTACAATGAAGCCAGCTTTCTGTGGTCCTTGCTTTGGTGCAGGCGATGTTCCTTCAAACAATGGTCTAAGTATACGTCATACAACACGTAACTTCCCTAACCGCGAAGGTTCTAAGCCTGGTCAGGGTCAGTTGTCATTGGTAGCGCTTATGGATGCACGCTCTATTGCTGCCACTGCAGCTAATGGTGGTATCATAACAGCAGCTACAGATGTTGAGTACGAGAATACACACAAGCCATATCAGTATGACGATAAGATATACAAGTGTCGTGTATACAATGGATTTGGCAAGGCTAAGCCAGAGACAGAGCTTCGATATGGTCCTAACATCAAGGACTGGCCTAAGATGTATCCAATGGCAGAGAACATGCTTGTAGAGCTTGCTGCCGTTATCCACGATCCTGTTACAACTACAGATGAGCTTATACCTTCAGGCGAAACAAGTTCATATCGTTCTAACCCATTGAAGCTTTCTGAGTTTGCTCTATCTCGCCGCGTACCTGAGTATGTTGGTTTGAGCAAGGAAATACAGAAGCAGGACCTCGCTCGTCGCGAAGGCAATATAAGCGACAATATTGCTGAGGCTCTTAAGGCTGTTGGTGCTACTGCAGAGAATACATCATTCGGCTCATGCGTATTTGCTAATCGTCCTGGCGATGGTTCTGCACGTGAGCAGGCTGCAAGTTGCCAGAAGGTTCTTGGTGGCGATGCTAATATCTGCTACGAGTATGCTACAAAGCGTTATCGTTCTAACTGTATCAACTGGGGTATTGTTCCATTCACTATTGGCAAGGATGTAGAGTTCAACTTCGAACCTGGTGATAAGGTGTTTATCCCTGGCATACGCGAGGCTATCATTTCTGGTAAGGAAGAGATTGACGCAAAGGTAATCACCAAGAATGGTGTACAGCCTATCCACCTCTTCTTCCAGAACCTCACAGATAATGAGCGTCAGATATTGGCAGACGGATGCTTGATGAACTATTATGCTTCATCTATGAAGTAACTCAAAACTTAAAATTCAAAAATTAATTACCTATGGCACAGAAAATTCAGATGACAACTCCTCTCGTAGAGATGGATGGTGACGAGATGACCCGTATATTGTGGAAGATGATTAAGGATGAACTTATTCTTCCTTTCGTTGACCTCAAGACAGAATATTACGACCTTGGTCTTGTTAAGCGCGATGAGACAGCCGACCAGATAACAAAGGATGCTGCTGAGGCAACCAAGCGTCTTGGTGTTGCCGTTAAGTGTGCTACAATCACACCTAACCACCAGCGTATGGACGAGTATAAGCTTCATCAGATGTGGAAGAGTCCTAATGGAACAATACGTTCTATTCTCGACGGTACTGTATTCCGCACACCTATTACTATTCCGAGCATCCATCCGGCAGTACGCAATTGGGAGAAACCTATCACTATTGCACGTCATGCCTATGGTGATGTATACAAGAGCGTAGAGATTCGCGCAGATGAGCCAGGTGTTGCTAAACTTATATTTGATGGCGAAAGTGGCAAGCACGAAGAGGTGGTTGTTCATACATTCAAGGGTGCTGGTGTGCTTCAGGCTATGCATAATACCGACAAGTCTATTCGCTCGTTTGCTCATTCATGCTTCAAGTTTGCGTTGGATACCAACCAGAGCGTATGGTTCTCTACAAAGGATACAATCTCTAAGAAGTACGACGCACAGTTCAAGATTATCTTCTACGAGGTATTCGAAGAGTATAAGGAAGAGTTTGAGAAACGCGGATTGGAGTTCTTCTATACCCTTATCGATGATGCCGTAGCACGTGTTATCCGTTCGAAGGGTGGCTTTATATGGGCTTGCAAGAACTATGACGGCGACGTTATGTCTGATATGGTCAGCACAGCATTTGGCTCATTGGCAATGATGACATCTGTGCTTGTATCTCCTGATGGCAAGTACGAGTACGAGGCTGCTCATGGTACTGTGACACGTCATTACTACAAGTATCTTAAGGGTGAGGAAACAAGTACCAACCCAATGGCTACTATCTTTGCATGGAGTGGTGCTTTGCGCAAACGTGGTGAGATGGACTCGCTGCCTGAACTTGTAAACTTTGGCAATAAGCTTGAGGAGGCTTGCTTCCAGACTCTTAATGAGGGTATTGTTACAAAGGACCTCGCTGGTCTGATGGAAGGTGTAACACCGCAGCCTAAGACATCTGCAGGTTTCATTGCTGCTATACGCGAGCGTTTGGAGAAACTGTTGGCATAAATAATCAATTATAATAGAGGGTGTGTCAAAATGGAAGTAAATAGATGGATTAACTTCTTCTTAACTTCCGATAACTCCTTTTTGACACATCCTCATTATAATATAGCCACCCATAATCATCAGTTTGCATTATTGTGTAATAATCTGTAATAACATAATGCTAAATTAACTTTAATCTTTTATTCGTTAAATCCTTTGGTTTCTATCGTTTAATTCATCTTTTTTCTTTATTTTTGCATTGGTTATCAAAACAATGCAAATTATGAACGATACAAACTTGCTATATCTTGTCTATGGCATGTGCATTATGTTCCACCTAATGATGGGTTGGGTGTTTTGCTGCCGTAAACAAGGACTTGCAAAGAAACTCATAGGTCTGCTTATGCTTCTTGTTGCAGTGCAGTATGCCAAGGACCTTGTGTTTCTTCCTGACTTCTATGAAGCCGATCCCGTTATGGAGCGTATAGCTTCGAGCATAGACATCGTCACCGTACCGCTTTATGTACTCATTCTAATAGAGTTCTGCCGTCCTGGTTGGCTCTCCAAAATGCGTGCCTTCTTGCTTGAAACCCCTATACTTCTGTTGTCATTGCTTTATTTGTTGCTTCGTATAGACATCTTCTTTGAGGCAATGGTAGTGCTATCGATAATATATGGTATAGGTTGTGCGTTATGGACCCTTCGCGAGTTGCCTCGCTATCATCGTCGACTAAAGGAAGAATACTCATACGACGAGGACATAAACCTGCATTGGATGCGTGGAGTGATGGTCTTGTTTTTTGTTATTTTGCTTTTATGGGCATTTAGCAATGTGTATCCATCGCCATTCACCGATTTGTTATATATGTCGAGCTCGTTGGTGGGATGGGCAATAGTGTGCTACTTCATCAACAAGCAAGAGACAGTATTAAGAGATGTAATATCAGGATGCGATGAGCCGGGTACCGAAGCTGTTGACAGTGCATTAGCAACAGAAACTATTGTTGATGCCGATATCCCTGATACAAATGTTATGTCAAATAATAACACGTCTTCAGATACCGAGACTATAACGCAGCTACGTAATCGTCTGCAACAATGTTTTGAGGAAGACAAAGTGTATCTTAACCCTAAGTTGCGTTTGTCAGAACTTGCAGCTCGCCTTGGTACCAACCGCACCTATCTTAGCCAGTATTTCAACCATAGTTGTGCCCAATCGTTCTACGAATACGTCAACGAATATCGTGTACGCCACTCTATGCAGTTGCTTCACGATACTGATTATACTCTTGAGGTAGTAGCTTCAATGTCTGGTTTCAATTCGCTTTCAACCTTTAGACGAGCTTTTTCTCAGGCCAATGGATGTAGTCCATTGCAGTATAGAGCCGAATGTAGATTGGAAAATATTGAGGGGTAAAAAGGCGTAAAACACTATAAAATAATATGTCAAATTTTTCAAAACCTAACAATTTGATTTCTTGACATCTCGTTTTTATTCTTTGACACCCTATATATTATGATTATTCGTATCTTTGCAATATAGAAAAAAAGGACATGATTCTTTCAAATTGCATACACGAAAACGAATAAATAAAAGAAGCAGTTTGTAATTGTTTGATAATCAAGAAAAGAGTAAAGACCGTCTGGCAGTGATGCCCGGCGGTCTTTTTATCTATTATACGTATTAACATTAATGTTATTACATTTTATTTGTTGTTCAGCCTCATTTGTTGTCTGAATCTCCACCACATCATGATGCCGGCGCTTGTCAGTCCGAATGGGAATGCCATCCAAACACCCACAAGTCCGAAGTTCAATATAAATCCGCATAGATAGCCCACTGGCAGTGAGATTACGAAGAATGCAACGAATGCTATAATCATTAGCGGTTTAACATCGGCAATGCCACGCAATGCATTGGCATAGTTGATTTGCAGACCATCGCCAAACTGGTATATAAAGAAAGGAACCATAAGCGTAAGTACAGCAGCCGAAACCTCGGCAGAATCGGTAAACCATCCGCCGATATGATTGCGCAGAAGGAATATAATGCCACCTTGAACAATCTCAAGAGCCACCATAACATGCAGTCCGGCTATAACCGTATGCTCGGTATTGATATAGTCGTGCTGTCCATTAAAGTAGCTTGTGCGCACAGCTACAGCCGCTCCAAGTCCGTAGTAAACCATAAAGGTGAACTGGGATATAGTTATCATCACCTGATGTGATGCAAGGGCAATAGTGCCGAGCCATCCCACCATGATAATAGATAATGAGAATGAGGCTGTCTCCATACCCATCTCTAATGCTATAGGAGTGCCAAGAGTGGTAAGACGCTTAGTCAACTCTTTCGACCAACCCAAGCGAAGGAAACCTTCACGATAGCTTTTAAACTTCTTTCGCCAAGCGAACACCGCAATAAATACTGCCACCATCACTATTCGTGATACCAATGTAGACACACCAGCACCTAAAACACCCATCTCAGGAAATCCTGTCTTACCATATATAAACAGATAGTTGCCAATGATATTGAGCAGATTGCCAGACAGAAGTATCCACATTGACGTTCTGGTCTCGGTTATGCTGTCGGTAAACTGCTTAAAGGCATTGAACAGCATTACAAACGGAATCGATGCAAACAGTACCAGATAGTATGGTCGCATAAGCGGAAGCAACTCGTCTGGCTGTCCTATGTTGCCAAGATTGAAGAAGAGAATGCCAAGAGCCAGCATCATTACTATTCCGGCAAGTGTATTCGCAAGCAAAGAGCAACGAAGAGCCTGGCCTGCCTCTTGCAATTCCTTACGTCCAAATAATCCTCCTACTACAGGAGTCAGTCCGTACGAGAATCCCGTTCCGGTAATAATAACAAGGTTTATAATGTTATTCACGAAGGAAGCGGCACCCAGTTCTGTTGTACTATGATGTCCTACCATCATGGTATCGGCAAAACCGAGCACAATCATGCCCATCTGTCCTATCATTATAGGAATGCCAATGGATAGTAGTGATTTGTAGTGTTTGGGGTAAAAGTTCATAAAATGTTACCAGAATTTGTTTTGTTCGGCATTGTATTCGAATCCTGCCGCCTTTAGTTTGTCAATAATTTCATCTTTGTTCACGTGTAAATCGTCACACAAAGCGTCAAGCGATGGATATATATCACGCAAGCGCATATTGATGACGCTGAAGAGCATCATCGGATCTTTTGGTAAATCAAGCATAATCGTTATTATTTTTTTTATTATCCTGGGTGCAAAGGTACAATTTTTTCAGCACAATTTAGTAACTTTGCCGAAAAGGAGCAATATTTTAGCATCTACAATTAAAACATCAGCAATCTTTTAACACATTATTATATTACATTATGACAACAGACAAGCAGACAATAGCCGCACGTCTCGCTGCCTTGCGAGAAGAGATGCGCCGCGAACATCTATCAGCATTTATATTTCCGAGTTCGGATCCTCATAACAGCGAGTATGTTCCATCGCGTTGGGAGGGACGTAAATGGATTTCAGGTTTTGATGGATCAGCGGGAACAGCTGTGGTTACATTACATTCGGCTGCCCTTTGGACCGATTCTCGTTACTTCCTTGCCGCAGAAGAGCAGCTTGCAGGAACTGAGTTCCAGCTTATGCGCGAGCGGGTTGAGGGCACTCCGAGTATAGCAGAATGGATAGCCACAGAGATAGAAAGTGCCGAAAGCTCAGAGATAGGTGTCGACGGCATGTGTATGACCTATGCCGAGTGTTCCGACTTGAAGACCGACCTTAAGCATAATGGCGGCATCACTGTACGTACCAATCTCGATATACTTGACCGTATATGGACCGATCGTCCATCAGTTCCGCTCAATCCGGTAAGTATTCAACCCATCGAGTATGCTGGTGAATCGTGCCATGACAAACTTGGTAGAATACGTAGCAATTTGTTGCGTCGTGGAGCCGGTGGTATGCTAATGACCCAACTCGACGATATTGCATGGACATTAAACCTTCGTGGCACCGACGTCCATTGCACACCAGTGTTTGTGGCATGGCTTATTGTGGCAGAGGAAGTAGCTGTATTGTATATAAAGGACGAGAAGTTGTCGCCCGAGGTAATAGAATATCTCAATGCCGAGGGAGTGGCTGTCGATGATTATGATAATATAATAGATGCCCTCAACTCTTACGATGGCTACACATTGCTTATCGACCCAGCTACCACCAACTATACATTGTCTCAGTTGCGAGGCAATTTCAATCTCGTTAGTGCCCCATCGCCCGTGCCCGAGATGAAGGCAATAAAGAACGAGGTAGAGTGTAATGGTTTCCGCAATGCCATGCAACGCGATGGCGTGGCAATGGTCAAATTCCTTAAATGGCTTGAGGAGGCAGTACCAAAAGGTTGCGAGACCGAGTTGTCGGTTAGTGCCAAGTTGCGTCAGTTGCGTGCAGAACAGCCATTGTTCAAGGATGAGTCGTTCGACACAATAGCCGGATACGAGGAGCATGGAGCGATAGTTCATTATGAGCCAACACCCGATACCGATGTGCCATTGCGTCCAGAAGGCTTCCTTCTGCTTGATAGCGGAGCACAGTATCTTGATGGAACCACCGACATAACACGTACCATTCAGCTTGGTAAGGTTACCGACCTTCATCGCCGTGTCTACACACTTGTACTTAAAGGCCATCTTTCGTTGCAGAATCTCTGCTTTCCACGTGGTGCGGCAGGTACCCAACTTGATGCTGTTGCACGTGTGGCAATGTGGCGTGAAGGTATGAACTTTATGCATGGCACTGGTCATGGAGTAGGTTCATACCTAAGTGTGCACGAGGGCCCTCACCAGATACGTCAAGAATATCGTCCTGCTCCAATGCTTGAAGGCATGACAGTAACCGACGAACCAGGTCTTTATCTTGCCGGAAAGTTTGGTGTGCGCATAGAGAACACATTGCTCACCGTGCCGTATATGACAACTGAGTTTGGCAAGTTCCTTCGCTTTGAGCCCCTCACCCTATGTCCAATCGATACACGTCCTATCGTTGTAGATATGCTTTCAACCGAAGAGCTCGGTTTACTTAATGCCTATCACAAGATGGTGTACGAGCGATTGTCGCCAATGTTGGATGAGGAGCACAAAGCTTGGTTAGCCGATAAGACACGCAGCCTTTAGTCTTTCCAGCGCATCCTTAAGCACTTTACGTGGCGATGCAACATTCATACGCATATATCCCTTGCCCTCAGCGCCGAACATCTCACCGTCGTTGAGGGCGAGTCGAGCCTTATTTACAAATAGGTCTTGCAGGGCATCGTGGTCCAAGCCAAGTCCTCTGCAGTCGAGCCAAACAAGGAATGAGGCCTGTGGACGCAACGGATGAATCTGTGGAATATTTGCGGCCATATACTCCTCTACAAACTTTACATTCTCTTCTATGTAAGCCAACATTTGCTTGCGCCATTCCTCTCCTTGCTTAAAAGCCGCGATGGTGGCAATAGGCGAGAATAAGTGTGGCTGGTCAAGCTCATTAGCTGCAAGCCATTCAAACAACGGTTTGCGCAAATCCTCGTTAGGAACAATGCAGTAAGAGCTAACAATACCGGCAATGTTGAATGTCTTAGATGGCGCTCCAAACGTTATACTGCATCGTGCAGCCTCCTCGCTCACGTTAGCAAACGGATGATGCTTGTTGCCGAAGAGTGCCATGTCGCAATGAATCTCGTCGCTTATCACAATAATGTTGCGCTCGTAGCAGAAGTGGGCTAGTCGCTTTAGCGTCTCCACATCCCATACTATGCCAGCCGGATTGTGCGGATTGGCAAGTATCAATACACGGCACTTCTCGTCGGCCACCTTTGCAAGATTGTCAAAGTCCATAGAGTAGGTGCCGTCGTCATTTCTATGCATAGGGTTCATAACCACCTGTCGCTTATTGCCCAATGGTGTAAGTCGGAACGGATGATATACAGGTGGTTGTATTATAACCTTTTCGTCCTCCTTGCAGAAAACGTTAATGACAAAGCCTATACCCTTGACAATGCCAGGTATATATCGCATCCACTCTGCCTTGACATCCCACTGGTGGTGGTTGCGTATCCAATCAGTCACGGTAGGCCAGAAGTCCTTAGGTATAACTGTATATCCAAAGAGCGAATGGTCCAGTCGGTTGCGCAAGGCATCTGTTATAAAAGCTGGAGTCTCGAAATTCATGTCCGCCACCCACATAGGTGTAAGATCAGTTCGTCCGTGTACCTCGCCGAGCATCTCAGTAGCATAAGCTCCCGTATTGTGTCGGTCGATTATTTTGTCGAAGTTATACTGCATAATATATTATATAATGTGTTAGGTTTGTATTCTATAGTTATAAACAAAAAGCAGTTTGTTCTATCATCATGCAAAATTACAGAAAAGCCTCCGCTAAATCGATGACATATATATAACAATGTGTCTTATTAGCGTTATTTGAATGTCGTTAGTTATTTTTAATACGAAAACATTTATTAAATGTTTCTTGCCCCACCAAAAAATAGTATATTTGCAATCACTAAATGCTAAAGATACAAACAAAAATCTGTTAGAAAATAACAAACCTAAAAACATATACCATTATGAGACTGAATTTAAGTTCGCAGATTGTGTTGAACAAGGTTCCGGAGCAGTACTATCGCCCCCGTACGGCAGTAGAACGTTCTGAGATAACCCGTTGTGAGAAAATCTTCACAGACATCTATCCCAAGGTGGAAGAGGCTGCAAGCGTAATAGCCAACAGCGTTGAGGCCGAGATAAAGCGTGCCAAAGCCGCTGGTCGTAAGTGTGTGCTTGCTTTAGGCACCGGTTTGTCGCTTACACCAGTATATACCGAGCTTATCCGCCGTCACAAAGAGTGCGGTTTAAGTTTCGAGAATGTGGTAGTATTCAACGCCTACGAGTATTTCCCACTTTCGGCAGACTGTCGTCATAGTGCGCTTGGTCAGTTGCGTGAGCGTTTGCTCGACCATATAGACATTAAGGCCGAGAATATACATACCCCCGATGGATCTATCTCACAGGACGAGGTTATAGAGCATTGTCATGCTTACGAGCAGCTTATTGCAGCCGAGGGTGGTATCGACATCGCCTTGTTGGGCATAGGTAGAATGGGCAACATCGCAACCAACGAGCCAGGTTCTACATTATCTTCTACCAGCCGTATCATCCTTATCGACCAGACATCACGCGATGAGATGACCAACAGCTTTGGTACACAGGAACAGGTACCTCCTTGTTCTATCACCATGGGCATCCATACCCTTCTCTCAGCACACAAGCTATTTATCACGGCATGGGGCGAGGAGAAATCGGACATCGTGGAGAAGATAGTCGAGGGTCCTATAACCGACGCCGTTCCGGCATCATTCATACAGACACACAACGACGCTAAGTTCTTTATCGACCTTTCGGCAGCAAGCAAACTTACACGTATTGTGCATCCATGGCTCGTAACCAACTGCGAATGGAACGACAAGACCATACGTGCCGCTGTTGTTTGGCTGTGCCAGTTGAAGCAAAAGCCAATCCTAAAGCTCACCAACAAAGACTACAACGAGAACGGTCTTTCCGAGTTGCTTGCCCGTTATGGTTCGGCATACAACTGCAATATAAAGATATTCAACGACCTTCAGCATACCATTACAGGATGGCCTGGCGGCAAGCCTAATGCCGATGACACCAACCGTCCAGAGCGGGCATTGCCGGCAGTAAAACGTGTTATTGTGTTCTCGCCGCACCCTGACGACGACGTTATATCTATGGGTGGCACCTTGCGACGCCTTGTTCAGCAGAACCACGACGTACATGTTGCTTACGAGACATCTGGCAATATTGCCGTTGGCGACGAGGAGGTAACACGATTTATGCACTTTGTCAATGGCTACAACCAGCTGTTCTGCAACAATGAAGACCAGGTTATCAAGAAGATGTACGCCGATATCAAGGCATTCCTTGCACAGAAGAAACCATCGGATATGGATACTCCTGAGGTTCGCACCATAAAAGGACTCATACGTCGTGGCGAGGCCCGCACGGCATGTACCTATAATGGAGTTCCTCTCGACCATGTTCACTTCCTCGACCTTCCGTTCTACGAGTCGGGCAAGATTGAGAAGTTGCCTATGGGCGAGAAGGATGTAGAGATAGTACGCGCCCTTCTGCAGAAGGTTAAGCCTCACCAGATATATGTGGCAGGCGACCTTGCCGATCCACATGGCACACATCGCAAGTGTACAGATGCTGTGCTCGCTGCCATAGACCTTGAGAAGGAGGCAGGAGCCGAATGGCTTAACGATTGTCGTATATGGATGTATCGTGGCGCATGGGCTGAGTGGGAAATTGAGAATATTGAGATGTGTGTGCCTATGTCGCCTGAAGAGCTGCGTGGCAAGCGCAATTGTATCCTCAAGCATTCGTCACAGATGGAGAGTGCACCATTCCTTGGCAACGATGAGCGTCTGTTCTGGCAGCGTGCCGAAGACCGCAATCATGCCACAGCCGAATTGTATCACAGCCTTGGCTTAGCTTGCTATGAGGCTATGGAGGCATTTGTTCGATATATTCCTTAAGAGAAAAATCGTGTCGTGAGACACCATTCCAATAAATAAATTTGTATATCCTAAGAAGAGGGGGCTTGCGACGGTTAGTCGAAAGCCCCCTTGCTTGTATATGGTAAACGCATTGCTCTTTTAATGAAGTCAAATAAATTGGATTATGAAGTAAACTAAGTCAGATTACAAAGTAAACTAAGTCAGTTTATGCGATTAATCTAATCCTCCCATGAGGTTAGCCTAATCCTCCAATGCGATTAGCCTAATCCGCCAATACGATTAGCCTAATAAACTTGCTTATGTAAGTATTCATATTTATCTTTATATATGAACGGTAATATGTAGGAGGGTATGGCATCCCTGCCATACCCACTCTGCCATGATTGTACAGCCAATTTAGTGGGTATGGCAAGGATGCCATACCCTCCTACTATGTGTAAAGATAATACTGAACTGTTACTTAAAAAAATGAATACGTATTCATAAAATAAGGTGATTATTGATGGGGTGTAGTCGATAAAGTCTTCATTATCGAGCCGTCAAGATGGCGTACAATAAGCTGTCCATCCTCGTATGTGGCGAATGTAGGTTCGTTGCCACCCTTAGGGAAAGTTATAGAACCAATGTTGCACACAATGTCTCCCTTGTCAGTTTGTTCGAGTTTCCACAGATGTGTATGTCCATATACAAATATGTCGTGTGCAAGGGTAGGGCGGTTCTGCTCGTTGTATACATGTCCATGTGTAAGGAACAGTCGGCGCCCGTTGTCTACAACAAGAGCGTAATCAGCCATTATTGGAAACTGCAGAAGCATTTGATCCACCTCGGCGTCACAGTTGCCGCGAATGGCAATAATACGTTCCTTCATGGCGTTAAGCCGTTCTACAATGCCCTTGGGATCTATACCTTCGGGTATGCGGTTGCGTGGTCCATAGTTAAGAATATCGCCAAGGATGCACAGCATATCGTATTTGCCTTGGTCGAAAAACTGCAGGACGCGCTCAAGTGTAGGTAGGCATCCGTGGATGTCAGATACAAGTAAGTATTTCATGTTATGCATATTTAATCGTGTAATTCTCTCTCCATGTCGCGCTTGCGCTTCGACTCGTCCACCACTTGGAAGTCTTTCTTTCGCAGTACGAATGTCGATCCAAGATACTTCTCGCGTACTATACGGTTCTCTGCCAATTCTTCAGGAGCGCCCTGGAATAGAATTCTACCCTCGAACAGCAGATAAGCGCGGTCGGTTATAGTTAGTGTCTCCTGTACGTTATGATCGGTTATCAAGATTCCTATGTTGCGATACTTCAGTCGCCACACCACATGCTGAATCTCCTCTACAGCAATAGGGTCGACACCTGCAAACGGCTCGTCAAGCATAATAAACTTAGGGTCGATTGCCAGGCAACGTGCTATCTCGGTACGGCGTCGCTCGCCACCCGATAGCTGGTCACCCTTGTTCTTGCGCACCTTACCAAGGTTGAAGTCGGCAATAAGACTTTCCAACTTCTCCAACTGTTCTTTATGCGAGAGTTTAGTCATCTCAAGTACAGCCATGATGTTGTCCTCAACACTAAGCTTGCGGAACACGCTCGCCTCCTGTGGCAGATAGCCAATACCGTGGCGTGCACGCTTGTACACAGGAAATTCGGTAATGTCTTTGTCGTCCAGATATATGTGTCCGGCGTTAGGCACAATAAGCCCTGTGGTCATATAGAACGATGTTGTTTTGCCGGCACCATTAGGACCAAGCAAACCAACAATCTCGCCCTGGCGTACATTAATAGAAACATCGTTAACGACGGTACGCTTGCCATAACGCTTTACAAGTCCCTCTGTTCGCAGCACCATACAATGTGGCTTGTCCTCGGCAGCCTGCTCCACAACGGGCTGACCTTCCATTTTTATGTTGTCTGTTTCACTCATGTTCGTATATGTATATTTATTGATACAAAGGTAAAACAAAATATCATTTCCTACAAATAAAAAATAAAAACTTAAACTTGATGTATAGTTTTTACCGTTTTATTGCTACTTTTGCAAAACGAAACAAAACAACGACACGATTATGTTGATATTTAAATACTTAAACACTTTAGGACGCTATCTCATACTAATGGGACGTTCTTTCTCCCGCCCCGAGCGTATGCGCATGTTTCTTAAGCAATACGTCAAGGAGATGTCGGCATTGGGTGTAGATTCTATCGGCATCGTACTGCTTATATCGTTCTTCATCGGTGCGGTAATATGTATACAGATGAAACTCAACATTCAGAGTCCCTGGATGCCAAGATGGGTGTCGGGTTATACCACACGTGAGATATTGCTGCTTGAGTTCTCGTCAAGTATCATGTGTTTGATACTTGCTGGAAAGGTGGGATCGAATATCGCCTCCGAACTTGGCACAATGCGCGTGACACAGCAGATAGATGCTCTCGACATAATGGGGGTAAACTCGGCCAACTATCTTATATTACCCAAGATACTTGGACTGGTAACAATTATGCCGTTCCTCGTAGTCTTCTCCTCGTGCACGGGTATACTTGGAGCCTACGGCACGGCATATATAGGCCATATATTGTCGCCCGAGGACCTTACGCTTGGCTTGCAACACTCGTTCAACTCGTGGTTTATGTGGATGAGTATCATCAAGAGTCTTGTGTTTGCCTTTATCATATCCAGCGTGTCAAGCTATTTTGGCTACTCGGTAGAGGGCGGCTCTGTGGAGGTAGGCAAGGCAAGTACCGACGCAGTAGTGTCGTCAAGTGTGCTGATATTGTTCTCTGACGTGTTCCTTACACAATTACTCAGTTAAAGAAAGTACTATGATAGAAATAAAACATCTATGCAAGTCATTTGGCGACAAGGAAGTGCTGAAGGACATCAATGCCGTGTTTGAGGACGGCAAGACCAACCTCATAATCGGACAGAGCGGCTCTGGCAAGACGGTGCTAATGAAGAATCTTGTGGGATTGCTTACGCCTACAAGTGGCGATGTGCTGTATGACGGGCGCAACTTTGTTGGTATGAGCAAGAAGGAGAAGGTGTTTATGCGACGCGAGATGGGCATGATATTCCAGAGTGCAGCCTTATTCGACTCGCTCTCGGTGCTTGAGAACGTTATGTTCCCACTTGACATGTTCTCCACCATGAATTATCGTGAACGTGTGCACAGAGCGCAAGAGTGTCTCGACCGAGTTAATCTTATCGACGCACAGAATAAGTTTCCGGGCGAGATATCAGGTGGTATGCAGAAGCGTGTAGCCATAGCTCGCGCCATTGTGCTTAATCCTAAGTATCTGTTCTGCGATGAGCCTAACTCAGGACTTGACCCACATACATCTCTCGTTATAGATGAGTTATTGTCGTCAATAACCAAGGATTTCGGTATGACTACCATCATCAATACCCATGATATGAATTCGGTTCTGGGCATTGGCGAGAACATCCTCTTTATATACCAAGGCCATAAAGAATGGCAAGGCACAAAGGATGACGTGATGGGGGCCACAAACGAAAGATTAAATGATCTTGTGTTTGCATCCGAATTGTTCAAGAAGGTGAAGAAGGCGGAGATGAGCAACAAGTAATATAAATTACAATTGTTAATAAAAGGAAATGCAATTTTGATGCAAGTCAAAAAACAACAGGCATTATATTGACATCTGTCAAAAAAAGCATAGAATGGCACTTGAATCACGGTTCAAGTGCCATTTTTGGATATAAAACATGAATATAAATGTTAAAATCAACTTTTTTTGAAGTTTTTTTGTCAAAAGTTTGTGTATGAACCAAAATAGAACTATCTTTGCAGACGTAAAAGTTATCATCATTTCATAACAACCTACTGAGACCATTAGACACAACTTTTCGCTCAAAGGATTTGTGTAATTCAAGAGCGGCAAAAAATACCTTTAAACAATCACCTAATAATACCTTCTCAAAGAATAAAAACTGATAGTCATCACTTTACTATTAATTGATAGCCACGCCGCAGTAGATGCAGCGTGGTTGTTTTTTTTATATATGTACCAGTAGGAGGGTATGGCATCCCTGCCATACCCACTCTGCCATGATTGTACAGCCAATTTAGTGGAGGGTGTGTCAAAACTCCCTGATTCTTAAAAAAATCACAAAGCCCTGACTTTCA
>OOBS01000017.1_pt1 | contig 117660 bp, 92 predicted proteins | sample 1671381 | NCBI WGS metagenome assembly OOBS01 (sample SAMN06348151, study PRJEB24527) | human gut metagenome | biome: human gut; feature: ankylosing spondylitis patient; material: feces | host: Homo sapiens | place: China | collected 2015-10 | reverse complement strand
TGTGCAAATCTACTCATTCCCAACTGTTTACGTTCCAACCTCTCTTATTCTCCTTTGGCTGCTTTAGAGCTTTATGTTAAAAATAATAACTCAAAGTTTGTTGTTTGATTTCTTGTGCTTTAAAAACAATATATTAAAAAAGTTATACTCAAATCTCCCTTCCTTCACGTCAAGATAATTTAACTTCTTTACAGGAAAAAGTGCTGATTTATCGCCCTTTTCTCAATAATTATATGTAATTTTGCTACCAAATGGACACTTCTGAACTTCAAAGAATAAAACAGCGGTACAACATCGTGGGCAACTGCGATGCTTTGAACCATGCTCTCGACGTAGCCTTGCAGGTGGCGCCGACCGATCTTAGTGTGCTCATTATGGGCGAGAGTGGAGTGGGAAAGGAGATTATTCCACGACTTATTCACGACAATTCGCCACGCAAACGCGAGAAATATTTTGCTATAAACTGTGGTTCTATACCCGAAGGTACTATCGACAGCGAGCTATTTGGACACGAGAAAGGCTCCTTTACTGGTGCGATAGGCGAGAGCGAGGGCTATTTTGGTATAGCCAATAAGGGCACTATTTTCCTCGACGAGGTAGGCGAATTGCCTATAGCCACACAAGCTCGACTTCTGCGTGTGCTTGAAACAGGCGAATACATTCGAGTAGGAGGGCAGAAGGTTATGAAGACCGATGTACGAATTGTTGCCGCTACTAATGTCAACATGCATAAGGCAATAACCGAGGGACGCTTCCGCGAGGACCTCTACTATCGACTCAATACCATACCTATTCAGATGCCTCCATTGCGCGACCGTGGCGAGGATATCCTTTTGCTATTCCGTCTATTCACGATGCAGATGGCAGAGAAATACCGCATACCGCGTATTACGCTTACCGAGGATGCCAAGGCGCTTATGCTTAAATACAAGTGGCCTGGCAATGTGCGCCAGCTTAAGAACATCACTGAACAGATGTCGGTATTAAGTCAGCAGCGCGAAATCAACGCCGATATGCTGAGCAAGTTTATCCCCAACGGACAGGAGAGCACCGAGCTCACAACTACAGCCACACCTGGTGCCCACTCGTACGAGAGCGAGCGCGAGATATTGTACAAGATACTTTACGAACTACGTGGCAACGTTAGCGAGTTGCGCCATGAGGTAACATCACTGCGCAAGCAGATAGACGACAATCGTGCTATCGACTCGTTTGCCGCTAATAGACAGTTGGCTTCGCTATCTTCGCCCGATACAAGCATAGGCACCGATGCCGCACATGCTATACAGCCGTATGCACATGCCACTAATCCATACGATAATGGTCAGCAGACTTACCGCAATGGCTCGCATACATTCAACAATGCTGAACATCCTCACTTCGATCCTTATCAGGAGGCTGAGGCCGAAGAGATAAACGATGCCGATAGTATCAACATTGGTGAGAGCGAAAGTCTTAACCTGAGTGACATAGGACGTCAGGCTGTGGAGATGGCTCTCGAACGCAACAATGGCAATCGCAAGAAAGCGGCACAAGAGTTGGGCATATCCGACCGCACTCTCTATCGTCGCATTAAGCAGTATGGACTCGAAAAGTAGTGGGCTGTACCCTCAATAAACCATTATAGAATGAAAAGAACTTATCATCTTACACATTATATATATATAGCACTTGTACTCGTTGTGGCCATGACGGTTGCCTCGTGCGCATTCAAGGGCTATAAGTTTAATGGTGCAAGCATCGACTATACCAAGACCAAGACCATACAGATAGCCGACTTCCCTATACGTTCTAGCTATGTGTGGGGTCCTATGGGACCGATGTTCAACAATCAACTTAAGGATGAGTTTGCCAACCACACCAAGCTTATACAGGTTAAGCGTGGTGGCGACCTTAAGATAGAGGGCGAGATAACACAGTATACACAACGCAACAAGTCGGTGGCAGCCGACGGACGCTCGGCACAGACTGAACTTTCTATCACAGTAAACGTTCGATTTACCAATAACGTCAATCACAACGAGGACTTTGAGCGACAGTTCACAGCCAGCAAGTCGTACGAGACAACCCAAAGTCTTGCCTCTGTACAAGAGGAACTTGTAACACAGATGGTAAAGGATCTTGCCGACCAGATATTCAATGCCACAGTTGCCAACTGGTAATAAGCGGTATCTTCGCCAGTCGTAAGACATCAAACATTCAGCAATAACGATTAAACATTAAACCTTTAAACATCTTAAGACGTGGATTTAGTGCGACTCATAAATCAGCCCGAGCTAATGAACAAGGAGACGTTGTACGAACTCCGAAGCCTTGTTGCGCTCTATCCCTACTATCAGACAGCGCGTCTGCTAATGCTTAAGAACATGTATCTGCTGCATGATACTGCCTTTGACGATGAACTGCGACGTGCAGCATTGTATGTTTCCGACCGTAGGTTGCTGTTTGATATGGTTGAGGGAGCACGTTATAAGATAAAGACTGTGGCTGAAAAGGCTGCCGAAGAAGCTGCTGAGGCTGCCAAACGAAAGAAGGAAGTGGATGTCAACCGCACTATTTCAATTATCGACAATTTCCTCGACTCTAATCCGGAACCAACCGAGGGCGATGAGCAACGCAAGGTAAAGCCTACACCTGCCGATGCTGCTGTCGACTATGTGGCTTATCTTATGAAGACCGAGAGCGATGAAGAGCAGAAGGAAGCCGAACAAACTCCACAGCTTAAGGGGCAAAGCCTTATAGACGACTTCCTTAACAAGGATGGAGCTAAGATTCAGCTGCAAGAACAACCAACATACAAACCCGAGATTGAGACACCGGCAGAGACGCCTGCCGAGGGCGAAGAAAGCTATTTTACAGAGACTTTGGCTAAAATATATATAAAACAAGGTAGATATTCGAAGGCTCTTGAAATAATTCAGCGATTAAATTTGAATTATCCAAAAAAAAATGCTTACTTTGCAGACCAAATTCGATTCTTAAAGAAACTCATAGCCAACGAGAAGGTTGTGAAGCAATAGGATAGATACTGTTTACGCCTATTTAGGCTATGTAAAATATACAGAAGACAAGCAAAATAACAAACAATAAATAATAAGTATAAAAATGATTTACATCTTATTCGTAATTTTCATTGTGATAGCATCGTTGCTCATGATTGGCATCGTACTTATCCAAGAGTCTAAGGGTGGCGGTTTGGCTTCAAACTTCTCATCATCAAACGCCATTATGGGTGTACGCAAGACTACCGACTTCGTAGAGAAGGCTACATGGGGTCTCGCTGCCTCACTTGTAGTTTTCAGCATTATCTGTGCCCACCTCGCTCCTGTTTCTTCTACTGAGACAAGTGTTATGGAGAAGGCTGCAACCGAGACACAGACAACTAATCCTAACACAACACCTGGTTTTGGTGCAAGTCAGCAGGCTCCTGCTACTGATGCAAAGCAGGCTACTCCTGCTACTAACGGTGCTGCTCAGGCTCCAGCTCAGCAGGCTCCAGCTCAGCCTGCCAACTAAAGGTTAGGTTAAACATATAGAACATACTATTGTGAGCAAAACCCTTCGGGGTAGAATAAAAGGTTAGACGGATGGCATTACGCGGGCAATATCTCGTAATGCCATCCGTCTAACCTTTTATTGCAAACCAACCGAATGTAAGGATAATAGATAAAAGGGGTAAAATAAATTATTTGCAACTTTTTTTGAAAAAACTTGCCAAAATATTTGGAGGTTTAAATTAAATGTGTTACCTTTGCACTCGCTTTGAAGAAGTAACGAAATCTTCAAGTAAGCAAACTAATCATGGTGGCCGTAGTTCAGTTGGTTAGAGCGTCAGATTGTGGTTCTGAATGTCGTGGGTTCGAGTCCCACCTGCCACCCAACAAGAAGGAAGTTCTTATAAAAGGAACTTCCTTTTTTCATATATATATTCCCCAGTGGCTCGTCCGGTATATTAATCAGGCTCGCCCAATATATTTACCGTACCTCCTATTAATATCATATGAGTATATACAGTATGAACAACAATAACGTTAAAGGACGTTTTGCCCCTTCGCCTACAGGGCGTATGCACTTGGGCAATGTATTCAGTGCTTTGCTGTCATGGCTTTCGGCTAAGTCGAAAGGTGGAGAGTGGCTATTGCGTATTGAGGACATTGACCCGCAACGCTCTCGACAACAATGGGCAGACTTGATAATGGACGACCTTGAGTGGTTGGGACTGCAGTGGGATGAAGGACCTTATTATCAAAGCCAGCGTGGCAACATATACGAGCATTATCTGCAAATGCTTAAAGCGCAAGACATGACCTACCCATGCTATTGTACACGTGCCGATATTCTTGCAACACAGGCACCACACGAGAGTGACGGTAGAGTGGTATATAAGGGAACATGCCGTAATCTGCCATCTGGAATACACAGCGGTCCTGCGGCAATACGTATGAAGGTGCCGCCAGTGGGCGAGGGAGTGATTAGCTTTACTGATGGTCATTATGGTATGCATACAGTAGACCTTGCCGTGCAATGCGGCGACTTTATAGTGCGCCGTAAGGATGGGGCATGGGCTTATCAGCTTGCGGTAGTAGTAGACGATGCATTGATGGGCATAAATGAGGTGGTGCGTGGGCGCGACCTCCTACTGTCGTCGCCACAACAGATATATTTGGCTAATCAACTTGGTTTTTCTTCTCCTAACTTTATACATCTGCCATTGTTGTGCAATACAGCTGGTCAGCGATTGTCGAAGCGCGACAAAAGTCTTGACATGGAATCGTTGCGCGAGCGTTATTCGGCAGAGCAGATAATAGGAATGCTTGCACATGCAGCCAGACTGACCCAGACATCAGCCCCAATATCGGCACAGGAATTGATTGATACCTTTGATTGGCGGAAGATAGGGACGGAAGATATAATCATTGACGTGGTATAAAAAAATAGAACGGAGCATCACTTTTGTGGTGTTCCGTTTTTGTGTTATTAGGAAAAATAGTACTTTTGCATTGTTGTTGATAACGTTTGCCAATGGCATATATTTAATAAAAAGATTGTGTTAGATATGAAAAACAAGTCGTTAGCATTTCTATATCCGGTATTGATTGTTGCAGTGATGCTACTTTGTGCATGCGCCAACAAGAAGGATAATACCCCTAAGGCACCAGTTGCTGTATCGGTTGTTACAGTTGGCGGAACTGATAGTGGTGTTAGTAGCGAGTATGTAGGTAGTATAGTAGAGCGTTCGGGCACAGCATTAAGCTTTGAGGTGCCAGGCAATGTACTTAGACTTATGGTAGATCAAGGCGACCATGTGTCTAAAGGACAGTTGCTTGCTACACTCGACCCCGTAACATTGCGCGATGCACATCAGCTAACGCTTACCACATTGCATCAGGCAGAAGATGCCTATCGTAGGTTTGAACCTCTGCATAAGCAAGGAGTGGTGTCGGACATACGTTGGGTAGAGATACAAACAAAGCTTGAACAGGCACAATCGTCAGAACGTTTGGCACGTACCCAATTGCAACGCACATCGCTTGTGGCGCCTTTCTCGGGTGTTATATCCGAGCGTACAGCAGAACGAGGTATGAATGTTATGGCAGGTCAACAGATATATAGACTTGTCGACATATCGAGCGTAGACGTAAAGATGTCGGTGCCTGAGGGAGAGGTATCGTCTATAAAGGTGGGTGCAAGAGCCCGTGTAAGCGTAAAGGCAGTGGGTGGCAAGAGCTATGAGGCTGTGGTTAAGGAGAAAGGCGTTGAAGCTAATGCCGTATCGCATACATACAGCATGAAGCTTGGCATAGTAAATAGTGACGGAAAGCTTATGCCTGGAATGGTGTGCAGTGTAGAAATGGCAGAGGTGTCGCAATCGTCTGTTGGAACATTGGCAGTTCCGCTTAATGCCGTAAAGTTAGATTCTGACAACCGTCGTTTTGTATGGCTCGCTGTAGCTGGAAAGGCACATCAGCAGTATATAATCATAGGCAACTTTGTTGAAGGAGGTGTCATCGTAACATCTGGACTAAAGGCAGGCGACAAGGTTATAACAGAAGGAAGCCAGAAGGTTAGCGAAGGCCAAGACTTAAGAATTAAGAATTAGGAGTTGTCAAGATGAAGAAGGATACAGATTTACACGAACATATACGTGCCAGAATAAAGCGTAAGCCAAATCGTTTGATGAAGCGCAGTTTTATAGAGTCGGCAATGTGCTACCACAACATCATACTCCTACTTATGGGTATGCTTGTGGTAATGGGATTGGCTGGAATTGTGAATATGCCTAAACAGGAGATGCCAGTGTTTACCATTAGGCAGGGAGCCGTAGTAGCTGTATGTCCAGGCAGTACATCTCAGGAAATAGAAGAGCGTGTAACAAAACCACTCGAAGACTTTGTGTTTGGCTACAAGGAGGTGCGCAAGGACAAAACATACTCGCAGACTAAGGACGGGATGGCTATAGTATATGTGGAGCTGAACGCTGATATAGAAGACAAGGATGCCTTTTGGTCGAAGTTCAAGCATGGTCTATCGGCTTTTAAGATGCAGTTGCCATCGTCGGTGGCTGCTGTTCAGGCTGTAGACGACATTGCAGAAACATCTGCATTGCTTATAACTATAGAATCGGGACAGAAGACCTATCGCGAATTGAGAGAATATCTTGACAACCTAAAGTCGCGCTTGCGCCGTATTGATGCCATTTCCAATTTGCGCACATACGGATTGCAGATGGAGCAGCTTACGGTATATCTTGACCAGCAAAAGATGGCAAAGTATGGCATTGGGTCGTTCACCATACTCAACTCGCTTGCCATGCAGGGATTGACAACTTATAGCGGATCGGTAGAGGATGGTTCTGCCACAGCGCCTATACACATCAACGATGCGTATAATTCGGAGCTTGATGTGGCAAACCAGATTGTTTATTCTACACCTACAGGCGATGTAATACGCCTGAAAGATGTTGCACGTATAGTGCGCGAATATCCACAGATGGACAAGTACATCAAGTCGAATGGCAAGAAATGTGTGCTGCTTTCGGTAGAGATGCGCCCTGGCAACGACATTGTAAAGATGGGTAGGGAAGTACGCAAGCAAATAGACGACTTTAAGCAAGAACTGCCAAACGAGGTGCGTCTAAGCATAATAACCGACCAAAGTAGGGTGGTGAGCGAGTCTGTTGTAAATTTTCTTCGTGAGTTGCTGATATCCGTTATATCCGTAATCATTGTCGTTGTGTTGCTTATGCCGCGTCGTGTAGCAGAAGTGTCAGCCATGTCGATACCTATAACAATATTTAGTTCGGTGGGCATTTTTTATATATTCGGTTTTGAGCTTAATACAGTTACACTTGCCGCATTAATCGTAACGCTCGGTATGGTTGTAGACGATTCGGTTGTTATCATAGACAACTATATGGAGAAACTTAGTCATGGCATGTCGCGATGGCATGCCTCGATAGCAGCACCACGCGAGTTCTTTATGTCGGTATTGTCTGCTACGTTGTCCATAAGCTTGACATTCTTCCCTTTCCTCTTCACTATGAAGGGCGAAATGGCCGACTTTGTTAAGTCGTTTCCGTGGGCAATGTTCATCATCTTAAGTGTATCGCTAACGGTATCGCTTATACTCACACCTTATCTTCAATACACCTTTATACACGAGGGTATAAAGGAGAACAACGCAGCTAATCGTCGCCGTAAGCCACTCGACTATCTGCAAGCCGGATATACATGGTTGCTTACAAGATGCTTTCGCCATCCCAGACTAACATTGTTAGCTGGATTGAGTATTGTTGTGTTTGGAGTGATGTTGTTCATGATGGTGCCACAACGTATGATGCCACTTGAGGAGCGCGACCAGTTTGCTGTAGAGATATTTATGCCCAATGGCACTACAGTCCAACGCACAGCCGAGGTGACAGACTCGTTAGAACATATACTAAAACGAGATAAAAGAGTGACGGCTGTAACATCATTTATAGGACAGGGTTCGCCACGCTTCAACGTGACATATGCACCGCAGATAGGAGGCACTAACTTTGCACAGCTTATCGTAAATACAGTAGATAATGAGTCGACTGCAAAAGTGCTCGACGAGTATGCCGATCGTTATGCCCAGTATTTTCCCGATGCCTATGTGCGCTTTAAACAGATGGACTACAACAATGCAGCCTATCCAGTAGAGATACGTATAAGTGGCGATAGTCTTAATATATTACGTAAGGCTGCCGACAAGGTGGCTGCCTGCATGCGTGAGACAGAAGGCTTGCAGCTTGTAAGAACTAATTTTGAGGAGCCACAACCAGGTGTTAACATAACGCTAAACGAAACAGAATCGAACCGTCTTGGCATAAACAAGGCACTGCTTACAGCATGTCTTGCCGTGCATTATGGTCCTGGTGTGCCTATTACATCATTGTGGGAAGGCGATTATCCAGTAGGTGTTGTACTTAAAGCCGACCATAAGGACAATAACCAGTTTACATCGTTAGGTAACGAATATATACCCGTTATGGGTGGAACAACATCGGTACCGCTACGACAGTTTGCCACTATAACCCCCGACTTTACAGACGGTTGTATAGTGCGCCGCAATGGTGTGCGTACTATTTCGGTAGTGGCAGAACCTATGCGCGGCTATAATGCCGACTGTCTTGCTAAGCAAGTGAAGGCAAGTGTGGCTAAGTTGTCGTTGCCAAAGGATGTAGAGGTTCATATTGGTGGAATGTTGGAGAAGGATACAGAGACGTTGCCACAGGTATCTACAGGTGTGTTGATAGCCGTGTTCATAATCTTCTTTATCTTGCTATTCCACTTCAAGCGCATATCCTTAGCTCTTGTCAATTTGTCGTCAATGTCGTTATGTGTGTTTGGCGCTGCTGTAGGACTGCTTATTACGGGTTATGATATGTCCATAACGGGCATCTTGGGAGTAGTAAGCTTGATGGGTATCTTGGTGCGCAATGGCATAATTATGCTCGACTATGCTGAAGAGTTGCGTCGAGATAAAGGCTTGTCGGTGCGAGAAGCTGCCTTCCAGGCAGGCGAGCGCCGTATGCGTCCGATATTCCTTACATCTGCAGCAGCATCGGTAGGCGTATTGCCTATGATGCTTGAGAACAATACACTATGGTCGCCAATGGCAGCCGTAGTGTTCTTTGGCACGCTCATCTCCATGGTGCTCATTGCCACGGTGCTGCCTGTGCTGTATACAGTGGTGTTTGATAAGGGTAAGTAAGCTATAAATGTTGACTACGTTTAAAGATAATGGTCTGCGCCAATCCTCTTGCTGCAAGGTATACAAGGAAGGCGAGCCATAAGGCATGGTTGTGCAGTTGATAACGCAATGATATGTATACGATGAAGAAGAGCAAGGCAGACAAGGCCGATGACAATAGCATGCCGCGTGTTGATGTGGTGCCAATGAACACACCATCCCATACAAAGGCAGCCATGCCGCATAACGGTATGAACACAGCCCAAGGCAGATAACTTGTTGAGGCTGCTATAACCTCAGCATCGTTGGTAAGCAATGATAGAAAGGCAGAACCGCCTATGGCATATACTAATGTATATATAGTAGACAGTGCTATGCCCCAACCAAACAGACGGTACAAGGTCTTGTTAAACTCCTGATGGTTGCCTGCACCATACAGTCGGCCACAAAGCGCCTCTCCTGCATATGCAAAACCATCCATAACATAAGAGAAGAGTGTGAATAGTTGCATAAGCAGAGTGTTGACGGCAAGCACAATAGTACCCTCGGCAGCTCCGGCAGAGAGGAAATAGAAGTTGACCGATACAATAAACAGTGTGCGCAAGAAGATGTCGCGGTTTACGGTGAAGAAGCGTTGCATGGCAGCACCATTGATAATGTTGTTCCAACGAATTCGATGGAACAACCGCTTGGCGTATGTATTGGTCCACAGCAATAGCGACACAACGATAGCAAACCATTGTGCTGTGAGTGTGCCAAGAGCCACACCCTCTATATTCATATCCAAAGCATAGACAAACAGTAGGCTTGCCACGATGTTTACCACATTTTGCAGTATGCTTATCATCATAGGCAGGCGGGTGTTCTGCATGCCTATGTACCATCCCGTAAGACTGTAAAGGCACAACATAGCCGGTGCGCCCCATATACAAATACTGAAGTAGGTGCGTGCAGCCAAAGCTGTTGGGCTGTCAGGATTGATAAAAGCCAAGGCAATATTGCAGATAGGAGTCTGTAAAAGGATTATAATAAAGGCTATGCCCAATGCAACGACGATGGAGCGTGCTAATAATGAAGCCACACCATCGAGATTGCGTTGGCCATAGGCTTGAGATGTCATACCGCTCGTACCCATACGTAGAAAGCCAAAAATCCAATATATAACATTGAATATCATACTGCCTACAGCTACGGCACCTATGTATACAGCCGACCCCATATGACCAGATATGGCAGTGTCGACAAGTCCCAACAATGGCACCGTTATATTGCTGACAATAGACGGAAGAGCTATTTTGAGTATTTTACGATCGATAGATTGCATCATTGTGTAGCCTTAAACTTATGGGCTTACTTAATCTTGTCGAATCCCTCGCCGAATACGCCGTGACAGAAAGTCTGCGACACAAGAGCATCCGGATCTATTTCGTTGATAAGGTTGAACACATCCTGTGACTCGTATTTACGAGTAAGCACAATAAGCATTTTAACATCGTTTTGGCTATACCATCCCTTTCCGTCAACAACAGTAACGCCACGATTAACACGGTGATTGATAACATCGGCAATCTCCTTATGTTTCTTAGAGATGATAAGGAACTGCACGGTCTGTCGTGTACCGTTTACAATATAGTCGCATGTTACGGTAGCGGTGATAGTGAAAACAATACCGTATATGATGGTCTCCATACTGTGGAAGAGGATGTATGACGAAGATATGATGATACAGTCTACGAACTGCATGGCACGTCCAAAGCTGAGACGGAAGTACTTGTTGAGCAACATAGTGAGGATATCAGTACCGCCAGTAGAGCCATTGTGTGAGAATACAATGCCAAGACCTGCACCACAAAGAACGCCAGCGATTAGTACATGCATGAATTTGTCTTCGCCTGGAGTCATAATAGGAAATGTAGCAAAGAAAGGCTGCAATACACTAATCATGAAAGACAATATGCCTACACCAACGATTGTGCGCCAGAAGAATTGCTTTGTAAGTGCCGACATGGCAATGACAAGCATCAAGACATTAAGCGCAAGCACAGATGTACCGGCAGGGATGTTAGTGGCATAGTAGATAAGTGCCGATGCACCAGCCACACCGCCCATAACCAATTTCTCAGGCAATGTATATGCACAATAGCCTACGGCATAGAGAAAAATGCCGAATGTGATGAAGAACATGTCCTTGGCATTGCTTTTGAGGCTCTTGCCTGGGAGTTTTACTGTTGTTTTCTCCATTGTTTCTTTGATTTGATTTTAGTATGTTTAAGTGTATGTTATCTTTATATATTATATGTATAATCAGTGTAAAGCCTTTTCAAACTGTCCGCTTTGAGCAAAACTCAAGCCTTGTATCTTGTTTGTTGTATGGCGTGTGGAATACTTGAATGTAACACTCTTCTCGCCACTGAATGATGTCCAATGCAATGTCATGTCTACAGTCTTGCCACCAGTATCGGGCAGTTGGTCAAGTCGGAATGCTACAATACCGTCGCCCCAATATCCACCCTTTACACCTTGTGCGTCGTGAAAGAAAGTAAGGTCGTATGGATTTGCAGCGTTTGTTGCAGCAAGATTAACGTAATGTGGAGTGCCGTTGGCTGCCCATAATGTGCGGAAGTGTATGGTAAGATAGCCATCCTCGCTAACTGTCCAGTCGCGCATTATCTCTACAGGGTCCTTTCTTAAGTGCATTGCATCAGTCTCGCTGGTGGCAGGATATTCAATCATAGGCTTTGTAAGCACGCTGTCAATCCAGTTGATATATACCTCATAGTTGCGCTTGTCGGCAGGTTGTGTAAGCAGTCTATAGTTGACAAAAGCTCTTACCTCGCGTTTGCCATAAGGAGCAGCCTGCATGTTGGTAGCGGTAAGGCGTGTAGAATCGTCGAGTTGCATATAGAATGTAGAGCCGTCGGCAGATGGTCTAACCGTAACTATGGCATTAGGACGATTAAGAGGATATACCGGAAATTGGTCGTCGTCGTTATCGCAAGACGAAACGGCAACACTTGCGACAAATACTATCGTCGCAATGCAGAACAAGTGGACAGCCCTTAACAGGCTGGATGTATAACGATGTAATTGATGCATGGTGTAAATAAAGTTATATTAGATATTATATAAAGTTCAGGTACGAGCAAGTTCGTTGTCCATATTGTTGTGGCAAAGTTACAATTTAATATTTGAAAAAACAAGAAACAAGATATGGATTTTATATAATTGTCATCTATTCTTTTCTTTTGTCTTTATTGATGGTTAATATGGATAATTATCAATAAAAAGCCGTATTTGTTTTGTTGTTTTGCATATTTCCGCTATCTTTGTATATGATATGCTCAAATATCATGCAATATATCACCCCAGAAGCCATTATACGAGAAAACAGAAAAATTATAGAATATGAAAAGGTCAAGACTCATTTCATTGGTTGTAGCTATGCTCATGCCATTGGCAGCTATAGCCGACTCATATACATCCCTTTGGAAGCAGTTCGACTCTGCCATGCAGAAGGATCATCCACAGTCGGCACTCAAGGTACTTGCCAAAATAACCGACAAGGCACAACGAGAGCATGAATATGGACAATTGCTTAAGGCACAGGTGTCTATTGCCGGATATGAGACAATGATGTCGCCCGACTCACTGTTGCCAGCTATAGAACGTCTTAAATATGCCGAACAGACTGCTGTAAGCAGTGGCGATAATGTGCTTGCCGCAGTTTATCAGTCGGTGCTGGGTTCGGTATATACCGACAATAGACGATTGCTTGATGACGGTGTAGATATAGGAAAGGAGTATTATGCCAAGTCTATGGCACATCCCGATGCACTTGCATCTGCCTATGCCACAGGATATGAGCCATTTGTGGTGGATGGTGTCGACTCCAAATACTATTATGACGACCTATTGCATGTAATAGGTATGCGTGCAGGCGACTATCGTACAATGCACGACTATTATGCATCGCATGGCAAGCGTGAGGGTGCATTGCTCACGGCGCTTGAGCTTGTAAAGAAGTCGCGCCGTGCAGGAGACGAGGGACGAGTGAAGAAGTCGAAGTACATAATGTCGCTTGACTCATTGGTGCGCCAGTATGGCGACCTCCTGCCATGTGGCGAGGTGGCTATAGAACGTTATGCTTATATGGAGAATGCCGAAGACATTTCGGCAGAAGAGAAGATGAGTTATATAAACTATGCCCTTATGAAGTGGGGGGCATGGCAACGTATGAACATTCTGCGCAATGCCCAACGTCGCCTCACATTGCCTTCTTTCCATGCTTCGCTTGGTGGCGAAATAGCATTGCCAGGTGTAACACGTAAGGTGATGGTGATGGGGCTTAACAATATAGGGCAGATACGTGTCAGCGCCAGCCTCTTGAATATTGACGGCACAACCAATCTTGACCCCAGCAATGACAAGGATTATGCACGTCTTCGTCGACACATTGTTTCTACAGATCCGGTACTGACCGACGTACGCAATTATGTAGGTATGCCGGCATACAAGACCATAAGCGACACCTTGGAAATAAAAGGGTTGCGCACAGGTATGTATCTTGTAGAGGTATCAACCGACAACGTAAGTATGCCGGTTGAGCGTCGTTTGCTGCGTGTAAGCAATCTATATCCTGTTATAGAGATGCTTCCTGGCAAGAAGTGTCGTGTGGCTGTGCTCAACGCCACAACTGGTACTGCTGTGCCAGGAGCAAAGGTTGATGTGGTAATGTCGATAGACCGCGACGGCAAAGAGCACGTTAAGACATTTACAACAGACGTAAATGGAGAGGCATATGTAGAGTATAAAGCCTCTGAGCCACGTGCATACCGTGTGTATACAGACGAGGACAAAGCTTTTCCGCGCACATCTATGGGAGGTCGTTTCTATTATTACGGCAACAAGGCAAATGTAACTAAGACCAAGATTTACACCGACCGCCGTATATATAGACCTGGTCAGACGGTGCATGCAGCAGCTATTGCCTATACATATAATAATAAGGTGTATAAGGGTGAGGCACTTTCGGGCAAGCAGATGACTATAACACTGCGTGATGCCAATCGTAAGGAAATAGCCAAGCGTACTGTAACAACCGACGAGTTTGGTATGGCTTCTGCCGACTTTGTTTTGCCTGAGGGTGGCTTGACGGGTATATACACTTTGCGTAGCGACCTTGGCAATAACATCTACACTAATTTCTCTGTAGAGGAGTATAAACGACCAACATTCAAGGTAGACTTTGAGAAACCTCAAACCAAGTATGCTGTTGGAGATACAGTTCGCTTTAATGCCACGGCAAAGAGTTTTGCTGGTGTGCCTGTTCAGGGTGCAAAAGCTGTTGTAAGAGTTGTGCGTCGCCCCTCAGTTTATTGGCGTTATGCCGATAACGACATCAAGAGCGAGACCGTTTTGGTAGATACTCTGCAAACATCAGCCGACGGAACCTTCACTGTTGCTGTGCCTATGGTTATGCCAGAGACCTACGACGAGCATCCCAAACGCTACTTCAACTTCGACATAACAGCCGATGTTACCGATGTTGCAGGCGAGACACGTCATGGCGAGACCTCACTTCCGTTGAGCGATTATCCTACTATGCTTACATGCGATATCCCGGAGAAGTCGTTGCGTGATAGTTTGACAACCATAATTTTTGCCTATCGCAACAATGCGGGCGAGCCAATAGATGGCACCGTGACTTATACTATCGACAACAACAGCTATACATGCAAAGCCAACACACCGGCAAAGCTCGATGCCGCAGCCTTAGCTTCTGCTCGTCATAATCTTATAGCTGTTTGTGGTACGGATACATTGACAACCTCGTTCGTTACCTTTACTTTGCAAGATAGTAAGGCCCCTGTAGAGACACACGACTGGTTCTATCAGTCGGCAGAACAATTCCCTGCTGATGGCAGCCCAGTGTATATACAACTAGGTTCTACTGACAGCATACAGCATGTGGTATATACCATTATCTCAGGCGATAAGATAATAGAAGAAGGCAGAGCCGACCTACACAACGAGCTTCGCACACGTGCTATAAGCTATAAGGAAGAGTGGGGCGATGGTGTCACCCTGTCTGTGGCTTGGGTAAAGAATGGTCGGAGCTACAAACATACAGCTAAAATACAGCGACCATTGCCTGACACTCGTCTCAATATTAAGTGGACTACATTCCGCGACCGTCTTACTCCAGGACAGCGCGAAACATGGACGCTCAACATAACACGCCCAGATGGAACACCAGCACGTGCACAACTGCTTGCAACAATGTACGACAAGTCGCTTGACCAGTTACGCAGTCATAACATCTCGTTCAGCCTACCGGTATATGCCAATGTGCCTTGGTTGTCGTGGAACGGTGTATACAACCGTAACGTATATGCATACAGTGAGGCACCTATGCGATTCCTCAACGAGCGCTCGCTCGACTTCAGCCGCTTCTGTTATCAGTCTTTGTATACCAATTATGGCGAGGTGTTGATGGCTAAGGAAGAGCTTTCCGTGTCTCGTCCTATGTATGTACGTGATAATGCTGCATCACGAAAAGGCAAGAATAAGATATTCGCAGGTGTTATTGATACCGATCGTGTAGCCGATGAAGATGTTTCTGTCAATACATCTCGGATGTTGCCGGCGGTTGGTTCTGCCGATAAAGAAAGCTCAAGTAAAGTGCTAACCGAACAGGTTCGCGAGAATCTTGAGGAAACAGCTTTCTTCTATCCAGGCTTAATAAGCGACGACAAGGGCAATGTTTCTATAAACTTCACGCTGCCTGAAAGTGTCACAACATGGCAGTTGTATGGTTTGGCACACGATGTCCAGATGAACAGCGGCATGATATCAGCCACATCTGTAGCCAAGAAGACTGTTATGGTACAGCCTAATGTTCCACGCTTTGTACGTTCTACAGATAGTGGAATAATCTTGGCACGTGTATCAAACACGTCGGATAAACAGGTTGACGGCACGGCACGACTATCGTTTATCAATCCTGAGACAGGCAAGGAAGTATACCATGCCGACCACAAGTTCGTGGTCAAGGCAGGCGAGACCATAGCAGCCAACTTCGATTTTGACATGTCAAAGATAAAGAACGACGGACTGCTGATATGTCGCATCGTAGCTTCGGGACGTGGATATAGCGATGGCGAGCAGCATTATATGCCAGTTTTGCCCAGTCGAGAGTTGGTTACCAACACCATTGCATTTACTCAGAACGAACCTGGCACACTGCATCTTGACCTAAAGAAAATGTTTGCTGTAAATGATAAGAGCAATAAACTGACGGTGGAGTATACCAACTCGCCTGCTTGGCTTGTGGTTCAGGCTCTACCTTCGATGATTAATCCAGATGGAGACAATGCTATCTCGCTCGCTACAGCATATTATGCCAACTCTATCGGACGTCACTTGATGCAGTCTACACCAGTAATCAAGCAGACAATGGAGTTGTGGAAGAATGATGCATCGCAGAATGGAGGCTCAACATTGCAAAGTGCATTGCAGAAGAATGAAAGTTTGAAGCAAATAGTACTTGCAGAGACACCATGGTTGCTTGACGCAGACCGCGAATCGGAACAGAAACAACAGTTGATGGGCTACTTTAATGAGTCGCAAATCAATTACCGTCTTGCCGACAACCTATTGCGTCTTTCGCGTTTGCAGAATGCTGATGGCTCGTTTGCATGGTGGAAAGGAATGGAAGGTTCGCCTTATATGACGATGTCGGTTCTACAGACTCTGACCCGTCTTAACCATATGGTTGGCGAACAGAATGAAACCAAGACCATTGTACGTACCGCATTTGCCTATATGGACAAGCAGATGGCACGTGAGGTGAAGGAAATGAAGAAGATAGAGAGCAAAGGCAAAGTTAAGAACGTGCGCCCAAGCGAGCTTGCTGTACAGTATCTTTATGCCTCTACACTTGCAGGACGAGATATGCAGCAGTCGGCAAAGCGCAACTTCGACTACCTTATATCACGTCTTGCTGCACAGAACACCGAATTCTCTATATACGGCAAGGCTGTGTCGGCTGTTGTGTTGGCGGGAAATAATCATCGCAAGCAGGCTGCCGACTTGCTGGAAAGCATACGTCAGTACACAGTATACAAGGAGGATATGGGTCGATATTTCGACACACCTAAGGCTCTTTACTCATGGTTCGACTATCGCATACCGTCACAGGTAGCTGCTATTGAGGCATTAAAGGCTTTGCAGCCAAACGATGCCAATACTATTTCGGAAATGCAACGTTGGCTGTTGCAGTCTAAGCGCACACAGGCTTGGGATACACCGCTCAACTCGGTCAATGCTGTTTATGCCTTCTTGGATGGTAATATTTCTTCGCTTACCGAGAACGCAGGACAGCCTGCAGTGATAAAAGTAAACGGACAGAAGTTGGCTATGCCTAAAGCCACAGCAGCACTTGGTTATGTAAAGTCGGCTAAGACGGGCGATAATATGCGCTCGCTAACTATAGAAAAGACGTCTACCGGTACATCTTGGGGTGCTGCTTACGCTCAGTTTATGCAGCCAACAGCCGATGTTGCTGACGCAACAATGGGCATGAAGGTGCTGCGTGATGTGCTTAAGGATGGTGCAAAACTTGACAATGGCAATGTACAGCTTAATGTAGGCGACCGTATTACGGTACGTCTAACAGTGATTGCCGACCGCGACTACGACTTTGTTCAGCTGTCTGACCACCGTGCTGCATGTCTTGAGCCGGCACAACAGTTGTCTGGATATGGTTATGGATATTATTGTCAGCCTAAGGACAATGCCACAAACTACTTCTTCGCACGCCTTGCCAAGGGCAAGCATGTTGTGGAAACAACCTATTATGTAGACCGTTGTGGCATCTACCAAACTGGTACATGCACCGTGCAATGTGCTTATTCGCCAGAGTTTATGGCACGTACCAAGGCTGTGACATTGAATGTTAAAAACAATTGATATATAGAAATATGAAGAAACTATTTATATCTGCATCTCTCTTCTTGGTGGCACTCGCAGCGAGTGCTCAGAAGATAGTGACAGCCAATACTATTGTCGACTGCGGACAGACTGTCTATCAGTCGCCGGCAACTGCCGAGTTTGAAGTAATAAACAAGGGCAATCGTCCAACGCGCATCACTGATATTCGTATGAGTTGCGGTTGCACCGATGTGGAATATCCTAAGGGAACGATTCCTGCCGATAGCAAGTTTATCGTGCGTGTTACATACGATGCACAGACAATGGGACGTTACGACAAACTTGTGGATATTTATACCGAGGGCAACGACGAACCGCTGCTGTTGCGTATGCGTGGACAGGTGGTTAGAGAGATTGTTGACTTTGGCGGCAAATACGACTTTATGCTTGGTAATATTCAGAGCGATTGCAATGGCATAGAGTTTGACGATGTAAACCGTGGTGAGCGTCCGCAGAAGAAGATACATATACGCAACACTACCGATGAGACTATACAGCCGGTTGTTATGCACTTGCCCGATTACCTTACTGCTGAGGTTTCGCCTTCGAAGATAGCTCCACAACATAGTGGTGTTGTTACCGTAACGCTTAATTCTAAGCGTCTGAAGGATATGGGACTGACACAGACTTCAGTATTCCTTGGTGCATTCCCTGGCGACCGTGTAAGTCATGAGAAAGAGCTTGAGGTATCGGCAGTGCTTTTGCCTAAGTTTGACAATCTTACAGCATCGCAGCTTGCCAATGCTCCACGTATGAATCTGTCGACCACAGAACTTAATCTTGGTGCCTTCAACGGCAAGAAGAAGCTTAAGGGTGAGATTATCATACGCAACGACGGTAAGAATACGCTTAAAATAAAGAATCTGCAGATGTTTACAGTAGGATTGCAGGTATCGCTAAACAAGCAGAACCTAAAGCCGGGTGAGACTGCCAAGCTTAAGATTACTGCTGAGCAGCGTCAGCTCAAGAATGCACGCTCTAAACCACGTGTACTCATGATAACTAACGACCCTAATCTGCCAAAGGTTACAATTAAGATTATTACGGAGTAGATAAAGTCATAAGTAACAGTTCAGAATTATCTTTACATATAGTAGGAGGGTATGGCATCCTTGCCATACCCACTAAATTGGCTGTACAATCATGGCAGAGTGGGTATGGCAGGGATGCCATACCCTCCTACAGATTGCCGTTCATATATAAAGATAAATATAAATACTTACTTATCAACGACATTATTAACAATATGAACAAAGATTTGACAATCGAGATAGACGAAGGCAGCGGGTTCTGCTTCGGTGTTACCACAGCCATCAAGAAGGCAGAAGAAGAGCTGGCAAATGGTACCCAGCTCTATTGCCTTGGCGATATTGTGCATAATGGTATGGAGGTGAAACGTCTGCACGAACAAGGCCTAACAACCATTAATCACGATGAGATGAGCCAGCTGCATGGAGTTAAGGTGTTGTTGCGTGCTCATGGCGAACCGCCTGAAACATATGCAATGGCACGCAACAACGACATTGAGATAATAGATGCTACATGTCCGGTAGTGCTTGCCTTGCAGCGCCGTATAAAGCGACAATACGATACCAATCCCGATGCGCAGATTGTTATATTCGGAAAGCGTGGTCATGCCGAAGTGCTTGGTCTTGTAGGGCAAACAGAGAGTCGTGCCATAGTTGTGGAAAAGGTGGATGATGTGGAACGTCTCGACTTCTCGCGCGATATCTATCTTTACTCGCAGACTACCAAGTCGCTCGACGGATTTCATCGTGTTATAGACTATATTCAGCAGCACATACAGCCAGGGGCTACGTTCAAGAGCTTTGATACCATCTGCAGGCAAGTGGCTAACCGCATGCCTAATATTGCCGCCTTTGCGTCCAAGCACAATCTGATATTGTTTGTGTCGGGACGTAAGTCGAGCAATGGCAAGGTGCTTTTCAAGGAGTGTCATACGGTCAATCCTAACAGTTATCAGATAGAAAGTCCGGAGGAGATAGACAAGGCGTGGTTTACGGACGATGTGCATACCGTTGGCATTTGTGGAGCTACAAGTACCCCCAAGTGGCTTATGGAGCAATGTCAGCAAAGGATATTAAGTTTTTGATAGCAATAAAACATCTTTGACAGCAAGCAAAGATTCATTTGACAGCAAGCATAGATACATTTAATAGCAAGCATAGATACATTTAATAGCAAGCATAGATACATTTAATAGCAAGCAAAGATGCATTTGACAGCAAGCATAGATACATTTAATAGCAAGCATAGATACATTTAATAGCAAGCATAGATACATTTAATAGCAAGCAAAGATTCATTTGATAGCAAGCATAGATACATTTGATAGCAAGCATAGATACATTTGACAGCAAGCATAGATGCATCGTACTTATATAAATAGATTGGTATAAATATAAAAGCGGCACAACCTAATAGGTTGTGCCGCTTTTGCATGTGGTATCTATAGTTTAGAACTTAGCCATCTTTATAGCGTCAATAGCGCATTCGTCGCCCTTGTTGCCATATTTGCCGCCACAGCGGTCGAGAGCCTGTTGCTTGTCGTTAGTGGTAAGCAAGCCATATATAATAGGTATCTCGCTTGTTGTATTGAGACGTGCAATGCCATAAGTTACACCCTGGCAGATATAGTCGAAGTGAGGAGTCTCGCCACGAATAACGCTACCCAAAATAATAACAGCGTCGTATCCGCCATGCAATACCATCTGGTGAGCGCCGTATACTAGCTCAAAGCTTCCCGGAACAGTCTTTACGTGGATGTTCTCAGGCAGTGCGCCATGCTTCTCAAGAGTCTTAACAGCTCCGTCAAGCAGTGCGCCTGTTATCTCAGGATTCCATTCGGCTACAACAATGCCGAAGCACATATTGCTTGCATCAGGAATGGAAGCGAAGTCGTAATCAGAGAGATTGTGAAGTGCTGTTGCCATATTCTTATTATTTCTCTGCTACACGCTCGATGTACTTGTCGATTTCAGACGACTGTACAACCTGTGCGTTTACATACTTCTTCTTGATGTCCTGGTAAATCTTCAAAGCCTCGTCGTTCTTGTTGGTCTTCTCAAGAAGCTGAGCAGCCTGAATGAGGAATGTAGGAGACAGACTGTTGTTGGTGTCGTCAGCAGCCTTGCTGTCAGCCATATCAGCAGCCTTCTTGAGTGTGCTAATTGCCTTGTCGATATTGCCAGTATTGGCATATGCGTTGCCAAGTGCAGCTACAGCGGCAGGGCTAATCATAGCGTCGTTCTTTGTAGAGAACTTCTCAAGATAAGTAACAGCCTCAGTCCACTTGCCAAGGTTGGCATAGCAAAGACCTGCATAAAGGTCGGCAAGGTTGGCAGCGTCAGTTCCGCTATAGTCGCTTGCTATCTTTACAAATCCAGCATAGCTTGCGCCGTCACCGTTAAGAGCCTTGTCAAACTGCTCATGGTTGAAATACTCCTGACCCTTAGCGAGGGCGGTGCTTGCCTTTTCCTCACGTGGAGCCTTAACGAAAGACTGATAGAGAAGCAAGCCTGCAATAGCTACGATGATAGCTACTACTGCGATGAGTATCTGCTTCTTAAACTTAATGATGAATGCCTCGGTGTTGTTGGAGTTCTCTACATGAGTGTTTGCTCCAAAGTCAATTTTGTTTGCCATTTATTTATTTTAATTTTAATTTACTTGGTATCTTGCCTTTGCCCTTGGTTTGAGGTGTTGTTAATGACCTTGGGCTGTAGGCATAAATGCTTGGCAAAATTACTCAATTTATCTCATATATTGAAATTTATACTATCTTTTTTTCTTTTTCCATAATAAATGGGGTAACTTTGCAGACTGATAAGTTGACAGAACTATGATACTGAAGAAAATATCCATACTAAATTTCAAGAATATACGTGAGGCTTCGCTTGAGCTTTCGCCAAATCTCAACTGCTTTATAGGTCATAACGGCGAGGGTAAAACCAACTTTCTGGATGCTGTCTACTACTTGTCGTTTTGCCGTAGCGCCTTCAATCCTGTAGATTCACAGGTTATAATGCACGACCAAGACTTCTTTGTAGTGGAAGGATTCTATGAGAATGAGGCATCCGACCCTATCGACATCTATTGTGGAATGAAGCGCGGCACTAAAAAGCACTTTAAGCGAGACAAGAAGGAGTATAAGCGCTTGTCGCAGCATATCGGACTTATTCCGCTTATCTTTGTATCGCCTTCCGACCAAACCTTGATATCAGGTGGCAGCGAGGAGCGTCGCCGACTAATGGATGTTGTTATATCGCAGTATGACAATGGATATATTGAGGCTCTTAACAGATATAACAAGGCTTTGCAGCAGCGCAATGCTCTGTTGAAGATGGAACAGGAGCCTGATGCTGCTCTATTGGATATATGGGAACAGGAGATGGCTCGGCACGGTGAGCGTATCTTCAATGCACGACAGGATTTTGTTGAAAAACTTATCCCTGTGTTTCAGAATATATACAATCATGTGGCGGATGGACATGAGGAGGTGTCGCTTAAGTATATATCGCATGCACAGCGTGGTGCCTTGATAGACGTAATACAACGCGACAGATATAAGGATCGTGCTGTGGGCTATTCGCTTCATGGCGTACATCGCGATGATCTTGAGATGATGCTTGGTGGATATCAGATGCGACGTGAGGGTTCGCAAGGTCAGAACAAGACTTTTGTGCTTGCCTTGAAGCTTGCACAATTTGATTTCCTTCGTCGCACAGCATCTCAGACAACACCTTTATTATTGCTCGACGACATCTTCGACAAGCTTGACGCTCATCGTGTGGAGCAGATTGTTAAGCTTGTGTCGGGTGATGGATTCGGACAAATATTCATTACCGATACCAACCGCGACCATCTCGACCAGATACTGCGTAGTGTAAGCTACGACTATAAGCTGTTTGAAGTGGAGGAGGGAGAGATTAAAGAGAAATAATATGTTTAGACGTGAAGTGAAATCAATCAGCGACTTGCTGAATATGTACTTGCGCCGTGAGGGGCTTGAAACGCCTTTATTACAAAAACGTGCCATTGACGCATGGGACAATATAATGGGCGCAATGATAACAAGATATACTGGCGAGAAGTTTATCAAGAACCAAACCTTGTTTGTTAAAATCACCAATCCGGCTTTGCGTCAGGACCTCTCCATGATGCGCACGCGCATTGTGCAGCGCATAAACCAGGCTGTAGGAAGTCAGGTTATAACCGATGTCAAAGTGTATTAGGCATTGTTTGTGTAACAAAAAATATTCCCCAAAGGCAACATCAGATATGACAGGTCTTTCTATTGAAGTTGTAGAGCAATTAAAATAAAACTTCGTCCATTCTGACGTCGTGTTCGTCGGTCGGAATCTTCTCTACCAATTGGAAGGGGAGGCAGATGCCAATCTTGTAGGTATTGGCAAGTTTAGGCAGCAAGCGGTCGTAGTAGCCTTTACCGCGTCCCATGCGGTTGCCGTCTTTATCGAATGCAACACCTGGAATAACAGCAAGGTCGATGTCGGTATAGTTGTCAAACACTTCGCCTGTTGGTTCCATTATGTTGTATGCACCTTGAGCAAGGTCGGACGGACCAGTATAACGTCGCAGTTCCATTGTACCTTCGCCCGTAACACGAGGCAGAAGGATGTGTTTGCCGCTCATCAGCAGCGAATCGACAAGCGTGTGCGTGTCTACTTCGTCGGGCAACGAATAATAAAGCATAACGGTATTAGCCGTTTTAATACGTGGATGCGACAACAGTCGCATAACAACAGGAAACGACAACTCGCATAGCTCCTGGCTTGTGAATTGTCGTTTCTTGTTTTTAATCTCCTTTCTTAGGCTTTGTTTGTCCATAGAGTTATTATAGGGTGATGATTGGTTGAGGTTGCTACTTACGGCAGTACTTAATGGCATTGTTTCCGAACTTCACTATGTAGAAACCAGTAGCAAGCTGATTGAGGTCAACCGTGTTGGCAGAAGTATCAAAGAGTTTTGTTCCGTCGGTAGAGTAGACAGTCACGTGATGTTTGCCATCCATGATAAGCATGCCGTTCTGTATGTCGTATGCGGTAGTGGCATATTTTGTGTTGTTTATGCCAGTCTCGGTAATGATGAGTTTAAGTCCGGCAAGTGCGTCAATCTTACCATATCCGAATACAGAGTTTGGCAGATCCTTGGCATAAGTGTCGCTAATAGCGCTATTGCCAATAATTTGCTTTGCCTGTTCAAGTGTCAGCGTGCTATTGGCTTGTAGCCATAGAGCCATTGTTCCGGTTACGGCTGGAGTAGCCATTGATGTTCCGCTGCCCACACCCCAGTAATAAGTACGGTCATTGGTGGTTTCGCTATATACCTTGTCTGTAGAAGGTACCGAATACATAGCTGCAAACGAATTGAGTGATGATATTACTGCAGCGCCAGGAGCAACAACATCGGGCTTGATACGTCCGTCAAATGTAGGACCTTTGCCTGAGCGTACGTATATGTCGCCCTCAGTCCATGGATTGTTGTGGATTTTGCCTGATATGTCGGTATAATCCTTACGTGATACGTATGCGCCAACGGCAATAGGATTCTTTCCTGTGGATGTAGATGCAAGTGTAGAAGCCGACGAGCCGTCTACAAAACCCTCGTTACCTCCTGCGGCAAACGAACCATAATCGCATGCAGCCATATACTTGCCACCATCTGTAGTAAACTCTATCTGCCACTGCTCATTGGTAGCCGTTAGATAAGAAAGATTAATATTGAAAGTCGGGGCCTCTGTGATAGCGTTCTTTAGCGACGACATTGTAAGAAGAGCGTTGGCTCGATCGTCTGTTCCAAAATCTGTAATCTTTTCAGACGTCTCATTGTCTGATGTAAGAATCTTCTCAAGCAGAACATCGCCAGTAGCTGTATTCTTAAGCGTAAGCTTTAGTTTGTAGCTGTGTCCAGTCTCGCCTTGCATAAAGATATTCTCTCTGCCGTAGCTTGGCGGTACAAGAGTAGACGAGCAATTATTGTTTGATGCAATCATCGTGTTGCGATGACCTTCATTGCCAGTTGCAATGCTCAGAAGCACGCCCTTCTTGCCTGAAAGCAATTGATCAAGAAGTTGTGCAAAATTGCTTGTTCCGTCTTTATATCCCAACACTGTGCCGAGGCTCACATTTATGGCTATAGGTTTGCCTTGGCTTTCGGCATATTTAATAAGGTAGTCTACACCATCTATAATGCCCTGTTCTGATTTGTTGGTAGATACTACAGCCAGTTGGGCACCAGTAGCAATACCTTTGTAGGCACTACTTGAGCTACCTCCAGCTATGCCGAGCACGTGTGTTCCATGAGTGTCATAGCTATTGTCGTGGCGTGCTGCAAGTATCTTTTCCGTAGTGTTGTATATTACGCCGTAACCATAGTCGTTGAATCCACCAGTAACGTTCTGGTCCCATGCTGTAATGATACGGCAATTGCCGTCGGCATCCTTAAACATAGGATGGGTAAAGTCGAAACCGTTGTCAACCACACCAATTATTACGCCTTTGCCATCGAAGAGTGTCGGCAATCCGTTCTCTGTGCCTGTCTTGTCGGCATAAACAAGTGGGCGTACGCGGTCGAGTGTTGTTGTTGCATTGTTGCCTATATCAAGGCGTTCAACTCGAGCGTCGTTGCTTAAAGCCTCAATAGTGTTAGGGTTGATAATTGCCGTGTATAGACCATTGCCGCCCACATTAAACTTAACACCATATTCGGTGGCTACAGTTGTGCGGTCGGCATCATTATACAATTTTATAAAAGCGTTCAGCTTGTTCGGAGTATCGGCTTTTTGGGCGCGAAGCATAGCTGTCAGCGTTCCCGCTGACAGCTTGCTTGGATAAGTAATTGTGTTTTGCGCACAGATATTTATGCCGACACCCGACAGAAGCAGCAACGAAATGATATGTTGTTTCATTGCGTCCGTCGTTTTAGATAGTGTTACTTAATGACAACCTTCTTCATGGCACCGTCAGCCTTGATAACGTATGTACCCTTGTCAAGAGTTACGTCATGTCCGCTTGCCACGAGTACGCCCTCAAGAGTGTATACCTTAACAGGCTGGTCGCATACAACAGTATTGCCGTCGAGGTTGATAGCTGTACTTGCAAAGTTGTTGATGTGCTTGATACCGGTAGCTTCGGTTGCCTGCCATTTTAGAATTGGGAAGCCGTTGTTGATGTTCTTTGTGTCAGCAACGAAAGCATCTTCACCAGCGTTTATCTTTGTTAGGAAGTCGGCTTGTTTCATCTCGTCTGCAGTAACAGCAGTTGCATTGGGATCGTCAACACCAGTTAGTTCCAGTACATAGTAGCAGTTTTTAATGGTGCTATTTCCATCTGTAGATGATACAATGGCTTGGGGCTTACCGAGCCATTGGTTTTTCAAACCTTCTGCCTTGCCAAGGCTGTAGCTGTTGCTTACGCTGAATGTATCGTATGTGGCTCCAGCAATACCAGCTCCACCATAACCTGAAGATTTTACATATCCTGTATTATAACAATAGGTTGCAATACCATTGACGGCGCCTTGACCAACAATGCCGCTTATCTCTGTGGCTCCATCAATTTTACCGCTGTTAGAGCAGAATCTTACGATGCCGCCTTCCACTGTACCTACAATACCAGCTGAGAACATATTGGCGTCAAGATGGCCGCGGTTCTCGCAATATTCGATGATTCCACCATTCATTTGACCAATGAACATACCTGATGTTATGCCACCCTTAACGGTAGAATTGCTACCTATGATGATGTTGCGTATTTCAGTGCCGTTGGTTGTACATGCAAACAATCCGGTGCCGCCGAGTTCTTCGTTAATATACTCAACATAAAGGTTGTCGATAACATGCTTTGCGCCATCGAATGTGCCTTTGAAGTAGAACGAGGCATCAACGGTTTTGTTATTTGAGGTATCGATATATTTATCGAATTTACCAATCATTGGGAATGTATGCTCATTGCCACCCATATCAAGGTCGGCTGCAAGCTTGAAGTTCTTTCCCTCGAATGTATTGCCGCCATTCACCTGCTCGGCGAGCCAAGCAAGGTTCTGAGGATTCTCGATAAGGTACGGATTATCTTTGCTACCGTCTCCTTTGGTACATTCGGCTGATGTTCCGTCCCACGCCTGGGCGTTCATGTTTGTACACATTGCACACATTGCAATAGCCAAAAGGGTTGACTTGTGATTGAATTGTTTCATAACGTTTTGTTTTTTGTGATTAAACAAACTATTACTGTTGATATAAGAGGTTTATTTCTTTCTTTTCTTGGTTTGGGTATTTGCCTTGGCTTCCGGTTTCTTTGGGAAAGCCTCGTTCTTTTCGAACACTCTCAGGGCTGTAGCTATTGTTGGATCGTCTTGGTTGATGTATTCTGTCCAAGCCTGTTCGTCAAGCATATTGTATATGATGCGCGAGTTGATGAAACGCTCAAGCAGTTTGTGCGACTTGCGTATCATAAGGTTACGGCGCTTCAGTCCGTTCTTGTCAGCAAAGGCAGCAAATTGCTCTACGGTGTTCTGGCTTACAAGATACTTAGACATTTCCATCATACTGCTGTAGGTATTGAGTTTCTGACGGTTGTTGTCGGTGTAGTTGAAGGCATACTGTAGGATAAGTCCCGACATGGCAGCCTGCTTGTAGTAAGATGTCATGCTCAGAGTGTCTTCTGCCACGAAGATATCAGGTGTAATACCACCGCCACCATATATAATACGTCCAATACTTGTATGGTAAGCCGGACCAGTGTGCTTGATGCTGTCCTGCGAGAAGAACTCGCCATGCTGGTAGCGTGTAAGCAAGTCGTTGTCGTAGTCCTGGTTGTCGCCAGGCTTAAACGGCTTTTGTATGCAGCGACCAGATGGAGTATAGTAGCGTGCAATGGTAAGTCGAATCATTGAGCCGTCGGGGAATCCTATCTGTTGCTGAACCAATCCTTTGCCAAACGAACGTCGTCCAATGATAGTGGCACGGTCGTTGTCTTGCATTGCACCTGCAAATATCTCAGAAGCCGAAGCCGAGGCCTCGTTGATGAGTACAATGAGTGGAATCTTCTGATAAGAGCCATGTCCATCAGAGCGGAAGTCTTGACGTGGCGACTTGCGTCCTTGCATATACACAATGAGCTTGTTCTTAGGCAAGAACTCGTTTGCCATTTGCACGGCAGAGTTCATATATCCGCCACCATTGTCGCGTAGGTCGATAACAAGGTTGGAGAATCTTTCCTGCGACAGTTGCGCAAGTGCGATGAGTAGCTCTGGATATGTAGTCTCGCCAAAGTTCTTAATCTTTATGTATCCTGTAGATTTGTCGAGCATATAAGTGGCTGTTATGCTGCGCTGTGGAATATCGCCACGTGTCACGGTGAAGTATTTCACAGCCTTCTGTCCGTAACGCACAACGCCAATCTTAACCTTAGTATCCTTCGGACCTTTAAGTCGGCGCATAGCCTCGTCCTGTGTTACTACTTTGCCTACAAATGTTTTTCCGTCTACACTAACAATTTTGTCACCAGCGAGTATTCCCGCACGCTGAGCTGGTCCATTCTTTACAACATTCTGTACGTGTATGGTGTCCTTGCGTATTGTGAATTCGATGCCTACACCCGAGAACGAACCCTTTAGATCGTCTGTTACAGCTTGTGCATCTTTGGCAGGAATGTATACAGAGTGAGGGTCAAGATCTGCCAGAATCTGGGGTATAGCCATATCCACCAACGAGTCTATGTTCACCTTGTCAACATATTGGTCGTCTACAATATGCAGCAAGTTTGACAGGCGGTTGGAGCCCGAATTGATAATATTAAGTCGGTTGCCCGAGAAATGGTTGGCATAAAAAGTGCCGATAAGTATGCCCACGACTACGCACAGAGCCATGAGCAAAGGCATAAATCTGTTAGACTTGTTTATATTCATAATCGTCGGGATTTAGATATGTAACTTCGATATTGGCGCGCTTCAGCAAGTCAATACCATCAGTCAGACGGTATTGCTCACCATATATAACGCGTTTTATGCCAGCTTGTATAATCAGTTTGGCACACTCTATACATGGTGATGCCGTTACGTATAATGTAGCACCATCGCTGTTGTTTGAACTGCGTGCGAGCTTTGTTATGGCATTGGCTTCGGCGTGTAGAACGTAAGGTTTGGTGAGGTTGTTGTCGTCCTCGCACACGTTCTCGAAGCCACTTGGCGTTCCATTGTAGCCATCGCTGATTATCATCTTGTCCTTAACCACTAAGGCGCCAACCTTACGGCGTTGGCAGTAGCTGTTCTCTGCCCATATGCGAGCCATACGTAGGTAGCGTAGGTCGAGGTGCAATTGCTTGGATGCTTTTGCGTCTTTGCCCTTCTCCGTAGTGATGGGATTGTCATGTTTTGTTGGCATAGTATATCAGTATAATTGCTATATAATAGCAGTGAATATTTAGTTTCTCTTTATTCCGTTGCGTTCCAACAGTGCGTCTATAGTAGGCTCTTGTCCACGGAATCGTTTATACAGCGTCATAGGGTGCTCGGTTCCACCCTTTGATAGGATGTTGTCGCGGAAGCTTTGTGCCGTAGCTTGGTCGAAGATTCCATTCTTCTTGAACACGCTGAAAGCGTCGGCATCAAGCACCTCAGCCCACTTGTAGCTGTAGTAGCCAGCGGCATATCCGCCCGCCATGATATGCGAGAACTGTGTTGTCATGCAAGTGTTTGGCAGTTGCTTCATTATCATAGCCTTCTCCCAAGCCTTTTTCTCAAATGGGATGATGTCGTCCTTGAATTCTTCCTTCTTGGTGTAGTATGCCATGTCGAGCAATCCGAAGCTCACCTGGCGCAGACAACCATAGGCAGCCATGAAGTTGCGGCTACGCACAATGCGGTCGATAAGTTCGTCCGGCATAGGCTCGCCTGTCTGGTAATGGAAGGCGAATGTGCGCAGAAACTCTTTCTCTACCGAGTAGTTCTCCATAAACTGCGAAGGCAACTCAACAAAGTCCCACCACACGTTGGTGCCACTTAGACTCTCGAATCGAGTGTTGGCAAACATGCCATGCAACGAGTGGCCAAACTCATGGAGGAATGTCTCCACCTCGCCAAGTGTCAGCAGAGCTGGTTTTTCGGCTGTTGGCTTGGTGAGGTTCATCACCACGCTCACATGCGGACGCACGTTCACGCCCTTACGGTCTATCCACTGTCCTTGGAATTCTGTCATCCATGCGCCACCCTGCTTGCCCTTGCGTGGGTGGAAGTCGGCATAGAACACAGCAAGATAAGATCCATCCTTGTCGAACACCTCATAAGCCTTCACGTCAGGATGATACACCTGTATGTCCTTTGCCTCCTTGAAGGTTATGCCGTATAGCTTGTTTGCCAAGCCAAATACGCCGTCGATAACCTTCGACAGTTCGAAGTAGGGGCGCAGCATCTCGGCATCGAGATTAAACTCGCGCATCTGTAGCTTGTGCGAGTAGTAGCCAAAGTCCCACGGCTCCAACTGGAAGTCGTCGCCTTCAATCTGCTTTGCCTCGCGCTCTATAGCCTTCACCTCCTCTATGGCGGTGGACTTGTAGGCATCGATTAGGTCGTTGAGCAGCTTATACACATTGTCGGCATTCGATGCCATGCGATGCACCAACACATAGTCGGCATATGTGGCATATCCGAGCAGCTGTGCTATCTCGCGGCGCAGGTTGACAAGCCGCTTGCAAATCTCAAGATTGTTCTCGGCGTTGTCGTGTGTGCCCTCTGTGTTGCGAGCCATATAGAGCTGTTTTCTTAGCTCACGCTGTGTGGAATATGTCATGAATGGCGAAAAGCTGGGATAATCGAGAGTGAAGAGCCAACCCTCCTTTCCTGCTTCTTTTGCGGCGAGCTGAGCAGCCTCGCGTGCTGTTTCGGGCAGTCCGTCGAGCTGAGCCTCATCGGTTATGTTCAGCGTGAATGCCTTGTTCTCCTTAAGCAAGTTTTGTGAGAACTGCAGCGACAGCATGCTTGCCTCCTCGGTCAGTTTGCGCAGACGTTCCTTGCCTTCCTCGTCGAGCAGTGCTCCCGAGCGCACAAAACCATCATAGGCGTTGTCGAGCAGCATCTGTTCCTCTGGTGTAAGCGGGCGATGATGCTCGTAAACATGCTTTATGCGCTCAAACAGTCGACGGTTTAGTTTCACGTCGTTGGCGTGCTTGGTGAGTATCGGACTCATCTTTTGCGCCAATGCGTCGAGTTCGTCACACGTTTCTGCGCTCATCATACACGAGAACACGGTAGAGACTCTTGACAGCAAGTCGTAGTAGTTTTCGCCGTTCTCGTTGTCAACACGCACAATGGTGTTCTCGAAAGTTGGTTCCTCGGGGTCGTTTACGATTTTGTCTATTTCCTCATCGTCGCGGCGTATGCCCTCAAGAAAAGCCTCTTCATAGTCTTCGAGGCGTATTCTTTCGAATGGTACTGTATCGTGTGGGGTGTTGTAAGGTTCAAAAAACGGATTCTTTCTCTTTGGAGTATTCGTGCTATTTTCCAACATACTAAATATAAAAATGTGTGATATATCAATTTGCAAAATTACGCAAAATATCACAAATGTGTATCTTGCAGATTATTTTTAACTTATATTATAAGGTGTAGTTTGTTGAATAGCATGAAGGGTATGACAAATGTGCCATACCCTCCTATTGATATTATTTTGTATTTTTATTCCATCAAGTCCTCGCCAAGGTGTGTGGTCTGCTCGCGTTCCATACGCTCCACCACCTCACGTGGTTTTGTGGCGTATGTAATCATACGTATAGAGTCGTTGTAGCTAACATACTTCCACAACCAGTTGAGCAGCACCATCATCTTGTTCTTAACACCGAGAATAGAGCGCAGGTGAACGACAAGCCACAATATCCATGCAAAGAAGCCCTGACTGCGCAACTTGCCTATTTCAACCACCGCCTTGTTGCGTCCGATGGTGGCCATAGAGCCGAGGTTTTTGTACTTGAAGGCAGTGAGTGAGCTTTCGGCCTGACCCTCGTTGATCTTCTTGAGGTTCTTGGCAAGGTTCTTGGCTTGCTGTATAGCCACCTGAGCTACCTGAGGATGTCCATTAGGATAAGCCTCATCGGTGCTTTGCAGACACTGGTCGCCAATGGCAAACACTCCATCCAAGTCAGGAATACGGTTATATTGGTCTACCTTAAATCGGAAACCACGGCCCATGTGGCTCTCGTCTATGCCAGGCATAGCATTGGCTCTAATACCCGACACCCAAAGGAATGTACGTGTAGGAATCTCCGAACCGTCCTTCATAATGACTTTATGGTCGCGGTAGTCGGTAACCATCTTGCCGAACTGGATGTCAACCCCCATACTCTTTAGGAAGTCGTAAGCCTTCTTTGACGAGTCTTGCGACATTCCGGCAAGCAGACGGTCGCCAGCCTCTATAAGATAAATGTGCATCAATGACGAGTCCATATCGGGATAGTCGTATGGAATGACGTAGCGTTTCATCTCCGACAAGGCTCCGGCTATCTCTACACCAGTAGCACCACCACCAACTATAACGACGTTTAGAAGTTCTTGGCGTTCTTCTTCGGTGGCACAAGTAAGAGCACGCTCAAGGTTTGATAGCAAGGCATTGCGCAGGCCCATAGCTTCGGGTACTGTCTTCATAGGAATAGCCCAGTCCTCTATGTTCTTGTTGCCAAAGAAGTTGGTTGTAGCTCCGGCTGCCAAAACAAGGTAGTCGTAGTCGATCTTACCAATAGAAGTCTGTAGAATCTTTTTGTCGGTATCTACCATACGAGCTTCAGCCATACGGAAATAGAAGTCCTTGCGCTTGCGGAATATCTGACGGAAGGGGAATGAAATGCTGCTTGGGTCGATACCTGCCGACGCTATCTGATAGATAAGCGGTGGAAACTGGTGAAAGTTGTTCTTGTCGATAAGCACTACCTGCATGCCTACGCCGTATAGGTCTTCGGCAAGGCGCAGTCCGCCAAGTCCGCCACCAACGATTACTACTCTTTTCTTCTGATTTCTCTGGATATTGATGCTCATAATATAATATAAATAAGGTTTATTAGTCACTCTTTGTAATGGCTAAGTTAGCCATTATTGAGTAAACCATTTATTTTTATTGTGTGTTTCTTTTTGCAAACGATTGCGGTAACGTTTCCAAAATTCGCAAACGTTTGCAATAAATATTGCGGGGGTATCCTATTGTGTTGTGGGGTTATCCTTTATGATGGTGCAAAGTTACGCTTTTTTTCTTGAAATATCTATTACGTAAAGCAACAGCGGACGATTTAATGTTTTATATCAAGTGATATTCAATAGATTTTTGTATTTTTGCAAATTATAATAATTACATATTAAACACCTACTATTCTACCGGCAATGAAACATGTAACAATAAAAGACATAGCACGCTCGCTGTGCATATCTGTTTCCACAGTGTCGCGAGCGCTTACCGACGACAAGAATATACGTCGTGAGACCCGTGAGGCGGTGCTGCGTGAGGCAGAACGTCTTGGTTATCGTCGCAATCCGGTGGCTATGAACCTTAAGATGGGACGCACAAATACAATAGGTGTGATAGTGCCCGAGATGCATACGCCATACGCCTCGCAGGTGGTGGCTGGCATACAGAGTGTGCTGTATAAAAACAATCAAAAGGTGATGATAGCCGAGTCGGACGAGAATCCAGACCGCGAACGCGAGAGCCTGCAGATGATGGAGGAGTTTATGGTCGACGGACTAATCGTCAGTCTTTGCAGCTACAAACATAATATAGAGACTTATAGGCGTCTTGCCAATGAGGGAGTGGCCATCGTTTTTTACGACCGCATACCACATGGTATGGACGACATGCCGCAAGTAATGGTGGATGATAACAACGACTCTTACTTCATGGCAGAGCACTTGATACGCCTTGGGCGTCGACGCATAGCTTATCTCTATGGTCCGGACGATGTGTATAATGCCGTGGAGCGTGGTCGTGGATACCGTGAGGCTATGGAGAAATTCCAGATCTACGATCCTCGGCTTATTGTTAAGACTGGTATGACGTTTGCCGACGGAGCTGCAGCAGTGGACAGTCTTGTTAGACAGGGTATAGAGTTTGATGCCGTGTATGCCTTTACCGACACTCTTGCCATTGGTGCCATGAACCGTCTGCGTGAGAAAGGGCGATGTATACCAGAGGATGTGGCTGTGGCAGGATTCTCTGGGACCGAGCTTTCTACCATAGTATTTCCACAACTAACTACAGTAGAACCGCCACTAACGGAGATGGGACAGCGTGCAGCCGAGCTTGTGCTTGAGAAGGTGCGCAATCCCGAAGCCGAGAACCGTAAGATAGTGTTGCGCACTGAAATGAAGTGTAGGGCTTCTACAGGGGAATAGACGGAGCAAAATAGAAGTTAAAGGAAGTATAGATTAACTTCTTAAATTCCTTTAACTCCTAATTTGACACCCCTTTTTAAAATAATAGCTTCCCATTTAAAACGTTTGCAGATTTTGGAAACGTTACCGCAAACGTTTCCAAAACTTACCTTAAATTTATTCTTTGTCATAATCTTTTTGCCATATATCTTTGCAAGCGAAAAGAACAATTAATAACTAAAATAATAATAACTAATAACTTAAAAAGATTATGGCAACAAATGTAATCAACTCGTATTCTTTCGACCGCAACTCGGTTAAGGCTGGTATCCTTCATTTCGGTGTTGGCAATTTCCATCGTGCTCATCTCGAATATATGACAAGCCATCTGCTTGAAGACCCCACTCAGCATGGTTGGGGCATCTGTGGAGCTATGATTTTGGATAGAGACGAACATCTGTATAAGGCTCTCAAGGCCCAGAATGGCGAATACACTCTTACTGTATGCGGACGCAACGGCAACAATGAGGTTTACCGTCTTGGGGCTCTTGTTGAATTGTATTGGGGTGTTGAGGAGAAGAACTCTATACTCAACAAGATTGCCGACCCCGACATTCGCATCATCACTCTCACCATCACCGAGGGTGGATATAACATCTCACGTCAGACGGGCGAGTTTATGCTCGACAATCCGCAGGTGGCTCACGACCTTGAATATCCCCACGACCCGCAGACAGCATTCGGTTATGTGGCTGAGGGACTTCGTCGCCGCGTAGCATCAGGTGTAGGTCCTATAACAATACTCTCTTGTGACAATCTTCAGCACAATGGTAATACGGCACGCCGCGCTTTCATGTCGTTTGTTGAGGCTCAGGACAAGAATCTTGCAGCATGGATGGAAGAGAATGTGACCTTCCCCAACTCAATGGTAGACCGTATAACACCTGCCACACGCCCCGAGGACATAAAGCGACTCAATGAGGAGAACGGTACAGACGACCAGGCTCCCGTTTATTGCGAGGACTTTATACAGTGGGTTGTTGAGGATAACTTCGCTGCCGGTCGCCCGTCATGGGAGAATGTAGGCGCACAGATGACAGATGATGTGACCGCATTTGAGAACATGAAACTCTCTCTTCTCAACGCTTCTCACACATTGCTCTCATATCCTTCGTTCCTCTATGGCTACCGCAAGGTGGACGCTGCTATGCACGATGAGCGCATTGCCAAGTTTGTGCGCCAGTTTATGGACATCGACATCACTCCGTATGTTCCAGCTCCCAAGGATACAGACCTTGAACTATACAAGCAGACTCTATACGAGCGTTTCGGCAACCGTTCGGTAAGCGACCAGGTGGCTCGTCTTTGTTTCGACGGTGCTTCTAAGTTCCCTGTGTATGTAATGCCTAATCTTGAGAAGATGATACGTGATGACAAGGAGCTTATCCGTGTGGCTTATCTCTTTGCAGCCTATCGCCATTATCTTAAATATCATACTGACGATAATGGCGAGCAGTTTGAGGTGGCCGACCCATGGCTCACAGCCGACGACCTGAAGCTCATTGCAAGCGATGAGCCACTTGATTTCCTTGCCCTCTCGCCATTCCGTAGTACCGACCTGCGTGCGGCAAACAACTTCACACAGCCTTATCTGAAGATGGTGGAGAGCATTAAGGCCAAGGGAGCAATGCAGACTCTTGAAGAAATACTATAATCTTCAGTTGAGAATTGAGAGCTTATTCAAGTTGAGAATTGAGAGTTGAAAGTTAAGAGTTATGATTACCAAGCTAAACATTTATTGTTGAAGCATATCATAACTTTCAACTCTCAACTATGGTAATCATAACTTTCAACTCTCAACTATCAATTCTAAACTTAAATAAAACCCTAACATCAATATGAAATCTCTAAGCCTAAAGACCGCAGGACCATTCCTGCTGCTCACATTTATATATTTTATTGTAGGATTCCTTACAACAGTCAACGGTCAGTGTCAAGGACCGCTCAAAATAGCGTTCCTCTCCGAAGCCACAGCCATGCGCAACTCATTGACCACACTCATATCCTTCGCTTTCTTCCTTGGCTATCTGCTCAACAGTTCGCGCACTGGACGAATGCTCAATCTCATTGGCTACAAGCGCACGTTGATACGCTCGCTGATAGTCATGGTCGAAGGCTTAGTGTTCTATACAGCCTCTGCTTTTTGTGCTGAGTATGCTGGCGATGCAGGTGTTGTTGTCAATGGCGACTTCGTGCCGTTTGGCTACTTCGTGTTTCTCATGGGTTCGTTTCTTATGGGTACTGCTGCAGCCATGCTCCAGGTGGTCATCAATCCATATATCGCTGCCTATCCATTGCCAGGTACAAGTGCGGTGCAAAGGATGAACTTCACATGTGCCGTCAACTCGTTTGGCACAACCATAGCACCACTCTTTGTCACAGGCATTATGTTCGCAGGAGTTCCTCTCAATAGCGTCACAGCATCGCAACTCACCCTGCCTTTTATACTCATGACTATCTGTATTGTAGTCACCACATTGACCACGCGCCGACTTGCCTTGCCCGACATCGAGGGCATACGCTCTTCATCGGCAGATGCAACCTCTTCTGCATCTTCTGCAGTAAACACAAGAAGCGTATGGTCGTTCCGCAATCTGAAATATGGAGTTATAACAATATTTTTCTACGTAGGTACGGAGGTGAGCATCGGCAACAACATAAACCTTCACGCAATGGAACTTGCTTCTGGTGGTGCTGCTTTGTCGCCAGCATTGCTTGCCACAATCTATTGGGGAGGTTTCCTTATTGGACGTATGGTGTCGGCGTCAATGAAAAACGTTAAGCCGCGTCCTATGCTCATAACTGTTAGTCTTGGAGCAATTGCACTCATGATTGCTGCTATGCTAACCGAGAACCTCTGGCTTTTGGCGGCTGTAGGTCTTTTCCACTCTGTTATGTGGAGTTGTGTGTTCACTCTTGCCGTTGATGGACTTGGAGAATATACCTCGCGTGCCTCTGGAGTGTTTATGATGGGAGTGTTCGGTGGAGCTGTATTCCCAGTGCTTCAGGGAATGTTGGCCGACTGGATTGGCTCATGGCAATTCACGTGGACAATAGCTCTTGTATGCGAGTTTGTGCTGTTGTGGTATGGACTTAGGGGATATAGAAAATAAAAAAAGAGAGTGTGTCAAAAGTATGGCACACTCTCTTTTTATCTATAATAGAAACGTTATTTCACCTCAATGTTCTTCATAACCTTTGCTTCCTTCTCGGGTGTTGTCTTAGGAATCACAATGGTAAGGATGCCGTCGGCAACGCTTGCTGAGATATTGTCGCGCTCCACCTCGTCGGGAAGAGTGTAGCTCTGCTCGTAGTTGCCATAGTAGAACTCATGGCGCAAGTAGCGTTCATGCCTCTCTTTGTTGCAACTACACTCCTTGTTTTCTTCCTTGTGTTCCATCTTGTTCTCTATAGCCATATGAAGCAGACCCTCATTGGTGACGTTGATGCGTACCCATTCCTTCTTAAGTCCCGGAACAGCAACCTCCATTATATATTCCTCACTTGTCTCCTTGACGTTGATAGCAGGAGCCGTAGTGCGTGTCTGCGGAACTTCCTCAGTATTGAAGAAACTGTTGTCAAACCAATCGTTCAACCAATTTGAATAATTATTTCTGCGAACTAACAACATAATGAAATACCTCCATTTTTATTTTTCTCGTCCTCTCTTCGCCCTGAGGTTCCATCGGGGATTTCTGTTTTGTTAATAATCTTGTTCTTGCCGCTTGCCTCTATTGGCTTCGGCTTTCATTATGTTATTATTCAACTAATGTGCCAACCGCATTTAGACAATGCCAAGTTGACATTTTAACCAAATTTGTCAGATAAGTGTGTTAAATTGTCATGTTTAATGAATGTATTTATTATTTAACACGGAAAATATTGGTATTGGGAGTAAAAATAATAACTTTGCACTTGAAATGATAAACAGAAGACACGTTCGCTTTGCATGGTTGCTGATATTGGTGTACTTGCCAATGTTGGTGATGGTAAGCTTCCACCATCATAATAATAAGGTGGAGGAATATGCTGTTGTGTCTTGTTGTCAGGATTGTCTGCATCATGTGCATCACAGCGGACATATTGCCTCAAGCCAAACTCTTACGCACGATTGTTTGCTCTGTCAATTTCAGAGCACATCATATCTTGTGCCAGTAGTGGCTATGTTGGTAACTGTCGCTGTTGTGAAGAGGCTCACAGTTCTTGTGCATTGCCCAAAGGTAAGGCTGAGGAACGTGAGCGTAAGAAGCACGAGAGCACCGCCTTATTGTTGGTAAATACATATTAAATAGTGGTTGCGACGTTATTGTTGTAACCCTTGGATTATTTTCCAAAGAAACTCCAACAATAAGAATAAAATAAATGAAGACAATATATAAATCATTGTTACTGATGGGCGCATGCTCGTCGGCAACAGTCCCCTCTATGGCTATGACAGAAGAAGCTGATTCAACACATCATCAGCCATTGACTGAAACTAATGTAAAGCTAAATGAGGTTGTGGTAACCGGACTAACAGGGCAACAAAAGCTTGTAACATCGGCTTCGCCTATAAGTGTTGTGTCGCCAAAACAACTTGAATCCCAACCTTCCACAAATATCATTGATGCCATAAGCCGTCAACCGGGAGTGTCGCAGATAACCACTGGTAGCGGTATTTCCAAACCTGTGATACGAGGAATGGGCTATAATCGTGTGGTTGTAGTAAATGATGGTATTCGTCAAGAAGGTCAGCAATGGGGCGATGAGCATGGAGTAGAGATTGATGCGGCTTCTGTTCATTCGGTAGAGATACTCAAAGGTCCTGCAAGCTTGATGTATGGCTCTGATGCTTTGGCTGGTGTTATAGTGTTCAATAGTGCGCCGGTATTGCCGATGGGCGAGATGGGGGCCAATGTAATGAGTGGTTATCAGTCGAACAACGGACTCTTTGATTATTCGCTTAACTTTGCCGGCAATAAGCAAGGTTTTGTGTGGAATACGCGATATAGTGGCAAGATGGCTCATGCTTATAAAAATAGGTATGACGGATATGTATATGGCTCAGCCTATCGCGAACAGTCGTTCATGCAGATGCTTGGATGGAATCATAATGGCGGGCACACTCATCTTACGCTCGATTATTATCATCTTACGCCAGGCATTGTTGAGGGCGAACGAGATGAGGAGACTGGAATTCTTGAAATGCCCGATGGTTTCAATCCCAAGAGTTATGGTCGATCTCTGCCTTTCCAGCAAATACACCACTACAAGGCTGTGCTCGACAATATGTGGTATGTAGGCGAGGGCAACATAAAATTGCTTGCTGCTTATCAACAAAACCGTCGACAGGAGTTTGAGGAGTCGCGAGACGAATGTGGACTCGACCTTATGCTCCACACCGTAAACTACGACTTGCATTACACTTCGTCAATGCTTGGAGCATGGAAGATAGCCACTGGCATAAATAGTATGTGGCAAGAGTCGGTAAATAAAGGCTCCGAGTTTCTCATTCCTGATTATCGTCTGTTTGATTATGGTTTGTTTGCCACAGCAACTTGCTCTATTAATAAGATGAATCTTAGTGGCGGTGTGCGCTACGACCATCGTCATCTGCATGGCGATGCGCTTGTTGAAGACAATGATAACGACAATGCCGATAGGGTGGAGCGTTTCAATAACTTTAGCCGAGGATTTGATGGGTTCTCTGGTAGCTTAGGAATGGCTTATGAGCTGTTGCCCAATCTTAATTTCAAGGCAAATGTGTCGTGCGGCTTCCGTGCGCCAAATATTAGTGAGTTGGCATCGAATGGCGAGCATGAGGGAACACAGCGTTATGAGATAGGCAATACAGCATTGAAGCCCGAACAGAGTTGTCAGCTTGATCTTGGACTCGACTATACTTCGCAAATTGTGTCTGCACAGCTGTCGCTATTTGCCAATCGTATCAGCAACTATATCTTCAGTACCCGACTTGTCGACAGTAATGGTAATCATGTGATAACTGATGGCTCTGATACTTATAAGTTTACTTCGGGCGATGCTCGTCTTATGGGTGGCGAAGTGTATTTGGATGTTCATCCGTTAGAAAGATTACATATAGGCAATAGCTTCTCGTATGTCAATGCCGTGCAGCTTCATCAGCCAAGTGATGCCAAGTATCTGCCTTTTACTCCAGCACCTCGATGGCTTGGCGATGTGCGTTACGAGATAATGTGCGATGGCAGAACGTTTGACCATATGTATGTTAAGTTGGCTGTAGACTGTAATCTTCGTCAGAATCACTACTATGCAGCAGGTGGAACAGAGACGTCCACACCATCGTATACATTGCTGAACCTATATGCCGGAACCGACATAAAGAGTCATGGCAGACGCATAGCCTCTGTGTATGCATCATGCGAGAATATCACTAACCGTGCTTATCAGAATCATCTGAGTAGATTGAAGTATTTTGATGTAAACAAGGCGACTGGCAGAATGGGAGTGTTCAATATGGGGCGCAACTTTACGGTTAAAGTAGTTGTGCCTATTAGCTTGTAGTATTTTGCATCATAACCTTATTAAAATCTCCGACAAACTGTATACATAGTTTGTCGGGGATTTTTTATGAGCCGATGCTCATTATCGGCAAAGGCATATAAAACGGTCGAAGCAATTCTATATCGACGTGCTCGAATTAAGAATCGTCAGTGGGCATTATCGTAAGGAACACGCCTCGTGGAAGGCTGACTGTTGTTTTGTGTTCTTCAACGCCCCCGGCAGGTTGCCGATATGACTGTATGAAAAATAAGAAGATATTAGGAGATCGAACGTCTTACGCTCGGCCTAAACTCCACAAAACAAATAATAACCATAAGAAACGTAATAAATAGATAAGATTTCATATTGTTCTGTTTTGCTTGTTTTTGTATTTAAAATGCCGTTTTTGTTGATAAATATGAATTAAAATGGAAAAAATATGAGAAAAATGTTTGCGGTATGTAAAAAAAGATGTTACTTTGCAAAATATATAATACTCTTTTTGTAAAAAAAACAAATCGTAGAGTTGAAAACTGTTGATATTATACGATGTTTGATAAGAATTTGACGGCGGCATAATCTGCTACGTGTGGTGGAAATAGTGCAAGTGTTGTCCGTTTCAGTGATATAATCAATAAAGCCAATAGAAGCATATTTTGCACAAATGTGAACTTTATTGGTAAAACTTAAACAAAACCATTATGAAGAAATTTTTATCTTTTATGTTTATGGTGATGTCTGTAACTGCCCTTTTCGCGCAGAATGTGATGAAACCTAACGAAGTTGTGTTTGGGCATCATGCTAAAAACGCAATGAAAGTGAAAAAAGTTGCCTCAGACGAATTTTTGACAACTGCACCTGAAGGTAAGTCGGACATCTATTATCGCACTGGACGCTCATTTTATGATAATAGTTATCAGACAATTCTTACACGCTCTGATGGTTCGGCTACATGTATAGTTTTTACTGACGACAATAAGGTTTACATTCAGAATCCAATTTCAAGATTCATAACCGATACATATATTGTAGGTGATGTGGCAGATAATATCATCACTATAAAGACTCCGCAGCTTCTTGGATTAGTGGACGATTATGGATACTACAAGAAATATTATGTACAAAGAATGGTCCTTAATGAAGCGGGAAACAATTATTGTGTAGATACATCTTGTAACGAAATAAAGCTGAAGGTGCAGGATGATGGTTCTATTAAGCAATTAGACGATAATGTGCTGCTCGGTTTGGTTGATGATAAGGGTGCTTGGGCATATTATGGCGATTATGAGATGCTTTTCTCGCCAGTGACTGATAAGAAGGTGGAGCTCCCACAGACTGCAGTTCCTGAGAAGTGGAAAATGTTGTGGAATGGCTATAATGATACTGATATCTATGTTGCTTTCGACAACAATGATGTTTATGTGAAAGGACTTAGTGTGGCTTTGCCTGATAGTTATGTCAAGGGAAGCATCACAGACAATGGTACTGTTGTTTTTGAGAAAGGACAATATCTAGGTGCTGACACTCTTATTTCAGAATATCATCTGTATCTCGGAATGGGAAGTGTTGATACAGTATACAATGAAAAAACATATCAGGATGAGGAGGTTATTCACTTGATGAAGAGTCTGCCTTTCAGATATGATGCAGAAAAGAAGGTTATGTCGTCAGATTCACTGTTGCTTTTGATGGGAGGCAAGGAAAATCTCATTATCACAGACCGTATTGATGCGCCTTTTTTCAAATATCAGAAAGAATTGGTTAGTCCATGCAAACCTCTCGACCCTGTTTTCGTATATTACAAGCCATATAATCCTTCTGATGGCTATGGTATGTATCAGTTTGACATCCTACGTGAGGATGTTGAGGGTAATATTATACCTGCTGACAGCATGAAGTACTGTATCTATTTCGACAACGAGTTGTTTACCTTCATGAAGGATGAGTATTTTTTTATTCCTGAAGAAATGACAGAGATTCCTTATACATATAAAGACGATTTCGACTTCTTCGTGGATGGCCTCACTCATACCGTATTCTTCTATTCACAGGGATTCTCAAAGATTGGTGCTCAGTCTATAATTACCATTAATGGTGAAAAGACATATTCAAACATAGTATACAATACTGGCGGCAGTACAACTGGTGTTGACAAGGTGGGTTCAACAGCCACTGGTGTCAAGAGAGTGGAATTCTATGATTTGAACGGACGTCGTTTGGCAAAACCAGTCAGTGGAGTGATTCTTAAGAAGGTATTCTATGATAATGGTGATGTCAAAACCACAAAAATAGTGAGATAGCAAGTAGTCTTATCATGTGAAATAAAACATTTACCTTATGAAGAAATCATTAGTATTGACGATATTGTGCCTCGTTTTTGCTGTTCAAGCTAAGGCTGGCAATATATTGAATTTCAGTTACGGAAAAGACAATTCTGTATTGCTGTTTTGGGGAACGTATAAGACGGAAACCTATGATGTGGCAATAAAGGTGGATGATGCTTATCTGGCAGGTAGAAACATTAGATCAGTGTCTGTTCCCTTTAATGTGGCTAACGCTACGGATGTCAAGGTATGGTTGTCTACAGAGTTAAAACTGAAGACCATTGAAAATGGAAAGAAGGTTAATGATGCGGACATCATGACTATTGACGCAGTGATGGAGGATGGCAAGTTGACAGCTGTGTTGCCTGAGAAATATTCTCTTCCAGCAAATGGAGTTTATGTGGGTTATTCGTTCACATTGGCTGACAATCAGAATGAGTCTGCACAACCGGTGAGTGTGTTTAAGGAAACTAATTCAAACGGTTTGTATGTCCATACGTCAAGAAGCTACCGCTCTTGGATGTCGCTTTCTGAGTCATTGAATATGGTGTCGGCTATGACGGTTACGTTTGATGGTGATTTTGTTGATGATGCTGCCAGATTGCTTTTGCCAAAAGATTTCCATGCAGCATGGCATTCTGCGAAGACTCTTAATGCAACTCTTGTCAATAAAGGTAAGTCCGACATCAAATCAATCGACTATGTATATGAACTTAATGGTAAGACTTTCAACGGACATTATGAGTTGCCTGAACCTCTTCCGTCGAAGTTCAACAGTTCTGTTCCTGTCAGCTTGCCTGTCGGACCGTTTGATTTTACCGGTAAGTATGATATGAAGGTAATGGTGACAAAGGTGAATGACAAGGATAATGGCTCGTTGGTAGAAGGCTCAGTATCGGTAGGATTGTTTGAGTTCATACCCGTGCACCGTCCTGTTGTAGAGAACTATATGGCAGTTTGGGGTGGATATTGTCCGCGTGCTATAGCAGCTGTAGAAATTATGAAAGAGAAGCATCCTGATTTTGTATCATACTCTTATCATATACTTGATGGTATGCACATTATTGCAGAAGAGCAGTTGCCAAATCCTACATCCGAATTCTTGCCAACTACTTGGATCGAGCGTCGTTATATGACAGATGTTTATAGTGGTTCGAAAGGTGTGAAAACAGAGTTTGCCTTTGATAAAGATTGGGCATTGATGGTTGACAGTTTTGCTATGGCGGATGTTAAGGCCGAAGCCGTGCTTAAAGCTGGCTACGGTGATTGTGTGGATGCCAATGCCACGATAAAGTTTGTTGATGTTGACAAGTCAAAGACCTATAGGGTGGAATTCGTACTTGTAGCCGACGGATTGAAAGGTAGCGGTGAGGATTGGGAACAGTTGAATTATTACTCGATGATGGGCGATTACGAGTCTGCTCCAGGCATGGCAAAATATGTGGAGATGGATGAAGACATCAGAGACATGGTATACGACGACATAGCTATTGCCAACTCGAGCTTCTCGCCTGTTGCTTCAGGTTCTGTTCTGACAATTCCAAACGATGTAGACAATTATATTGATTATAAGACATCGTTCAAGTTTTATCTTGATGAGTGTTTCTGCACATACGGACCTAACAGTGGCAAACGACTGGCTCAAAATAAGGACAAGCTTAGCATAGTGGCTCTTCTTATTGAAAACGAAACAGGCAGGGTTGTTAACTCACATAAGGTAAAGGTTCAGACATCAACTACAGGAATCGCAGGTGTTGAAAACGATTTTAATATTGAGAAAACTGAATATTACAATTTGTCAGGAGTAAAAATAGACAAACCGTCAAAGGGTATTGTAATAAGGAAAAACGTGAAAAACGGAAATGTGGAAGTGAAAACAATTATGTTTCCGTAACGGGGTGAACTTTAAAAAACAGTGCTGGTCCTAATTAAAGGATCGGCACTGTTTGCATTTAATATCCTGGTTACTCTATTATCCAATCTTCTATATTCCCCTTCGTGCTGTCGAAGTTTATTCCAACCTTGGTAATAGGTTTGCCGCTTAGTGCAAATCGCCGGTGATAATTCTTCAGGTTGATTTGTCGCATGGCAGCTTGCGCACTCTTGTTGAGTTTCAATTCCAAGAGATAGAGGTCGGTGTTGGTGAGCAGAACCATGTCTACTCTGCCCTTTGGAGTATGCACCTCTACGTCCACCACAAAGCCTGTGAGGAGAGTGAAGATGATATACAGCATCTGCTGGTAATGACCCTCATAGTTGGTCACATTGCAGTAGGGCAATGTTTCGAAGTAGTTTTGCAGGAGTTGCAAAGCACCGTCCATATCTCTACGTCTTATAAGCGAGGCCATTTTGGTTATGGTCACACCGCCTTGTTGGGCTTGTGTGCCGTTGACATAATTGGGCAATAGACTATTGAATAGCCCCACTCTAATTTCCTTGTTGGGAATGTCGAGAGTATAGAGTTGTGTGTCCTTGTCGTAGTCCTTGATAGTGACGTACCCACTCTGGTAGAGTAGGGGTGTGATGGAAGTCATCTTCTCTGTAGGTGCATCGAACGCTGAAGACAGAGCTTCGGTAGGAGCGATGGTTGCTGGCAGTACATCAAACTTATTCAGCATGTTGATGAGATAAGTGGGTGTGCCAGAGCTAAACCAATAGGCACCGAAATTTTTATCAGCAAAACAGTTGAGCAAACTGTATGGATTAAAGATGTCAGGAGAAACCTTGGAGAAATGGTAGCCATCGTAATATTCCTTGAGCTTGGCTACGGTTGCCCCTCTTGTTAAATCTTGTGTCTTAGCAAGCATATCTATGTCTTCAGACATTTGTGCGAGCATTTCATCCTCAGTTATGCCGCAGATGCCAGCATACTCTTCGTCCATGGATATGTTTTTGATGTTGTTCAACTCACTGAAAATGCTCACCTGCGAGAACTTGGTGATGCCCGTGAGAAACACAAAACGTAGTAGCGACTCGCACTTCTTTAGAGGGCTATAGAAGTTGCGCATGATGTTGCGCAAAATATCTAATTGTTTGTCTTCGTGAGCGACATCAAGCATAGGAGCGTCATACTCATCAATGAGAACAACAATCTGTTTGCCTGTCTTTGCATAAATGGAATTGATAAGAGCGTTAAGTCTCACGTTAGGGTCAGACAAACCGCTGTTCACAATGCCGTATTTGTGCTCGTTCTCTTCAATGATAAAACAGAGATATCGCTCAAGTTGTTCTTTCTCCATGTGTTTGCCTCCGCTCATGTCGAAGTGCAGCACGGGATATTCCGTCCATTCTTTCTCAAGCTTTTCAATGGCAAGTCCCTTGAACAAATCCTTCTTTCCCTCGAAGTAGCTTTTTAGCGTAGTCACTAACAACGATTTGCCGAACCGTCTTGGACGGCTCAGAAAGCAATATACGCTGTCGCTATGCGTCATGCGATAGATGTATTCCGTCTTGTCGATATACAGTCGGTCTTCCTTGCGTATTCGCTCGAAAGTCTGTATGCCTAAAGGATATAGTTTTATTGCCATAATATTCTCTTTTTGTTTATTGCAAAGGTAAATAAAAAAAATGACAATATAAAAATCTGTAAGCATTCTCCCTAATTTTGTATAAATAATTTATTGAAAATCTATATCTTTGCATCGTAATAAAAACAGATAAATATATACACCGATGAAGCTATTGATAAAGAATATGGTTTGTCCACGCTGTATCTCGGCTGCCAAGGACATTCTTGTGTCCGAAGGTTTAACTGTAAAGTCAATAAGTTTGGGTGAGGCAGAGATTGAGGAAGACCTTATTGACGAGCAACGTACCTCCCTTGCAGGCAAATTGCAAGGCATAGGCTTTGAGTTGCTTGACGACCCACGATCGCAGTTGGTGGAACAGATACGCATAGCCGTACAGCAATGGGTAAGAATGAATGAGGAGCGTCCTAAACTGTCCGATTATCTATCGCATCATCTCAACAAGGACTACAGCACATTAAGCAAACTTTTCTCTGAAGTGCGAGGCATCACCATCGAGCGGTTCGCTATTCTGCATCGAATAGAATATGCCAAGGAACTTCTGTGCTACAGTCAGCTCGCCACAAGCGAGATTGCCTATAGGCTTGGCTATAGTTCGCCGGCACATTTATCCTCACAGTTCAAGCAAGTTACCGGTATGACTCCGAAGAACTTTCGCGAACTTGAAACACACAACCGAATACCCCTGGATGCATTGTAATTAAGGTTTAGAGATTGTTATAAAGGTTAAGTATATGAGAAATTTATTGATAAGTTTATTGGGATATACATTTGTGTCGCAGCAGATGGTTGCACAGACAGACAGTATAGCCAGTACACACGAATTGAAGAATGTGACAGTGAAAGCCACTAATGGCATTAAGTCGAAATACAGAGTGGATAACGCCGACATAATAGGACAAGGACAACTGATACGTGCTGCTTGCTGCAACCTTGGAGAGTCGTTTACTACCAATCCTTCTGTTGACGTAAGCTATAGCGATGCTGCTACTGGAGCTAAGCAGATAAAACTGCTTGGACTTAGTGGCACTTATGTGCAGATGCTCACAGAGAATATTCCTAATCTGCGTGGAGCTTCCTTGCCTTATAGCTTAGGCTATGTGCCTGGTCCTTGGATGCAGTCGATACAGGTGAGCAAGGGTGCTTCGAGCGTCAAGAACGGATATGAGAGCACTACTGGTCAGATAAATATTGAGTTTCTCAAGCCACAAGGCACAGATGGTGTGCGTGCGAATGTTTATCAGGATAGCGAACTGAAGACAGAGGTAAACCTCGATGGAAGCATTCATCTCAACGACCGCCTTTCTACCGCAACTCTTCTTCACTTCGAGAACCGTCAGATGGATCATGATGGCAATGGCGACGGATTCATGGATATGCCAAAGTTGCGACAGTATAACTTAATGCATAGATGGGCGTATGTGTCGCCACGGTGGATTAGTCAGTTGATGGTGCGTGGCTTGCACGATGAGCGCGAAGGCGGACAGAGCCGTAAGCATATGGCAGCCTCTTCGTCGGAACCTCTCTACTCAACATCGGTAAAGACCAACCGCTATGAGATGCAATGGAAAAACGGTTTTACTCTTAATGCCGACCATAACACGTCAATAGCCTTGATGCTGCATGGCTCATGGCATGATGCCGACAATATGTTCGGAAAGACACAATATGATGTCACTCAGAAGAATGGTTACGCACAGCTGATGTTTGAGACTGATATTACGGAGAAGCATAATATTAGTGTGGGAGCGTCGCTCAACCACGACTATTATGACGAACGCTTCAATCCATTGGGCGCATTGCCTAAAGCAGAAAGCAAGGTGACAAAGGAGACTACTCCTGGCCTGTATGCCCAATATACATACAAGTTGGGCGAGACGCTTACTGTAATGCCAGGCGTGCGTTGGGATCATTCAAGTATTTACGGTAGTTTCCTCACTCCACGTCTGCACATCAAGTATTCTCCGTTCAAAATTGTCACGCTACGCACTTCTATAGGCAAGGGCTACCGTTCGCCTCATGCCTTGGCAGAGAACGTGTCGCTATTGGCAAGTGGTAGAGAGATAATCATCGATTCCGACCTTAAGCAGGAGGAGGCATGGAACATGGGAGCTTCTTTGAGCTTCAACATTCCTCTCTTTGGCAAGAATCTTGAGCTGAATGCGGAGTATTACTACACCGATTTCAAGCATCAGATGATAATGAACTTTGATGGAGTTAATGGCGAGCACACACTCTCGTTTGAGAATCTCGACGGCAAGAGCTATAGCCACACATTCCAGGTGGATGCAACATACTCATTGTTTAATGGAATGTCTGCCACTGCAGCCTTCCGTCTTAACGATGTTAAATGTACCTATGATGGTGTGCTACGCCCGAAGCCTCTCACATCACGCTATAAAGGATTGCTCACTCTCTCGTATAAGACACCACTCGAGCTTTGGCAATTCGACGTAACTGGTCAGCTTAATGGTGGTGGCGAGCTTTACGACCAAAGCAGCTATCCTGCCTACTTCCAGTTGCAGGCGCAAGTGACACGAGAGTTCCACAACTTCAGCCTATACTTAGGTGGCGAGAACCTTACCAACTATAAGATAGACAATCCTATTCTCCACTCACATCATCCATGGAGTGCGGCATTTGATGCTACTCAGGTGTGGGGACCTGTCACTGGAGCAATGGCTTATGTAGGCATTAGATTTAAATTAGAGAAGTTATAAATTTGAGAAGTTAGAGAAGTTAAAGAAGTTATCACTCCCTTCGGTCGTTAGAAATTCTTGCTAAGGCAAGCGGCAAAGCCGAGCGATAGCCATTACTCTTTTTTTGCTGAATATTCAGCTGTAAGGCATACGACTTTAAATTCTATAACTTCTGAACTTGCGAAAATTCAGTAACAAACATTATAAAACAAGGATTATTATGAAAAAGAATCTTTTAGTAGCATTTATGCTTGTAGTTGCTGGCAATACATTTGCCAAGACAGCAGCCGACACGTTGGTAGTAACCACTCAGCCGCAGATGCACTGCCAGAACTGTGAGAAGAAAATCAAGAGTAACATTCGCTTCGTAAAGGGTACAAAGAAAATAGATACCTCTGTAGAAGAGCAGAAGGTTACTATTGTCTACGACTGCAAGAAAGCCAAATACGACGACTATGTTGAGGCTTTCAAGAAAATAGGGTATGAGATAAAGAAAAAGTAAATTATCAGTTGAGAGTTGAGAATTGAGAGTTGAGAGTTATGATATGCTTTAACATTAAATGTTTAGCTTGGTAATCATAACTCTCAATTCTCAACTCTCAACTCTCAACTCTCAATTCTTAACTTTCAACTCTCAATTCTCAACTAATCAGAGTCTCTCGCAGAACTCTATCTTTTCCTTGTTAGGTCCCTCAATAGTGAAGAACTTTACACCATTCTCCCAAAATGGCAAACCATTGACTTGTGTGTCAAGCATTTTCAGTCCAGCACGTTGCACAACCTTAAACAGCTCGTCGATATTCTTCACGTCGATAGCAATATGGTCGATGGCTCCGTATGCCATAGCAGCCTGACGGTTCTGATAAGTCTCTATCACGAGATTGTGGAGCTGAAGAAATGCAACCTCCTCAGTGCCGTTGATGGTGCGCAAGGCTGTTGTAAAGCCGAGAGTAAGATAGAAGTTGATAGTTTCCTCAATATTGTTTGTGGGGATACCAATGTGCTGAACACCTGTTGTGAAATCTTTGATATTCATAATGTTTTATGGATTTTATATAGTTATTTTCAAAGTATGTTCTATAGGTTGACAATTTGTGCTCCTATTTGGAAATAAGCCTTCTGCGACTGCGGGTTCCACAATCCCATGGCATGCACGGGCAGGGTGTAGGAACCAATCTTCAGGTCGTGGCTCACTTTCAGTTGAGTATGCACGATGCCAGATGTGTTGCCGTAGAAGTTTTGTTTCTCGCCAGCTTTGTTCAGGGCGAATGCTCCTCCCACTCCTGCATCCACTTGCCAACCATCTTTCTTGTATATAGGATATTCGGCATAAACGAAGGTGGTGTATTTCTGCTCTTTGTTGTCGGCCGAGCGGTCGCGTCCGAACATTATTGTCGACCAACTCAGCAGTAATGGAAACTGAGGCTGCTGGAAGCGGTAATTCAGCGTGCAGTTGAGGAATCGTCCAGTATCATGTGCCGAATAATTGAAATACTGACTATTGTTATACGTTGCTCCAGGCGAGAAGTTGTAAGTGTCCATAGCCGAGAACTCCAGTCCGCCCGTGCGCAGTGTGATGTAATGATTGAACTCCTTGTAGGAGCCTTGAGTATTTGTGCCACCCCACAGACCAAGAGTCATGTGTCCATTGGCAAACGTATAGCCAAGGTCGGTAAGTATAAGGCAACCGTCGGCCACTTCCATGCCACGCCACAGATGGTTGTTCTGCAAGTCGGCAGTAAGATGTATTTGTGCTGAAGCCGTTAGGCATATTGCCGAGGCAATGAGTGATGTAGTGATTCTTTTCATTTGCAAGGTTTAGGTTTTTATTATTAATTCTTTACGCTTGCAAATTTACGTCATCCCAAATAGGTGACAAAACAAAAAAACGTCCTTGTTTATTGGGAACGTTACCGCAATCGTTCCCAATTTGCGCAAACGTTCCCAAAGATTTCTATATCAATCGATACAATCCTTCATATCAAATGATATAGGTGTAAATAATGGTTTATCCGATATTTGGAGTTATGTATAAAGATACTATGCTTGCTGTCAAACGTATCTATGCTTGCTGTCAAATGTATCTATGCTTGCTATCAAATACATCTATGCTTGCTATCAAATACATCTATGCTTGCTGTCAAACATACAAAATGCTGTATAGATGTAGCTGTAGCATCACTCAAAATATAGGATAAGTCCCAAATCATTTTCTGATCTTGTGTCCAGCCAGTCCATAATAGAATATGAACAGGAAGCAAGGCACAGCAAGCCAGTAGGCATTCTGTGCACCAAACGAGTCTTTAAGTGTGCCAAACAATGTCGGCACCACAGCTCCTCCGGCTATAGCCATTGTAAGCAAGGCACTGCCTGATTTTGTAAAGCGTCCGAGGTCGGCCATTGCCAACGGCCACAGCGATGGCCAAAGCAACGAGCATCCAAGAGCCATAAGGAATATAGACCATATGGATATATGAGCAGGCAAGAGCACAATGAGTAGCGAACCTACTACACCTAACGAAGCACATATGCGCATGGCTCCATCTTGCGACAAGTATTTAGGAATAAGCACAATGCCACAAATATATCCTACTACCATACCTATACTTGGTATCCATGCATAGCGGTCGGGCGAGGGCAGACCTACTGCTGTTGCATAGTCAATGGCTGTACTTAGTGCAAGAGTTTCGACACCTACATAAACAAACAAAGCCAAAACGCCAAGCAATAAGTGTGGAAATTGCCATATAGATGTCTTGCTTGCCGCGTAAGGACAATCATCGGCTGAGCTTTCGTCCTCACCAGTAGCTTTTACTTCAGGCAGTGGAGCCATAAGCGAAATAATGCTCAGTAATACAAACATGCCAATGATGATATAGAACGGCAAGTATAGGTCGGCTATCTGCACATTGGTACTGTCGGGCACAACGGCTGCAAAGAACAGCGGAGCTACAGGCCAAGCAAGTTTGTTGCATATACCCATCATGCTGATGCGTCGTGCTGCGCTATCGATAGGACCAAGTATTGTAATGTATGGATTTACCGAAGCCTGCAGATAGGCGTTGGCCGTGCCACTTACAAATGAGGCAGCAAGAAACAGTATGAAACTCTCGTTCTTAGCCGACAGCACGAACACTACGAAAGCCAAGGCGAAAATGACAAACGAAATAGCCATGGTACGCTTGTAGCCAATAGCTGCAATGGTGCGCGAGGCTGGATAGCCGAAGATAATAAACGGAATGAATGTGGCTGCCAGCAGCAAGTAGGCCACTCCCGAAGACAAATTAAGCGATTCTTTCAATACGGGTATAAGAAAAGAGTTGATGCCTAACGCAAAACCTAACGTAAAGAACATTAGGCCGACAAACGCCAATGGTATGGCGAAGTTCTTGTTTGATTGTTGTGCCATAGTTTTTTAAAATTGGTTTATAATAATCACTCTACAAAGTTACACTTTTTTCTTGTAATAGTCGTAAAGTTAAGTCATTGACTATAGTCCTAAAACTTTAGAGCGTATTTTTTATGACGAATAAAAAGCCCGACAGGGGTGACTCACGTGTTCACTTCCTGTCGGGTTCACAGTATTTCTGCAATTACTTTTCTCTCATAATCAGTTATCCCAAAAACCTATCTACGCTTAGACCAATTAGCTATTATGTATTCTTCTTATTTCTCACTTGCGTGTGATTATTCTTTGTTGTCCTCAGGCTTCTTCTCAAGGTCAATAATCACCTTCATTGAAGTCTCGCGGTGAGTGTCGATATATTTGTAGGCATCGTCGTACTCCTCGAAGGCAAAGCGGTTGCTTACGAGAGGCTCAAGATTGACAATGCCACGCGATACATAGTCGATGGCTGTCTGATAGTCCTCGTGGCGATACATCATCGAACCTATGAGTCGCAACTCATGCTCGCCAAGATGGAACATGCTAAGAGCAGGGTCCTTGGCAAAGACAGCCACAACAACGATGTCGCTACCTTTCTCGATGGTCTCCATAAGCGAGCGTATTGACGACTCAACGCCTGCTACCTCGAAGCCTACCTGATAGCCTTCGTCGCCGAAAAGCTCTTTGGCAGCTTCCTTCAATGGTCGCTTTGTGATATTGAGTGTGTCGGCAATGCCACACTCGCGAGCCTTGGCAAGTCTAAGGTCGCTAACGTCTGTTATAAGTACTCGCTTTGCACCGCGAGCCTTGCAGAACTGAGCCACAAGATTGCCGATAGTTCCCGCTCCGCTTACCACAACGTTCTTGCCTTTTACGTCGGTGCGGTTGCTTGCGTGTGCGCCTACTGCCGATGGTTCAATCATAGCTCCATAGTCGAGACTCATTCCTTCGGGCAATTTAACCACACGGTCGTCGTCGATAATGAAGTAGTCTTGAGCGCAACCGTCGGCCTGGAATGCCTGCACACGCAAATGCTCGCATACGTTATATTGTCCACGCTTGCAAGGGTTGCATTCCCCGCAAACCAGTTGTGGGCGTGCTGTGATGTTGTCGCCAGGCTTGCATACAGTTACCTTACTACCACATGCAACAACTACAGCCGAATACTCATGTCCCTGAACTACGGGATAGAAAGTGGCAGGATGGAGTCCGTGATAAGAATGAATCTCGCTACCGCAGATGCCAATACGCTTGATGTTGACGAGTATCTGGTGTTCCTTAAGGTCTTCTGCCTTGGGTGCTGCCACTTCTTTGAACTCGATGTGCTTGGGGGCTACTAATATTGCTTGTCTCATAGTTGTAATGTTTTATGGATTCTTTATAATTCTTGTTTATTTAAGTTTCTCCTTTTTACCCTTTTACTTTTTTACTCTTTTACTTTTTTACTTTTCTCAGTTCCTCTACTATCTTGTTGTACACATGGCGGTGGAGCTTGTAGAAGCACAGACATAAGGCTGTAACAACCCATAGCGCACCGGGGATGGTAGAGAATGTATGGCGCATGATTGCAATCACATCTGCATTCTGTTCAGCTCCTGCTACATATCCTGCAGAGTCAAGAGCCAAGGCAAACATTGCTGTGCCGAGAGCCATGCCCATTTTGTTGGCAAGTGATACGAAAGCATACTGGAAACCATCGTTGCGTATGCCCGTCTTCCATTCGCCATATTCCACACAATCGGGTATTACGGCATAGATGGCTGTGTTGAAACCCGAGAAGAAGAACCAAGCTATTGCCGAGCAAACGTAGAACTCAACAGGCGACGTGTTAGGACTGAAGAAATAGAGCATTGCCATGAATATTCCGCATAGTAGAGCGAAAACGGCTGCTGCATAACCCTTGTTGCCAGTCTTGCGGAATATCCACGGGAAACATGCGGCTCCTGCTATTGACGGCAATATAATAGCCATGGAATAGTAGCTGAACAGTGTTGCCGAACCTTCAACGTAGGTGAAGTAGTAGAGGATGTCGGCGTTGCGTCCGTAGAGGATGAATCCAAAGAGAAACTGTCCGAGGATGGCAAGCTGATAAGGGCGATTCTTAAGTACCGACTTAAGCTGTACCGAAAGAGGTAGTTTCTGTCCTACAGGCACCTCAACCACCTCTTTTGTCTTGCTGAAACAGAACAGATGGCAGGCGGCGAATATTACACCATATATTATAGCTACTGCCAAATAGCCGAACTGTGCATTGCCCTTACCCAAGAATGTAACTAAAGGCATGGTTATGATATTCAGCACACCGATGGCAATCATTGCGCTCACCGAGCGGCTTGTATTGAGCTTAGCTCTCTCGTCAATATCTTGTGTCATAGCTCCGCAGAGTGTGCCGTAAGGCAGGTTGACGCAAGTGTAGCCAAGCACCAAGATGCAGTAGGTAACAGCCATATACACAATCTTTGCAGTTTGGCTCCAGTCGGGATGTGCCCAGAATGTGAGCATAAGTATAATAGCTGTAATAGGAGCTCCGAACAGAAGCCAAGGACGGAAACGTCCCCAACGTGTGTGGGTCTTGTCGGTAAGGGTTCCGATGATAGGGTCGTTCACGGCATCCCATATTCTCGATACGAGCATAAGTGTGGCTACTGCGCTCATTCCGATGCCAAACACGTCGGTGTAGAAAATCATAAGGAAGTTGCTTACGAACATCCAACTGAAGTTGCAGCCTACATCGCCCATTCCATAGGCAATCTTGCTGATGAATGGCACACGGCCATTGTTTGAGGTAGTATTCATATTCTTTTAGGCTTTTGTTATTTTCTGACGCAAAGTTAATGCTTTCACGCAAGAAAAAAAACACGAAAATATCAGACTTTTTGCGCAACCGTTCCCGCAACCGTTCCCGATTTGCGCAACCGTTCCCAAAAATTTTATTTGTGTATTTATATAAATAAGGTGTCCTCTATAACTTAGTTTACACTTATCTTTCTTCTCGATACCAAAACTTTTTGCTAATTTTGCATTATCATTTCTGTAATAGCTAAAAACAACGATAATGTCGAAATATATCACCATAAAGGATATAGCCAACGAACTCGGTATTTCCAAGTCAACAGTATCTCGCGCCCTTTCGGGCGACTCTTCGAATGTGAAGGCAGAAACTATGCAACTCATAATCGAGACAGCACACCGCATGGGATATCATCGCAACGAGATGGCTGTGAGCTTGCGCAAGCAAAGCTCACACAATATAGGCATCATAATTCCCGAGATAGTTACATCTTTTTATATGACCTTCATCAGCCACGTACAGGCTATATTGCGCAATCATGGCTACAACGTGCTTATAGCGTCATCTAACGAGAGCTATACTCAAGAACGTGATAATATAGATATGATGGAGCGTTGTATGGTAGACGGACTTCTTATCAGCGTATGCGACAAGGATCGCAATGCCGATATCTACCGACGTATTGTGTCACTTGGCATTCCTGTAGTGTTCTTCGATCGTACAGTTGAGAATGTTGAGGCCTCGCAAGTGAGGCTCGACGATTATATAATGTCATTCTTCATGGTTGAACAGCTCATCCGTAGTGGTTGCAAGCAAATAGTTCATATCCCGGGACCTTCGCGCATACGCAATGGTTATGAGCGTCTGCGTGGTTATCGCGATGCACTTGGGAAGTTCCATATAGCCTATAATCCTGATCTTGTGTTGCCTCCGGCATTGAGTGCCGATGAGGGTAGTCAAGTTATGAGCAACTTTCTTGCTAAGAATATAGCGTTTGACGCTGTGTTTGGATTCACCGAGACGTCACTTATAGGTGCAAAGAGCGTAATACAGAAACGTGGACTGCATATACCAGAAGAAGTGTGCGTTTGCTGTGTGTCAGGTACCACTCTCTGCACACTTGTTCATCCTACAATAACCGCCGTGGAACAGCCCGTTGAGCAAATGGCTGCTGAGGCTTGCCGATTGCTCATGGCGAAAATATCTGATAGCGACAAGCAAGTGGAGGATGTTGTGCTAAGGGGAGAAATAGTGGAAAGGGAGTCAACGGTAAAAAGGGATTTATAAAATAAAGTGCATATTATTTTTATCCAAAAGTCAAGGCATAAAACTATTAAATCTATCCAAAAGTCAAGGCAAACATGTAAATGTCTTCTGGATTTTTCATTATTTTATTTCTGTGATACCGTAACTTTCAAATTAAATTTGTATTTTTGTGGCGTCCAGTGGGGATTTGCTTATTTGGCTTTGCAACACAGGGTGAGTATTATCCTTTTCTTTGGGCCACATCTTGTGCGTTATTAATGCAGCTAAAGGTGTGATTCACAAATGTTCAATCTTATGGTGTTGCAAAATTCTGGTCTATGGTAAAATTTTACATGATTGCCGCAATGGGACTTTTTGCTTCTGTAGCAATGGCTCAAGAAGTTGGTGTAGTGGATGTTCCACAGTTGAAAGCTCGTTACAAAGCGCACATTGAAGCGAAAGACGACAATTCACTTTGGTGCCCTGGCACACAGGTGTATTCAAGTATGGTGAACGATGAGTGGCATAACGACCGCCGCTACAACACCACTTACGATTCAAACGGTAATATTCTTACTGACTTCAACGAAGACCTTAATTGGACTTCTGAGTCAACAACAGCACGCTATACCAGTGAGGTATATACCTACAGCACATACGGCAAGCGTTTGACGGGTTTTATTAAAACAGGTAACGACAAGGAGGCGCTCAAGGAATTTCGTAAATTTGACTTTACTTACGACGAAGTGGTGCCCTCTTTTATCACTTCTTATTCAAGCTATACAATGAAGGATGGTGAATGGGTTAAGGATAAGGGTTCTTATAAAATTACTGTAACTCGCGATGAGGAAGGACGTGTGACGCAAGTGCTTCGTTCTGATTGGGATGTTATGGGATTCTATCAAGATGCCTCAAAAAATGTAATCACTTACGGTGAGGACGGCAAGCCATCGCTTATCCAAAATTTTTCATACGGAGAAGATTGGAATACAGGCGAATCAGTATGGACTGAGGGCACTTGCTATTCTGATATAGTGTGGAAGGATTGCAACAACCAGATTCTTAATGGTGGAGCACTGTATCAAGGCGCAAACCGCATTTTGAGTGCTAAACTCCTTAGTGGTGGCAAAGAAAACGGTAGCATCAGCGTAGAATACGGTCCTGGAGCTAACGACTATACAGCCCTTACAGAAAGCATCGACCCTTATTGGGGAGACAAGATTAAAACTCGTACTGAATGGCGTGAAATAAACCCATACAACAGTTTCTCAATCCTTGAAAGAACAGAGACTTATTCTGAAGGCAGCGAGGAGCCAAGCGTGAGTGGCAGTTTTGAATCGATTACCAGAGATGCCTATGGCAATTTGCTCGAAGGACTATTGACAAATGAATACTATGGTATGACTTCAACGCTTGAACACCAAACTGGAGAGGTAGTGTATGACGAGACCTACGGTTATCCACTTGTTTACACCGAAAGTCAAATGGACTTATACGATGAAACGAAGCAAGTGCCATTCCTCCGCAAAGAGTTCTCTGATTATTCTAACTATCGCGAGCCTACAAGCATAGGCAATGTGGCTGTTGATGATAACGAAAATGCCCCTGTGGAATATTTCAACATCCAAGGTGTATGCGTGGCTAATCCTTCTAAGGGATTATACATTCGTCGCCAAGGCAAATCCGTTCAAAGAGTCTTTATAAAATAATCACAACAGATCATCTCACTTATACAACAGAGGCTGCACCCATAATCAAAAGGTGCAGCCTCTGCATTTGTCTATAGAGGCTTGCCGACTGCTTATGCAGAATATAGCAGGCAGCGACAAGCCTGTAGAAGATGTTGTGTTGAGGGGCGAAATAGTTGAAAGGGAATCAACGATTAATCATTAACAGTCTGTCTTCTCCTTATTTATATTCATGTCGTGTTTTGATTTCGATTTCACTACAAGCCAAACACCCGAGAATATCAATGCTGCTGCTATAGCCTGAGTGCTTTTAAATACTGCAAGACCAACGGCTACGCTTACACTTACCGACACTATAGGTTGCACATAATTATATACGCTTACCACCGTAGGGCGCAATGTCTTTTGTCCCATCATCATGCATATGTAAGCCAAGTAGGTACCAAAGAATATCACGAAACCAGTCTCCCACCATGTGCTTATAGGTACTGTGGCAAAGTTGATGTCCATGATATGCCCAAATGTAAAAGGCCATATCAGTAGCGTAGCCCAAGTAAACATCCATTTGTTTACAGTAAAAAGCGAGTATTTCTGCACCAAAGGTTTGAAGAGCGCAAGATATAGAGCAAACGACAATTGTGCCGATACACATAGCAAGTCGCCCCAAATATTGCCCACCTTAGCATTGCCCGCCGTAGCACTTGTTGTTATTATTATTATAGCTCCCGTACATCCTATCAGTACGCCCGCCGCCTTCTTCCATGTAATGGGTTCTTTAAGTATTAGGAATGACAGTATCATAGCAAAGATAGGCATTGATGTAGTCATAATGCTCGAGTTACTTGGCGATGTAATGTTGAGGCCGATAGTGTAGCAACATTGGTTAAAGACAAGAGCAAACAGTCCTGCGCATCCTAACATCAGAATGTCTTTCACAGGCACATGTTCTTTCTTTGCAAACAATGATGTAAGCCAAAATAGAATAGCTCCGCCAAGAACACGGAAGCTCACAAGGTGAAACCCATCAATGCCATTTTGCATAGCATCCTTTCCAATAGGTGCCATAAGTCCCCAAAAGCTTCCTGCGCAAAGCATACACAGATGAGCGATAAGTGGTTGTTTCTTGTTATCCATAAAAGTATCTTTTTTGCATGTAAAGGTACTTCGAATTATCGTAACAGCCAAATATATTGGAGAAAAGAAAGGTGTAGTGCTTAATATAACGTGAGTTGCCAACGAGTGCACTTTGAAGAAGGATACTCAAGGCGATAGATCAGCCTTCTGATAATATCATTTGCATCAGTTCCTCATTGGTTCTGTTGTTTATCGATGCGTCCTTTACTTCAGAGAGATAGTCGAGCGTGGCAGAACATTCGCCTGTTATGTCCACACCAATTACTTTCTCGTGGGCATATATAATGCGCAGCACGGCTTGCATCTGCATGAGGCTCATGTCTCCATTACTCCAATCTGTAATAGCATCCTGCTTTCTTAGCACGTCCTTGTCTATTGAGATGTAGACAGGTTCGTGTATCAGCTTGCCAGCCTTTGAAGGCCATGCCTGATGATGGTCTATTTCTGCTTGGCTGTAGAACATCACTTTATCCCTTAGATGAACGGGCACTTGGGATATCAATTCATCCGAAGCGCCTACGATGATGATATTCCTTACAAAAGGATTCTTCTCTAATACATCCGTCACCCATCCGCCACATGAGACGACACCCTCCCATTGCGGTTGCTGCATGTCAGGATGATGGTCGAACACTATCAGCGAGAAAGGCTCTTGCAGTTTGGAAACCCAATATTCTGTAAGATAATGATAGTCGCCCGAATCAATAAAATGAAGAGCTTTAGCTGGATATGGAGCAAGAATGCGATGCAGTTCTTTTCTTCCATCCTCGTCACAATAGCAGTCAACGCCACTAAGTCCACGACAGTCGATGTGGATAATCTTCTGGCTTGAGGCAAACGACTCGTAATCGTATACGCCAGAGAAATTGAGAAGTATAATAGGCAGTTGATTTTTCATAAACGCAAGAATATTTATAATGTCAGTTTGATGTAAGCTCGGTCGTCGAAGCTTACGTTTCCTTCAACCAGTCCCTTGGTAGCAACAAATTCGCCTATGTTCTGTGGATCGTCAGCCAGATGTTTTGCCAAGGCTTCTTCGCTTTCTTTTAGTGTTGGTAGCAGAGTGGGGTAACCGTCAGATGCAAGCACAACAGAATGTGATGCCTTAACGATGCGAGTGCCAGGCATATATATTGGTGTTCCGTCAATTACGGCATACTGTCGGTTCTGTCCTTCGAGCATAGCCTTTATCAGTTGAGGCTCAATAGTGCGTCGGGCATCTTTAGGCGACATCCCGTTCTTTATCAAAGTGGCACGCTGCATGGCTATCTCTTGCTCGTAAGGCTTTGAGTTGTCGTAATACGTTCCGTCTATTATGGCTTGGCAGTCGCCTACCATCCAAACCTCTTTTCTGCTTTTGCTATATATAATGGCAGAAGCCGTGAGGCGTTCCTCAGGATGTTCAGCCATACGCTCAGCGATGCTGCGCTTATTATATTCTTCAGCAATGCGAAGCGTTATGCCTTGGCAGAAGTCAGACATGGTATAGTCAGCCGGCATCTGCTTGATATATTCGCTTATGAGCAGCATGGCAAAGCGTCCGTTCTTCATAGAAGGGTCAAGCCTTGTAGGTGTCTTGCTTGTGCTGCCATCTATAACAGCAGCAAAGTCATTGCTAACGACAATACCGTCCTCGCAGTCGTCAGCTGCATGCTTACCGCAAATAAAATGTTCTGTTATGATCATATGCTCTTTCCTATCTGATGTGTTCCACGTAAGACAAGGAGCTTGTGGTTCTCACGCTTGCTCCATTCTGTCAAATCGTCAATTAAAAGTCTGTGTATCATAATAGTTATATCATTGATTCTACAGGCAAAGATAACGATATTTTCCTAAAGTATAGGCAAAAACAAGGTGAAATATCCCTAAAGTATAGGCAAAACCATATGAGATTTTAATGGAAAAGGTTAAGTATGATTATTTTGTTGTTGTAAAAAATTCTACCTATCTATCTTTTTTGTACTTTTGTACATGAAAAATAATGAGACAAATAAATACAAATATGTTTCACTTTCTAAAAAAGTATTCTCCGGATTATGCCCAAAACACTATTGAGGGCTGGTCAATAATTTTGGTTGTTGCTGTTGGTTGCGAAGTGTCATCCTTCGCCAATAGTTGGTTGGGAATGTGTGGTTTGTTCTTAATTGGAGCCTTATGTGCTCACATCATAGCTTGTATCATAAAATATTGTATGACCAATTGAAGCTGTTGGACTCCCAATGTCCAACAGCTTCAATCGATTTTATACTTACAAATTCTATTTTTCTCTTTCGGCAGAAACTTATACACCAGCACAACTTCAATATCTTTCTCCGGTTAGTTTCCTATCCCAACACCAAAGAAAAGCGCAGACCAAGAGCATCAGCAATGCGCAAGAAAGTAGAGAGCTGCATATCTGTCTGTCCCTTTTCTAGTGAAGATATATACTCGCGTTTCTTTCCTATTTTTTCAGCCAATGCTTTCTGTGTTACATTCTGACGTTTACGTTCGTCTTTAAGGAGTTCTGCATAATACCAAGCTTTGGTTTTTGCCTCAAACTCTTTACGCTCGGGACTGTTTTCGTCACCGTATCTTTCCTGCAAATGGTCGTCAAAGGTTTTGAGACCGGCAAGTTTGTTTTTGTCAAGTTTCAACATATTATCAAAAGTTTAAAAATATAATTTTATCCAAGCATCTTCTATTTAGTTAGATAAAGTTCTGAAGCCCAAGAACTAATGAAAATCGATGCACAAATAATTACAATTGCTAACATCCCAAATGCTATTTTTCCCAGTATGCTACCTCTTTGAAATTTATTCTTTATTATTTTATCTGCTGAAATGTAGTAATGATACGATAACCAATAGAAACAGCCATATATGATTATGCCAACTATAGTAGAGACCTTCATGGGTATGTCAATACCCACCCAATATAGAGATAGTAATCTAATAATGCTTATTAGTGGGATTGCTACCAAAAGCGAAATAATCCCTGTTATACTGATTGTGGGATTCCACGAGTGACTTACTTTAAAAATTCCTTCTATAGCGTAATAAAGGGCATACAATCCTTTTTTACATATAGTATCATGCTCAACCATCCTTGCTTATCTTTTATATTTATTGTTTTTATTCTACTGATTTGCAATCTACAGAAAATGAATATTCGTTTCTATCAATTTATCTGATAATCAATAATCATTACAGAAGAGAATAGTCCTCTTTTATAGTGTCCACAAATGATCACAGATTCTTTTTTGAGTTTCTCTTTAATTGAAATCTCATTTCTAACTGGCAACCAGATTGCTTGACCATCTATTTGAAAAAATATAGACGCTGGAGACTTATAACCTTCAGAAGCTACGTCTTCAACTTGTGACATAAAGTAATTTGCTTCTTCCTATTCTGTGTATATCACATTTAAGATAAAAAACGATGCAAGAGAAACACAAAATGTCCACCATCCTATAGCATAGGAATTAATTTTGCTTTTAATGAGACATTTTATTCCTACTACGAAAACGACAATGAATAGGATTACGACTACAAAAGTAAAGTCCGAATAACAGATACCATTGTGTGCAGAAAAGTAATATCCTACAAAAAAAATGCCACATGGAATCACGAAATTTTTGTAATAGGATTCGTCATTGTTTGTCTTGGCTGTTTCAATTTTAGCCATATTCTTTCGTTTTCTTTTCATTTCTCCCAATTTTTAAGTATATTGCCATCAACGTCCCAACCAGAGAAGAACTTTTCGCAAATGATGTATGTCGAATCATTTGACATACGCACGAAATAGTGTTCTTGCGCATAACGTTTAACCTTAAAAAACGTGATTTTGTATAGTCCATGAAGAGGATGCGACGGCGCAATGATTCTTAGCGAATCTTTTGTAGGAAGTATATAAGTACCATCAGCATCTTCGATGGATTTTCGGTATAAAGAATCGCTCTTCGTCAGGGAATCTTGGTCGAGGTCTTCATCAAGCAATGTCTTTCCTCCCATATCGACTTTATCGGTTTCTACAAGAGGGAGAGATACGCTCATTTCATCACCAAAATTAAAATTGACACTGGCAAACCTATATTCCTTGCTTCGTTCCATATAGAAGCTATCTGGAACTATATTCAAAGGACCATCTAATCGGGCATCCATATAGACAGGATGAGTAGGACAAGACGATGATGTCAACGATATTACAATTATCGTGAAAACGACAAATAAAGAATGTTTCATAAGCAAAACTGATTTATATCCTTCGACCTTATCTTGCATTTATGCTGAATGAAAGAATAGACGGCTAATGACAAGCCGACAGTGAAGAGATTGAAGATTCCCAACAATATAAATTGAATAATCGCAAAGAAGCAAGCGATAGTTCCATCAGTTATAGCCCAAATAGAGAAGCCCATTAAGGGCAACATGGCAAGAGTATCCAACTCCCAATGCAATACCAATAGAGACATCTTGCTATTTGATTTAGCAAACTTCCAAGCAAACAAAGCCGTAACAACATTCAACAAGCAAATACAAACGCAAGTAGTCTCGATAATATCGTAGTAAACTCTCCCATAAAAAGATATGAATGTAACTACGTAAGAAACAAACGTACTTACGGCTACGGATAGCAAATATTTCTTTGTATCTTTATCTCTTAGTTTCATATTACGTTCATTATATTTTACTCTGTATTGTACACGCACACTTACCGTGTCCACCGCCTCTTGGGAATGGACGCATGAGGCAAATAAACAAAATGCCAATAAACTGAAGAGTATTTTCATAAGCAACAATTCTTTTTATTTACTTCAACTCAAAGGTTGCCATGAAAGGCACCTTCTCACCATCTATGCTATCCTCATAAAAAAAGCGGTAAACGCCTGGTTTGTTGGGAAGAATATCGGGAAAAAGATGGGCAGTGATGGTGCCGCTTTGACCATCGCTTAAAACATGACCGATGGCCGTGAACGAGCAATCGGTGGGCACAACAAACCAATTGCCATCCGCTCCTTGGGCTGTGATGCTATATGCTTCGCCATACACAAATTCCTCGCCACTATGGTTGGTAATCGTGAATCTGATTTCCGTGGTGCCCAATGGATAGGAAGGCTTCTCCGCCTTGAGGGAGATACCTTGGTAGGTGCTCACGCCTTCCCTGTTGTCGATGATAGGGTCCAACTTGCCCTCAAACCTGATGGCGGGCGAGTTGTAAATCTGCCTACGAAACTCCAGCTGCTTCTCCTTCGTGTTCCAACGGAGCGCAACATCAATGGAGTTGGATCCCATTCCAAATCCAACAACATTTCGCAAGGCCGGGGTCTTGTCTTCCGACAGGAACTTCCGCTCAAGTATCCGCATAATGGCGTTCAGTTCCCTATGCGAATATTTACGCGCCGAAGCCTTGCGATAGGTTCTCTTCTTGCTCTTGACAACTCTCTTTTTGCTAATGGTCGCTACCTTCTTTTGTTGAGCGGCAAATGACTGTTTGCAAGCAGCAAAAGCTGTTTGCATTGAAAGGAACATTGTCAATCCTAATATTATTGCATTGAGGAGTTTTGGCTTCAGTCTCATAGTTATCAGCAATTAATAATTTAACATGTAGAGAGATATGAACTCTTATAGTATATTTCTTTTCTTATGAGAAAAGTTCAATTTATTTTGCAAATATTATATTTTAGTTTATCCACAAAATGATGTTATGATATTATTTTGTCTCTCATAATCTCTTCAATCATTGCGTTCCTTTTTGTCCGTGATAAGTTCTTTCATATCCACAGACAAGAACTGTGCAATTTCAAGAAGTGTGGTAAGGTTGGGTTGAGAACGGTTGCATACGTAAGCATTGACCGTACTGAAACTCCTTCCTAACTTCTTTGCAAGCCATGTTTGGCTTATCCCTTTGTCCTCTAAGACTGCTCTTATGCGATTTAACTTCATCTTTTTATCGTTTTTATGCTACAAAAATAACGTTTTATTTTGATAATCCATCCAAATCCCTTGAATATCTGCTGTATTCCGTCGTAATTTAGACAAAATAGAAATATAATCTGCAAAAATGGAACTAAGCAATTGATTTCCCAATATGGGAAGATACATATATGCGTTTATGAATATGTTCTTTTTGCCATACTCTTAAAATGACATTACATGAAAATTACTGTTGGTAACTACTCTTTTACCTTTGCAAAGACTAATCTTAATATTTTGTAAAATCACAGCATAAAATGTTGTTTTTCAGAAATTAGATTTAACTTTGCACTCGAAATCAAAGCGTTCTTTGTATATTGCAAAGTTGTGAAAGAAAAAGAATATAGCTCGTTTCTAAATCGTTAGCAGTTACATTCTTCAAAGCACTTAACTCGTTGATATTCAATTAATAAAAGATTTTGCTGTGACTCGAGACATGGAAGGTGATGTGTTTCTCGATGCCGGAAGCCTTTATCCACGGTTTGAGATACAATGCCACTGTACTGTTCGTGAGATTCTTGAACACCTGTCCAGTGCTTCGCTCGCCACAGAGCTGCAAAGCCTCTTCGCTGATAGGCAGGATTGCAGCGGTGGAAGTCTTCTTTGTGATAATGTCCATTCCCCAGCCGCCATCAGCCAACTTGACGATATTCTCCCACTGGAGTCTGATGCAGTCAGAAAGGCGAAGACCTGTAAGGCAGGAGAAGAGACCTGCACGGCGAAGGACATCACTCTTGCAAGGAGTCTGAGACAACTGCAACAACTCTTCCTTGGTGAGGAACTGCCGCTTGTTGCCATGAGCCTTGGCACGCACAAGTTTCTTGGCGATATTCTCTTTGAGCAGTCCGTCCTCGTATGCGATGGCAAGGATGCACTTCAACTTGGTAAGGTTGTTGTTGGCAGTCGTTCCCATCATGCGTTTGCCATTGTGCATACAGGCATCCGACAACAGGTAGTCGAGGAATCCCTGGCAGTACGGAACGGTAAGGTCGCAGAAGCGGCACTCGCCATGCGTGTAATTGTGGAAGTGCATGTAGGCGGTTGCCCAGTTCTGGCTGCTGCCACGCTCAATCATGAGGTTCTTGAAGTATTCCAAGAAGCACTCCTTGCCCTTGTTGCGGTCGAGGAAGCCATACTCCTCATTAATGATGGACTCAGTCCTGCGGCACTTGATGATTTCCGCTTTCTGAATCATACTTTTGTTGTACTCCTGCTGAAAGCGTTCAACAGGGTTGGTGTAGATGTAAAGACCAAGGTACTCCCTGCGTGAGAGCTTGCCTGTCTTCGGGTTGCGGATTGGAGGATAAAAATCCAGATAGAGGGAAGTCTGTCCGTTCTTGATAGGTCGTTTCCGCACGGTGACCTTTGTACAAATGTTTGTCATATTGTTGTTCTTTTATTATTCTTACCGATGTGTATCTGTGGATGCGAATAGCCATGGTCGCAACGCTTTAACTCTCAAATCCGATGCAAAGTTAGATTGCCGTGAAAAGAGAAAAGCAAAGATGGCTTCAAATACTGTCTGAATTTAACCTGAATTTGCTTTTGAGTATGATTTTACGCTCAAAATCAGACTAAAAGCAGGTATTGGATGCGTTTTTTGTCTTATATCCGTTACTCTGCGTTGTGGGTTTGTTTCGACCGACATGGATGGGTGCTGCATAGCAATTGCAACGGCATGGGTCGTATATGAGTTTGTTTGAACCATCTCTTGACTTGTGTCTCACTTCCGTTTTGCCTTGGTCGTAGTACTGCTTTTCTCTGCCTTCTTGCGTGCAGCCTCCCAGTCTGCTTTCAGATAGTAGTTGGCTCTTCCGCCTTTGAACTTTCGGATTCTCACTCCATGGGTCTCCGCAAATCTGCGTACCTGTGTCTTGCCTAATCCGTAGAGTTTCATGATGTCGAAGCAGGTGTACCAGTCATCGGAAATGTTCTTACCCTGTTCTTCATTATAAAGCCCGATAACCCTTTCCACGTCTTCTTTCTTGAAGCAGGTCGTTCCCCATGCGTGAACTGACTGGAGTTGGTAACGATTGCGGACTTCATAGAATCTTCCATACTTGATATTAAAGGTGCTCAACACCTCTGCCATTGTGTAATGGGTGTCGTGGGTTACTCCATCAGGTGCTCTTTCACCAGCCCTGGGAGTCTTGCGACACTTTGCCAACTTGTTGACTGAGCCAGTCTCGGCATCTTTTAGCCTCTGTGCTTTCTTGGACGTTGCTCCTTCTAACGATAGGGAAGAAGGGAGAACCACCTGATAACCTTGTCCCTTGGCTATTTCAAGAAGGTCTTGCAAATAGATCCTGGTCATGCGTGTACCGAAATTTACGGCTCTTAGCCTGCCTTGACGAATAAGACTGCGTACTGTCTTGACGCTGATGCTTACTGCCTGCGCTGTTTCCTCTACGGACATCAGCACGATTGGAATGCGAGTTGTAGTATTCATTTTTACCGTTATTTTTGAATTTTGCAGTGACTCATGGGGGATGGTCCTTGACGGAAACTTTTAAGAGGAAACAAGGGGAAATAAGAGGAAATAAGAACCCTCATTAAGAACCGTGTGTCCCTCTGCCCATGGTACAACCGTGGTACAAAATTACTATAAACGGATGAAACTCGCAATAGGCGGTTGGAGCGTTATGTTAATGAATATGTATTGAAAATGAGCTATTTATGACGTTTCTCTAAGTTTTGTTTGGAGTTCTTTTCGATGCGTTTTAGTCCATATGACATGCATGTGGTAGTGAGGCAACCTGTTACTAAGTCCCTCATGAAAGAAATTCGTGACTTGAACAACCTCGGTACAAATATAAACACATTGGCAAAACTTGCCCATCAATATGGCTTCAATAGCATTGCAGACAAAGCCAATGAAGCCTTGAATGGTGTCAATGCCATTTTGCATCAAGCTCGCTTGAAAATCGAAGAAAAGGAAGTTGAAGATACCTCCTTTAATGGTTAAATGTCAAATCGAATTCAATATGTACGGTAAAATACTTCATGGCTCTTCTTTTGGTGGTCTCGTCAACTATGTTAACGATTCACGCAAAAAAGCTACATTGGTGGCAGCAAGTGATGGTATCAACTTGACGAACAATCAAACCATAACAGATAGCTTCGTGATGCATGCAGGATTGAGTAGTAGAACAAAGAAGCCAGTCGCTCACTTTGTTCTTGCGTTTTCTCCACATGATGCGCCACGCATTGACAATATCCTATTGGGGCAGCTTGCTAACGAATACTTGCAAAAAATGGGATATGACGATAATCAGTTTGTTGCCTTTCGTCATTACGACAAGGAGCATCCACATATTCACATCGTTGTGAATCGTGTCAACTTCAAGGGTAAGTGTACCAAAGACGCACATGAGAAAGACAAAAATGTAAAGGTGTGCAAAGACCTTACTCGAAAGTATGAATTGTATATCGCAAGTGGAAAGGAAGTAGTCAAAGTACAACGACTTCGCACCATGGATGCCATCCGCTATCAGATGATGCATGCAGTGAAGGAGTCTTTGCAGGTGTCTGGCAACTGGAAAGACTTTGAGAACGAGTTGGCAAAACTTGGTATCAGCCTACGTTTTCGCTACAACACCACAACCAATGGTATTGAGGGCATTTCATTCACCATCGATAAAGACAAAGTCGGCAACAGAATGAGACGTGACATTTCCTTTAGTGGCAAACAACTGGATGTTTCACTCACGTTGTCCCATATCTGTGAGCGACTTGGCAATCCCGTGGCTATCGTTCATGAACAGGCGAGATCCATGTATGAGGATGCACGTCAAGAATGGTATGACACACACAATGGCTTTGAGGTTAGTCGCATTGATGACATATTTCCAAACTTTGACAGCCAGTTCCCATTTCAAGCCAAGACTAAGATGAATGAGGCTCTAGATATGAAAGGCGATAATCAGCCACTTGCTCATGAACTAATAGAAGACTTATCCCAAACGGTTGATGAAATTTCTGATGTTGGTAATGGAATACTCCATGTAGGACTTACAGCTCTTGGAACCATGTTATTTCCTCCATACCAATCTGCTATATCCGCTGGCGGTGGCGAAAGTTCAGTATCAAAAATCGGATGGGGAGATGATGATAAATACAAAAGAAAGTATCACAGCAACTCTCATTTTTATAGAAAAGGTAGACGATAATACTTATAACCATCATACATATGAGCAAACAAAACGACCAACTTGAAGACATCCTTGATGAATTGTCTGTAATCAAGGAAAGTGTTGAGACATACAACACAAAGCTTGCCAACATTGAGGCTCTGCTGTCTCAACAAGTATCGAATGAAAGTGAAAAGATAGAGTCCGAGAGTTCTACTCTTTATATCCCCGAAAACCTCTTGAAAGAAATAGTCCGTCAAGGACTTGAAAGCTATTTCAACAATGAAGGACTATGTAGCTCTATCCTATCTGATGAAAGAATCAAACTTATGGGTGACCGATTCATTGGTATGTACGCTGCTGAGTTACAAAAGCGATGGAAACAACTTGATGATAAAGAAGATAAAAATCGGAAAGAGTATTTCCATAAACGCACGATTCAAGGCATCAACACCATAGCCCAAATGAAGGAATGGGCATCTGAATACCCTCCTGAGATACAACGCACCATACGCTTCATCGGGTTGAAGATTCTTGATAAAGACGAACCAGTAGAGACCACCCATACTATATTAAAGATTTGGGGTAATGCTCTACAAGCCATTACCAATCCGAAACCACCCCCACCTCCAACTTTGAAAACATGGTGGCTATACAAGTGGCAGCGTTTCAAGGCGAGCACCGACAAATGGGGCATGTTGCAATGGTACTTGATAATACTAGGACTTTCCGCATGTGTTCTCTTTTCATGTTTGTATCAAGAACGTGTTATGAAACGTGACAGGCTCAATCGTGTGTTCTATCAGTATGTCATTAAGGACGAAAAAGCCAAGAAGAATTATTTGGAATTGGATTCTTTAATGAATATTTAGGATGCCAACAATAGCTATAAATCAAAATCCAAATGATGCGTAAAGACTGAGGTGGTACCATTTGATATGGAACCACCTCTTTTGTTAGAACCTTTTTAGTATTAGCCATTGGCCATTCTTGTTACTTCCGTCTCTATATATATATCCATTTTTACGAAGGATTGTTATTTCACGCTTAATGGTTGCCAATGACAACCCAGTTTTTTCTGCCAATTCGTCTCTATTAGATAATGGCTTTTGCAGAATCAAAGAAAGAATTGCTTTCTGGCGCTCCGTTATGGCCTCATTTATCGGCTCATTTATCGGCTCATTTATCGGCTCATTTATCGGCTCATTTAGAATATGCAGAGTCAATTTTACTTGCATCAGATCAGGTTGCTCCAGCAACTCTGGCTTCAGCCAGTGCTTCTCGTTCCATGCATTCAGGATAAGTGGAAAGCCAGAACCGAGGTTCTCGCCATAGCCAATCATGCGAAACATATTCTGCATACGTTGGTTACGAGCTTTTGACTCTCCACCTCTGTAAATTTGTTCTATTGGGAGCTTTAGCAGTCCAGGATTTGTCAACACAAAGCAATCATCATACTTCTCGACTTTCAATATTCCGTTAAGCATGAAATCGGAATGGATAATCATGTTGGTGACAGCCTCACGAATGGCTTTGGCCTGTAAAGTATCGTCTGTACGTATCACGCCATCCATGCTGAAAGGTCGTGGCAAATCACGTGTCAGCTTTGGAATAACCATACGAATAAAGTTGAACAGGTTGTTCTCCCAAGTTCCATCGTATGTCAGTCGGTCACTATAACGTTGGTCTCCTATAAGGTTCGACTTGTCGATATAGTCCATACGTAAGTTGTCAAAGCGCTCACGCACTGGCAGTCCCTTACCAAACATTAGGAGTCCAGCCATGGTCAATCCTTCTTCTCCTGTTCTTCTGTCTTTGGCATATCCTCCAAAGTTCATCAAGAATTCCTTATCGTCATAAGAGTTCCATTGATGTTCTGGATGAAGAGTCTGGAACATCTTGCGGTAACGCTCCAATGTTGGAACGTCAACATCGTTCATCGTGTAGTATTCCAAGAGCATTCCATCGTTGCCAGCTTCATTGGCATCACGGAGCATCATCTTCAGTTCTTGCTCCGTGCAATGATAGTCGCCTTCATGATTACGCTTGAACGTACCCTTTGTTAGATTGTTGTTGATGTAAACTGGGCGTTCTGTGTATGTAGCCCTAGGAACATTGATTATAATCACATTTTTGCCGTCAACATCAATAGTTTGTATGTCTTCATCACGTAGCAAGTTGATGTTCACTTTTTCCTTGCTGTTTACCATATTCCACAAATCCTTGCGTATCTTGTCAGCATCTTCCACGCCAATGATTTCAAATCGTTTGGCAGGGTCATTCTCTGTCATGTTCTCATACACTCCAAGAAGAATAGTGCCGCCATAAGTGTTTGCAAAAGCGGAGTAAGTGTCCCAAAGAGAATTGGGAACACTACGCTGCGCTTTCTTGCATTCAAGCGTTACACGCTCACCTTGGGAAAGAAGGTTTTGTATCTTGATGTTCATGTATATAATATTTCTATTTTAACAAGCTCCATACAAGTTAACTCATGTAGATTAAAAATGCAAAGGGAGCCTTTTATGAAGAGATTAAGTATTTTGTATTTGCTTATTGTATATGATAGTTATTTACAGCTTATTATACGAAATTGTATATAATATTCCCGAATAATATTGCTTTTTATTATACAATGGAAGATCCATATCCCAATCGAACCTAAAGTCATCGTCCGTACAGTCAGAGTTGCTTCCACCAAACAAACTCCATCCATGGGCTATACCAGCGTCAGGACGAATGCAGAGTTCGACATCTGCTGATTTTATGGACATACAACGCTCATGCTCTATATAGCCGTGATCCACAATCGTAGGAGTTATACCAGTCAATTCTCTGACAACATCCTCCAAGAAACTATTTCTTGCCATATTGTCTCCGTATTCTCTTTCCAAACGAACACCATGACTGCCATAAGAATCTCCATTTGGCTTTTTTACAATGATATTCAATGATGCAATATTCACATTCAGTTTTTGCTGAACATCCGCAATGAAATGCGCCAAAAGAATGCAACCCAATGGAGTGACCAAGTAACGGTCTGAATAGGTCAAGCTGACATTTTTCCCATTCATACCAGAAATTATTCGCTCCCACTTCTCTGATTTGCATTTCATCAACTTTGCACATAAATTGCCAACATTGCAATCTTCCAGAATACGAGCATCAAACATGATAGAACCATCATCTGCATTCATTTCAGACAAAACATCGGACGGATTAATAGGAACATATTCCATCAGAATGTTACTTAAAGAAGAGAACACATCTCCATCTCCCCACTTAGCTGTCAAAGAGGTGTCAACATTTTCGCCAAAATACATTTTCTTCGTTCCATCACTAAATGTCACGGCAAGTAATGGTTTCAAAGAATCCCTTAATCCAACCTTTACATACTCGAATTTATTTTTGAACAATGCAGCCATCAAAATAGCTTTTGAAGAAGCTGAACATGATGATATTCGTATGCTCTTATTCCAAACATAAGCCACATCAACCCCAGACAAAGAGAGTTCACCCAATAACTTACTATAAGGGAAATCATCAAGTTGCCAATTGTCATAATCATTATCCACAAATACTTTCAATGACTTCACGTTATCATTGCGAGTAAGTTGATAGAATTCTGTCGAAAAATCCGTTGTTACTGCGGAGGCATCATGAATTTCAGACACAATTGACTTTGGGGCAACTCTTGAATTGCGCTCCATTTCCAACCACTTCAAAGCCTTTTGACGATTTAAGTAATTGATATACCACTGAGATCTACGGTCAATCAAGCACTTGGTGCAAGAACGCTCACAATCACACTTCGCCAATGCTTCATAAGCTTTTTCCAACACCTTGTCTTTATATTCACGGAAAAGTGGAGAATAGCCAGCTCCACCGAGAGCTGTATCATAAATGAAGATAGAGTGACTGGCCTCATTATAACCAAAGTCTATCTCACCATCATTAACTCCCAGCAATTCTGTAAGTTTTCTACTCAATATGACACCCAATGAATATAGCGTTTCACTATCTCTTACCAAGACATTAGCAGCATCATAGAATTTAACTTCTACGAAATCTGTTTGATAACGTCCAACAAGCAGAACGTGTCTTCTAATATTTCTACCATTTGCTTCACCTCCTGGACATGGAAGGCCAGTAGATAAATGCTTATGACCAGCAAGAACATTTTCTGAGTAATCTGGACTTTGCTCATACTCCATTCTTCCGCAATAAGGACAAAAAGCAAAACCATAGGTGCTTTTTCCTCTATTAAAAAACAATATTTCGGACTCGTTTGTAGAGCAACGCACAACCATTTTTGCAGCAGAAGTTTTTTCTTGCCACGGATCCATCTTCAACAGTACAGGCTGAACAAAACTCATCTCTCCCTGTGCATTCATTTTTCGAGTTGGCTTTGAACCAAATGCTACGCTGAAAGCTACAGGCTCAACCACTTCCGTAAAACGTTGCTCAGTCGAAATGCTCATGTCCTTAATTCCATGCATTGAGTTTTCCTTGCCGCATTTAGGACAATCGTTCAGGACATTACCCTGTCGTATAACGGTATAACCACAATGCGTACAATTTTGCAGCACGTATCTTGTTGTATTATCATCATACTTCGTCTTCATCAAAATTCCAGCAGGTTGATATATCCATTCATTCTTTACGACTTGCTTACCAGGAGCATAGGCAGAAATGGCTTGACTTAAATGCATAGTCGGAGAGTTCTCTTCATTATTTTTGCCCAACACGCATTGCACTAAACCTGTAGGAATGCCAGCACTTGGCAAGAACGAATGTTCTGCCATATAGGTCAGAAGAGAAGTTGAAAGGAAATTGTCTTTTTGATACTGTACAGATCTTAATGCTGCACTATTTCCGTCCTCTTCTTCCAACAATTTTATCGTTTTATCCAAACTATCTATACGTGCTTGGTACAATCCTCTAACTGCCGTAATATCTTTTTTAGTTGTGAAAACAGCATCACTCAATGGAATGTTGTCCAAGGCTGTTCCCCTTACTAAGGCCTTATATGACGCATCAAGGTCTGTTCTATTACAGCCAATAATGCTATCAATATGATTCAGGAACTTGTCGAAATAGCACAATCCGTCATTTGCGACAAAGAAATCCTCCAATTTGGCTGTAACTCGTATTCCACCCTGTATAGATACGAAATCTGCAAACACCATAGCATTTACATGACGTTGAATCAACTGACGACTTTCCAACTTTAACAAAGGAGTTTCCGTCAAATGCGTAATTGGGTAATCAGGATGCTTCCATGTGTTTGCGCCAATCGGGTTAGGGGCGCAAAAAGTCAGAGCCAAAGCTTTTGACTCACTTCTACGACCTGCACGACCTGCACGTTGCAGATAATTAGCGGATTTTGGTGGCACGTTGTTCATGACCACCTCACTGATACCACCAATATCCACACCCATTTCCATAGTTGTAGAGCATGACAACACATTTAGATGTCCCTCATTGAACTCCTTTTCATATTTATCCAAATCTTCACGAGATTGCTGGGCAGAATGCTCCGCAGAAATAAAGATTGGTTTCTGGGCATAAACCCTCTCGTGCAACCCTGTATAAACACCATACTCTTTCTGGGAAGATAAATTTTCGTCAATCCATGCAGCAATTTTCTTGTCATCCAACTCTGTCGACTTGAAAGGGAAATATGGGTATTTAAAGGTCGCTGCCACCTTGAATCTATCAAAGTTTTCCTTTCCTATATATCCATTAATACGTGGACTATATCCTTTGAAAGTTACATCCACAACGACATTGTCAACAGGACAAAGGTAACCCTTTTCCATCAATTGCAATTTTACCTTTTTCCCTATCAAATCCAACATATATCCTCTGTCCTCGGTATTTACAGGGTCAAGTATGTTTGATGTCAGAAATCCCCAAGCTTTATCCAAGAGGTTGTTGATAATGGCAACCTTACCATCATCAATCTGCTCTGCGTCATTGTAACCTAAAACAGCACAAAGAAGAAGCACCAATCTATTTTGGTCATCTTGTACCGTTCCATCCAGTCTCTGTCTCACTACAGGCCATTTACTCACTGGCTTCCCATTTACACGCTTATCAGAATCCTTTGGGTAGATTTCCGACATATAGATATTCTGAGTCAAATAAGGCTTGACATCTCCTGCCATCATATAATGTCTGCCACCACGAATAACATAGTCAATACAGATTTTCAAAAAGTCTTGCCAATCTTCATCTTTACAGCCCTTTGCCAAAAGAGCTTCCGGACACTTTGCCTTTTTCAAGTCAGGATATACCAATCGTACAAATCCCATAGTCTCCATAGAATTTGCTCGTTTCGGAATCCAACCGAATTGATCTATCAACAACGCCCTGAGATAAACCGTCGTGTTCTCTGCCCCTTTGCCTCCACGTGCCTCATTGATATGTTTATAAAGCTTTCTGAAATCAGTATTATTTTCCAATGCTGTACTAATCTCATCAAACGACACTTCTGGTGGAGCAGGAACAACTTGCTTTCCACTTTTTTTAGCTTCAAGACGTTTCAGTTCTGTAAGAAGGAAAGGAGGCAAAGCTTCCTTTGGCTGTGTACTCAAATATTGATATGTCTGCTTTTCTTCATCCGTTAAACCAGAAGGTTCAATTCTTTCAAGTCTCATATCAGCCATTTTATGAAAAATGCTGGCACGAATCCAAGCACGTTCCACATCTTGATTTAGTCCCATAGCAGTACGAGCAGAACCTTGTCTGTTATCGGTAAAAGCTATATACTTTTTGCCTTTGTACAGAATTTCAGAATCAGTATTCTTCACTCCTTCCGCATTATCCAAGATAGTTGTGGCCAAGGCACGCCCCATTTGGGTCGCACTTGCTCTTAGATAATTAACGTGCCCTAAAGAATTGCCACAATAAGGACACAAGTCCTTGTTGTTTTCAGAATGGCGTAAAGACTCAAAAACAGTAGCCTTGTCTGCATCATCTGGTGCAATTTCTATCTTATTCTTTTCATGATTAAAGACATGCTTTTCCACATGAGTATGATGACGCAAACATGGCTTGGAAGGTTTTGCAAAATAGAATGGTGTATATCCTGCCGCCTCTTGTCTTGCTCGACCGTCATCAGCACTGACATCCTCGCTTTCTATGAGATCTTCATCCGCATCAAAGAATACGCCTTTATCCAAGTCCACGGTATTTACGTGCATTCTAAATCCTTCGGAGGTACTATTTTCTCCAACGACTATCAAACCGCCACATGATGGACAGGTTGCAACCTCCAGCATTTTTGACTTACAAACTGGACAATTCGTATTCTGATAGGTAGTTAAGCTGCCTATCCCCAATCTAACCTTCTTATGTCGGCTACACTCTGGATTTACACAAGCATACACGCCGTTAATTGATCGTATAAAATAGTGGATTCTTGAAGGTAACAATGCCGCCTTGCCACCATCTGCTTTATTCAATCCATCAACTTTGTCGCCCAACGCATTTATTACTTCAAGTGATTTTACTGTGTCTTTGCTTATAACACTATCCAATTGTTTTGCAATCTGTTTGGTAGAAAGCACAGGATTAGCATTCAGCTTTTTGCGAAGTCTCTCAATGTCTGCAAGAGAAATCTTTGTCCCATATTTAGCATTTACGCTTTCTATTGCCACTGTAGCTTTGGCTGCATCCATTTCTGGAACAATTCGTTTTCCACCAATCACCACGATACCATCAGCAGGTTTACCTGTTAATTGTGAGACAAACGTCTTCAATTTTTGTTCAGCAGCAGGATTGTCCTCATCACCTATTGTTGCAGATGTTACGGCAAAGTTAACCTGATCAATAGTTACCCCAAAAGCATCAAGAACACGGCGCAACTGCAACGACAATTCCGCAGCAGAAGACCCCGTATAGGTATGGGCTTCATCAAGCAAGATCCATTTCAGTTTGCCTTGTGACTTTTCCAAAATGGCTTTATCCTCAGCACGTACCAACATGTAGTTTAGCATCGTCGGATTCGTAAACAACACCTGTGGAGGGGTCTCACGAATTTGTGGACGAGTTACCAATTGAGGGAAGAACTTAGAAGTAAAACTCTCTGTTCTTTTGCTCTTTTCAGTGTCACCATTATAAATGGCATAAGTGACTTTGTTGGGAAGTGCATTACACCAGGCATGAATACGCTTTTGTTGGCTTTTCATCAAGGCATTGAGAGGATAGAGAAAGATAGCCTGAACACAATTCTTCTCTTTTCTGTTTGCTATATCTTGAAGAACAGGTATCATAAAACACTCCGTCTTTCCTGAACCAGTACCAGAGGTAACGACAATCGTTTTACCCTCACCAGACAACATTGTCTTCCAACTCTTTGTCTGATGCTTATAAGGGCAACGACTCATAGGAAATCTCATTTCCTCATCAACCTTGTCACTCCCCAAAGCCTCCACGAAAGAAGGGGATAGTATATGCAATTTTGTTGCATGCTCACCAAATGTTTCCTTGCTATTTTCCCAAGGAAATATAGATTGAAACACAGGTTCCGCCATCAAAGGTTCTTCCTTTGATAAAATATGGCGCATATATGCCACTTCCTTGGCTTTACCTCTGAGCCAGAGAGACACCAAGGAGTCTATAAGCACCTTTTCTGCGGATGTATAGAAATCTGCGTAGTTCATATCTTATCTATCTAATGTCTTAATATATTTAACCGTTTTGAAGAAAATGTCGCTGTATGTCTCTTTGAAATACTTTCTGTAGAAATTGACAATACGAGCAAACTCCCTGTTTTCCCAAGCGAACAAGTCTATACAATTTTCTTGAAGGCATGTATTTTCGGCAGCGCACATAGCAGCCTCTAACATAACCCTGTACGAAGGCAATAACCTTTGTCCTTCATTGTAATAAGCATTGCTCAACGAGAATTTGGCAATCGGCAAGTCTTTATTCGTATCTGACAAACCATGTATTTTTGCACAATAAGCATTAATGTCTGCTATATTAAATGCCCTTCCTGCATCAACATTACCAGAAACAAGGAAAGCTGCAAAAGTTTGTGCTATATCCGTTGACACTGTAGAATTAAACAATTCTTGCAACAGCTCTACCAAAGACTGCATTTTCCTAAACATCATAGGCTGCAATACTTCGGGAACACTTGCCATAAATTCCTCAATACATTCCTCCCAAATCTTGGCAGGAATCCAATGAATTGCAACAACCATCTCTTGCTCAAACCTATCAATATCTTGTGACAAGACATCCTTGTACTCGTTAAGCCACATGGCAATGACAAACTTTGCCAACAATCTGGAGTTGCGTCCTATTGGCTTTAATCCATTATACGTTGGGAAAGGCAAATTATATCGGCTACAAATGTCAAACGCCTTACATACATCTTTCCAATGTTTGCCCATCATGACATCCTCATTTTTCAAAGCCTCATACCAATCTTTTGTATTGCTAGAAGAACGTACAGTTCTTTCTTGTTTATCAAAATCATAAGCCTTCCTATTGTAATATTTTGGAATTATCCTACGCTTTGCCTCTGGACCCGAAAACACAACGACCTCTTGTTGATTAAAGTCATCTGGGAATGTGAACAGATTCTCAGAATTATCTAATCGCTCCAATTTTACAACAAAGAAGTCTTCTGATGAAAGTTCATCTCCAACAGGAAACGCATAAACTTCGCCATCATAGAGAAAATCATCAGTATCTTCTTCAGTACTGTCGATGACCCTTATCTTTCCGTCTTCAATGGTTGACTCCAATACGAATTTTCTAATGAATATCTCTGTACCATAAATATTCATGGCTACGGAACTGGAACGGTCAAAACTATTAGCGCCATACAGATTAAACATGCGAACAATAAGGTCATTATAGTCAGCGAGAGATACCAACCCATCTATCACCTTACTGCGCAAATGTTTCAATAAGCTATAATCTTCAAACTTATCAGAAACGTATGACACATCTATATTGCGTTTTTTACCATAACAACCATGGCTTACAACACAAAAGTTTGTCAAGTTAGCCAATGAAACAATCTTTCCATTTGGTACGATATTTCCTTTTATATCCGTAACGGTCACTCCATCAAAAGGAATGGCTATGGACAAACGCAAAGTTGGATTCCCAGCACAGTAAAGACTGAAATCACATACAGATGGTGTAAACTTACTGTCCTTACTTCGCTTAACCATCCATTTGTTGGTTCCCAATTCCGTAATATCAACTCCCTCTTGCATATTAATCTTAGGAAGCATATCTGCACCACACGAGCAAATGATGTTCGTCGAGAAGACACTTTCATTATCAGAAGTAAACTTCAATTTTCCTATTGAATAGAAAGTTTCCGTAACAGTATGCCCATCGGGCAACTCCACACGAATATCAACCAATCCACAAGGAAAGACGCAGGAAGACTTCAAGCTACGCCATTTGATGTAATTATCATTTCTGAATCTATATTTTACAGCGCAGTTCTGAACACGATGTTTCTCTTGGTCATACACACGAACATATGGTATCGTTGATAACAATTTATAGTTTGACTTTTCAACCCAAGAGATATAGTTATTAGAGAATTCTACAGCATATGGTGTGAAGTCATTAGTCAACTTAACCTCTTCAGCTGTTTCAGAATTTTGTAAATCCAGTTCATCCGTAAATGCGTTATAATAGAGTTCTTTGTCACAAATGGTAATTGGCAAGGATTCTCCATTTTTCCACTCGTGAGAAAATATTGCCATATTATTCTCGACATTGGCAGTTTTTGACATACTATAAAGATGGTCATCCAACATCTGGAACACCTGTGGGTATTCAAAGTTTGGTGGATAACAACCTGCTATCGTCAAGAACAATCGATCATCGTTATCACATCTTACCTTTACCTCTACCACTGGTTCACCAGTCCACAAAATATCGCTATGCATACCTACATTGATACGTGTATATATTGCAGACAAGACATTGCCTTCCTCATCTCTAACATTGTCTTTCCTCACATATTTACCCACAAGCGTTCCTGCAACAAACACATCAAAGGAATAGCATGTCATTATGTTTAAACCAGGAATGGAATCTGACGAAATATCCTTGACAACATCCATGTTTACATAAAGATACCCTTTCCCATTCTCCATAGTTCTTAGTTTCCAATGCAAGGAAAGTGGACGTGTTTTGCGCTGTGCTTTCGCACGACTATATGCAGTTTCCAATGACTTGGTCAATTCTGCAAGCGATGCATCTGTATCATCATAAGGAAGAATGTCTTTTTCTCCCACAATGACGGCGTGGGCTATCTGCATGGAAACATCATAGATGTTCTCATTCTTAAAAGCCTTACCCAAATAAGAAATGCAATTAAACTGTTGTATTATAGAGCTATCTACTTCGTTCCAATCAATATTTATTAATGACAGTTCACTCACCAATTCTTTTAAGAACCGAGAGTAATTGCCCATATTACCACTGTTTGTAATATAGTTTATTGGTAGTCCACCTTGATTTAGTAGTGTACGAAAATATAAAGTTCCTTTTAGTGAATGTAAAAACGTATAACCATGTTTTTGTAGTGCTTCTCTCGCAGCTTTATACAGCTCGTTGGCATAACTGCTATGAATTCCAATACCCATAGCAACATCTTCTTTGGAAGGAATATTGCCCTTATAGTCTCTTCGCCACCACTCCGCATAGCACAAAGCCGCTTCCTCACCATATTTGGCGAGGTCACTTGTATGAATTCTCAACGTCTGTTTCAAAGCCTCATACTCTTCTTCTGATAGCTTGAACTTCCACAAAGGCATATCCTTTTGAAGTCCTTGCATTCCACGAGTTCTTAAAATGTCCAAATATGAAGTATGGACATACTCTACATTCTCATCTGTCATTACAAACGCATATAATTTAGAAATTGAGTAGCATATAGTTTTTTATAGAATATTTGACATACAAAGTCAATAAAAATAAGGAATTCAGCAACGTCAGTCATGCGCAATTTGCCGTCTGAGGCACGAAGCTTCAACCCGTGACAATTTGTCACGGTTTCATTACCTTCTTTTTTGAGTCTCTGCTTCAGTTTTCTCCAATAAGCATTGGCATCTTTGCTATCAGTCAGCACACCGCACACATCCACAATGGAGAAATACCATTTTTCCTCCTTGTCGTCCCATACGGTGCGCACCTTCTTTTCTTCAAACAGTTGAAGAGATTCCTTCTTCGTCATATTCTTTTTTCCTATTTCATTATCTTGATTGTCAATCAATATTATCTTCTCTAAGAAGATCTGTCACCTCTACTTCAAGCAATTTTGAAATTTTCATCAGACTGCCCAAGTCAGGCTGACAGGTGTTTGTGCACCATTTTGATATGGTGGTCTTGTCCTTTCCCAGTTGTTCGCCAAGCCATTTGTTAGTCTTCTTCTTTTCTGCAAGGACCACTTTTAGCCTGTTCAATTCTCTATTTGCCATATTCATATATATGTTTTGCTTACAAAGGTAGCTATAAAACACAACAATCGAGCAGAAAGCATCTAATATTTTATGTTTATCTACCAATTTGGTGAGAAAAGTTCACTTTTAAAAAGAATACTCCTCCGTTTGTGATAACACATAAATCTGAACAAAGCTCACTCACTCCTCTCTTGATTTTCCTATTTTTCCCTACTTTTACCTATCATCATAAGCATCCATATTTGTACCATACGAATATAACACGTTGATATTCAGTGGTGATAATCTTTGAGGAGGTTAAGTAAGCTTGACTTTTAAGAACAGACTTTCTGAATAAGAATAAATAATAAGGCGTACAACTGAAATCTTATAGAGATCGGTTGTACGCCTTTTTGTATTATAGTGCTTTATTTTTTCTTTTGACAAACTTGATACTTGGATAATTGAGAATAAAAAATAGGGAATGGTAGAAAAAGAAACTCCCACCGAAGCGGGAGTATAGGTTTAACACCTTCGGCAATTACTGCCTTATTGTGATAAGATGTAGGAAATCTTATATTCTGTTGCAAATATATAATGAATAATTTGTTCGTACAAATAATTTGTAGTACTTTTATGGATTATTAATAATTAACTAAACAATTATTATATTTGCATGACAAAAATATTAGGAATTGATACAGGAACAAATAGCCTTGGATGGGCTATTGTTGATAAGACGGCAGATAATTATAATCTGCTTGACAAAGGCGTGAATATATTTCAAGAAGGAGTCAAAATAGAGAAAGGCATAGAATCTTCAAAGGCAGCAGAACGTACAGAGCATAGAGCTACACGTGTAAGATACTATCGCATAAAATTGCGCAAGATACGTTTGCTTCGCATATTAAGTGACAATCATTTGTGTCCTCCTCTTTCACAAGAAGAACTTTCAACATGGCGACTAAAGAAGGTATATCCAAAGAATGAATTGTTCATGCAATGGCAACGTACTGATGACGATACAGAAAAGACTCCGTATGCATATAGGCACAAATGTATTCATGAGAAATTGGATTTGTCTGACGTTACCGATAGGTACATTTTAGGTAGAGCTTTTTATCATATCATTCAGCGCCGTGGTTTCTTGAGTAACAGAAAAGAGCAAGGTGGAGAAGATTCTGGCAAAGTAAAGGAAGGTATCAGTACCCTTACCCATGAAATGAATGAAGCCGGTTATGAATATCTTGGTGATTATTTCTATGCTCTTTATAATAAGGGAGAGAAAATCCGCAAGCATTATACTGCACGTAATGAACATTTTCTTTCCGAGTTTAAGGCTATTTGTGAGAAGCAAGACTTGGAAAAAGAACTGGGTTCGGAGGTTGTACGTAATATTGAAAAGGCAATATTTGACCAAAGACCTTTAAAGTCGCAAAAAGGACAGGTAGGCAAATGTGTGTTTGAGAAGAACAAGACAAAATGTCCTTCTTCACATCCAATGTACGAAGAGTTTAGAATGCTCACATTCATCAATAACATTAAGATCAAAACTCCTAATGATGATGTATTACGCCCTCTTAATACTGGGGAACGTGAAAAAATAATGCCTTTATTCTTTCGCAAGTCGAAAAAACAATTTGATTTTGAGGATATAACCAAGAAGTTGGCACCAAAGAAGATGTATGGCTTCTACAAGAAAGAAGAAGATGCAGAAATGCCATTCCTGTTCAATTATCCAATGGATACATCTGTTTCTGGCTGTCCTGTTACAGCTGCCCTTAAAGATGTATTTGGGGATGATTGGATAACCGCTATTTGTGAAACATACACATTAGGTGAGGGTAAAAGTCGATTTGATATTGTAAATGACATTTGGCATGCTTTGTATTTCTATTCTGACAAAGATAAACTTGCCGAGTTTGCTATAAACCGCCTGCAATTATCCGAAGATGAAGCAAAGATATTCAGTGAGATTTCTTTGCCAGCTGATTATGCCTCATTAAGCCTTAAGGCTATCTGTAAGATTCTTCCTTATCTAAGGAGAGGGTTGATATATTCTCATGCTGTATTTTTGGGTAACTTATGTGAAGTTATGCCCAAATACGAGTGGAGCATAAAGGAAATGCGCGAGACTATTATCGATAATATCATCATGGAGATGGATAGATGTGACACCAAAGACAAACGCACTTTCGAGGTGTGCATTAAAGATTATTTGAAAGGGCAGTATAATGTTTCTGATAATAGTCTGAAGAAGTTGTATCACCCTTCTATGATTGAGACATATCCAAGAGTGCAATACACTAATGAGCATGGCGTTTATCAACTTGGTTCGCCAAGAATAGATAGTGTTCGCAATCCTATGGCGATGCGTTCTATGTTCAGATTGCGTAAATTAGTGAACCGTTTGCTTGTAGAAGGAAAGATAGATCAAAACACTGAAGTTCATATTGAGTTTGCACGTGAACTGAATGATGCCAACAAGCGAAATGCCATTGCTTTATTCGTAAAAGAGAACCAAAGTGCCAATGATGAGGCTCGAAAGCAAATAATAACTCTATTCAAGAAAGAAACCGGGACGGATATTGAACCCACAGACAAAGATATATTGAAATATGTTCTTTGGGAAGAACAGAATCACATATGTCTTTATACCGGAAAGCAGATACGTATATCTGATTTCATTGGAGCAAATCCAAAGTTTGATATTGAGCACACCATTCCTCGTAGTGTTGGTGGTGATAGTACTAAGATGAACTTGACGCTTTGTGATAGCCGTTTCAATAGAGAAGTAAAGAAAACCAAGTTGCCCGTAGAATTGCCAAACCATGACGAGATTATGGAGCGCATCAAGGAGTGGAAAAAGAAGTACGAGTTGCTTGACATTCAAATACGCAAAAATAAGAAATTGTCAAAAGGTGCGACAACAAAAGAGCAGAAGGACACAATTATTCGTAAACGTCATCTGCTGGAACTTCGTCGTGATTATTGGCGCGGTAAGTATGAGCGTTTCACAATGGAAAGTGTACCTGAAGGCTTTAGTCGTCGTCAAGGCACCGACATTAGTGTGATTTCAAAGTATGCCCGTCTTTACTTGAAGTCTCTCTTCAATCGTGTCTATACCGTGAAAGGCATAGCAACTTCTGACTTCAGAAAAATATGGGGAATACAAGACATCTATAGCAAGAAAGAACGTATCAATCATGTACATCATTGCATAGATGCCATTGTAATTGCATGTATTGGCTTAGATGAATATAATAAGTTGGGCGCATACTATCATGACGAAGAAAACAACAAATGGTATGGAATGTCGAAAGCATCTTTCAAAAAGCCATGGGCTACATTTGTAGAGGACATAAAGAAGATACAAGACGAAATCTTGGTGTATCATTACACTCCCGACAACATGCCGAAGCAAGGACGCAGAAGAATTAAGATTGATGGCAAGAAGATTCTTTGCAAAGGCGATGCCGCAAGAGGTTCTTTGCATAATGACACTTATTATGGCGCTATTGAAAATGATGGGGCTGTTAAGTATGTTAAGCGTATAGACTTAGCATCGTTAGAAGAAAAAGATGTTAAGAATATTGTTGATGATACGGTTAGAGAAATTGTTGAATCTGCCATAAAAGAAAAAGGCTTTAAGGATACAATGGCAAGTACAATATGGATGAATGAGGAAAAGCAGATTCCGATTAAAAAGGTGAGATGCTTCACACCCTCTATCACCAAGCCATTGAATATTCGCAAACAACGTGATGTCTCTACCAAAGAATACAAGCAGCAATATCATGTTGCTAATGATAGCAATTATTTGCTTGCTCTATATATTGGTGCAGATAACAAGGGCAAGGAAAAACGAGAGTTTGAAATTGTTAATATGCTCCAAGCTGCTCAATACTATAGAACAAGTAATGATAAGGAGGTGGTTGACAGACATATTGTGCCTATTAAGAGTGAGCATGATTATCCATTTGCTTATACATTAAAGATAGGAACAATGGTTCTTCTTTATGAAAAATCACCTAATGAGGTTTGGGATGCTACGATCAAGGAAAGGAATAGACGTCTTTATAAGGTGACAGGTATGTCTACATCAACTATTGGTAATTGTGTCTATGCGAGAATAACTATGGTGTACAATGAAGAAGCTCGCCCAAGTAAAGATATCAAGGCAAAAAATGGGGCATACAAACAAGGTGAAGAACTTCGTCCTGCAATAATAATGCTTCACACGCAGCTGAATGCCCTTGTTCAAGGTTACGATTTTGAGATAAATGAACTTGGTGAAATAAGAAGGCTTAGATAATATGATAAAGCAGACATTATTCTTCTCAACTCCGGTTTGTCTTTCGCTAAAGAATTCACAACTTGTGATTTCTTGGAAAGACAGTGATGACAAGGTAACGCGCCCTATAGAAGATATAGGGTGTGTTGTCCTGGAAAGTCAAATGATAAACATTACTTTACCGTTGCTCAACGAGTTGGTGAAGAATAATGTTGCTGTCATTTTATGTGACAATAAAATGATGCCTACCGCAATGCTTCAAAGCTTAGATTCCAATACTACGCAATCTGAGAATATAAAGTCTCAGATTGCTGTTAGCGAACCGATGAAAAAACAAGCATGGAAACAGATAATTGAAGCTAAGATAAAGAACCAGTCTGCAGTCTTGGATACGTTCGGAAAAAACGGTAGTAGTCTTAAACCTTTTTACGCTAACGTGAAAAGTGGTGATACCGACAATAGGGAAGGCATTGCAGCAAAAATATATTGGACCAAACTGTTTGGTAAAGACTTTAAACGTGACAGGTGCGGAGATTCGCCAAATGTACTACTTAATTATGGATATTCAATTTTGCGTGCAGCAACAGCACGAGCGTTACTTGGTTCTGGGCTGTTGCCTAATCTTGGTATATTCCATAAAAGCAGATACAATGCCTTTCCGCTTGCTGATGATGTAATGGAGCCTTATCGTCCTTATGTGGATTCAATAGTCTTTAATCTTTATGCAGATGGCATTACGGAATTAAACAAAGATTCCAAAATGGAGATAATGCGCCTTTTAAGCTGTGACGTAAAAATAGGCAAGGTAATGCGTCCGCTACAGATTGCATTGACTTTTACGACAGCTTCTCTTGTTAAGTTTTATGCTGGTGAAATTAAGAAAATATCACTTCCCTTTATCTTATGACGGAATACAGACTTAATGCATATCATATTATGTGGCTATTTGTGTTTTTCGATTTGCCGGTTTCTACCAAAAAAGAAATGAAAGCTGCTGCACTTTTTCGTAAGAATTTGGAAAAGGACGGCTTTTCCATGATGCAGTTTTCTGTTTATATACGGCATTGTGCATCAAGAGAAAGTTTGGATGTGCATGTGAGAAGAGTGAAGGCATTATTGCCAGAAACCGGAAAGGTTAGTATACTAAGTGTTACTGATAAGCAATATGGGGACATCTATAATTTTTGGGGTAAACCAAAGAGCATTAAAAAGAGTAAAATCACTCAGAAAATTTTAGGTGCCCCAATTCAATTGGAATTTTTTTAGTACTTTTGTAGCGTAATAATTCTTACACGACGATTTCTTATAACAAAGCAAGAACTATAAAATATTGGTTCTCTAACATTTAATAGTTATAGGTTGTGGTTTGATGTAGGAATCAAAAGATATACAACGGAGGTTTGTCCTGACCGTGTGAATTTTGTGTTGTGGTTTGATGTAGGAATCAAAAGATATACAACTGTCTTTGTAAAAGCATGGAACAACCTTGAGTTGTGGTTTGATGTAGGAATCAAAAGATATACAACTATGGAAAATAAAACATTTAAACAACTTCTGTTGTGGTTTGATGTAGGAATCAAAAGATATACAACCTAGCTCCGTCGGGCATAGGCTCGGCGGGGGTTGTGGTTTGATGTAGGAATCAAAAGATATACAACGCAGGAGCCTGCACTCTTGACGCATGATGGTTGTGGTTTGATGTAGGAATCAAAAGATATACAACCACGGCACGCTGATGCCGTCACGCTCAAAAGTTGTGGTTTGATGTAGGAATCAAAAGATATACAACATGATTTGCACATTACAGCAAACGCACTAGTTGTGGTTTGATGTAGGAATCAAAAGATATACAACTGCTATTATTATTACTTTAATATCACAAGGTTGTGGTTTGATGTAGGAATCAAAAGATATACAACGGTCGTAACATGGGGAACGATTGACATATAGTTGTGGTTTGATGTAGGAATCAAAAGATATACAACGTTTGGACTGACTGCTAAAGACAGAACTAAGTTGTGGTTTGATGTAGGAATCAAAAGATATACAACATGCTATCTTTTTGTACATAGTTCGTCATAGTTGTGGTTTGATGTAGGAATCAAAAGATATACAACTACGATAAGGCACAAAAGCATCAAAATACGGTTGTGGTTTGATGTAGGAATCAAAAGATATACAACGTTGAAGTTACAAGTTCGAAAAAAAACTAAGTTGTGGTTTGATGTAGGAATCAAAAGATATACAACTATAAAGATGAAATGTGCTTTAATCGTAAGTTGTGGTTTGATGTAGGAATCAAAAGATATACAACCAAAACGCTCACCTGCTTAAATCCTCAAGGTTGTGGTTTGATGTAGGAATCAAAAGATATACAACCAAAACGCTTCACCTGCTTAATCCTCAAGGTTGTGGTTTGATGTAGGAATCAAAAGATATACAACAGTTTTAGTAATCTCTGAAAATAGAGATGGTTGTGGTTTGATGTAGGAATCAAAAGATATACAACAGCTTCTTCATCGAGAGGCACGCCGTGCGTTGTGGTTTGATGTAGGAATCAAAAGATATACAACCTATTTCAGTGTACTCACCGAGCGCAAGGGTTGTGGTTTGATGTAGGAATCAAAAGACATACAACTTTTGTGGCTAATCTTGTTTGTATATTATAAATTTGTGCTAACTTTGATGGAAAATACAAATGTTGATGAAGAAATAATATTGTTTTATATGGAGCTGCGTTATAATGGTGCAACTCTTTTAATATTATGAATGATATGGATACATACCACTTATCGCGATTTCTTACAGCTCAGGATTCTTACTCACAATATAAGACGGCTCTTGAGGAGATTCGAAACGGGCGAAAAAGGAGCCATTGGATGTGGTTCGTTTTTCCTCAATTGAAGGGGCTGGGGCACAGTTATAATGCTGACTATTATGGTATTGCTGGTGCTGATGAGGCTCGTGCTTATTGGCTGCACCCCGTGCTCAGAGACAGATTGCGAGAGATAACGAAGGCTCTGCTTCTGTTGGACGGTTTGTCGGCAAGACAAATCTTTGGAGAAGTAGACGCAATGAAACTTAGGTCGTCGATGACTTTGTTTTGGACAGCTACGGGCGAAGGGCTGTTCCGTAAGGTTCTTGATAAGTATTACGAAGGGAAAATGTGTGACAGTACTTTAGAAATGCTTAGATGATGCAACGTAGCTAACTACCGATATGATAACAAGATGCTATCTCGAAATAACTAATGTGTGTAACCTCAGCTGTGTGTTCTGCCCGAAGACCGAGAGGGCGAAGCATACGCTGACGTTGGACGAATTCGACGCTTTGACCTCGCGACTTGAGGGCAAGGTGAAGTTTCTGTATTTCCATCTGATGGGCGAACCGTTCCTCCATCCGCTGCTGCCGCAGTTTGTGCTGATGGCTCGCCACAAGGGTTTTGTACCTATTATCACCACTAATGGCACTCTGCTCTCGCGACGTGCAGACCTTCTGGATGCCCTGCCTCATAAGATTCAGATTTCGCTCCACTCGCACGAGGGCAACGCTAAGGAGAACCTTGCTGGGTACGTCGACGAGGTGATGGCGTTCTCGTTAGAGGCTGCGCGCCGCGGCTGTGTCGTCGTGCTGCGCTTATGGAACGAGGGCGGACACAACCGGCAGAACGACGATATCCTCAATCTGCTTGCGCTTCATGTGCCGCGCCCTTGGACGGAGCGTCACGATGGCTGGCGACTTGCCGACAATCTGTACATCGAGAACGATAACATGTTCGAGTGGCCCGACCTTCAGCACGCCACTTACGACGAGCAGGAGGTGTTCTGCTACGCCTTGCGCAATCAGATTGGTGTGCTCGTCGACGGCACTGTTGTGCCGTGCTGTCTCGACCATAACGGCGACATCGCGCTTGGCAATCTGTTCCGTCAGAGCCTTGCCGACATTCTCGCCTCGCCACGAGCGCGTGCTCTGTACGACGGCTTCACCAGTCATACCGCCGTAGAGTCGCTCTGCCAGCGCTGCGGCTATTCGGCTGTGTCGAAAAGGTTCCGCAAGTAGAATTGCCATTATGCTTTGTTGTCAGGGGGTTGCGTGGAGGAACGCCGTACTCTCCTATAGGTTGAGTGGGTATGGCAAGAACGCCGTACTCTCCTATAGATTGCGTGGGTATGGCAAGGATACCGTACTCTCCTACAGGTTGCGTGGGTATGGCAAGGACACCGTACTCTCCTACAGGTTGCGTGGGTATGGCAAGATGCCATACCCTCCTATAGTACTAACAGTTATCTTCTACTGTTTATTGTTGTCGATTTGCCTTTCTTTGCCTTCGCGTCTAATCTGTATCTGAAGCTCAGGTTCAGATAGTGGTGTATATAGTTTGTGGAGTATTCCTGACGCTGATAGGCAGAGTATTCGCTTTCGTACCAGATGTCCTTATTGAAGATGTCGTCGGCAAACAGGCGCAGCATACACTTGTTCTTACAGAAGCTCCAGCTGACGGACGCCATCGACTTGAGCTTGTGTCCGTTCATAGCCGATGTGGCGTAGCCCGAACGATAGTCGTCTGACAGCTGCACGAACACCTCGAACGGAGCGAGATGCAGGTTGGCACTTATGCCCACGCTGTTGAAGAGCGGTGTGGTGTTGTACGAAGCATCGTCGTAGCGGTAGCGGTTGCTCTCCAGGCGGTCGAAGAGTGTGAGCTGCAACTTCTCGGTCTCGTACGAGAACTCGAAGTCGTTGTTTATGCCCAGTCGCTTCTGCTTGTTCAGTTCGGGCTGAGCGTCGGCAGCGTTGTTGTCGACGATGGTGAGGAAGCCGTACGACTTCGCCGTCTCCAGCGCGAACTTGTTCATCATTCGGAAGTAGAAGCCGATGCCCTGGTCGTAGTTGAATGCGAACTTCCACATGTCGCCGCCCTTCACGTTCATCGGTTTCGACGTGTAGACGCCGGTAGCCGAGTTGTAGCTGTAGAGCGTAGCTTGGGGGTTGATGTCCTTGTTGTACGAAGCGGTAAAGCCCAGCACAATCTGCTTGCGCAGCCACATGCGGTGGTAGTTGTACGTAGTGGTATGACTGTGCGAGTTGCGCAGCAGCGGATTGCCCATGTATATATGCAGCGGGTCGATGGTGTTGCGGTAGCCGAGCGTGCTCACGAGGTCGGGCACGGTGGTGTTGTATGCGAATGCAAGGTCCATGTTGCGCACGCGGCTCATCTTCCACTTCAGGAAGATAGACGGCTCGTACGTGTTGCTTGTGCGCACGGCTGTGGTGTCGAGCGGTCCGTAGTGGAAGTTGGCCTTCTCGCGACAGTAGTTCCAGCTGAACTTCGGCATTATCATCAGCGCCTTCACCGGCGTGATAGTCGACTTCACGGTCAGTTCGTTCGTCCATTTGTGCGTCAGTCTGCGCGTGGTGTTCGCCGGGTCAGCCGTTGTCGGCGTACCGTTAGCTACGTTCTTCTCGTCGGTGTCGCTGAAGAAGTTGCGTGCGATGCGTGAGCGGTTTAATCTCACGTTGTCGAATACGTTGAGGTAAACCTTCTTGCCGAGCCAGTAGTCGAACGAAGCGCCGAACTGCGTCTCCAGTTCGTGCACGCCGCGGTCGTAGAACTGCCACAGCGTCTCGTTGCGCTGTTCGCGCAGATACTCCACGTTGCGGTTGTTGTGCGTGTTCTCGTTCGTTCCGCTCAGGTTGGTGTAGCCCCCCAGCATGAACGAACCCTTCTTTCCGATGAAGTGCTTCCAGATGTACGAGATGTTGAGTCCGCGTTGCTGCAGGTCGGTCGACTCGTACTCGCTGTCGCGTGTGATGAGTCGGTCGTAGAGCGCGTCGCCGGGCTTTGCGCCGAGCGCCTCCTTCAGCGAGTGGTAGGCAAACTGGTCGGGCTGATAGCCGTACGAAGCCGATTTCTCCTCGTACGATTTGCGAGCCTTCTCGTATGAGGCTTTCACCTTCACGTCGATGGTGTTGGCAGAGTCGGTGTAGGCGAAGAGCTTCGCCTCCAGTTGCGGCTTGAGGTTGTGCTTGTAGCGGTAGGTGTCTTTCACGCCGAACGTGTGCTCCTGGTTGGGGAAGAACGTCTCGGTCGACGCCTTTCCGCTGTTCCATCCGTCGCTGTGTCCCATGTTGGCACTTATGTTGAAGCGGTTGCTTGTGTATTGCTGCGTGCCCTTTGTCTGCCAGTTGTGCTGGTAGTTGTACGAGCCGTACTGGCTCTTGCCGTCGCCGTCGATGTTGCGGTTCATGGAAGAGCCAATCGTCTTGTCTACATAGCGGTTGGCGTTGTTAGCCTGGGCGTATATCATGTGCGGGTCTTGGTCGCTCAGTCGGCTTGCGGTGATAGCTGCGCTGTAGCGTTTCTTGGTCTGGTATTGTGCCTCGATGTCGCCGTACCACTTGTCGAGGAAGCCCGGCTTCACCTGGATGTCGAGCACATGGTCCTCATCGCCATCGTCGTTGCCCGTGTGGCGTGCCAGCTCCGACTTGCGGTCGTACACTTTCAGTTTGTCAGCCACGTCAGCCGGCAGCTGCTCTAAGATTTGGTCGCCGCCGAACATGTCCTTGCCGTTCATCATCAGGCGTATGGGCTTGTCGTTCCAGTATAGCTTGCCGTCGCGACGCTGCACGCCCGGCAGCTTCTTGATAAGCTCGTCGAGGCGCGCGCCCTCCTTCAGCTTGAACGCCTCGGGGTTGAACACGATGGTGTCGCCACGCATGGTGATGCGCGGCACCTTCGCCTTCACCTCCACCTCCTGCAGCATGAGCGCCGTGGGCTGCAGCCTGATGGTGCCCAGGTCGGTGGTGTCTTTCACCTCAGATCCGTACGCATAGTCCACCTTGCGCGAGTTCTTGTAGCCGATCATGCTGAACGTGATCATGATGCGTCCCTCCCATTCGGAGTCGAGCGTAAAGCAGCCCGTGCTGTCGGTCTCCGTCGAGTTCTGCATCGACCAACCCGGCTCTGGGTTTATCTCGCTGCGCACCGTTGCTCCGATGAGAATTTCGCCCGTCTCGGCGTTAACAATCTTTCCCTTGAACGTGTCGGCAGTGCAAACGGTCGTTTGCACGAGGCAGAGCAGCGCGGCGACAAACATTTTCTTCAGTACGTTTTTCATAAGCTGGTTATTTAAAGTATTGCGAGTGCAAATGTATAGATTTTGTTCGAACAAGCAAAGTCTTTGCTTTGGAAAATCTATGGCATACAGTTTGCACAGGTACGATATTTGTCATTTTTACCGCTCAGAAGTGCCCGAAAAATGAAAAAGAAAACCTTTGGTCGTTTTTTTGCGAGTTTTGAGAGGTGAAAAGTGTGCAATGGTAAGCGGTTGATATTTAGTTTGTTGAGGCTGCGCGTGCGAAAGTGTGCAGCTTTTGTGCCACTTCCGCTGAGTACTACCGCTGCAAAACTGGAGTACTACCCCCACGAGTACTGGGTAGAAGTGGCACTTTCACCGTGTGAAAGTGCCACTTACGCTGTGCAAAAGTGCCGCTTTCGCTGTGAAAATCATCGAATTTTGTGTTTTTGAGGTGGATTTTTAGTGTGCAGAAGCGGAAATTGAGCTCGTAAAATCTCCAGAATGTGAGTTTCGGTCGGAGTGGTGTGGTCAAAATGTCGTGTGCAAGTTACGGGGGTGCACTTGTCTCAAGTGCACCAATGTAGCAAGAATAGCACTAACATGGCAATAATTTCACCATGCACCCCTTTTTTAAATTGAGGGAGTCTCAAAACTTAACCAACGCGGGCTGCGCTCGGCTTTGCCGCTTGCCAGAGCAAGAAAGCTCAAAAGCACATAGGTGTCAAAACTTGCAAGCAGTACGCCCCGAAGGGGCAGAAGCACATAGCCCAGGGCAGCGCCCTGGGTATAATGGTGTATATAATGAACAATGCGCCCTGTAAGGGCAAAAGCCTAATTTAATCGCTAAACACATACCTCTCGTCATATTTCACGTTATACAATTTCAAGAACGCTTTATATTCATCGGCAAATGAACATTTCTTATGATGTTCGCGTTGTCTGTCTATATATTGCAATGTCTTGTTTATTATCGACTGACTTACCGAGAACGCTGCGTATCCACCTTGCCACGCGAACGTTCTGTAATATGGTGCCAATGACTTTATCCAACGACTGCTGTTGCGTTTTATCTCTTCTATTATATTCGAAAGACTCATTTCTCTTGACAATAGAAACAGTACATGCACATGGTCTTCCACGCCACCAACCCGTATGTCCACACTTCCCGTTGTGTTCACTATTTGCCCAATGTACGAATGAAGTCTGTTGATGTCTTCTGTACGTATTGCAGGGCTTGTTGTTTTGATGTGGAATATCAGGTGGATATAGACCTTTGATAATGATTGTGCCATAGTTATTGAGCTTTTGCCCTTACAGGGCGTATGGTTGATGTGTGGCATGTTTACCCAGGGCGTTGCCCTGGGCTATGTGGTGCTGCCCCTTCGGGGCGTACCGCTTACGACTTTTGACACATTCTCTTCCTACGTTCTACTTTCGGGCGTTAACCAGCAGCTCCGTCTTGCCCTCGTCTACGAGCTTGATGATGAGTTCGCCGAAGAGCGTGTTCTGCCATGCAAACCACTCGCGCGTGAACTGGTTTGCGTCGTCCACGTTGAACGACTCGTGGATGAACCCCGTGCCGGCATCAGTGCGCTGCAACATACGCAGACACTCCGCTATTTCGGCATCGTCGGTGCTTGTGAAGGCGCGCATCATTATCGACATAGGCCACGCCATGTCGTAGCCCACGTGCGGACCGCCGATGCCCTCGCCAGCCTTGCCGCGGAAGAAGTAGGGGTTGTCGTCGCTCCACACGAAGCGGCGCGTGTTCTGATATACGGGGTCGTTCACGTCCACATCGCCTAAATAGGGCAGGGCGAGCAGAGACGGCACGTTGGCATCGTCCATGAGGAAGCGGTTGCCGAAGCCGTCCACCTCGTAGGCGTAAATCTTGCCATACTTCGGATGGTCGACCACGGCGTACTCTTTCAGTGCCGCACTCACCTCGTCGGCAAGCGCCGTGCAGTCGGCAGCGAGCGTTGCGTCGGCGTTCACCTTGCTGAGTATCTCCGCCGCCTTGCGCAGCGAGCTGACCGCCATGAAGTTAGACGGCACGAGGAAGAGGAACGTCGTAGCGTCGTCGGAGGGGCGGAAGACGGAGGCGATGAGTCCGCAGGGCTTCACGGGGTTGCCCCAGCCGTGGTTGCAGACCGTGTCGAGCTGGTCCTCCGTCTCGCGTTGGAAGCGATAGGTGCCGAGCCCCTGCTTGCGCTGCTGCTCGCGGAACACGCGCAGTATGTTGCGCACCGCCTGCAGCCACTCGTCACCGAACACCGACTCGTCGCCCGTCACCTGCCAGTAGTGGTAGGCGAGGCGTATGGGGTAGCAGAGCGAGTCGATCTCGTACTTGCGCTCGTGCAGCTCGGGCTTCATGTCGGTCATATCGTTAGCCCACATGCCGTTCTCCACAGGCTCGCGGTTGAACGCATTGGCGTAGGGGTCGATGTTGATGCACTTCAGCTGGCGGCGTATCACACCGCGCAGCATCTTCTGCAACTTGCGGTCGTCCTTGGCAAGCTGTACGTAGGGCCACACCTGCGCTGCCGAGTCGCGCAGCCACATGGCGTGTATGTCGCCCGTGTAGACGAAGGTGTCCTCGTTGCCGTCCTCGGCATCGGTGAAGTGGACGGTGGTGTCGAGCGTGTTCGGGAAGCAGTTCTCGAACATCCACGCTAAGTAGGCGTTCTCCTTGATGCGCTTCTTTATCTCGCGAATCTTCTTCTCCACCGCGTCCGACACGAAGAGGCGTTCAGCGGGCGTTGGGCGTTGGGAGGTGAGGGATGAGGGTTGAGAGTTGAGGTGTTGAGATGGTGAGGTGTTGAGGTGTTGAGATGGTGAGGTGTTGAGGTGTTTGGATGCTGAATTGTTAGCCGCAGCGGCATTGCTGGCAGCTAAGCAGAACGCGAAAAATGCGCTCGAAACGAGGGTTGTATGTAAGTTCATATTCATTTTATAAAGGGTGCGTGGGTATGGCAGGGATGCCATGCCCTCCTATTTATTATTTAGATTTACAAGCAAATGTATTAATTATTAATCAAAATAGCAAATTTATGTAAGATTTTCCGTAACTTTGTAGTGGTAAATAAGATACGAAAGGATAATAAGATGAATATTTCAGATATACTCACCTCCGGTGGTGGCGAGAAGCACTTCTCGTTCGAGGTGTTACCACCGTTGAAAGGCACAGGAACAGAGCGTCTGTTCTCTACGATAGAGAAGTTCCGCGATTTCGATCCGGCGTACATCAATATCACCACCCACCACAGCGAGTTCGTCTATCGCGAGCTCGACAACGGTCAGTACGAGCGCCTTCGTGTGCGCCGTCGTCCGGGCACGGTGGCCATAGCGGCTGCCATACAGAACAAGTTCGGTGTGCCGGTCATACCGCACGTGATATGCAGCGGTGCCACAGCCGACGCCATCGAGTACGAGCTGATCGACTTGCAGTTTCTCGGCATCGAGAACGTGCTGCTGCTGCGTGGCGACAAGGCACGCGACGACAGCCAGTTTGTGCCCACCCCTGGCGGACACGCCCACACTACCGACCTCATCGAGCAGGTGAACCGCTTCAACGACGGCTTCTTCAACGACGGCACGCCGATAAAGAACCCCGGCAAGAAGTTCCACTACGGCGTGGCGTGCTACCCAGAGAAGCACGAGGAGGCACTGAACATAGACCTCGACCTGAAGTATCTGAAGATGAAGCAAGACATGGGTGCCGACTACGCCGTCACGCAGCTGTTCTACGATAACCGTAAGTACTTCCGCTTCGTGGAGAAAGCGCGAGAGATGGGCATCACCATACCAATCGTGCCGGGCATCAAGCCGCTTGCAAAGCTCTCGCAGCTGACGGTAGTGCCGCGCGTGTTCCGCTGCGACTTTCCGCAGGAGCTGGCAGTGGAGGCACTGAAGTGCAAGACCGACGACGACGCCCGCCAGCTCGGCATAGAGTGGTCGACCGAGCAGTGTCGCCAGCTCTACAAGGCCGGAGTGAACAACATACATTTCTACACCGTCTCGGCTGTCGACTCCGTAAGAGAAGTGGCAAGGAGGCTGTTGTAGTTCAAAATTCAAAACTCGCAATAGCGCAAATGACATTTGAAGAAGTAATAGGTCAGGACGAGGCGAAACAGTCGCTCGTCAAACTCATAGAGGAGCACCGAGTGCCCCACGCCATGCTGTTCTGCGGTCCGATGGGCTGCGGCAAGAAAGCCCTTGCCCTTGCGTTCGCCTCGCGTCTGTTGGGCGACAGTCAGCTGCTGCGCCAGTGGCAGCACCCCGACCTCCACTTCAGCTTCCCCACGATAAAGAAGCCCACGATGGGTTCCGACCATCAGCCCGTGAGCGACGACTACGCCCAGGAGTGGCGCGAGCTGCTCAGCGACGGTGCCTACTTCAGCATAGAGCAGTGGATGGATGCCATGGGCGCAGAGAACCAGCAAGCCATCATCACCGGAGCCGAGAGCGATCGCCTCTCGCGCCGCTTGAGCATAAAAGCGTCGCAGGGCGGATACAAGGTGTGCGTGATGTGGCTGCCCGAGCGCATGAATGTCACCTCGGCAAACAAGATACTCAAGCTGCTCGAGGAGCCACCGCAGCAGACTGTGTTCATCCTCGTCAGCGAGGAACCCGAGAAGCTGCTCGAGACAATACGCAGTCGCACACAGCGTTTCGACTTCAAGCGTATCAGCGACGAAGCCATAGAGCAGGCACTCACCGAGCGTCGCGGCATCGACGCCGACACAGCGCACCGCATAGCACGCATCGCCAACGGCTCGTGGACCGCAGCACTCGACTCGCTGCGCGCCGGCAACGAGGCAAGCCTCTTCTTCGACCTCTTCGCCATGCTCATGCGCTACGCCTACAGCAAGAAGGTGAAGGAACTGAAGAAGTGGAGCGAGAGCGTAGCCGCCTTCGGACGCGAGAAGCAGAAGCGCATGATCGTCTACTTCAACCGCATGGTGCGCGAGAGCTTCATGTACAACTTCCGCAACCCCGAGCTCAACTATATGACAGCGAACGAAGAGCAGTTCTGCACACGCTTCGCACCGTTCATCAACGAGCGCAACGTGATGGAGCTGAACGAACTCTTCGAGCGTGCACTACGCGACATATCACAGAACGCCAACGCCAAGATGGTGTTCTTCGACATAGCATTACAAACAATTATACTCATAACACGTAAACAACAAGCATAAATCGCAATGAAGGATTTCAAAGATATGCAATTCAAGATAACGCGCGACACCGACCGCGGATTGCACCACTACGCTTGCGGACGACAGAACATGCAGCTGAACACCTACGACTGGCTGTACGACGTACCGGGCAACGACGAGGACACCGACCTCGTGGAGGTGCAGTTCAAGAACACGCGCAAGGGTTACTACCACAACGTAAACAATATCGACCTGCACAAGGGCGACATCGTGGCGGTAGAGGCAAGCCCGGGTCACGACATAGGCACCGTTACGCTCACCGGCAGACTGGTGAAGCTGCAGCTGAAGAAAGCCAACCTCAAGTCGGCTGACGACATCAAGCGCGTCTACCGCATAGCCAAACCCGTGGACATCGACAAGTACAACGAAGCAAAGAGCCGCGAGCACGGCACGATGATACAGAGCCGCCAGATAGCCAAGGATCTCGGTCTGCAGATGAAGATTGGCGACGTAGAGTATCAGGGCGACGGCAACAAGGCGATATTCTACTACATCGCCGACGAGCGCGTCGACTTCCGTCAGCTCATCAAGGTGCTTGCCGACACCTTCCACGTGCGCATCGAGATGAAGCAGATTGGCGCACGCCAGGAGGCAGGACGCATCGGTGGCACCGGTCCCTGCGGCAGAGAACTCTGCTGCGCCACATGGATGAAGAACTTCGTGAGCGTCAGCACCAACGCTGCACGCATACAGGACATATCGCTCAATCCGCAGAAACTTGCCGGCATGTGCGCCAAGCTGAAGTGCTGTCTCAACTACGAGGTGGACGACTACGTGGAGGCAAGCCGTAAGATGCCGTCGCGCGACATAGTGCTGCAGACTCTCGACAGCGACTACTACCTCTTCAAGTCGGACATCCTCGCCGGCACCGTTGTCTACTCAACCGACAAGGGCATCGCTGCCAACCTCGAGGAGATTACAGCCGAGCGTGCCCGTGCCATCATCGAGATGAACAAGCGCGGCGAGAAGCCCGAGTCGCTCACCGAGGACGGAACGGTGAAGCAGGACACACGCCCTCGCGACCTGCTCGCCGATGCCGACATCAGTCGCTTCGACAAGGCACGCAAGCGTAAGAAGAAACCCGCAAAGCGCCAAGGGGGTGCACCCGGCTCAACTGCACCGAGAAAGGGCGAAGGGGGTGCAGTTGTCTCAACTGCACCGAGAAAAGGCGAAGGTCAGCGTCGTAACAATCAGCAGCGTCGCAACAACCGTCCTGAGGGCGAACCCACCCAGGGGGTGCACTTGTCTCAAGTGCACCAACCAAATGGTAACAACAGCTCTGTTGGTGCAGCTGAGACAGCTGCTCAGGGGGTGCACTTGTCTCAAGTGCACCAACCAAAGAGTAGCACCACCAACTCTGTTGGTGCAGCTGAGACAGCTGCTCAGGGGGTGCACTTGTCTCAAGTGCACCAACCGAAGAATAATGGCACCAGCAGCTCAGTCGGTGCAGCTGAGACAGCTGCACCCCCTAAGGTGCACCAACCAAAGGGTAACAACAACTCAGTTGGTGCAGCTGAGACAGCTGCACCCCCTAAAGATGCTCATTAGAATTGTGGCTATGAAAAGAGCAATAAGCTTACGGATAGCCGCAATGACCCTTGCGCTGGTCGCCATGCTGCTAACGGCGTGCGACCATCGCACCATCTACGACCGATACGAGAGCACCGCCCTCTCGGGGTGGGAGAAGAACGACACCATTACGTTCGCCATCCGCCCGTTGAAGGAGGCAGCCACCTATCGCGCTCTGCTCGGTGTGCGCACTACGGATAGCTATCCGTTCACGTCGCTCACGCTGATTGTGGAGCAAGAGATAATGCCAGCGCATCGTGTCCTTGTCGACACCATATGCTGCGAGCTCACCGACGAACAAGGCAAAGTGCTCGGCGACGGCATCGGCTACAGACAGTATCAGTTTGAGGTGCGCCAACTGCAGTTGCAGGAAGGCGACTCGCTGCACGTAGTGGTGCGCCACGACATGAAGCGCGAGATACTGCCCGGTATCTGCGATGTCGGCATAAAGCTATTGAAAGAATAGAAACAACCCATAGATGAGAAAATACATATATATTATAATAATGTGTATCGTCAGCCTCGCTGCCTCAGCACAAGAGCGCACCGTGCAGAACCGCCCGTACACCGACTTGCGTCCATTCCACTTCGGCGTGGTCGTGGGTACGCACGTGCAGGACATGGAGGTGCGTATGGCGGGTCCGATGACCATCACCACTGAGGACGGTACGCAGGAGACACTCGTCACCGCCGACCAAAGTCGCTGGGACCCCGGCATCAATGTCGGAGTGCTTGGCGAGCTACGTCTGTCCACACATTTACAGTTGCGCGTGGCACCGATGATGTACTTCGGCACGCGCCACATAGTGTTCCAAGACCTGAAGAACCTAAGCGCGAGTGGTAAGCCCGAAGAGAAACGCCAGGATATGAAGACCGCTTACATCGCTGTGGCAGGCGACATCATCTTCGCTGCGCCACGCTTCAACAACCACCGCCCGTATCTCATGGCAGGCGTATCACCGATGATCAACCTCACGGGCAAGAGCACCGACGCGCTGAAGCTGAAGCGCACGTCGCTCTCGCTGGAGTTCGGCGTGGGCTGCGACTTCTATCTGTCCTACTTCAAGCTGCGCCCCGAACTGAAGTTCGTCTACGGCTTAGGCAACGCCCTCGACACAAAGCACGCCAAGGAGCTGCGCGACAAGAGTCTGCTCAAGTACACGTATGGCGTGAAGGAAGCACGTACAAAGATGGTAGTGCTTAGCTTCTACTTCGAGTAGACAAGATACTTGATAACTCATATAGGCGATACGGTGGCAGTGAAAGTTATTTACATAGGAATGCTTAAAATGTAGTGCTACACAACATTTTGTGCCATACAAATTTGCTTATATCCTAAAAACATACTAAATTTGTAACCAAATCTGAGTCTATCTCAGCTATTTAAACATAACATTGTCTAACATTAATATTAACAGAAACAAGAAAAAGAAAACAAACAAACTAAAACGGTAAGTGGTTAGTGGTTTAGAATCATTGCCACGACAGAGATTTAACAACTGAGGATTAATTCCTTATCTTATCAAACTCTGTGTTTCCGTTCTTTAACTTTTAAAATATTGAGCTTTTAGCTCTTGTTCTTTTGTATCGAATACCGCCAATATTCACTCTACGAGAACAAGCAGATGAAAGGTTCATGCCATAGGCGTGAACTGTCTCGTGCTTGTTGTAGAGTAGGTCACTTGGCGGTAACCAGATACAAAACAAGTTGCAGACGGTTACACGCTTTTTTTATTTATCTATGACTAAATTCTTTAACAATTACTTTTTTTTATTGTGTGTCGCATTCGGTGCGCTTTTCTTCTCGTCTTGCAGCAAAGACGATGATGCTGAAAATGATAACAGTGGTCCAGTTATCAATCCTGACAAGAACATTCCTGACCCTAAGGGAACCATTACTATGAATATGATGGTAGGAGATGATGAAGGCAAGAGGGTTTCCATAAAAGATTTTGGTACTATACAAATCAGTAGTGCATATAATTTTAAAGGATATGAATATAATTGCTCATTCGTTTCATTGGGTAAGATGAAAGGATTGGGAAATCTTACCGCTATACCTCAAGATGGATGGAATTCTTCTGTTGCAGTAAATCCTGGTGATGGATATGTGGTAAGATGTAAAGAATATTATGGTGCTGCGCAGTATATTTATGCTCGACTATATGTTGTAAGCGAGATTGCAGGGACATCTGGCGGTGTTATTGGATACACCATAAAATGTCAGGCTCCATTTGTCTTTGCTCCCAAGTTCACTGAAAGTTCTTTAGAGTTTGATGCTGATGAAGATTTGACAAAAGAGCTAACATTTGTAAACCCGACAAATGTTACAGTAAAGTCAAAGCCAGACTGGTGTGAAGTGAAAGCGGCGGATAAAGGTTTCAAAGTGACTGCAACCCCCAATTATATAAATGCTGAAAGAAGTGGCATTATCGAATTTGAGAACACTGAAGGTTCAACAAGTGTTTCGGTTAAGCAGAAGAAATCAGACAATCCTAAGTTTGAAGCAGGTAATGGCACAGAAACAGATCCTTATATAATAGCTACAGCAGCGCAACTCGACGAAGTTCGCAATTTCCCAAGTGCTTGCTTCGAGCTTAGTAAAGACATTGACCTTTCTTCTTATCTTAATTCTAACTCATCAGGTTGGACACCAATTAAGGATTTTACAGGTAAGTTCGATGGCAAAAAGCACACCATAAAGGGTCTTTGGATAAGCTTAAGTTCGATTAGTAATATAGGACTATTTGCAAACATTCAAGGCTCCTCAGATAATAAAAGAGCAAGTGTATCAAACCTGTTCGTAAACATAAGCAAGAAAGGTATAACTGGAGGAAGTAGTGTTGGAGGTATTTGCGGAAGCTTATCCTATGGAAATATTGAAAACTGTATGGTAACTGGTGATATCAGTGGATATCAATATGTTGGAGGTATTGTTGGGTGGAATAATGACAATTACTATAGCTCTTCAATCATTAGTCAGTGTGCATCTTCAGGTAACATAACAGCAACCAAGGGTTATGTTGGAGGTATATTGGGTTATTACGGTAGATCATGCTCTATTAAAAATTGCTACTCCATCGCAAACGTAAAAGCTGAAGGTTCATATTCTTCAAGGGTTTATGGCATTGGAGGTTCTTCTGAAAATTGTTATTTCGCAGGTACGATATCTGGTGCAGATATAAATTATGTGTATCCTATTGGATCTAATACAAACAGTTACTACGATTCTGAGAAAACAAAGATTTCTGGGAAACAAGGCGCTTTGACCACTAAGCAGATGAAGCAGCAAGCATCATTCCAGGGTTGGGACTTCGATAATATCTGGACTATTCAGGAGGGTGTCGATTATCCAAAGCTTCGCAGCCTACAAAAATAACCAACACTAAGTATTAAATAAATAGCGATATGTAAATCCAACTAATGATTTGCATATCGCTTTATTTATGATACTACTGACCTTCTAATTATAAATAAAATAGAACCTAAGCCTTAAGCATATTTCGCTTTGCGTCGATGCTGAGGAATATAAACAGCAGGATGGTGAAACCCCATAGCGATGATCCGCCGTAGCTGAAGAATGGTAGCGGGATACCTATGACAGGCGTTAAGCCTAACACCATACCCACGTTGATGAACACGTGGAAGAGGAACACCGATGCCACACAGTAGCCGTATATGCGCCCAAAGGCGAAGGGTTGTCGCTCGGCAAGCGCAAGCAGTCGGAGTATGAGGACGAGGAACAGCAGCAATACGCCTGCCGAACCGATGAAACCCTCCTCCTCGCCCACGGTGCAGAAGATGAAGTCGGTGTCTTGTTCGGGCACGAACTTCAGCTTGGTCTGCGTGCCGTTGAGGAAGCCTTTGCCTTTGAGTCCGCCCGAGCCGATGGCTATCTCGCTCTGATGAACGTTGTAGCCGGCACCGGCAAGGTCTTCGTCGAGTCCGAGCAACACGTTGATGCGCACACGCTGATGAGGCTCCATCACGTTGTTCAGTACGTAGTCGGCAGAGTAGAAAAACACCACCGAACCGACGGCGAACGCCAGAATAAAGAAGTATTGCGGAAGGCGCGTACGCAGTCCGTGGTAGAGGAGATAGAGGAACAGCGCAAGACACATACCGAGCTGCACCCACGTCACGTCGAACGGAATGACGTACACGTCGAAGAGAATGGCTATAGTGGTGAGCACCAGACTATAGCCGATGATTGTATTGGTGTGCTTACGGTTGTGCACATAGTTGTACACCATGCCTGCCACGAACAGTTGTACGAGCAGCAGTACCACGAACTTGCCCACCGATGTAGGTGTGTCGAAGAGCATAATGCCCTCGTACTTAATGCCCACAACGAAGTAGAGCACCATCGCTACGCCCGTGAAGAGAATGCTGCCAGGCATTCCCTCGCGGTAGAACATGAGGAAGAATGTGAGATAGACGAGTGCAGAGCCCGTCTCACGCTGACCCACGATGCAGAGCATGGGCACGAGCACCACGGCGCAAGCCGCTGCAAAGTCTTTCCAGCGTTGTATGTTATAGCCGTAGGTGCTCATCAGTTTGGCGAGCGCAAGTGCGGTTGCAAACTTGCCGAACTCGGCAGGCTGCAAGCGTAGCGGACCGATGACGAGCCACGAGTGGGAACCCTTGATGTCGTGAGGGTTGAAGATGGTGGCAAAGAGCAGCAGGAGCAGCACACCGTAGATGATGAACGAGAACGTGTCGAAGAAGCGCGAGTCCATCATCAGTATGACAAAACCGAGACAGATACTCGTGCCAATCCATAGAATCTGCATACCCGAGCGTGTGTCGAGCGACAGCAGGTTGTTGTCGCCGAAGGAGTAGCTCGCACCGCAGATGCTCAACCATCCGAAGAGCATCAGTGCTATGTACAGGCCAATGGTCAGCCAGTCGACCTGCGACCAAATGCTTTGTGGTTTGTCGTTTATCATTATTTTTAGTTTATAAGCCTTTCTAAGCCTCTTTAGGCCTTTCTAAGCCTCTTTAAGCCTTTTCTAAGCCTCTTTAAGCCTTTCTAAGCCTCTTTAAGCCTTCCTAAGCTTTTTACTTTTTTACTCTTTTACTTTTTTACTTTTGTGAAAATCTCGGACCGTAGCCTATGCGTCGTGCCTGCATGGCATCGGCTTGCGCCTCGGCAGCAGGCGATAGCTTGCCCGTAAGATACTGTTCCATCATCAGTCCGCCGATAGGTACACCGAAGTCGGCACCCCATCCGCCGTTCTCTACGTACACGGCGATAGCTATCTTCGGGTTGTCCATCGGTGCGAAGCCCATGAACACGGAGTGGTCGCGTCCGTGGTTCTGCGCCGTACCCGTCTTGCCACACGCCTCGAACGGCAGTCGTGAGAGAGCTTTACACGTACCCTTCATGGCTGAGGAGCGCATACCTGCTACCACGTAATCGTAGGCTCGGCGTGATGCCATTGTGTAGTGGCGGTGGGTGTACATGGTGTCGAGCGGTTCGCCTTGCACCTTGCGCACCACGTGTGGTCGGTAGTAGTAGCCGCGGTTGGCGATGGTGGCACCGAGGTTGGCTATCTGTAGCGGAGTGAGCGTCACCTCGCCCTGGCCGATAGATATAGAGATGATAGTAAGGCCGTTCCACGAGCCACGATAGTTGCGGTCGTAATAATCGGCGTTCGGAATCATGCCGCGCTTCTCGCCAGGCAGGTCGATGCCCAGCTTGTAGCCGAAGCCCATCGACACCATATAGTCGCGCCACGTGTTCATGGCGTTATACGGAGTCTTGTATTTCGAGCGGTTGCCAATCATGTAGTAAAGTCCCCAACAGAAGTAGGAGTTGCACGAGGTGCTGATGGCATCGACAAGAGCGATAGGAGCGGCATGTGAGTGGCAGCCTACGTGTAGACCGCGATAGTAGAAGCCGTGGTTGCAGGGGAATGCTGTGCCTGGCGTAATGATGCCTTCAGTCATGTACGTAAGAGCCTGCGATGTCTTGAACGTGGAGCCAGGCGGATACATACCCATTATGGAGCGGTTGAGCAGTGGTTTCCATGCATCTTTAGCCAGTGCGCGGTGGTTCTTTGCGCGTGCACGTCCCACCATGATACGTGGGTCGTAGCTCGGAGCCGACACCATGCAGAGCACTTCGCCCGTACGAGGGTCGAGTGCCACGATAGAGCCTATCTTGCCCTCCATGAGACGTTCGCCCAATGCTTGTAGCTTCTCGTCAATGGCGAGCGTGAGGTCTTTGCCGGCAATCGGTTTGCGATCGTACTTGCCGTCCATGTACTTGCCTTGTATGCGTCCGCGAGCGTCGCGCAGCAGAATCTGCACTCCTTTTTCGCCACGCAACTGTTTCTCGTACGACTTCTCCACACCGAGTTTGCCGATGTAGTCGCCAGGCTGATAGTAGCTATCCTCCTCAATGTCGTAGGGCGACACCTCAGCCACGTCGCCGAGGATATGCGCGCCCACCTTCGATTGGTATTGGCGTATGCTGCGCTGCTGCACGTAGAAACCAGGGAAGCGGAATATCTTTTCTTGGAAGAAGCTGAACTCCTCCGAAGGGAGCTGACTCATAAAGAGCTGCTGCGTGAAGCGCGAGTAGCCAGGGTTCTTCGAGTAGTCCTTAATGTCGTTCATGCGCTTTATGAAGAACTCTTTCGTGATGCCAAGCGCGTGGCAAAACTCAAGCGTGTCGATGCGTCCCTTTGCTTCGTTCATCACGACCATAATGTCGTAAGCCGGCTGGTTGTACACGAGCAGTCTGCCGTTGCGGTCGTAGATGGCACCACGCGAAGGGTATTCGATTTTCTTGAGGAAGGCGTTGGAGTCGGCGTTCTTCTTGTAGTCGTCGCTAAGCAGCTGCAGCGTGAAGAGACGCACGATGTAGACAACGACAATAGCCGTTGCCACGAAAGCGATTACGTAGCGCCGTTTCTCAAGGTTATAATTGCTCATTTCCTACTACTGATGTTACCGATTACTACTAATAATGTTCTCTACTTACAGTTTCTGCTGTGCTCTATCTCTTGCTTCTGAAGTACTCTATCACCAAAATCAATACAACGGTGATGATGGTGCTTGCCACGATGCAAGCAATCCATTGTCCCCAGTTGTACAGATTGAAGGCTTCGAGCGAGAAGAATGTGAAGCAATAGATGAGTACGAGGATGATGGTGTAATTGGTGTATTTGCTTGAGCCGAAGGTGAAGGGGGACGGACGGAGGTCGTCGGCACTATCGCGTGGCGCGAATAGTTCGACAACGTAGGGTTGCAAGAAGCCCACGAGCGTCATTGAGGCAGCTGCTACGCCCGGTGTGTTGGTGAAGATGTCTACCAACAGACCCATGAAGAAGCACCAAAGCAGCGTAGCCCACTTCGCTTCGCCGCGTTGCACGGTCAGTGCGAAGTAGACATAGAGTAGCGGTGTGGCGCATCCGAAGACGCTGATATGGTTGAGTAGCAGCGTCTGTGCAAGCAGCAGCACTATGATGAATACTATGTTTCTAAGGAAGTTCAGGCTCATTTGTTTCTTCTGTATGTTTATTGGCGTGCCTTGATGGAGTCTTCGGCAGCACGCAGTAATTCGAGTTTCTTGTCCATCTCGCGGTCGTTGATGACGCTCACGTCGCGCAGACGTGAGAAGTCGGTCGACAGAGCGATGTTGAGACGGTAGGAGAGTCCGTTCTCGGAGTTGTACACATGTTTGATGCGTCCGACGATGATGCCCGGTGGGAACACCGAGGAGTAGCCCGATGTCACGATGAAGTCGCCCAGTCGGAAGTGTGCATGGCGTGGTATGTCCTCTACGTATGCCGTTTCGGGCGAACCACCATGCCAGCGCAGGTAGCCGAAGTAGCCACGTCCGCGTATGGTGCAGCTGATGTTCGACTGCTCATTGAGCACAGGGATAACCACCGAGTAGTGTTCGTTGCATAGATAGACGATGCCCACGATGCCCTGTCCGCACACCACGCCCATGTCCTTGCGCACGCCGTCGGCGCTGCCTTTGTCGATGGTGATGAAGTTGTTAGCCTTGTCGAGTGACGAGCTGACGACCTTTGCCGGTATGGTCTCGTAGTCGCGCATGATGTTCTGTTGCAGTCGTTCGACGAGGGTAGTGTCGTTGTTTGACTTCTTCACCTGCTCGCGCAGCATCTCCACTTCGCGTTCGAGGTATATGTTGCGGTCGGTGAGTTGGCGGTTCACTTCGGTGAGGGCGAAGTATTGCTTCACGGACGAGTCCCATTCGTACATCTTGCCTGCTACGGCATTAGCCGATGAAAACCACACACTGCCCTGATAGCTGTTGTACTTGAACAGCAGTGTGAGGCTCACCACCTCAAGCAAGAGGAAGACGAACCAGTGGTTGTGGCGTGAAAGGAAATCTAATAGGTTGCGCATAATTGAAAAGTAAAAAAGTAAAAGAGTAAAAAAGTAAAAAGCAGAGGGCGTATAACCTTTCCTGCTCTTTTTACTCTTTTACTTTTTTACCTTTTTACCTTTAAAAGTTATTTACTGTCAAGAGCGTTTTACTCTTTTGTTGTCAAGAGCTTTTTACTCTTTTACTTTTTTACTCTTTTACTTTTAGCCTATCTCATCAAGAATGAGAAGCGGTCGATGTTCTTCAGAGCCACACCCGCACCGATAGCTACGCTGTGCAACGGATCTTCGGCGATGTGGAACGGAATGTTGATCTTCTCCTGCAAACGCTTGTCAAGACCACGCAGCAGAGCACCGCCACCACTGAGATAGATACCATTCTTCACGATGTCGGCATAGAGCTCAGGCGGTGTGTTCTCAAGAGCAGAGAGCACAGCGTTCTCGATCTTTGCGATAGTCTTGTCGAGGCAGTGTGCAATCTCCTGATAGCATACCGGCACCTCCATAGGTAGCGCAGTGATGCGGTTCGGTCCGTGAACGATGAAGTCCTCCGGTGCATCGTCGCCAAGCTCAGTGAGAGCCGAGCCGACGTGTATCTTGATGCGCTCAGCCATACGCTCCGAAACCTTCACGTTGTGCTGGCGTGACATATACTCCTGAATGTCGGCTGTGAGGTCATCGCCAGCAGTGCGAATAGAGTTGTTCGACACGATGCCGCCGAGCGAGATTACAGCAATCTCTGTTGAGCCGCCACCTATGTCTACTATCATGTTGCCCTCTGGTGCTTCCACGTCGATGCCGATGCCGATGGCAGCTGCCATAGGCTCGAAGATGAGGTACACGTCGCGTCCGTCGGCGTGCTCAGCACTGTCGCGCACGGCGCGCAACTCCACTTCGGTAGAACCTGAAGGAACGCCGATAACCATACGCAGCGATGGCGTGAAGAGTCGGCTGCCAGAGTGTACCATCTTGATGAGTCCGCGCATCATCTGTTCACATGCTGAGAAGTCGGCGATGACTCCATCGCGGAGTGGGCGAATGGTTCGGATGTTGTCGTGAGTCTTCTCATACATCATCTTTGCCTTCGAGCCGACAGCAATCATTTTGTCTGTGCGACGGTCGAGTGCCACTACCGACGGCTCATCAACAACGATCTTATCGTCGCAGATGATGATGGTGTTGGCAGTGCCGAGGTCCATCGCAATTTCCTGTCTGAATGAAAAAAATCCCATTTATTGAGTTTTTGAATTTTGAGTTTTGAGTTTACTTTGCAAACCAAGCGTGGATGGCTGTGTCGTAGTGGCTGCTTACGCCGAACGCACGCTCAGCGAACATCTTGCGCTCCTCAAGAGATGTCTCAGCACCATTAGTGTTGAGGATGTCGAGGAGAAGCTTGTATTCAGCCTTGCTCGGAACGATGACCACGTCGTTGAAGTTTTTAGCACCAGCACGGATGAGCGAGATGCCGCCTATGTCTATCTTTTCGATGATGTCGGCATCGGAAGCACCGCTTGCTACAGTCTGCTCGAATGGGTAGAGGTCGACGATGACGAGGTCGATTTCGGGGATGGCGTATTCAGCCATCTGCTGGCGGTCGCCTTCATTGTCGCGACGTGCGAGAATGCCACCGAAGATGCGTGGGTGCAGAGTCTTGACACGTCCACCAAGGATTGATGGGTAAGATGTTACGCTTTCTACCGACTGACATTCGTAGCCAAGCTTTTCGATGAATGCTTGTGTGCCACCAGTAGAGAGGAATTTAACACCTTCTTCGTTGAGCTTCTTCAGGAGCTCGTCGAGACCATCCTTATGAAATACGGAGATAAGCGCGGTCTTGATTTTTTTTGTTCCAGCCATGATTTCTTTTTATTATTGTTGATTATCCTTTTTACCTTGTTGTTGTATGATGTTGTTACACGTGCGAACGTCAATATGGCTTTGCTATTCCGTCTTGCGTGTAATTTTTCAAAATCAATGCAAAGGTACTAAAAACCAATAATATAATGTGTAAATTGTAGAAAAAATGCGGAAAAAGTTGTGTTAAATATGTTTTTATTGATTTAGATACAAAAAAACGAGTTAAAGACTTAATCTTTAACTCGTTCTTTGTAGCGGGACCCAGGATTGAACTGGGGACCTCATGATTATGAATCATGCGCTCTAACCAGCTGAGCTATCCCGCCATCGTTCTTGATTGCGGGTGCAAAGGTAATGCTTTTTTGTTAATCGCCAAAACTTTTCGCAAAAAAAATCACAATAAAGTGCATTTTCTTTATCTTTTTCCCTATCTTTGCAAAAAATACAGGCCTTCCTAATGGCTTAACTACTAAAACAACAACTATGGAGAAAAACAAAATCACTGTAGAACACCTCCTAAACTCAACCTCGAAGAATATCATTTGGCAGCTTATCGGTACCGATTCGGGTTTGCAGAAGTGGATAGCCGATAGCGTGACGCTCGATGGCGACCAACTCACCTGCGCATGGGGCGATGCCCACCGCCACCACGAAGTACGAATGGCAACGGTCAGCGTGATTGAGAAATACGGACGCATACGCTGGAGTTGGGACGACGAAACCGACGGATCGTATGTAGAGATACGTATGGAGAAGTGTAGTCTGACGGGTGGATACATGCTCAGCGTTACCGATTTTACAGACGATGGCGATAAAGACTGGCTCGAGGATATATGGACGAGCAACTTCGAGCGTTTGCGTCGTAAGTGTGGCGTGTAGGGTAGGAGTGGACTACTCCGGCAGTGTAAAAATACTAAAATCATTTAATTTCGTGGAGTATATGAAATATTTATGCTAATTTTGCAGCATAAAAAAGCATACATATACTTAACCTCTTATATGTAGTGCACTGGTGGAACAGTCTACCTATATATAATAAGGTAAAAACGCTCACGATGTTTCGTATAAAGAAATTAGATATCTTCATTGCAAAGCAGTTCGGTCTTTTGTTCATAGGAACGTTCTTCATCTGTCAATTTGTACTGATGATGCAGTTTCTGTGGAAATATGTCGACGAGCTAATCGGTAAGGGACTCTCCGTCGACGTGCTTGCCGAATTCTTTTGGCATATGGGACTCATGCTTGTGCCGCAAGCAATGCCACTTGCCATTCTGCTTTCATCGCTTATAACATTCGGAAATCTCGGTGAAAGCTCAGAGCTGACGGCTATAAAAGCTGCAGGTATATCGCTCATGCAAGCGTTTCGTTCGCTCATAGCCATCAGTGTGGCTATCTGCGTGCTCTCCATTTATTTTCAGAACTCTATCGGTCCGGAAGCCAACCGCAAGCTCGCCTTGATGCTCATATCAATGAAGCAGAAGAGTCCGGAACTGGAAATACCGGAAGGCGTGTTTTACGACGGCATACCAAACTCTAACCTCTACGTGTCGAAGAAGAATATGGACACGGGTAAGCTTTACGGTATAATGATTTATCGCATGACTGGGTCGTACGAAGACCAGGCGATAATACTCGCCGACTCGGGCATGTTGCAGTCGACAGCCGAGAAGAAACACCTACTGCTCACGCTGTGGAGTGGCGAATGGTTTGAGAATATGCAGTCGCAGGAGTTGGCAGGCAGCGCTTCGGTGCCCTATCGTCGCGAGTCGTTTGTGCAGAAGCGTATCGTGCTCGACTTTGATACCGACTTTAATGTGAGCGATGGTTCGTCGATATCCAACGACGCACGCGGCAAGAGTTTCACGCAGATAGTTCACGATATGGACTCGCTGAAACAAGTGTACGATAGTATCGGCAACAACTACTACGCTGCCGATCGACTCACGTTCTATCGACTCGCTTCGGTTACGAAGAACGACTCGCTTCGCGCCCTACAACTTGCTACGACCTCAGCCTATAACGTCGATACAGCATACGCTCACCTCACGTCGCAACAGAAGCGCACCGCTATAAGTTATGCCCTGAACCGAGTAGGCTCGCGCAAGAGCGACCTCGAGTTTAAGTCGCTCATCACCAGCGATGGCGACCGCCTGATACGTCAGCACGAGATAGAATGGGTGGCAAAGATAACGCTCGCCTTGTCGTGTCTCATCTTCTTCTTTATCGGTGCGCCGCTCGGAGCCATCATACGCAAGGGCGGTTTGGGTCTGCCGGTGCTCATCTCGGTGCTCGTCTTCATCCTCTACTACATACTCGACAACTCGGGCTATCGAATGGCGCGAAGCGGTATGTGGACGATATGGTTCGGAAAGAGTCTTGCTCCCGCTGTGCTCGTGCCGATGGCGGTGTTCTTTACATATAAAGCAACCAACGACTCCGTTGTGTTCAATGCCGACTTGTACGCCGACATCTTCCGTCGCTTCTTCGGTCTGCGCATCAAGCGCCCGATATATCGCAAGGAGGTGGTAATCAACGATCCGCACTACGCTGACGACTTGGCACAATTGCAGCAGATGAACAACGAGATAGTCGAGTACTCGCACACGCATCGTTTGAAACGTGCACCAAGTTGGGTGAAAGTGTTCTTCAAGTACGAGCCCGACAACGTGATGGAGCGCATTGTGCCACAGCTGGAGCAGATAATAGAAGACCTCAGCAACTCGCGTGACCGCACTATCATCAACCACCTGAGCATGTACCCCGTGATGTCGGAGCGTGCCCACACACGCCCCTTCGAACGCAAGTGGCTGAACATTGTGGCAGCCGTCGTCGTGCCGCTCGGCTTCGTGCTCTATATGCGCATGTGGCGCTATCGCTTGCGTCTGCAGCGCGACCTGAAGGTGGTGCAGGCCGAGAACAAGATAATCATGGGCAGAATAAACGCTATACTCAATCGGTAGCGACATACTTAATGGCGATATATTAGAAACAATAATAGTAAGATAACGAATAATAATAACACTCATCAACAAATAAATAATATGGGAGAATTCAGACTGAGCAGCATCGAAGATGCTCTAAAAGATTTTAAAGACGGACAGTTCGTAATCGTGGTTGACGACGAAGACCGCGAGAATGAGGGCGACCTCATCATCGCCGCCGAGAAGATAACTCCTGAAAAGGTGAACTTTATGTTGAAGAACGCGCGTGGCGTGCTCTGTGCCCCCATCACCCTCTCGCGTTGTGAGGAGCTCGACCTGCCACATCAGGTGAGCGACAACACCTCAATGCTCGGCACACCGTTCACCGTTACAATCGATAAACTTGAGGGATGCACCACCGGCGTGTCAACACACGATCGTGCTGCCACCATCAAAGCACTCGCCGACCCAGCGTCTACACCACAGACCTTCGGTCGCCCTGGACATATCAATCCGCTCTACGCACAGGACAACGGCGTGCTCCGTCGCTGCGGACACACCGAGGCTGCCATCGACCTCTGCCGCCTGGCAGGTCTCTATCCGGCAGGCGCACTCATGGAGATAATGAACGAAGACGGCACAATGGCACGTATGCCCGACCTGCAGAAGATGGCAGAGGAGTGGGGCTTGCGCATCATCACCATCAAGGACCTCATCGCTTACCGCCTCAAGAAGGAATCGATAATCGAAGTGGGCGAGGAGGTAGACATGCCGACAGAGTGGGGACACTTCCGCCTCGTGCCGTTCCGTCAGCAGAGCAACGGACTGGAGCACATGGCACTCGTGAAGGGCGAGTGGCGTGAGGACGAGCCCGTGCTCGTACGTGTACACTCTTCATGCGCCACAGGCGACATCCTCGGCTCGAAGCGCTGCGACTGCGGACAGCAGCTCCACGCAGCTATGCAGATGATCGAGAAGGAAGGCAAGGGCGTAGTGGTTTATATGCAGCAGGAAGGTCGCGGCATCGGACTCATGAACAAGATCGAGGCATACAAGCTGCAGGAGGAAGGTTACGACACCGTAGATGCTAACGTGCACCTCGGCTTCAAACCCGACGAGCGCGACTATGGTTGCGGAGCACAGATGCTGCGCCACCTTGGTGTGCACAAGATGCGCCTCCTCACCAACAACCCTACAAAGCGCGTAGGCTTAGAGTCGTACGGACTCGAGATTGTGGAGAACGTGCCCATCGAAGTGATACCCAACAAGTACAACGAGCGTTACCTGAAGACTAAGCGCGACCGTATGGGTCACACCTTGCACCTCAAGTAAGGATTGTTGACACATACAGTAAGTATGTTGTTGAATTTTTAAGGACCAAAGAATAAGAGAACATGAGCTTGGGTGTATGCTATTTGTATATACCCAAACTAATGTTCTCGTCCTTTTTATAGAGTAAAAGATCCGTTTAGTATCAAAAATAAAAAATAGCAATTATGATTAAGGTAATGATAGCGGCGCTTATATCGCTTATGTCTTTTGCTCCGATAATGGCGCAGAACATTAAGGGAAAGATTGAAAATACTAAAGGAGAACCTTTGGCCTTCGTGAATGTCGTGCTTCTGACTCGTGGGGATTCGGTCTTTGTCAAGGGGGCTGTGAGTGGCGAGGATGGTAGCTTTGTTATCGATTCTCCTTGCAATGGCGGAATCATTAAGGTTTCATCAATTGGTTATACGACAGTTTTTCGAGATTGTCGTGGAGAAGACATGGGTGTCATCCGATTAAGCGAAGATTCCTGGATGCTCGGCGAAATCGTTGTGAGAAGCCAGTTGCCCAAGACGGTGTTGAGCGGCGAAGGAATGACGACGACGGTATCAGGTAGCGTGTTGGAGAAAACTGCCAACATGGAGCAGTTGCTTTCACGCATCCCCAGCGTGTCGGCTAAAGACGGAGATATAGAAGTGTTCGGCAGAGGAACACCAGAAATTTATATCAATGGTCGTAAGATGCAAGACCAAATGGAGTTGCAGCGTTTGCAACCCAGCGACATCAAGAACATTGAGGTTATCAGCAACCCTGGTGCACGTTATGATGCCAGCGTGAAGAGCGTTATCCGCATCACCACCAAGAAACCGCAAGGCGAGGGCTTCAGCTTTGACAATAGCACCAGTTTTGTCATCAATGAAGATAAGCGCATGAGTTATTACGAGTCGTTCCGGGGCAACTATCGTAAAGGCGGCTTCGACATCACCGGCTTTTTGTATGGGGCATACACTCATCAACCAGACAACAAGAGAATACAGCAGTATACCTACACCAGCAATACATGGTTACAGAATACTAAGATAACGCAAGAATATACAAATCTCAATCCGTATGCACGCTTGAATGCCAGTTATATGTTTGACGATGAGAACTCCATCGGTGCGAGTTTCAGTTACGACCGCTATGCAAGAAAAGAAGGTAGGGGACTACAACAAGCTACATCATACTGCAATGATCAACTCGTGGAGACATCTCGTGGAGACTATTTCTCTCCTGGTCATACCTCGAAATATCTTGCCAATGCCTATTATGTAGGCAAGATAGGGGCACTCAAAATAGACTTCAATACCGATTACTATTGGTATGGTGACAAGGATAGGATGACTATAAAAGAGAGCGTCACCGGCGAAGACAATCAGATAAAAAACTCTCAAGCCGACTCTTACCGCAACAACCGCAACTCGCTGGTTGCTTCTAAACTTGTTCTTGGTTTTCCGCTGTTCAAGGGCGAACTGTCGGTAGGTGGCGAATACTCTTCTCTTAATCGTCGAATGCTATACACCATCGTGCCAGAAGTTACGAGTAATGAGAACGAGAAAGTGAAAGAGTCGATGACTTCGGCTTTCGTAGACTACACACGCTCCTTCGGGGCGCTTTCTGTGCAGGCTGGTTTGCGCTACGAGTATAACGACTTTGATTATTACACAAACGAGATTCGCATCGACCTTCAGAGCAAGACATACAGCAACTGGTTTCCGTCGCTTGCCCTCTCGCTACCTGTAGGCAAGACCCAGATGCAACTGACATACGCAGCCGACATCTATCGTCCCAGCTACAACGAACTCAGAAGTGGCGTGCAGTACGACAACCAGTACACATACGAATCGGGAAATCCATTCCTCACACCATCAATAACGCGCAATCTTACTTACGCTTTCTCATGGAAGTGGGTTAATCTGCAACTGATTTATTCGCATATCTCCGATGAGGTTTGCACGATGACGCAGTCGTATCAGAACAATCCGATAAAGTCGCTTGCCCGTCCAGAAAATATCAACAGCTATAACTCCTTTCAAGCAGGACTGACGCTGAATCCAACCTACGGCATTTGGCATCCCACATTAGAGGCGATGCTCTACAAACAATGGCTCAAGATGGACACGCACGTGGGCAATAAGCTCAACAATCCAGTGGCTGTCTTCTCTTTTACCAACACGTTCGACTTCAAGTGGTTGACGGCTTCGCTCGTAATGACCGCACAGACCGAAGGAAACATGGGAAACAAAAATATACGTAAGGGATATTTCAACACCGATCTCTCTCTCTACAAGGCATTATTTAAAAATCGCTTGACGTTAACCCTTGACGTATCCGACCTGTTCGCCACCGGCAATCAGTACCGCACGTTCTATTCTGGCACTGCACGAACATTGTTTTACGATGCTTACTCTGTCAGTAGCATCACGCTGGGCATCCGCTATCGCTTTAATGCCACAAATAGCAAGTATAAGGGAACTGGCGCAGGACAAAGTCAGAAGAGACGAATGTAATCGGCTGATTTTGGCGTGATTTTTACGAAAAAGAATGACTAAAAAAGCAAAAAATAGCAGATTTGGGCTTTTGTTTTGAG
>OOBS01000016.1_pt1 | contig 118584 bp, 89 predicted proteins | sample 1671381 | NCBI WGS metagenome assembly OOBS01 (sample SAMN06348151, study PRJEB24527) | human gut metagenome | biome: human gut; feature: ankylosing spondylitis patient; material: feces | host: Homo sapiens | place: China | collected 2015-10 | reverse complement strand
ATCATCGGCTATAGTCTGGATATCAGCCTTGGTCGTTACTGCATATATATGAGGCGAGACAGCCAAATCCCATCGGCTGTTAGCTGTCTTATGGAACAGCCCAAGGAGATTAACGTTCACTCTTGCTCCATACCAACCCATCCTGACATGGCTTTTCAGATTGGCATATTCCCAACTGTCCATGCCTAAGACACCTGCCTTGTAAAGCACACCGTCGCTACCCAACCAATAGTTACGTTCTACGCAACAGTCTTGTGCAGACATATTTACCTCTCCATACTTGGCAGATAACTCAGCCGAGAATATGGAGTTGAAACGATAGCCGCCATATAAGCCAGCAGCCCAACCGAGGTGAGTCTTGTCGTGTCCGAAACTTGAGAAGGTTGAGAAACCGAAAGGCATTCCACCCTCAATACCGACGTACCAGCCTTGCGAAATAGTCTTTCCGTCTTCTTTTACTTCTGCTTTCACAAAAGCAAATGGAAGAATAAATGCAAGCATTGCGACCAACAACCGATTTTTTGTTGTTAAATGATTTACCATATTATTTCGTTTATTTTTTTTCATTCCAGGAAATACAAGAGGTTTGTCAGACAGATCAATATGGATGCCAACAGCAAAAAGATATAAAAGCGTTCTCTCTTGATGAAGTCACGAAAGCTATAGCGAGCCTTCCAATGATTCTCAAGATACGACCTGTACTCATGTATCATGGCATATCCGAAGATAATACATAATACGAGTACAAACACCCCGATGATGATCAGGGCTAATTCTATCCTTGGCATGGTTTCTATCATTTCTTTCATGTCGCAAATATAGTGTTTTTCATTTAAAAGGGGTGTCCACTTGCCCTGTTCAGGTGTCGCATTCATACCAAAAAGGTGTCGCATTCGTAGGAATGCGACACCTTTTTGGCTGTTTTTCGATAAGAGTTTTGCTTTTTCTTTGGTATTTTACGAAAAATGGTTATACTCAATTTGAATCATTTTGTGCTGCATCTGTAGATTGGAAGTCTCTCCATTCTGTAGGAGAACAGCCTTCTTTTGTCTTGAAGATTCGGTAAAGATGAGTGCGACAAGAGAATCCACACTCGGCTGAAATGATGTCGTTGTTATAATCTGGATATTCCAACATCATCTTCTTTGCAGCGTTGAAACGTATCTCGCTGAGCCATATTCGGAAGTTAGAGTGCAAGCATTGATCGAAAAACAGGCTCAATTCGTTCTTTGATATACAAAGTGTACGAGAAAGCGTCAACATATTTACGTTGCTGTCCTTATAGCCTCCATTCGCACACCACTCATCAAGCTTTTGCTGTACGAATACTCTACGCTCCTCCGAAATCGGGTTCATACGCTTTGTGGTAGCCTCCCGCGGGCTTTTCTGCCCATCCGAAAAAGGATTTACCCCCCCCCGATGCTCCACACTCCACATTCGGCTTTATCGATTCCTCTTCCTTATACAGGAGTTCTTCTGTTGGAATATAACTGCTGCCAAGAGCGATAAATGTAAGGTTGAAGAACAACAAGGCAAGCAATACAGCAGGACCTACTATATATAATAAGGTGGTAGAAAAGATGGCAATCGGCATAGCGAGAACTGCGAGCCAGAGAATGATTACACTTGCACGCGAATATCTCACGTAAGGCAACATATCCGTTGCAGCCATTGTCTCCAACATATTCTTACGCCTGATCATCTCCTGAATAATCATGTATATGCAATATAAAACACTTAGGCAAAACAACGCAAGCATCACATAAAGCCCCTCTCTGATATACAGACTATGATGGAAACTGATACCCACACAAAAGGCCACAATGATGGCAGCATAAATGCCACTACACATCAGTATCATCTTTCTGAGGTTGGAACGTGTGGTCTCTATGTTGTAGATACCTAAAGAGATAAGCGAGAAGCAGGGCGTATAGACGAGAATGTTGATGACCGCCCCAAGACTGTCGTCAGCAGCACGGAATCCGAAAACCATCTGCACCGCATATTGTATCGCCAGTCCTATCATGGCGACAACGATCATCCACCGTGAACGCTCATACCGCTTGTTCTCCCATCTTACATGAAGATGAGAGAGCCCCACAAACAGCCCATTGATAAGCATGAATATGAAACATGCAAACTGAAGTAGAAATAATGAATCCATACGCTCTATTCTTTATTCACCCTCGCCGCTCGGCTCTGCCGCTTGCCAGAGCAAGAACATCCTCACCACTCTTTTTTAGTACCACTGAACGGCGTTGCTGTATCCCGAACGCTTGTCATACTTGAGCGCATCCGTAAGCGTAGCAGCGTTGCAACGGAACGAGAAGTTGTAGCTGGTGTACGGAGCAAGCACTACGGAGCACGCCATGTTGAAGCAATGCAGGTCGCGCTGCAGCGAAGCCGTGGTCATCGAGAGCTTGTTCTGGTCGAAGTCGTAACCGCTCGAGAACGAGATGTTCCAGCCGTCGCTAAGCCGCAAGTTACCACTAACGTTGAGGTTCTGCGAGAACTTGTACGGATAGCGCATCGTCTTCGTATTGAACTTGCCACCCGTGTTCTCACGCATCGTGATGCCATAGCCGAACGTGAGCGACCAGGGCATGTTGAAGCGCATGTAGCCGTCAGCGTCGGTTTCGGCCTTGCCACCCCCACTCTTCTTGCGCGTGCTGCGCTGGGCGTTCACCATCGTGTCATCTACGTTCGACTCGACGTCGGTGTCAATACCGTCCTCCTCGTCCTTACCAGCCTTCTTCTTGCGCTCCTTGTCGTCGCCACCGCCGAACCATTTCTTAAGTTTGTCGGGCGTGAGCGTGAACGAGAAGTTCTGCGATGTACCCTGGAAGCGTCCAAACTTACCCATACCCCAAAGCGTATGATTACCCACGTAAGGACGACCATTCTTGTCAAGCTCGTAAGCATACGACGCAAAGACAGCGGTCATGTTGAACGTGTAGTTCTTCCACCACTTGAGGCGGATGCGCATGGTGAGGTCGGAAAGCGGTTTTTCTTTGGCAGCCATATTGTAGCTCATCGACAAACCCAACTCGTCGATAATACTAAGCTTCTTGAAACCCGTTGAGTCCTTACTGCTCTTCACCTTCATCTCCACATTGTTCGAGAGGTCGAACGCGATGTTGCCCGTCTTGCCTTTGCCCGGCACGCCGAAGAGCTGATCCTTATAAGGCGAGTACTCCACCAAGTCCACCGAACCGTCAGCGTTCGTACGCTGATAAGTCTTGTAGTAGCCATAGCGCGACGCACTGAAATCGGGCGCATAACTGAAGCTCACAGACGGAGTCAGCACGTGGCGAATAGCCTGAATCTTATCGCCGAATATCTTACGGCTCGGCATATAAAAACCGTAAAGCTTCGTCGACGCACCGATAGACATACTATAGTTGTACACGTTGTTGAAGCCGTATATAGTGTCGCACACCTCGCGCTGCGCAGCAGCATCCCACGAGCGCATCACCTTGTGCGTGTACATGCGGTCCTGGAAGTTGAACGACGGCGAGATGTTGATATAGTTGAACAGCGTGAAGTTGCCACTGATAGGTATCGAGTGGTTCCAGCCGTTGCGCCAGTCCTTTATGAGGTTCGAGTGCAGCAGCTTGTCCTCCTTGGTGTTGATGCTGTTGGAGATGTGGCCGGTGTATGACATCGAGATCTTCTCGTACCAGCGCTCGTCGCCCGCAGCGTGCTTACGCTTGAAGGGGTAGAAGCGCGAGAGCGAGATGTTAAGGTCGGGCAATGTCATCGCTATCGACGAGTCGCGCATGTTCTGCGAGAGGTTGGCTGTAGAGCTGAGCGACAAACCGATACTCGAGAACGTAGTGCTCCACGACACGGATGATGTGCGTGTAGACTGCGTGAGGGTCTGCGGATTATAGAGCGAGCTGAGGTTGTTGCGCTCATAGCTCGACGTAGCGAAGTTGACGCTGGCTGAGAGCGAGCTGTAAGGGTTTGCCTTCTGATCCTGGCGGTGGCTCCACTGTATCTTGAAGCTTTTCTGACGGGTGAAGTCGGGCATTCCCTTGTCGCCGGTCTGTGTGTTCTGAAAACTTGCATAGAAGCTGCCGCTGAAGCGATAGCGCTTGGTGTAGTTCATTGCAGCGGAGAGTCCCCACGAACCCTTTGTGTATATTTCGCCGAGGAGCTTGAGGTCCATCTTGTCGCTGATGGCAAAGTAGTAGCCACCGTCGCGCAGATAGAAGCCGCGGTTGCTCTCGTCGCCGTATGTAGGCATGATGAAGCCGCTCGAATAGCTCTTGGTGAACGGGAAGAAGCCGTAAGGAATGGCAAACGGCAGAGGCACATCGGCAACCACGAGATAAGCCGGTCCGAACACGACCTCCTTACCAGGGCGTACTTTTGCACGCGAAAGAGCTATATAGAAGTCGGGGTGCTCGGCATCGCAAGTGGTATAGCGACCGTGCTGAAGGAAGATGTCGCCGTTCGGACTGCGCTTTGATATCTCGCTACGCAAGAAGCCGTCCTCCTGCTGTGTGTACACGTTGCTGATGAGGCCTTTCTTTGTCTTGAAGTTGAACGCCATGGTGTCGCTCTCGTACTTGTCAGAGCCCATGGAGAACACGGGTGTGCCGAAGAGTGTCATGCCGGTGGTGTCAGCCTTGTCCTTGGCTCCGGTAGCGTGTACCAAGGATGAGTCGATGCTCATGTGTATGCGCTCGGCAGCAAGGTCCATATTCTCGTATTTCACGGTGGAGCTGCCATAGAGACGTGCTGTCTTCGTGACGGCGTCGTACACGAGAGAGTCGTTTGCCGAATAGTTTACTGGAGAGTTGATGCCTCCCGCACGTTGGCGGTTGATTGAGTCGAGGCGTATGGAGTCGTCGATAGCCTTATTGTGGTGGTAGATAGCGAGTTGCAGAGAGTCCATCTTGGTTGTGTCAACGCCCAATGCGAGCGTTGTGTCAACAGTAAGAGTAAGCATAGTGTCGTTAGCCGACAACAACGAATCGCGCAAAATGGTATCCGCAATATCACTTATCTCTATTGAGTCGCGAAGAACTTTCTCTCTCTTCTTGCGTTGCTTCGAGGGTGCGTCAGCACTTGCCATCACAAACATGATGGCGCAAAGCAATAGGGCTATAGCTGTCTTTGTTCTCAATTTGAATAATGTTGGTTCTTGTTGTTTACTTCTCTGGCTCAAAGAGTTCCTTCATCTTGCGGAACCGTGCCAATGTGTCGCCACCGAACTTGGCGAGCGAACGTTCTGCCTGTTCAATGGTCTTCTCGCGGTCGAGATGTGTCTTCGAGTAGAACTTATCGGCATAACAGATAAGTTTCTCCTCTATTGTTTCGGGTTGCATATCCTGATGTGGCAATGGCAGATCTTGCGAAACGATGTCGTCGAGGGTCAGTCCGGCGCCGGTATGACGCTCGCAGACACGGGCGTAACGCTCTGGCAAACCCTCGCTGCGCAGCATTTCAGCGCCGCAGACGCCATGACGAATGTACGGCTCCGTGCCATGACACTCAATGCCGGGAGCATCTACGCGGATGATTCCGATGTCGTGAAGCATCGCAGCCTGCTCTACAAAGTTGCAGTCGATATGTAGTTCGGGATGTAACGAAGCAATCTGCAGCGCACGTTGCGCTACAGATTGGCTATGAGTGAGTAGGATATGACGCAAAGCATCACATCCTACGTAGTATTTGTCGATTATTTGCTTATACATATATTTTTACTCGTGCTCGCGCTCGATGTATGCAATCACGTCGCCCTTCTGTACCTTTGAGCCACGCTTTGCGTTGATCTCAACGAGCTTGCCACCAAGAGCAGCCGGCACCTCTACAAACTCGCCCCAAGGAGCCTGGATGTAGCAGAGCACATCGCCTTCCTTATACTCCTTGCCGATGAACGGCTCTACAGTAGGTGCGCACTCGCCCTCGCCTGAGAACTCCCAGAAGATGTCACCCTTAACCGGAGCAACAACAGCGTCTGCCTTAGCGTGCTTGTAAGCACTGAGTTGCTCGGGAGAGAGGTTAGCACCGAGTTTGGCATCCTTGAGCTTCTGAAGGTCGGCGAGGAAGTTCTTCTTAGCCTGACCGCTCTTGTAGTTGCGATACTGCTCAGGGTGCATGGCGAGCTCGAAAAGCTCTTCGTCGTCCTGACCGCACTCCCATCCGTTCTCTGCCATCTCCTTGCGGAAGTCGTCAAGAGCGTCGGTGAGAAGTGTGTGAGCGTCAACATCGGTAAACTCACGACCCTGCTTCTTTGCAAGTTCAACAAGCTCCGGATCGATAGTTCCAGGAATCTTACCCGACTTGCCGAGAATCATACCCCACATAGAGTCGTCCATCATTACGAAGCGTCCCTTGCCCTGCTCGAGAGTGAGGAGGTTCATGAGGGCGATGTTCTTCACGTACTGTGAGAACGGTGTTACCAATGGAGGGTAGCCTACGCGTGGCCATACGTATTCAACCTCGTCGAAGAGCTTGATGAGGAGGTCGTCCATGGAGAGTTCGTCAAGGCCGTTCTTCTTGCGCACGTTGTTAATAGTGGTACGCATACCGCCGAGGTCAGCCATCATTGAACCCATCATACCGCCAGGCAGACCGCAACCGAGGAGGAGCGAAGACATAATCTTGTTGCCAGGGTTGATGAAGTAGCCGAGCCACTCGTCGATGAACTCCTGAGTCATGGCACGAGCCTTCATGTATGCACTCATGTTGATTTCGGGAACGTCGAAGCCTTCGTTCTTCAACATGCTGATAACAGAGATAACGTCCGGATGCACCTTACCCCATGACAACGGCTCGATAGCTGTATCGATGATGTCGGCACCATTCTGGCAAACCTCAAGGATTGAAGCCATTGAGAGACCAGGACCTGAGTGACCGTGATACTGGATGATGATTTCAGGATACTTGTCCTTGATCATCTTTGTGAGTTTGCCGAGGAATGCAGGCTGACCGATACCAGCCATATCCTTCAAGCAGATTTCCTCTGCGCCGGCAGCGATGAGCTGATCGGCAATGTTCATGTAGTACTCCAGAGTGTGAACCGGAGAGTTGGTGATGCAGAGAGCACACTGCGGAGTCATGCCGCCTTCCTTTGCCCACTTGATGCTCGGAATGATATTGCGAACGTCGTTCAGACCATCGAAGATACGTGTGATGTTTGTACCCTGCTTTGCCTTCACCTTGTACATGAGGGCGCGAACGTCGTCAGGCACGGGGTACATACGCAGAGCGTTAAGACCACGGTCGAGCATGTGGGTCTTGATACCTACCTCATTGAAAGGCTTGCAGAAAGCGCGTACTGCATCGTTTGGATTCTCGCCTGCGAGAAGGTTCACCTGCTCGAAAGCTCCACCGTTTGTCTCAACACGGGCAAAGCAACCCATATCGATAATCACGGGAGCAATGCGCTCCAACTGGTCTTTGCGTGGCTGGAACTTGCCAGAAGACTGCCACATATCTCGATAAACGAGACTGAACTGGATTTTCTTTTTCATCTCTATTAGTTGATTTTTTTATTGTTCGTATAACGCAATTTGAAGAGATAGCGTGACTTTAAGCCACTGCACACCTCTTCAAATATGCAAAATTAGAGAAAAAAATTCAATTACTCAGTAATATCAACGCTTTTTTAGTAAATATTAGAGCTGAATTTCTATTACTTTGTCAACATCTGTGGGCACTTCGTCGAGAGAAATCAGCACGCCACCGTCGCATTTCTGTGTCTTCACGGCCTTGCGTGTGGCGAAGTCGACAGCCTTGCAAATCTTCTTCGAGCCGATAGGCAGGAAGAGTGAGCGGTCCTGCAAGTTAAGAATATGCACAAAGAGACGGTTGTCCTTCTGTGTTGTCACACCCCAATCGTGCGGAGCAACGAGTCCGCCACGTGTGCCGTAGATTGTCTCGCCATAAACCTTCATCCACTCGCCCATCTCTTTCAGGCGCTGCACAGCAACCTCAGGCAGACAGCCGTCTGGCTGCGGACCGATGTTCATAAGCAGATTGGCGTTGCGTCCGGCAGCGTTCACGAGATAATGAATGAGAGTCTTGGTAGATTTATAGTTCTGGTCAGTAATCTTGTAGCCCCACATGCCGTTCATGGTCTCGCAGGTCTCAAGCGGAAGTTTGCTGATTGCTTGACCCGACAGACCGGCAGTATTCTCGCCTGGAAGGTCGCGTTCGAACATCTGGAAGTCTTCGCCGTCGAACGGCTGAGAGTGGTGGTTGTTGCCGATAAGGCAAGAGGGCTGCAGCTTATGTATGAGCGCATACTGCTCGGGCAAGCGCCAGTCGAACGACGGATTGATATCCTGATCCCACCAGCCGTCGAACCAGATAGCGTTCACCTCGCCATAGTTGGTGAGCAACTCTGTGAGCTGATTGTTCATGAACTGATAGTAGCTGTCCCAGTTCTGCGCCTCTTTCGGGCGGCCAGTGCCAAGACCAGTGCGTCCGAGCGGTGCGTCCTCGCGTCCCCAGTCGATGTGCGAGTAGTAGAAGTGCAGACCGATGCCCTGACGATGACACTCGTCGGCAAGTTCCTTCACGACGTCGCGCTTGAACGGCGAAGCGTCAACGATGTTATAGTCTGAATATTTCGTATGGAACATTGAGAAGCCCTCGTGGTGGCGTGTTGTGAAGCAGATATACTTTGCACCGGAAGCCTTGATTGCTGACACCCACTCGCGTGCGCTGAACTTTGAGGGATAGAAACCACCTGCAAGCTTGGCGTACTCCTTGTAGTTCAGATTGTTGTTTGTCATTGTCCACTCGCCGGTGGCGAGCATACTGTAAAGTCCCCAATGGAGGAAGATGCCGAACTTAGAGTCTTGGAAATGAGAGCGTGCTGCGAGATTGCCTTCTGTTGGCACATACTTGTTCGCAGCAGCCTTGTCGGCAGCGGTTCCGGCTGTGCTGTTAGCAGCATTTTCGGCAGAAACACCGGCAGACATTGCAAGTGCCATCATCACTGTACAAAAGATTTTCTTCATACTTATTACATTATTTTTTAGGTAGTTATTATATACGAGAAAAGGTGCAGTTGCCCACAACTGCACCTAACGATGTTATTATCCACGCAAATCGTGCTCCTCAAAACGACGTTCTGCGAGCTTTTCATACTTTGTTCCTGGCTTGCCGTAGTTGGCATAAGGCCATATAGAAATGCCTCCACGCGGTGTGAAGAGACCAGTCACCTCGATATACTTAGGATCCATAAGCTTCACGAGGTCTTTCATAATGATGTTCACGCAGTCCTCGTGGAAGTCGCCATGATTGCGAAAGCTGAACAGATAGAGCTTCAAGCTCTTGCTCTCCACCATCTTTACGTCCGGCACATACGATATGCGTATCTCCGCAAAGTCGGGCTGACCGGTAATCGGACACAGCGATGTGAACTCCGGACAGTTGAAACGCACCCAGTAGTCGTTGCCCTGATGCTTGTTGACAAATGTCTCAAGCACTTCCGGTGCATAGTCGTCACGATACTTTGTCTTCGCTCCGAGTGCCTGCAAGCCTTCGTCGCGGCGATTATCTGAATTTGTTGCCATTTATATACTTATTATATATACTACATTTTATATATACTATATTTTAAAGCACATTAACCTCTGAACGTCGTCTTAAATATTGAATATTCGCCAAATGCTATAGTTCATTCCGGTATCGAAGTTGTCCTCGCCCTCGAACTTCTTTGTCCAACGCACAACGCGTATGGTAAGCGGCAGAACGATTATCTCGTAGAGGGTCTTAAGCACTACCTGCGAAATCATCAACACTGGCAATTCGCTCATCGGGATTACTCCTCCGAGTGCAAGCGGGAAGAAGATAATCGAATCGGCTGCCTCGCCGTACACCGTACTGAGTATGGCGCGAGCCGAGAAGTTCTTGCCGCCCGACGAGAGTTTCATGCGACTCATCACGTAAGCATTGACGAACGAACCGACGATGAACGCCAAGAATGATGCGAATGCGATACGTGGCGCAAGTCCGAAAACAGCGTGGAATCCTTCTTCGTTATGCCAATAAGGCGCAGCGGGCAGTATGTCACACAATGCTCCGAAGAGGACAAATAGGAAATTCATAGCGAAACCCAACCATATCAGCAATCGGGTTTTTCCATAGCCCCATACCTCACAAACGCAGTCGTTGATGATGTACGAAACGGGGAAGACGATTAATCCGCCTGTTACACTAATCGGACCTAACGCAATTTGCTTTGTCTCAAGCACGTTTGCCGTAATAAGACAAACGCAGAAAAGCGTACTGAAAAGCAAAAACAGCACACTCACGGTTTTCTTGTTTTTCTGCATAATCTTGTTTTTTAAGAGGTTTATCAAGCACTCTATATAATATAATGTATATAGTAAACGATACTGCTACATTTATTTACGGCTGCAAAATTACTATTTTTTAATGAGAACGCAAACAAAAACACGGAGTAAATAGCAATAAAGAACGAGGAGCTACGCCGAAACGAATGGTTTCAGCGTAACTCCTCGCTATAATGAAAATAAATATTGCGATGTAGTTTAGAACATCTTTGCAGGATAAACACCCTCGTCGGCAAGTTTCTGGAACTTAGCCACTACGTCCGGACGATCCTCCGGATAGGTCACGCCGAACCACTTAGATGTCGTGTCGAGCACCTCGCAAGTAGCGGTGCCGTCGTGGATGAGCTTGTCTACCATCAATGGGATGAAGAACTCGCTCTTAAGGTTCTCCATGTTCTTCGGGTCAGAGAGGAACGCCTTGAAGTACTCCTCACTGTGCTTGAAGTAATCAGGTGTAAAGCCCCAGAAGTTCATAGATACCGGTGTTGTGTCAGGAATCTCCACCCATGTTTCGTTGTCGTCGTCGAGATACTTAACAACGCCGTCGAAGCGCTGAATCTTGGTGCGCTCTACAACAGATGTCAGGTGATGATGTTCATCGTTCTCACATACGCCACGGCTTACAGTGCCACTCTCAGAAAGAGTATTACCTACGCGGAAACCGACCATAGCATACTTACCAGTAGAACCCTCTGGCAACTCGCTGAGCCACTTGCCCATTACACGGAATGCATCGCGATCGTAGAAGTCGTCGCAGTTGAGCACAGCGAACGGCTCATTGATAACGCTTGCACCCATCATCAGCGCATGGTTAGTACCCCAAGGCTTTGTGCGACCCTCAGGACATGTAAAGCCCTCGGGCAGTGCGTCGAGGCTTTGGAACACGAGTTCGCAAGGGATGTGGCCTTCATATTTAGAAAGAACAATGCGACGGAAGTCGTCCTCAAAATCCTTACGGATAACGAACACAAGCTTGCCAAAGCCAGCATTGATTGCGTCGTAGATACTGTAATCCATGATTGTCTCACCGTGAGGGCCGAGCTCGTCGAGCTGCTTCAGTCCGCCGTAACGGCTTCCCATACCTGCAGCGAGGAGGAAAAGTGTTGGTTTCATAACTCTGATATTTGTTTAAGTTAATTTATATTGACTTTCGATTATTATTAATCTGAACGCAAAAGTAACAAAATCGAATGAAATAAAAAAATTATTGATAGTATAAAATTGCGCACATCACTGAAAAATCGTAACTTTGCACGATACTATATCATAATGTAACGAAAGAAAGAAACAGAAAAAGTCTAAATATATGGCAATTACAGAAGAAAAGACAGTAGAAGAGAAGAATTTGAGTTTTGTAGAGCAGCTCGTTGAGCAGGACCTCGCTGAGGGCAAGAACGCCGGACGCATACAGACGCGTTTCCCGCCAGAGCCTAATGGTTATCTGCACATCGGACACGCTAAGGCTATCTGCATGGACTTCGGCGTGGCTGAAAAGTACAATGGAGTGTGCAACCTGCGCTTCGACGACACCAATCCTACAAAGGAGAACAACGAGTACGTTGAGAACATTCTCAACGACATCTCTTGGCTCGGTTTCAAATGGGGTAACATATACTACGCTTCCGACTATTTCGAGAAGCTTTGGGACTTCGCTGTGTGGATGATTCAGAACGGACACGCTTACATCGACGAGCAGACTGCTGAGCAGATTGCCGAGCAGAAGGGCACACCTACCACTCCGGGCGTTGCTTCGCCTTACCGCGACCGCCCCGTTGAGGAGAGCCTCAAGTTGTTCAACAAGATGAACACTCCAGAGGCTGTGGAGGGCAGCATGGTGCTCCGTGCAAAGCTCGACATGGCTAACCCGAATATGCACTTCCGCGACCCGATCATCTATCGCATCATCCACACTCCACACCACCGCACAGGCACGAAGTGGCACGCTTATCCGATGTACGACTTCGCTCACGGACAGAGCGACTTCTTCGAGGGTGTAACCCACTCTATCTGTACACTCGAGTTCGTACCTCATCGCCCACTCTACGACAAGTTCATCGACTATCTGAAGGAGATGCGCGGCGAGACAGAGAACCTGCACGACTTCCGCCCACGTCAGATCGAGTTCAACCGTCTGAACCTTACATACACAATGATGTCGAAGCGCAAGCTCCTGGCTCTCGTTGAGGAGAAGTTCGTGTCGGGTTGGGACGACCCACGTATGCCGACACTCTCGGGTATGCGCCGCCGTGGCTACTCGCCCGAGTCAGTACGCAAGTTCATCGACTCAATCGGCTACACCAAGTTCGACGCTCTCAACGACATGGCGCTGCTCGAGGCTGCCGTTCGCGAGGACCTGAACAAGCGTGCGCTGCGCGTGTCTGCCGTGCTCAACCCTGTTAAACTCGTCATCACCAACTATCCTGAGGGTCAGACTGAGGAGATGGAGGCTATCAACAACCCGGAGAACGAGGCTGACGGCACACACACCATCACCTTCTCGCGCAATCTTTGGATCGAGCGCGACGACTTCATGGAGGATGCTCCGAAAAAATTCTTCCGCATGACTCCGGGCAAGGAGGTACGTCTGAAGAACGCCTACATCGTGAAGTGCACTGGCTGCACAAAGGATGCCGAGGGCAACATCGTGGAGATTCAGGCCGAGTACGACCCGCTCAGCAAGAGCGGACTTGAGGGCGCCAACCGCAAGGTGAAGGGCACACTCCACTGGGTATCTGCCGACCACTGCCACAAGGCTCAGGTGCGCGTTTACGACCGTCTGTTCTGCGTTGAGAACCCGTCGGCTGACGAGCGCGACTTTCGCGAACTGCTCAACCCGGAGAGCCTCAAAACTATCGAGAACTGCTACGTTGAGAACTACGCTGCCGACTGCAAGCCAGGACAGTATCTGCAGTTCCAGCGCATCGGCTACTTCATGGCAGACCTCGACTCTACAGCCGAGAACCCCGTGTTCAACAAGACTGTGGGTCTGAAGGACGCTTGGGCAAAGCAAAACAAGTAAAACTTTGATGGAGAAAAAAGAGAATTATTTCAACAGTCCCGAATTTCAAGAGACACTACACCGATACGAATCGTCGCTGCAAGAAGACCATCCAGAGTACTTCGGCAGCGACGAGCTGTCGGACATTGCTGAATATTACTATGACAGTGGCAAGAGAAAGGAAGCTGTTGACGTTCTTGACTATGCCATCCAACTACACCCAGGAGCAGCTATGCCATTGGTGTTCAAGGGACGCATAGCTCTTATCGACAATAAAGACATCGACACAGCGCAACACTACGCTGACATGATTGCCGACCAGCTCGACCTCGACTGTCTTTATCTGCAAGCCGAGATTATGATTACACGTGGCAATGTTGAGGAAGCTGATAACTTCCTTAACAATGCGATGCACCAGATTGACGAGGACGACGTGCCCGACTATGTACTCGACATAGCTACTATTTTTATCGATTATAACCAACCCGACATAGCAGCCAAGTGGCTTGCCATGAGCGACGAGGATGACCTGCTCGACTATCGTGAGGTGAAAGCACGCATTGCTTTCGCCAAGGGCGACTACGAGCAGAGCGAACAGATATTCGAACAGCTGCTCGACGAAGACCCTTACTCGGGCAAGTACTGGAACTCACTCGCCGTAACGCAGCTCATGAGCAACCGCATCAACGACTCGATAACGTCGAGCGAATACTCCATAGCTATCGACCCCGAGGACGAGGAGGCACTGCTCAACAAGGCTAACGGTCTGTTCTCGCTTGGCAACTTCACCGAGGCAATGGACTACTACCAGCGTTTCCTCAAACTCTGTCCGGAGGAGGGTGCTGCATATATGTTCGTAGGCAACTGCCTGCTCAACATGGGCAGACCGGAGGAGGCTATGCCGCAGTACAACAAGGCGTTGGAATGTTTCAAGAAATACAGTATTAGCACATCGGAAGTGAACCAATGTCGTGCATTCACTCTCTCACAACTCGGACATATAGAACAGGCACTCGAATGTCTTGCCGAGACCGACAACGACCCCGATTGCAACCATAGCGAGATAAACGTAATACGTGGTCATATTCTCTTAGAGCATGGTAGAGTGAAAGAAGCAATAAAGAGTTTCGTTGAAGCCTTGCAAGCCACTCACTTCTCTCACGAGATTTTCTTCCGCATAGCCATCTCGGTGTACGACTGTGGCTACCCTACCATTGCCTACCGCATGTTCAAAACCTATCACGAAGCGCACCACAATCCAGGCGACGAGGGTGCGGCTTATCTGGCTGCTTGCTGCCGACAGCTGCAGAAGCATGACGAATACTTGAAGTATCTCAACATAGCCTGTCAGCAGAACCCGTCGGAAGCGCGCAAGGTGCTCGGCGAATACTTCCCAACGGGCATGGACCCGAAGGATTACTTCGACTATGAAAAAGTAAAAGAGTAGGAGGGTCTGGCATCCCTGCCATACCCACGCACCCACAAAAAGCATATCTTTAAAAATAAAAGAGTAAAAAGTAAAAAGAAATGAATACAGCAGAGCTTTTCCTTTGGATCCTCGACAACCTCAACTATTGGGTTGTCACCCTGTTTATGGCTATCGAGAGTTCGTTCATCCCCTTCCCATCCGAGGTGGTTGTTCCGCCAGCAGCATGGAAGGCTATGGACCCTGACAGCGGCATGAGCTTTGTGCTCGTCGTGGTGTTCGCCACAATCGGTGCCGATCTCGGTGCGCTCATCAACTATTACCTTGCCAAGTGGCTCGGCAGACCTATCATCTACAAGTTTGCAGACAGCCGCATCGGACACATGTGCCTCATCGACCGTGCAGCTGTAGAGAAAGCCGAAGCGTTTTTCCGCGAACATGGTGCCACCTCAACATTCTTCGGACGCCTCGTGCCGGCTGTACGCCAGCTTATCAGCATCCCCGCGGGTCTCTCTGGTATGCACGTCGGCAAGTTCCTCCTCTACACCACTCTCGGTGCAGGCGTATGGAACACGGTGCTCGCCATGATCGGTTGGGGCATCTACAAGTACACCAACCTGAAGACCACAAAGGATGTTTACGAGCAGGCTCTGCAGTACAGCCACGAGATAGGCTACGTTCTGCTCGCTCTCGCCGCCCTCGTCGTCGCATTCCTTGCGTACAAGGGATTGAAGAAAACGAAATAAATTGTATGTACCGGAAAGTGATTGCTGATTAGCAAAACGCATCCCAAAGATTAGCGGTCACTCATGGACCTTATCTCCTACCGCTATGAACACCAACTGCCGACTATCATCACCTCCAACCTCACCCCTCAACAAATCTCAGAGGTGTACGGCAAGCGTATCGGTGACCGATTGAAAGAGACAACCGAGATTGTCCCTTTCTTGAATGGCTCATACAGAGGCTAAGTAGCAACAATTGCTCATAAATGTCAAGCCAATGCTCAATGTACTCCTCACATAGGATGCACAAAGAGCACTGGCTTTTTTAGTTTTTCAACGAGCTTGCTCTCAAGCATCCTCGGAGTTCCTCGGCTGATCGCCTTCGGGGAGCAAGCTCTGGCAGATTTTTCACATTGATTTGACACATTCATCATACACCGCTAACCCTTTCACGGTCAGAAGATATTTCTGGCGAGGATGATGTGGCGAGTTCGGAAATTTCATTTTTACCAAGCCTTCAGTAATGGCTGGCGTAAGAGAATATTCAAGGAAATTGGGACGATTCTTCAAACCGACCGTCTCCATCATTTCCTTTACGCTCTTTTCATCTGTGCCAATCGCAACAAGTAAACGTTTTATATTTTCAGATAACGTAGATGCCGTTTCATCAGAACTTGTATGGGTGCTTGTATGGGTACTTGTATGGGGTTCGTCAGTATCGCTATACCCTATAAGCATATAACGGTTCTTCAGTTCATAATGTTCGCCCAACATCAAATTACGGAAGAACTTGATGAGGAATGACTTGTTGGGCTCTATACCCTTTGACGGATTGCGATAGTTCGCACGAACAAGGGCATTGCGGAAGTACCAAGAGTTGTTGGCAAACAAATCGTTGTCCACCTTGAAACCGATAGAGCGCAGATATTTGATGACAAACACCGCTGTTGTTCGTGTGTTACCCTCACGAAACGGATGATTTTGCCATAGCAAGGTGACGAAATCTACAATGTGACTGATGATTTCATCCGTTGACAGTCCTTTATAATTAAAGTCCTTTTCTTGCTGAATGTCATATCGCAACGCCATCATAATGTCGGCAGCACGTCCATACACAACAGTATCTCCTTGCAATATCCATTCCTTCTTGCTGATATCATAGGGGCGCACTTCACCAGCATGTTTGAATACACCCTCAAACAAGTGCCTATGGATATTCAGAAATTCCAATGCTGTAAACGAAAAAGACTTCTCGCTCAGTAGCTTGGCTATATTGGCAGCCACACGGTCGGCCTCTTCCTTTTCGGCATCGTCCTCATCATGAGTAGTTTTGTTGACATAATACGATTTCAACTGTTCGCGCACATCATCAATGGTAATATCGCCCTCAATGTGTCTGACAGCCGTCTCTTTCAGATAGTCAGACACCTTCAGTCCGTCCACATCTTGCAGACCGATAGCCGTGCGCCATGCCGAAGCCCTTTCGCGCTTATGTGGCTCTGCCACACGCTCGTAGGCTTCGAAGTCTATGTATTGTTGCATGTTCTTATCTGTCATTCTTGCATATCATTTCAAGTATTTGTCAAGTATTACTTGTTTTTGGAATTTACACTCTTTCATCTTTTGCTTCAAAGTGTTTATCTCATTTTCTATCTCTATTACTTTAGAAACAGTTTCTTTCTGTATATTGATAGATGGAACACGAATTGTGAGGGCTTTAATTCTTTCTGTTGAAGCACGATTGGCACGTGAGAAACGCTCATGCTCCCCAGCTTTAAGCAGAGGATAAACAAGATACTTTGGCAAAATAACGTTTTCGTCAAGCACTTTGATTACTCCACAATGGTCTGTAGGATGGAAAGGTCGGTCTACTTGCAGATAGTTCACCATCCAGTCACCATCAATTCCCCAAAGAACAGAAGGTATCGAAAAATCTGTCAACAAAGAAGAGTCTGTTCTGCCGAAAGGCTCAAACACATTGGCACTGAATACTTCGTATGCACCATCCTTTTTCAGTTCGCTTTTCAATACACGACGACCTATTGACAGATTGAACACTTGTTCATTGTCAAGGCGAATGTCTGTTGTGGCTTTTGAATGTGAATCCGCAAGAACAGAATCTATTTCATCTTTTAAACGGCTGATGCCATAAATACACTTTTGGTATAGTTCTTCCGTCTTCGAGCATTCAGAAACTATTTTCTTCTGTATTTCCACACTCGGAACAGGTATGCCAAAATTAGGTATCATTTTTTTGTCACCACGAGGCATTTTTAATCCAGTCTTTCCTGTCATCATGAATTCAAAGAACAGGTCGTTTGACAAAATGGCATACAGGTAATCGTTTAGAATATTATCTTTGGTATTTCTAAAGACAAGAACATCATTGGAGCATCCTCCTTTAGTCTTTGCCAAGTAGATTTTCTTCAGATATGGCCGAATATTTGAAATCAAGATATCGCCTTTTCTGTAAAGAGTCACCCTGCCTATATTTGGAACTCCATTGTAAGCCACAACACCAGCCTTGTTTTGCAACATGTTATCAGTAGAGATGTAACTCTTAGGGGATATCTTCGTATATGAAACTTTCTCAGTTACAAACGGAGCTATATCACCTAACTTTTCTGTTGGCAAAGATGTTTCAAACTTGGGATAAGCCAACATTGGAGTTGTTTTAATTGTTTTGTCAAATGCTGTTCGTGAGAAATCTATCAAATCAACAGTCCTGTACAAATCGACATATTCTTCCAATTTGACAGATACGTCGAACTCCCCATCCATGAAGCTCTGACGAATTAAATAATTTATCTTCTCGGTGTCATTGAAGTCATTGGGATTGAATAAGCATGTATTAATGGCATTAATACCTGATATTTCTTGCATTGTATTGTCATCTGCTTCATTTTCTTCTGCATCTTCATCAGAGGATGCAGCTCCAACATTAAGATAATGAATGCCTTCATGCCCCTTTCTGTTAATCCACTCATAACCCAAGAATTTCTTGATTTTTTCGTTGGACTCATTCTTCTTAGGAAGTGGCGACTTCACCAAAAGCACAGGATTTTCCGTCTGCACGGCAAGCATGAAGAAATACATCTTCTCTCGCTCAATAGCTTTCACAAAGGCATAGAAAGTCCTGTCAGCCTCTTTCTTTTTTTCATCAGCTGACAATGCCCTGAATGTTGCAGTTTTTGTCTTGGCCACATATCGTGCACGAATATTCTTGGCCTCATCACATACATCCTTCATCGCATTGCGTGAAGTCCCGAAAAACGAGTTGTGATAAGTCTGAACCACCTCTGATTTGATGAAAGTTTCAGTCATGTTGCCTTTTAAGAATTCCTGATAATCATCCACTGCATATCCAAGATGCTCACAATATTTCTCCATAAGTTCCGTATCTTGATACACCTCGTCTCCGCTCTCACTCAGATTGAACCAGCACTCCACACGGTTAGCATAGTGGTCAGCGTCAGGAGTGTTCGTCTCCTTACGACGCAGGAACATGACAACAGTATTTGTTCCAGTCTTGCCAAATGTTCCTGAGCCTAATTCCACCAGTGATACAATATGGAAATTCTCCAAAATAATCTCACGTGCCTTGGCATAAATTCCGCCCTTGTTCAATACAGAAACAGGCAATATGATGCCTGCAACGCCACCAGCTTTCATTAGTTGGGCAGCACGCTCAATGAAGAATGTCTCAATGGCATTGTTCTTAGCCAAGTTGATATTGCTGTTGAATAATTTGTATTTCTTTCTGTCTTGATCGCTTAGGGTCTCGAGAAATCCTGAAACTGAATATGGAGGATTGGCAATAAGCACACTGTACTTACCCTCTTCTACATTTGGATGTGACTTCAACGCATCGGAATACACTATCTGAGTCTCATCATGGCCATACATGAAAGCAGATACCTTGGAAACCTTTGATAAACGGTATTCTTTTTCTATGCCCATAATGCGTGAATAATAGTCATGCAAAGAAAGGTCAGGGCGATACATCCTTACAAAATCTTTGATACGGTCTGCATACTCAGTAAGGAAATGTCCTGCTCCACAAGCATAATCAATAGCGTATGGTATGTCCTGGCTGTCTTTTATCAACTGCTCCAAAGGCAATGACGTTACGATGAAACGCACAATGGGCATCGGAGTGAAGAACTGGCCCTCACTCTGCTTTACGCCTTTTGTCAAGAATCCCTCGAACAGGTCGCCGAGAAACTGATGGGTATCAGAATCCTTCAAGCGTATGTCTTGCAGCATAAGAATTACTTTTCTGAGAATAATGGCATTCTGTTGGAAAAGTTTTTTGTTGTGTACGCTTATGAAAGAGAAGTCATTATCCGAAAAGAACTTTAAAGCCCTAAAATAATCTTTGATTGTCTTGCGCGTAGCGTCAGGATCGTTCTTGAAACGACGGAAAGCCTTGTCAATCTCAGCGTCTTCAATATATGTAACGTCTTCACCGAGAAACTTTTTCATTCCATCTCGATAAAGACGTTGCAAGCGGTCTTGCAGTTGGAAGTCATCGTCGTATGCAGAACCCTTCCAATAAAAATGGAGATTGTCAGGATTGTTTGTTTCGTCAACCACCTTGGCAAGAAAAAGATTCACCAACTTATCAAAAGCATTCTCATGAGCTCCTACATTATGTTGACGGAGGATATTGGAAAATTCGCTGTATTTCTTTTTGATAGTCTCATTGCTTACAGCTTTCAAATCAGCCACGGTGTACTTGTCCTTACCAATATGATAAGGTTGTACAGTTTCCTCGAACAATCCAATCCGGGCATAGTCGCAATGATACGTCTCATGCCATACACGATACAATTGCTTGTTATTTGAAGCTTTATCGTATGAAAGGGCATCTTCCTCATTCTCCAACATCTTCTTGTTGTCCTGGACATTGAGTAAATAATAGTCAGGAACAACTTTGCCTTCTACTATGTCTGACGTGTATAGACATAAAAAATTTGTGGACTTTTCCTGTTGGAAATAACTGAACAACTGGGCTCCATCTTCTAAGGTGTCGTTCCATGCGCCTTGAAATTCATCCGCTTTCTTACATTCTATGATGAGCAATGAATCTTTGTCTTCATCTGTGCCTATTATTCTGCCATCGCCAAAAGTACGAATCCAAATGTCCGCATAGCCGCTCTTGCTGCTATGTCCAAGTTTCCATTGCGGCTCAAGTTCAATGTGTTCAGTTCTATATCCTTTTGACAACAGGCGGTCAACACATTCTAAAACAACGAAATTCTCTGGTTCTGAAAAGTTGCTTGTTGTTTCTCTTCCTACAGTAATACCAGATTCCTTATAGAATATATGTTCAGAAGCGACATCAACTTTCAATGTAGCCCCAATATCTTCATATCTCTTGATGTAGACATTTCCATCTTGAAAGAATCCAAGTAAATCAAGTAGTGTCCTTATATTCGATTTTGTAATCATATTGTTATTTTTACCTTTACTATTATTTACTTCTCATACCCCTCATAATAGTAGCTCTGCTCTATTCCCTTGAATATCACTTCGCGGTTCTCCGTATCAGAAGTGAGGTTCTGACTGAGCAGATATCGCAGTTCGAGGTCGTTGATAGGTGAGCGTTCCATTGCCGAGAGATATTGGTCTTTGTCAACATACTGCCAATTGACCACCTTACCGAGGGAGCGTTTCAGTATCATATCGAGCCAGATGCAGGTGGAACGACCGTTGCCCTCCATGAAAGGATGACATACGCTCATCTCAACATACTTCTCAATGATGTGCTCGAAAGTGTCTTCTGCCATTTTCTCTACGGCAGCGAGGGCTGCTTCAAGATAAAGACTATTGGCAAAGCGGAAACCGCCTTTGGCTATATTCTTATCGCGGATGACACCAGCAAACGGATATAGCCCATCAAACAGATAATGATGTATCTGCTGAAGACCTACTGTAGTTCCAACTGGAATTTTATCTATATCGCCCGACTCATAGAGGCGGTGTGCGTTATCTAACGATTTTTCGTCTATTTCCGTTGTTGTCATAATCTTCTAATTGTATTCATCTTACTGGTTTGATGAGATATTAAGAAGTTTCTCTGCTTCTATCTCAATCCGGCTTTTCTTCGTCTGCACAATGAGAGAGCGGACATCCACATCAAGTGCCTCTGCCACTTGAAAAAGGGTTTCGAGGCTTGGTTGCGAACTGTTGGTACACCACTTGCTCACGGTGGCTGGGTCTTTACCCAATTCGTCTGCCAGCCACTTGGCTGTCCTTTTGTTTTCAACCAATACTATCTTGATGCGATTGATATCTTTCTTTGCCATATCCTTTCATGTGTTTCTTGGTCTACAAATATAAAAATTATCTTGGATAATCAAGAAAGATTACGGAAATAATTATCCATGTTATTGCGTTTTACATCAATTTTCCAACAAAACGAGACAAATACAAGGCTCTACAATCAAAATCCAACTACTTTCTGCTCGATTTTCATTGATTATAACTACCTTTGCCATATCAGAGCTACCGCAAAATAGCACAAAGAAGAAGCGTGGCACGAGGGAATATGCGCAACTGCTGATTATCAAGGATGTGAAGATGGTGCATCGGTTTTTGCACCTAATGGTTTGAAAGAGTCGTTTAACGAAAACGACATTTGAAACGAGCGTTGTCAATACTATAATTAAACATAGAATGCACCCCTAAATGTTGCCACGCTACAACAACAATATTGCCACGCTACAACAACAATGTTGCCACGCTACGCAAACAATATTGCCACGCTACAACAACATTGCTACGCTACAACAATGTCGAGAAACGGACAGAAGATGAGTTAGAAGACAAACTGGAAGATAGACTGGAAGATAGGATGGAAGATAACCCCTATTGTTCAGATATCTCCCAGCCATTACTTCGCTGATACACAGCACATTATACTCCAAAATGGAGGATATGGTAGATTTTTTCGCAAAACACTTTTTCTTAACCATATCTTTAAACAATGTAATTTTCACAAGACTACGGCAGGAATGGAACACCTTCCTTTACTCATAATGTGATGGTGATACGGGGATGATTTCAACTAATCTTCTTTAAACGCCAGCTTGTCGAACTTGGCTTTAAGCATTGGAGCCTCCGACTTACGAATTGAGAGTTTCATCTCGCAGGTGTTGTCGTAGGTCTGGCTGATAATGCGCGGCGACATGTCCTTGATGATTTTCATTACGTCGTTCATCATAATGTAAGGAAAATCGAAAACAACCTCCTCCTCTACGAACTGACTTACAATCTCTGCGTTGGCTATTGCCTCAGCCGCTGCGGTGCGATAGGCAACAATAAGTCCGCTTGTGCCAAGATTGACACCTCCGTAATAGCGCACGACGATGATAAGAATGTCGGTCAACTCGTTCTTGTTGATCTGACCGAGAATGGGCTTGCCGGCTGTGCTGCTCGGCTCGCCGTCGTCGTTGGCACGGAAATCGGTGCGGTCGGCACCGAGCATGTATGCCCAGCACACATGACGCGCGTCATAATACTTCTTGCGAAACTCTGCTACGTATTGCTTCACCTCCTCCTCGGAAGTGACATGAAAGGCAAAAGCGAGAAACTTACTGCGTTTCTCGCTGTAAAAGCCTTCTGCGGGTGTGTCTGTGATTGTTAGAAATTCGTCTTTTTGCTCCATTGATATTAAATTGACAAGTAGACAAGGCGAGATGCATAACAAACAGTTATGCAAACCACCTTGTCTACTCGTTGCTTATTCACTTATCTACTACTATGTTACGACAGCTTGTGGATGATGAGTCCTGAGCGGAGCTTAGGCTCAAACCATGTTGCCTTTGGCGGCATAATCTTTCCGCTATCGGCGATGTCGATTATCTGTTTCATTGAAACCGGATAGAGGGCGAGCGCCATGCGCATCTCACCGCTGTCTACGCGACGTTTCAGTTCTTCGAGACCGCGAAGACCTCCCACGAAGTCGATGCGCTTGTCTGAACGTAAATCGGTGATGCCGAGCACCTTGTCGAGGATAAGACGGCTCGAGATGTCTACGTCGAGAACACCGATAGGGTCGTGGTCATCGTATGTGCCCTGCTTGGCTGTGAGCGAATACCAATGTCCGTCGAGATAGAGTGAGAACTCGTGCAGACGCTGCGGCTTGTAGATAGCCTCGCCCTTGTCCTCAACCTCGAAGTTCTCGCGCAAAGCGTCAAGGAACTGCTCTGATGTAAGACCGTTGAGGTCCTTTACAACACGGTTATAGTCGAGCACGGTGAGCTGCGATGCCTGGAAACAAACAGCCATGAAGTAGTTGTACTCCTCGTCGCCCTTATGGTTCGGATTGTTCTTAGCCTTTTCTGCACCAACGAGAGCAGCGGCAGCGCTGCGGTGATGACCGTCGGCGATGTAGAGAGCCGGCATCTTGGCAAACTCCTTAGTGATTACGTCTATGTCTGCCTTGTCACTAATAACCCAGAACTGATGACCGAAGCCGTCGTCGGGAGCCACGAAGTCGTACTCGGGCTTTGTTGCTGCGTAGCGCTTGATGAGCGCATCGAGCACCTCGTTGTCGGGATAAGCGAAGAAAACCGGCTCGATGTTGGCGTCGTTTACGCGAACATGCTTCATGCGGTCTTCCTCCTTGTCGCGGCGTGTCAGCTCGTGCTTCTTGATTGTGCCATTGAGATAATCGTTGACGAAAGCACCCACAACAAGTCCGTACTGAGTCTTGCCGTTCATGGTCTGAGCGTAGATATAATAGTTCTCGTCTGCGTCCTGACGAAGCCAACCCTTCTCCTGGAACATCTTGAAGTTAGCGGCAGCCTTCTCGTAAACGCGCGGATCATACTCGCTTGTGCCAGGCTCGAAGTCAATCTCCGGCTTGATGATATGATAAAGACTCTTCTCGTTATCGCCAGCCTCAGCTCTTGCCTCTTCACTATCGAGCACGTCGTAAGGACGTGATGCTATTTCTTCAACAAGGTCTTGCGGTGGACGTACGCCACGGAATGGTTTTACTGTTGCCATAGTATGATTATTTTAAAACCCCACCACTATGTCCTCCCTATGGGGCAAAGGGGTGGGGTTATCGGGGATTTTTACTTAATTACTTGTTAACTTGGAACTTAGTGCAGCCGTCAGCGAAGAAAGCATTGATCTGCTTAGCAGCTGCGATACCAGCGTTGGTGTTAGCCTCTGCTGTCTGAGCACCCATCTTCTTAGGTGTAGAGAAGTATCTGCCTTCGAACTTCTGGAATTCTTCGTTAGCGTCCGGCATGATGTCTGTGATGAACTTCAGGTCGGTGCGTTCTGCCATGAGGGCAAGGAGTTCAGGCTCGTTGATAACTTCCTTACGAGCTGTGTTGATGAGGATGCCGTTCTTGTGGAGTTTGCCAACAAGAGCAGCATTGATGCTCTGCTTTGTCTCGGGAGTAGCAGGGATATGCAGCGAAACGATGTCGCAGTTCTCGAAGAGAGCGTCCTGAGAGTCAACTGCCTTAACGCCAGCAGCCTCAATAGCCTCCTTCGGGCAGAAAGCGTCGTATGCATAAACTTCCATCTCGAAGCCCTTAGCGATGCGAGCCACGTTTCTACCTACGTTGCCGAAAGCGAGGATACCGAGCTTCTTGCCCTTCAACTCGCTACCCGACTTGCCGTTGTAGAAGTTGCGAACGCCGTAAACGAGCAAACCGAATACGAGTTCAGCCACAGCATTAGAGTTCTGACCAGGTGTATTCTCAACGACAACGTTCTTCTCTTTAGCGTAAGCACAGTCGACATTGTCGTAACCGGCACCGGCACGTACAACTATCTTAAGCTGCTTTGCAGCGTCAAGCACCTCTGGTGTAACCTTGTCTGAGCGCACGATCATCGCGTCAGCGTCAGCCACAGCGTCGAGAAGCTGCTGTTTTTCTGTATATTTCTCAAGCAGAACGAGTTCGTTGCCTGCACCTTCTATCTCAGCCTTAATGCCGTCAACCGCTGCCTTTGCAAACGGTTTTTCTGTTGCCACTAATACTTTCATAGCCATACTATTTATTAATGTTCCTTTTCAAAATCCTGCATGCACTTAACGAGAGCCTCAACGCCTTCCATAGGCATAGCGTTGTAGCAGCTTGCGCGGAAGCCACCTACTGAGCGGTGACCCTTGATGCCTACCATGCCACGTTGTGTAGCGTACTCGAAGAACGGCTTCTCAAGATCCTTATACTCGTCGTTCATAACGAAGCAGATGTTCATCAAAGAACGAGAGTCCTTCTCTACTGTACCACGGAACAACTTGTTGCGGTCGATTTCGTCGTAGAGCACCTTAGCGCGAGCCTCAGCACGACGTGCCATCTCCTCTACTCCACCCTGAGCCTTAATCCAACGCAGTGTTTCGAGAGCGCAGTAGATAGGTACTACAGGAGGCGTGTTGAACATAGAACCCTTCTCTACGTGTGTACGGTAGTCGAGCATTGTCGGAATCTGACGCGGAGCCTTACCCAAACATTCATCCTTTACGATGATGAGGGTAACACCAGCCATAGCGAGGTTCTTCTGAGCACCTGCATAGATGCAGTCGTACTTAGCAACGTCGATAGGACGGCTGAAGATATCAGAAGACATATCGCCGATAAGTCTTACAGGCACTTCCGGCTCCTTGCGGATTTCGGTACCATAAATAGTATTATTAGTTGTAATATGTAAATAGTCGAGATCTGTCGGACATTCGTAATCCTTTGGATAGAATGTATAGCCTGCATCTGCAGAAGAAGCCACCTCAACAGCTTCGCCAAAGAGCTTAGCTTCCTTCAACGCCTTCTTTGCCCATGTACCCGTATTGAGATAACCAGCCTTCTTAATCAAGAAGTTGTAAGGAATCATACAGAATTCCAATGAAGCGCCACCACCGAGGAACAATACCGAATAGCCTTCTGGCACCTTCAAGAGTTCCTTGATAAGGGCTACAGCCTCATCAACAACGGGTTGGAAATCCTTTGCACGATGGCTAATCTCTGCCAAAGAAAGTCCTGAACCATTAAAATCCAAAATCTGTTTTGCTGTGTTTTCGATCACTTCGCGAGGAAGAATAGAAGGTCCTGCATTAAAGTTGTATTTCTTCATCTGCCTGTTTGTTATTAAGTTAATATAAGTTTGATTACTATCGCAGGCGAAGTTACAATTAATTTTTGAAAGTAACAAGCAAATGTTTACAAAATGTTACTCTTATTTTATCTTTTACGCGGTTTCAACTTTACTTCTGGTATTTTCAACTTGTCACCAGCCTTCACTGTATGGCAGTTATTCAGCACCTCAACGTAACATTCCATACCTTCTCCAAGATAGGCTTTACTAATTGAAGCGAGCGACTGCCCAGGTTGTACGGTAACCACTTTGGCAACACCAACAATAATATAAGCACCAGTACGTACACGAACATCATAGTTGTAGTCGGACGGTGTGGTGGCTGTTGGTGCTGCAGACATTACTGCTGTAGAGCCTGTCGCAGCCTTAGAGTTAGACGCACGAACAGAGTCTTTCTTCTCTTTCTTTATGTTTTCTGCGGTGTGTGCATCTGCTGCTTTCAAAGCATCATTAGACGCTATTGTATCACTAACAACACACTGCGGTTCAACAGCTACCGCCGTGTCTTGTTGAGCATACAGTCGTGTCTCAAGTCTATCTATGACATGGTTCTTCTCTTCTATTCGCAGATAGAGGAAATACATACCTATGCCAATACTCACGAGTATAACAAACGACGCAATAGTGAGAACATACATCATACGCGGACTGCGTTGCTTGCATCCACCAATAACAATGCCTTCATCGTCTGACTCATCTATGTCGTTAGCCGACTTTTCTTCGTCTGCCTTATTGTTATCATCATCTATTGGTTCGCTCTTTGGAGCCATCAAACGACGAGCCATGTCACGGTGTTCCTCTGTGTTTACCACTTTTGATGCAGGTTCTGAGGGGGAAGGCTGGTCGGTTGGCTGATTGGTTGGTGCAGTTGAGGACAACTGCACCCCCTGAGATTGCTCAGTTAGTGTGGGTTGATTGGCGGATTGATCAGTCAACTGATTGATTGGTGCAGTTGAGGACGACTGCACCCCCTGAGGTTGCTCAGTTAGTGTGGGTTGATTGGCGGATTGATCAGTCAATTGACCGGTTGGTGCAGTTGGGGACAACTGCATCCCCTGAGGTTGCTCAGTTGGTGTGGATTGATTGGCGGATTGGTCAGTCAACTGGTCGGTTGGTGCAGTTGGGGACAACTGCACCCCCTGAGGTTCCGTTTCAATTACAGAATCGGAGAGCTCATCCATTTCATTATCTATTTCAGAAAAATCGACTCCATCGTTAAGCACTACAGTCTCAAACTGTACAAACGGACGATTGACACGGTCGCGCAGCAAGACCTCGGGAGTGAACGAGATTTTGTTGCGTCCATCGATGATAATACGTTCGCCAGTATTCACATCGACACTGGCGCGTGCGCTCACTGCCGACACCTTGAAAGTGCCGAAGCCTTTTATCTTCACCGAGCTATCAGTGTCGTCAAGTTCCTCATTTACTACATCGAACATTGCACCGATAAAGTCGGAAGCGTCACTAAGCGATAAGCCGTACCTCTCACTCAGCTCACGAGCGAAATCATTCACCTTAGCCATTCGCGTCGTCTCCTTTCTTCATCTTGTTCTTCACCGATGTTGCAGGCTTGAAGTTAAGCACAATCTTCGGTGGAACGAGCATACGCTGCCCCGTTGACGGATTGACAACGATGCGCTCCATACGTTTCTTCAGTTCAAAGGTACCGAAATCTGGTACTGACACATTCTCACCTTCATCGAACGTAGAGGCAATAGACTCTAACACGCAACGCACCATGCGCTGAGTGTTCTCCTGCGAATATCCCGTGCGTCGAGATAGCTCTGTGATGTATTCCTTGTTGTTCATATATAATATAAGGTGAGAATGTGTAATGATTATATTATTCTACTTCGCCATAGAGGTCGAAGTCGTCGCTATCGGTGATACGTACGTCGTAGAACGCACCGACACGCAGACGGCGCGTAGCCTTGATTAGCACCTCGGGGTCGACCTCCGGTGAGCAGAACTCCGTGCGACCGATGTAGTAGTCGCCCTCTTTACGATCGATGATGGTCTTCAGAACGCTGCCAACCTTAGCAGCTTCAATCTCTGCACTGATACGCTGCTGCACAGCCATTATCTTGTCGAGACGACGCTGCTTCACTTCTGCTGGCACATCATCCTTGTAATGTTCTGCGCTGTATGTGCCTTCCTCCTCAGAGTAGGCGAAAGCCCCCATACGCTCGAAGCGTGCCCATTTCACAAACTCTACGAGTTCCTTGAAGTCTTCCTCTGTCTCGCCAGGGAATCCGACGAGCAGCGTTGTGCGCAGATGCAGACCCGGCACCTCCTTGCGGATGCGCTCTATGAACTCCATTGTCTCCGCCTTAGTAACATGGCGATGCATACGTGTGAGCATATTGTCGGAGATATGCTGCAGAGCAATGTCGAGATACTTGCAAACGTTCGGCTTCTCACGAATAACGTCAAGCAGTTCAAACGGGAACTGGTTAGGATAAGCGTAGTGCAGACGAATCCACTTCACACCCTTTATATCTGCGATGTCCGAGATAAGGTCGGCGATATGACGCTTGCCGTCAATATCCACTCCGTAGTATGTCAATTCTTGAGCGATAATCTGGAACTCCTTCACGCCACTTGCCACCAGTTCGCGTATTTCCTCAAGTATCTCCTCCTTTGGACGGCTGACATGCTTACCGGTGATGATAGGTATAGCACAATAGGCACAACGGCGGTCGCATCCCTCGCTAATCTTTATGTAGGCATAGTGATGCGGCGTAGTGATATGGCGAGCTCCAGAGCATGTAGGCTCTTCGGGCTTGCCGAGGTCGGTAAGCAACTGCTTGAAGTTGAACTTACCATAGTACTTATCCACCTGCGGAATTTCCTCTTCGAGCTCCTTCTGATAGCGTTGTGAGAGACAACCCATCACGAAGAGTTTGCTTATCTTGCCCTCCTCCTTTGCCTGAACAAGTTCGAGGATGGTGTCGATGCTCTCCTGCTTTGCGTCCTCAATGAAGCCGCAAGTGTTGATAACAACAATTTCGCCCTCGATGCGCTTTGCATCGTGGGTGCAATGATATCCAGCCTGCTCGAAAAGTGTCATCAGCTTCTCGCTGTCGACAAGGTTCTTTGAGCAGCCCATTGTTATAATATCTACTTGTCCTTTCTTCATAATTATTTCTTGAACAACGAATCGACGAACTGGCGTTTGTTGAAGAGCTGCAATGCCTCCATCGATTCGCCCAGTCCGATATACTTCACCGGCACCTTAAGTTGGTCGCTGATGCCGATAACCACTCCACCCTTCGCTGTTCCGTCGAGCTTTGTGATGGCAAGCGATGTGATTTGTGTGACCTGCGAGAACTGCTTTGCTTGCTCAAAAGCGTTCTGACCGGTACTGCCATCAAGCACGAGCAACACCTCGTCGGGTGCTTCGGGCAGCACCTTCTTCATGACATCCTTTATCTTCTTCAGCTCGTTCATCAAGCCTACCTTGTTATGCAGACGTCCTGCGGTATCGATGATTACGACATCTGCTCCGTTTGCCTTAGCCGAAGAGAGTGTATCGAAAGCTACGGATGCAGGGTCGGCACCCATCTGCTGTTTTACTACGGGCACACCTACGCGCTCGCCCCAGATGCAAATCTGCTCAACGGCAGCGGCACGGAATGTGTCAGCAGCACCGAGATACACTTTCTTGCCCGACTTCTTGAACTGATAAGCGAGTTTGCCAATAGTGGTTGTCTTGCCGACACCGTTCACACCAACAACAAGAATCACGTAAGGACGATGGTCGGTTGGCAATTCCCAATCGTCATTATCCGCAGTGTTATTCTCTGTAAGCAGCGATGCGATTTCATCGCGCATGATATTGTTAAGTTCTGACGTAGACACATACTTATCGCGTGCCACACGTTCTTCAATGCGCTGTATAATCTTCAAAGTTGTTTCTACACCTATGTCAGATGTAATCAGAGCCTCTTCAAGATTATCGAGCACTTCGTCGTCGACGGTAGATTTACCCATGACAGCACGAGAAATCTTGTCGAAGACACTGTGTTTTGTCTTCTCCAGACCATTGTCAAGAACTTCTTTCTTGTTCTTATTAAAAAATCCAAAAATTCCCATATAACGTTATTTAAGTGCAAAGATAGTGCAAATTGGGCGCAATTCAAAACGAAAAGTAAAAAGACTTGTGTTTTAGTGTCAAAATGCAACCTATATTTATGTTATTTCAGCTCCACTACCATGCCCTCTCGCGTCAGTTCTGACGCTGGAAACACGGCGCGAGCCTCTTCGAGTAGCACCTGTTCGTTGTCGTATTTCGAGCTATAGTGACCTAACAGTAGACGACCTGCATGTGCGTCGCGAGCCACTTGTGCAGCTTGCGCTGCCGTACTGTGACAATACTTAGTCGCCTTCTCTGCGTCTTCCGTAGCATACGTCGTTTCGTGATAGATGCACGTTGTGCCTTCGAGCTGCTTATGCAGTTCGGGCAGATAGCACGTATCGCTGCAATAAGCGTAGCTACGCGGTGGATCAGCAGGGCGTGTCAACCTGCTACTTGGTATCACGTTGCCGTCTTCGTCAGTCCACGATGCACCGTTCTTTATGTTGTTTATCTGCGACACGGGGATATGATAAAAATCTATCATGTCGCGACGGATATGCGGCAGTGTCGGCTTCTCGCGGAAGAGGAAGCCTGCGCACGGCTCGCGATGCTTCAGCGGTATCGACTCAACAGTCAGACTGCGGTCTTCGTAGATGACTGCACGCTTCTTCGTGTCGACAGCATGAAACTGTATCTCGTAGTCGAAGTCGTTGCAGAATGTCTCCAGCAGCATATCGAGCACGGGTTTCAGTTCTTTCGGAGCGTAGATTGCGAGTGGCATGGTGCGTCCGAGCAAGCCGAACGATGAGAGCATACCGATGAGTCCGAAGCAGTGGTCGCCATGTATATGGCTTATGAACACAGCACAGAGGCGGTTGAAGCCTATCTTCGAGCGACGCATCTGCAGCTGCGTACCCTCGCCACAGTCGACGAGAAACTGCTTCTCGCGTATCTCCACCACCTGCGCCGAAGGGTTATGGCGCAACGTGGGCAGCGCACTGCCACAACCAAGTATATGTATTTTGAAAGGTTCCATAGTTTACACTATCTCCACAAACACTTCTATTTCTGTCGTTTAAATGTAAAGATGCCGTTCTGATTCTCAAGATAGAGCGAGTCGGCACTCAGCCCCTCGATGGCGAAGGTGTCGCGGTTGAGCAGCAGCGAGCCGTTGAGTATCTTCCATGATGTCCAGGGGTTTGTCTCTGCCTTGACGGCAGAGTGCACCGTTCCGCCCTCCTCTATCGTGAAGTTCTTGTCGATACTTGTCCAATGTCCGAGCAACGATGTAACGTTTATCACCCGGTCAGCCACCAGTTCGTCAGCCGTCTTATGTCCGGTCACAGCCATCTTGTCGCCAGCCATGAGTCCGCCCTGCACATCCGATGGTGTCTCCACTTCCGTTTCGGCATCCTGACTGAGAAGTGTATAAACGAGGGTGTCGCCTGCATCCGTAATAATCTCGAGCGAGTGCATCGATGTGCCCTCACCGCATACGCCGTAGACCGTAGTGTCATTCACCTCCGCCACCTCGTCCGTGTCCTCAATCTGCTGTTTCTTCTTTGCGTCGCAAGCTGCCAACATCAGAACAAGAAACAGGAGTCCCATACCACCTTTGAGCATGGGGCGCAGCAATACGCTAATACTCTTCATAATATCCTTTGTTAAATGTTTTTATTCTTTGCTTTTCGCCTCATTCCAAAGCGCGTCCATCTCTCCGAGCGTCATATCCTTCAGCGGTTTGCCAATCTTTATGCTATGCTGCTCAATGTAGTTGAAGCGGCGGATGAACTTGGCGTTGGTCTTTTCGAGTGCCGTGTCGGGATTTATCTTGTAGAGACGTGCTGCGTTGATGAGCGAGAAGAGGAAGTCACCAAACTCCTCCGTAGAGCGTTCCTTGTCCTCACGGCGCAGTTCTGCCTCCAGCTCGTCGAGTTCCTCGCGCACCTTAGCCCATACATCGCCTTTGTCCTCCCAGTCGAAGCCCACATTGCGCACCTTGTCCTGCACACGGTAAGCCTTGATAAGCGAAGGCAGAGCGTCAGGCACACCGGCAAGCACACTCTTGTTGCCGTCTTTCTCCTTCAGCTTCAGTTGCTCCCACTTCTCCGTCACCTGCTGCGATGTCTTCGCCGTGTCCTCCAGATGCTCGTCAGCCTGCTCGCCGTAAGGCAGCGGTTTCGGGTCGGGCGCGCCAACCTGCGAGGGATGGTACACATGCGGATGGCGGTAGACGAGTTTGTCGACGAGCTTGTCGCACACGTCGGCAATATCGAACTCGCCCTTCTCCTCGCCAATGCGTGCGTAGAAGCCAACGTGCAGCAGCACGTCGCCAAGCTCCTTGCAGATGTTCGGCTCATCGTCCTTCAGCAGTGCGTCGCACAGTTCGTAGGTTTCTTCTATGGTATTCGGGCGCAGCGACTCATTGGTCTGCTTGCGGTCCCACGGGCATTTCTCGCGCAGTGTGTCAAGCACGTCGAGCATACGTCCGAACGCTTTCAGCTTTTCTTCTCTTGTATGCATAATTTCAATATAAAACTCCGATAGTTATTGTATATAATTTGTGCAAAGTTACAAATAAAATTTTGATATTCAGAATTATTGTAATACCTTTGTTTATATGAATATACTACTCATTGACAATTACGACTCGTTCACATACAACCTCTTTCAGTACATAAAGGAAGAAGGAGGTGCGGATGTGAACGTAACCGTTTGGCGAAACGACCAGTTCGAGCTTGATGACGTTGAGCCTTTCGACAAGATAATCCTCTCTCCGGGTCCTGGTGTGCCCGACGAGGCAGGGTTACTGAAGGCTGTCATCCGCCGTTATGCCCCTACAAAGCCCATACTTGGCGTGTGCTTGGGCGAGCAAGCCATTGGCGAGGCGTTCGGCGCAGAGATATACAATCTGTCCGCAGTCTACCATGGCATACAGTCGAGCATACGCATTGTCGCCCCCGACTACATCTTCAACAACATACCAAGCAACACGTTGGTAGGACGCTATCATTCTTGGGCGGTGAAGCAGGCAGACTTCCCTACAGAATTAGTTGTAACAGCGGTGAATGAAGACGGACTTATAATGGCATTGAAGCATCGCACTTATGATGTTCATGGCATACAATTCCACCCCGAATCAATCCTAACGCCAGAAGGCAGGCGCATCATTCGCAACTTTATAGACCCCGATTAACCATCTGCGTCGTAATTTCTATCTCTCCCAAATCAATCATAGCGTTGATGAGGCTCACCTTCTGCGCATTCATCAACGTTTCTACGCTTATATCCGCTTCTTTTATCACTTGCCTTTCGAGTAGGCTTGCGCGTTTTGTGCCCAAAAGAAGCGGATGTTTGGGCGTAAGCCATCGCTCACCATCAAACACTGCTACGTTTGTGAATGAAGTGTCGGTGAGCAATCCGTTCTTCACAATCAGCACCTCGTCGCAGTCGCCTTTCTGAGCTGTTAGGCGGTTGAGACATGCACGGTCGGTGCTTTTGAAGGAATAGTCAATCTCGTTGTCTTCAACGAGTTTCAAGCTGCGTATCTCGCGCATTTTGTAGGGTGCATACTGTACATCCTTAACGCCCTGTCCGCCGTACACCACCCTTGCCTTGTAGAAGTGCATATCGGGCGTGGGCGACAGTATGCCCGAGAGCATAGGCACCGGCGTGTGGGCGAAGAAGTGACGCATGGTGCGCTCCATGCGTGCCTGATGGAAATTCAGGTTAAGTGCCTTTCCGTCCTCTATCTTTATTGTTTCTACAAACTGCTGCATTGTTTTCACGAATTACTCTTTTATCACTTTCGTTTACTTTGTAATCGGGAGATACACTTTCTGTAGCACCTCCTCATATTCTTTTATACACTGGCTTTGCGACGTTATGCCGCCACCAGCTCTGAAGAACATTCCCTCGTCGGTCTGCTCTATGAAGCGTATTATCACGGCAGAATCGAGCTCGCCGCCTGTGTATATGCCCATGATGCCGGTGTAAAATCCGCGCTCGTACGTCTCCGCCTCGTCTATTATTTGACAGGTCTTCTTCTTAGGCGCACCCGTTATGCTTCCGGCAGGCAGTTGCGCTGCGAGTATGTCACCGATACGCTGCGTGTAGTCGGAGGGCAACTTGCCGCTTATCTCCGAACTTGTCTGCAAGATGTCGCCCTTGTTGGTGTGCAGAACGTCAACAAAACGATACTTCTCCACCTTCACGTCCGTAGCCACCGTGTTCAGGTCATTGCGTATAAGGTCGACAATGGTGGCGTGCTCCGCTGCCTCCTTCTTGTCGTCCATCAGCACTTGCTTGGCATCGGGCAGCGTTGCGTCGATGGTGCCCTTCATCGGGAACGAATAGATTCTGCCACCTCTTATCTTTACGAATGTTTCGGGCGAGAAGCACACGAAACGCCCTATATCATCCGACGGATTATTCAAGAGCAACTTGTACTTACCTTTCGAATGGCGGAAGATGTCCTCAAGCGAGAGGTTGCAATGCACCGCGACCTGGCATGTCAGGTTGGCGAGATAGCTATTGCCAGCCAGCATATTGTTTTTCACAATATTGAAGCTACGCTCGTATTCGTCGTACTTCGGTGCCTCCACCTCCCATTCTATCTCCGCAGGCAGTTGAGTGGCGCATCCGCCGACGGCGTTGGTATGACTGCCGAAGTCGTAGAGGCACTCGCCGGCATCTATCTCCGAGAGTTTCTTTATATACGCCTTGTCGCCCTTATAGTCGACAACAAACAGAAAGGGTTCTCCGCTGCTGCCCAACTCGTTCAGTCTGTCTATTATATCTTTGTTCATACGTTTCTGGTGTAATGTTTTTAGCAAGTGCAAAATTACATCTTGTTTGCGAAAGCCACAAAAGTTGAGAGCGTGAATAAATCTTAAATTATATTTGCTTATTGCTGTTTTCACTAATAATTGGTTACTTTTGCCAACGTTTTAAATCGACAAACAAGAAATAAGGGGTGCTTCACGATTGTGTTGCTGAGATTATACCCATAGAACCTGACGCAGATAATGCTGCCGCAGGGATTGCTTCAGACATCCATACTTATTATATAAGGTATGACGTGATGCTCGGAGCTGTTTCTATTCCGTATTTTCTTTTGGTAGTAAGACCAACGGATGCGCCTCCAGACAAAAAAAGAGAAAGAGCATGAGGTACATTTGCGCACTTACCATTGCCGGTTCCGATAGTTGTGGCGGAGCGGGCGTTCAGGCTGACATTAAGACTATGTCGGCTTTAGGCGTTTATGCCGCTTCCGCCATCACGTCCGTCACGGTGCAGAACACATTGGGCGTGCAAGCCATTCAAGCCATACAGCCGGAGATAGTGGCTGGACAGATACGGGCGGTTATGGACGACATAAAGCCCACGGCTATAAAGGTAGGAATGGTGAACGACCAGACTACTATCCTGGCTATTGCCGACACGCTGCAACAGTATTCTCCGCAAAAGCTCATCGTCGACCCGGTAATGGTGTCTACGAGCGGTTCGACGCTCATGCATGAGGACGCTTTGGGCACGTTCTGCAGTCGCTTGCTCCCTATGGCTACCCTGCTCACGCCGAACATTCCCGAGGCGGAAGTACTCTCCAACCGCTCTATCCGCTCTATTGATGACATGGATGCTGCAGGACGCAGCATTTTGGCATTGGGCTGCAAGGCTGTGCTTATCAAGGGCGGACATCTTGAGGGCAGGAAGGTAGACAAGCTGTACCTGCCGAACAACGAGGTTTGCTCGTTCGTTCACGAAGCGATAGCCACACGCAACACGCACGGCACGGGCTGCACGCTGTCTTCTGCCATCGCTGCGTTCATGGCTCGCGGACTTGCATTGACTGACGCTGTAGCGCAAGCCAAGACTTACCTTTCGCAGGCCTTGGAAGCTGGCAAGGATGTGCACATCGGCGAAGGTCACGGACCGGTTAACCATTTGTTCAATCCCGAAAAACAAATTATCCTATGATACAGTTTATTACTCATTTCAATGAACGCTACGGATATGTAGAGGGCGCTCGCTTGGCACTTGAAGGCGGATGCCGATGGGTTCAGCTGCGCATGAAGGACGCCTCGGAGGAGAAGTTCGTGGCTGCTGCCGAACAGATTGGCAAGTTGTGCAGAGAGCACGAAGCGGTGTTCGTTCTCGACGACCATGCGGAGCTTGTGGAGCGCTGCGGAGCCGACGGCGTGCATCTCGGCAAGAACGACATGCCGGTTGACGAGGCGCGTAGGCTGCTCGGCAACGACAGAATAATCGGCGGCACGGCTAACACCTTCGAAGACATTGAGCGTCTGCACCGACAAGGTGCCGACTACATAGGCTGTGGTCCGTTCCGCTTCACCACGACAAAGAAAAACCTCTCGCCGGTGTTGGGTCTGGAGGGCTACGAGCGCATCGTCAGCGACATGAAAGCGCACGGCATCGACCTGCCCATCGTAGCCATCGGCGGCATTCTGAAGTCGGACATCGCCGACATAATGCAGACCGGCGTGACGGGCATCGCTGTAAGCGGCGGCATCCTGAACGCTGAAAGTCCTGCAGAAGAAATGAAACAATTTATAAGCCTTATAAAACCAAACAGATAATGGAAACAAATATCAAATTCAACTATCCTTCTTCCGAGAAGGTGTATCTCAGCGGCAAGCTCTACCCCGAGATTAAGGTGGGTATGCGCAAAGTGAGCCTTACGCCTACCATCATAGTAGAGGGCGGCGAGCGTCGCGTCGAGCCTAACGATCCGGTGTACGTATACGACACAAGCGGTCCGTACAGCGACCCTAACGTGGAAATAGACTTGGAGAAGGGTCTGCCGAAGCTGCGCCAGTCGTGGATAGACAGTCGCAAAGAGGGCGAGACACAGATGTACTTCGCCAAGCAGGGCGTCATCACGCAGGAGATGGAGTATGTAGCCATCCGCGAGAATATGAACTGCGAGGAGCTTGGCATCAAGACACACATCACTCCGGCATTCGTATGCAAGGAGATAGCCGAAGGCAGAGCTGTGATTCCTGCCAACAGAAAGCACCCGGAGTCGGAGCCAATGATCATCGGCACCAACTTCCTCGTGAAGATCAACACCAACATCGGCAACTCTGCCACCACTTCTGGCATGCAGGAGGAGGTTGAGAAGGCTGTATGGAGCTGCAAATGGGGCGGCGACACATTGATGGACCTCTCAACGGGCAACGACATACACGAAACACGCGAGTGGATTCTGCGCAACTGTCCGGTTCCGGTAGGCACAGTGCCTATGTATCAGGCGTTCGAGAAGGTGAACGGTAAGGCAGAAGACCTCACTTGGGAGATTTTCCGCGATACATTGATTGAGCAGTGCGAGCAGGGTGTCGACTACTTCACCATCCACTGCGGCATTCGTCTTCAGAACATCCACCTCGCCGACACTCGTCTTACTGGCATCGTAAGCCGCGGCGGCAGCATCATCTCCAAGTGGTGCAAGGTGCATCAGAAGGAGAGTTTCCTCTACGAGCACTTCGACGACATCTGCGACATCTGCGCCAAGTACGATGTTGCCATCTCTTTGGGCGACGGTTTGCGCCCCGGTTCTACATACGACGCCAACGACGCTGCGCAGTTTGCCGAGCTCGACACTATGGGCGAACTGGTTGAGCGTGCTTGGGCTAAGAACGTTCAGGCATTCATCGAGGGTCCGGGACACGTGCCAATGCACAAGATCAAGGAGAACATGGAGCGACAGATCGAGAAGTGTCATGGTGCACCGTTCTACACGCTCGGTCCGCTCGTTACAGACATTGCTCCGGCTTACGACCACATCACTTCTGCCATCGGCGCTGCAATGATTGGCTGGTACGGAACGGCTATGCTCTGCTACGTTACGCCGAAGGAGCACCTCGCTCTGCCTGAGAAGGAGGACGTACGCATCGGTGTCGTAACGTATAAGATTGCGGCTCATGCTGCCGACTTGGCTAAGGGTCACCCCGGAGCTACCATACGCGACAACGCTTTGAGCAAGGCTCGTTACGACTTCCGCTGGAAGGACCAGTTCAACCTGGCGCTCGACCCGGAGCGTGCGCTCGAATACTACAAGTCGAGCAACAACGTTGACGCCAACTACTGCACGATGTGCGGTCCTAACTTCTGTGCTGCACGCATCAGCCACTCGCTCAAGAGTTGTCAGGAGGGCAAATAAAACGGCTGAGAGAAAAGAAAAAGAATATAAAAACCCAATAAATACTTAATAAAAATGATTGAAACACAAGTATCAAAAGGTATTATCACTACCTATTTCGACAAGCTTCAGAACAATTTGGACCTCGATGTAGCCATCGTTGGCGGCGGTCCTTCAGGCATCGTTGCCGCTTACTATATGGCTAAAGCCGGACTGAAAGTGGCTCAGTTCGACCGTAAGCTCTCTCCCGGCGGCGGCATGTGGGGCGGCGCAATGATGTTCAACCAGATTGTCATTCAGGAGGAGGCGATGCACATCGTCAAGGATTTCGACATCAACTACCAGGCATTCGAGGATGGACTCTACACTATCGACTCTGTAGAGAGCACATCGTCACTGCTCTATCACGCCGTACACGCCGGCGCTACCATCTTCAACTGCTACTCGGTAGAGGACGTGGTGTTCAAGAACAACGTGGTGAGCGGTGTGGTAGTCAACTGGACTCCGGTGCTGCGCGAAGGTCTGCACGTAGACCCGCTTAACATCATGGCTAAGTGCGTCATCGACGGCACTGGTCACGACAGCGAGATGTGCAAGGTGGTAGCACGCAAGAACGGCATACAGCTCGACACCGCGACTGGCGGCGTTATCGGCGAGCGTTCGCTTGACGTTGTAGAGGGTGAGCGCATGGTAGTAGAGGGCACACGCGAGGTTTATCCAGGTCTATATGTCTGCGGTATGGCTTCGTCTGCCGTTGCCGGCACTCCTCGCATGGGACCTATCTTCGGCGGCATGATGCTTTCGGGCAAGAAGGTTGCCGATATGATTATCGAGAAACTGAAGAAGTAAGCAGGGAGGGTGCAGCTGTCTCCGCTGCACCAACGGACCAATCACTACATATTTCCACAATGAAATGGATCGTAATAACCTCTCCCGACTTCGTGTCGGGGGAGGCTCTTTTCATAGACCGACTGTTCGGTCACGGACTCGACTTGCTGCACCTGCGCAAGCCTGGCTCAACGATTGAGGCATGCAGAGAACTGCTACGGCAGATTCCCGAGCGATGGCATAGCCGCATAGTGCTGCACGACCACTTTCCGCTGACGGGCGAGTTCCATCTTCACGGCGTGCATCTCAACCGCCGCTGTCCTCATGCTTCCGACGGATATACGGGCAGCATATCCTGCTCGTGCCATAGCCTGGAGGAGGTGGCGAAGAAGAAGCCTACGAGCGACTACGTCTTCCTGAGTCCTATCTTCAACAGCATCTCAAAGGCTGGATACGAGGCAGCATTCTCTACCGCCGCTTTGCAGCATGCAGCCGAAGAGGGCATCATCGACGACAAGGTTTATGCGCTTGGCGGCGTGTCTAAAGAGCATATAGCACAACTGAAAGATCTCTCGTTCGGTGGAGCTGCGTTCTTGGGCGACGTATGGCGCCGCATGGACGACCCTACTGTGGACGCTTATCTCGACGAACTGCGCAACCTGCTCGGTTAGTACCTTTGCAACAATAAAATAAAAAACATCATCTACTTATGAAATTTTCTACAACAATCGCTACATTACTCTTTAGCGTAGCCGCTCTTGCGTCTACACCTCACAAGTATCGCCTCGTATGGCAAGACAACTTCAACGGCAATACTTACGACAAAAATTCATGGACTAAGATTCCACGTGGTGGATCCGACTGGGATCGCCACATGGCGGACACAGACTCACTCTACGCCGTACGCGATGGCAAACTGATACTGCGCGGCACAGTGAACACCAACCTTGAAGCCGACACCGCCCGCTTTGTTACTGGTGGACTCTACACCAAGCACAAGCGCACAATCAAGCATGGCAAGGTGGAAGTGCGCGCCAAGTTTGGCAGTGCCCAGGGAGCATGGCCCGCAATATGGATGTTGCCCGACGCAGATATACAATGGCCAGAAGGCGGAGAAATCGACATCATGGAGCACCTCAACCACGACAACATCGCCTATCAGACCGTGCACACATACTACACATACGTGCTAAAGAAAGACCAGAACCCGCCTCACGGCTCTACACTACCTATCGACCGCGACGGATTCAACACATACACAGTGGAAATACTGCCCGACTCGCTCGTATTCTCAATCAACGGCAAGACATCGTTCTCATATCCAAGAATTGAGACTACCGACAAAGGGCAATACCCATTCGGCACACCCTACTACCTGCTCGTAGACATGCAGATACAGGGTGCATGTGTGGGCAAAGCCGACCAAAAGCAGCTGCCAATAGAAATGGAAGTAGACTGGGTGAAGTTCTATGAACTGGAGAAATAACCACATACTGAATTAACACTAAGAGGGAGTCAAAATAAGAATATGCTTCGTACATTATTAATAGTAGCTCTTGGCGGTGGCGTCGGCTCGGCTTTGCGTTACGCTGTCTCAAAGTTTGTGCAAGACAACATGTCGGGAGCGTTCCCCTATCACACGTTTGCCGTGAACATCGTAGGTTGTTTGCTCATCGGCTTGTTCTACGGACTCGCTGCACGCGGACACCTTGGCAACAACACCACAACACTGCTGCTTACCACCGGCTTGTGCGGCGGCTTCACCACGTTCTCCACGTTCTGCAACGAGAACATCGCGCTCTTGCGTGGCGACAACGCTTTCGTCGCCCTACTCTACATCGCCAGTAGCATGTTCTGCGGACTACTTGCCGTGATGTTTGGATATTTTATAATCGACTATATTACAAAAGCATAATAATTGAGAAACTCCCGCGATAATGTAACCGAACTCCCGCGGGAATTTCATAATGTATCGTCCTACGCTTTTTGTTGAAAAGCTTTTATTGTAAAAAGGCTTAACTTCTACCGAATAAAGACCTAACCTTTACTCTGCAAACGCCAGCGGAAAGATGCGTTTGGCGGCAGCATTGGTAGCCTCGGCAACGGCATCGTCACTCACGCCGTAGGCTTCGGCGAGACGCTGGAGCACAAACTTGACGTAGGCGCTCTCGTTGCGCTGTCCGCGCATGGGCACGGGAGCCATGTATGGCGAGTCGGTCTCTATCACGATGCGGTCGAGAGGCACCACGGCAGGCAGCACTTCGGGCAGATGACTCTTCTTGAAGGTGAGCACGCCGCCGATGCCAAGCACGAAGCGGTCGAACTGCAGCAGTTCTTCAGCCTCGTGCTCGTTGCCGGTGAAGCAGTGGAACACGCCGCCGGGCAGGTCGTTCTTGTAGCGGCGCAGCAGCTGCACCATCTCGTTCTGCCCCTTACGGCAGTGGATCATCAGCGGCAGGCGTGTCTCTACAGACCATTTCACCTGCTCTTCGAAGGCATCGAGCTGCTCCTGTTCGAACTCGCGCGACCAATAGTAGTCCAAGCCCACCTCACCGATAGCGATGAAGCGGTTCTCGGGTTTCAAGTATTGCTTCATTTTGGCAAGCACATCGCGCCAGTCGGCTCGCACCTCCTCGGGATGCAGACCCACCATCGGGTAGGCATAGCCGGGATATTGGCGACAGACATCGAGAATAGCCTCCGTCGACTTGATGTCGATGGCAGGAAGGAACACCTTGCCCACTCCTGCCTCACGGGCACGAGCCATCACTTCGGCACGGTCTGTAGCGAACTCATCGCCGTCCAAATGCGTATGTGTATCTATGAACATTCTTCTGTTTTATAAGTTGACGAGTTGTCTACCAACAATTAATACTTGCGTTTCATCATGCGCTCGGCGTAAGCAGCCAGTTCTGCCTTACGCTCCTCAGTAACAGACACCTTAGCAAGATACTTGCGGCTCTCGGCGAAGAAGTATTCTATCTTCTGCTGAGCGAGTCGGTCGATGCCAATCTCGTTGTAGAGGCGTGTCACGGCAGCCACTTTCTCTGCGCGGTCGAACTCTGTAGCCTCAATCCAGCGCACAAGCTCGGCACGCTGCTCGTCGTTGGCACGGTTGAAGGCGTTGATGAGCATGTATGTCTTCTTGTTGGATGTGATGTCGCCACCTATAGCCTTGCCGAACACCTTTGTGTCGCCATATACGTCGAGATAGTCGTCCTGCAGCTGGAACGCCAAGCCTATCTGCTCGCCGAAGCGGTAGAGGTTGTCGGAATCCTCGGCAGAAGCACCGCCAAGAACAGCGCCAATCTTCAGGGCGCAGGCAAGAAGCACGCTTGTCTTCAGACGAATCATCTCGATATACTCCTCCTCTGCCACGTCGTTGCGGTGCTCGAAGTCCATATCATACTGCTGTCCCTCACCTATCTCGAGTGCTGTCTCGGTGAACAGAGCGAGCACCTCGGCAAGTTTCTCCTTCTCGCACTGTGCGATGCGCTGGTATGCAAGCACGAGCATCGAGTCGCCAGAGAGGATTGCGGTGTTGGCATCCCAACGGCGGTGTACGGTTTCGTGTCCGCGACGTAGGTCGGCGTTGTCCATGAGGTCGTCGTGCAGAAGCGTATAGTTGTGGTATGTCTCCAAGCCACAAGCAGGCATGATGATCGACTCGGGGTCGTCCTTGAACAGATTGTAGGCAAGGAGCATCAGCACGGGGCGTATGCGCTTGCCGCCAAGCGAGAGGACGTAGCGGATAGGTTCGTAGAGCGACGACGGCTTGCGGTCGTATGCGAGGTTGTCAAGTGTGTCGTTGACAAGTTTCAGGATTTGATCAGATGTGTGCATGATTAATGTTGTTATGTGATGTTGAGATGTTGTGGTGTTGTTATGTTGAGATTTGATGGTGAGGGAGTGAGCATTCTACAACTTGAAGTCGATAGGCACGGCGAAGAGCGTGCGACAGGGTTTATTGTTGTTGATGCCGGGTTTCCAGTTGGGCATCATCTTCGCCACGCGCAGAGCCTCGCGGTCGAGAAGCGGATTGGCCGACTTCGTCACCTTAATGTCTGTGAGCGATCCGTCGCGATTGATGACAAACGAGACAACAACGCGTCCTTCTATTTTCTGTCTCTGTGCAGCGAGAGGATACTTGAGGTTGTCGGTGAGCCACTTCACGTAAGCCGACATGCCGCCCGGAAACTCTGGCAGTTGCTCCACGATGCGGAAGTTGAGCGGATTGTCGCCCATGTCTACGGCAGCCACCTGCGTATCGTCTTTTCTCTTATCATCTTTGTCTACCGAAGGCGCACCCTCCTCGTCGCCATCGATGTGCATATCGGCGATGGTCTTAAGCGGCTCCATCTCCTTCGGCTCGTCAACAAGGTTCACACGCTCAGCTTCTTTCGGCTTCTGCTTGCGTGCATCCATCGCAGCCACCATATCCTCGCGCTCTTTCTTTGGGCGTTGCTCCATCTCTTCGAGAAAGTCGTCAAGCGCATTGTCCGATGTGCTGCTTCTGCCGCTCCAGGTGACCAGCTCCAACAGCGCAACAAAGACCAACGTCGGCATGACGAGTCCTATCAAGAACCACAGAGGGCGCTTGCGTTCAAGGTCTGCTTTCTTTGACTTCTTTTGTTCCACCTTAAATATATATTACTTCGTTTCACTTCTTATAACCTTGCAAAGTTACGCTTTTTATATAAGAAACGGGCACTTTTGCAGTGTTAAATATAGGTAACTGGCGGTGGAAAGCATTAGCATTATTTCGCTATATCCATAAAAATGTTTAATTTTGCATTCGTTTACAGGAAACTATAATTTTATATTCACTCATTCAACACTAATTTATACGGATGAAAACATTCGATTTAAAGCCCCAGTTGTTTGACACACTGAAGTCGTACAACAAGAAGAACTTCATGTCTGACCTCATGGCAGGCATCATTGTAGGCATTGTGGCACTACCGCTCGCCATCGCATTCGGTATCGCCTCAGGCGTAACACCCGAGAAGGGCATCATTACCGCCATCGTAGCTGGCTTCCTCGTGTCGCTGCTCGGCGGCAGTAAGGTACAGATTGGAGGTCCGACGGGAGCTTTTATTGTTATCATCTACGGCATCATCCAGAAATACGGCATCGAAGGACTCACCATTGCTACCATCATGGCAGGCGTATTCCTCATACTGTTCGGACTGCTGAAGCTCGGAACTATCATCAAGTATATCCCCTACCCGATTGTTGTAGGATTCACAAGCGGTATCGCCGTAACCATCTTCACCACACAGATTAAGGACCTCTTCGGACTGACCATCGACACGGTGCCGTCCGATTTCGTCGAGAAGTGGATTTGCTACATACAGCACTTCTCCACCGCCGACCTTTGGTGCTCGCTGGTGGGCGTGGTGAGCGTGATAATCATCGCCATCACACCGAAGTTCAGCAAGAAGATACCCGGCTCGCTCGTAGCTATCATCGTTATGACCATAGCAGCTCTGCTCCTGAAGCAGTACGCAGGCATCACAAGCATTGAGACCATCGGCGACCGCTTCAACGTGAGCAACGCCATACCCGACGTGCAGGTACCAGTGATGACATGGGAGACAATAAAGAGTCTGGTGGCTCCGGCAATGACCATCGCCGTGCTCGGTGCCATCGAGTCGCTGCTGTCGGCAACCGTAGCCGATGGTGTCATCGGCGACCACCACAACTCCAACACCGAGCTTGTGGCGCAGGGCGTAGCCAACCTCGCTTCGCCACTCTTCGGCGGCATCCCTGCAACGGGTGCCATCGCTCGCACAATGACCAACATCAACAACGGCGGACGCACTCCTATCGCCGGCATCATCCACGCCGTAGTGCTGCTGCTTATCTTCCTCTTCTTCATGCCATTAGCTAAGTACATCCCTATGGCGTGCTTGGCAGGCGTGCTCGTAATCGTGAGCTACGGCATGTGCGGTTGGCGCTCGTTCGTAGCACTGATGAAGAACCCGAAAAGCGACGTGACAGTGCTACTCATAACCTTCTTCCTCACTATCATCTTCGACCTCACCGTGGCTATCGAGGTGGGACTCATCATAGCCTGCCTACTCTTCATGAAGCGTATGTCGGAGACTACGGACGTAAAGGTAATCATGGACGAGATAAACGAGGAGTCGGACATCAGCAAGGGCAACATCGAGCACCTTACTATCCCTGAGGGTGTGGAGGTGTACGAAATCAATGGCCCGTACTTCTTCGGTGCCGGCAACAAGTTTGAGGAAATCATGGCTTCGTTCGGCGACCGCCCGAAGGTGCGCATCATACGTATGCGCAAGGTGCCGTTTGTTGACTCAACAGGCATACACAACCTTACCAACCTCTGCGAGATGAGCAAGAACGAGGGCATCACAATCGTACTCTCAGGTGTGAGCGAGAAGGTACACGCCCAACTACAGAAAGCTCGCTTCTACGATATCCTGGGCGAGGAGAACATCTGCAGCCATATCAATCTGGCACTCGAACGTGCTAAGGAGATTGTCAGCAAAAAATAGAAGACTTACTACTGTCCGCAAACCATTTAAGCGGACTGAAAGCCATCGTCACCCGAACGCAATCCAATCGGACGGCGAACGCAATCCAATCAGACGGCGGACGCAATCCAATCAGACGGCGAACGCAATCCAATCAGACGGCGAACGCAATCCGACCAGACGGCGGACGCGAACGATGACTAATTAAGCAAAAGGCGTGCCTGCAGGCGCGCCTTTTTGCTTTCCCAAACACAACAAATCGGAAACTCCTGCGTTATTATTAAAATAAATAACTAACTTTGCAGAAGAATGAAGAAAGCAATAATAACAACCATAGCCGTGTTAGCAACGACGACAGCATCAGCGCAGGAAAGCCAGACAGCCTACAACTTTCTGCGTCTGCCGGTCAGCGCACACGCCGCAGCCGTGGGTGGCGACAACGTGACACTCGTTGAAGACGATGCCGCGCTGATATTCAACAACCCTGCCCTGCTCTCTTCTGTAAGCGACAAGACAATCGGACTGAACGTTATGACCTACATGGCGGGAGCCAAGACTGCAAGTGCCACATTCAACCGTACCGTGGGCAAACGCGCATCGTGGGCTGTGTCAGGACAGTACATGGACTACGGCAAGATGCGACAGACCGATGCCAACAACAACCAGTTGGGCGAGTTCTCGGCACGCGACATCTCAGTAGCCGGATATTTCTCGTATATGCTCAACGACCGCTTCGCTGGCGGCATAACGGCGAAGTTCCTGACATCGCACATAGGAGGATACAACTCGGTTGGCGCAGGCATCGACCTCGGTCTCAACTACTTCGACCCCGAACACTACTGGTCACTCTCGATTGTAGCAAAGAACTTAGGAGGACAGTTGAAGGCATACGACGACGAATACGACCCGATGCCTATCGACATACAACTCGGAGCGAGCAAGCGACTGGCACACACACCACTGCGAATCTCAGCCACGCTTGTAGACCTCACCCACTGGAACTACCGCTTCTTCAACCATCTTGTTCTGGGCGTAGATGCCACTATCTCGCAGAACTTCTGGCTCGGATTAGGCTACAACTTCCGACGTGCCGACGAGATGGAGATAAACACCTCAGAAGGCGGAAGCACCCACTTGGCAGGTTTCTCGGTGGGAGCAGGCGTTAGCCTCAACCGCTTCAAGATAAACTTAGCTTACGGCAAGTACCACGTGTCGAGCTCGTCGCTCATGCTGAACCTCGCCTTCTCGCTTTAAACAACTAACGAACAACTAAAAACATATACTAAATATACAACTTATATATGAAGAAAATTGTGATAGCCATCGACGGCTTCTCATCGTGTGGCAAGAGCACTATGGCAAAGGATCTTGCACGCGAAGTGGGATATATATACGTTGACACGGGTGCTATGTATCGTGCGGTAACGCTATTCGCCATGCGCAACGACGTGTTCGACGCCGAAGGCAACATCGACGAAACGAGACTGAAGGCTTTGCTGCCCGATGTAAAACTCACATTTCAGCTGAACAATGAGACTAAGCTGCCTGAAGTCTGCCTCAACGGAGAGAACGTAGAGCGATATATACGCACATTGGAGGTGTCGCAACACGTGAGTCCGATAGCGGCTCTGCCCTTTGTACGCGAGAAACTCGTGGAGCAGCAGCAGGCTATGGGCAATGAGAAGGGCATCGTGATGGACGGACGCGACATCGGTACGGTGGTGTTCCCCAACGCCGAACTGAAAATTTTCGTGACTGCCTCAGCCGAGATACGCGCACAACGCCGTTTCAAGGAGCTCGAAGCTAAGGGTATGCCTGCCGATTTCGACGAGATACTGCAGAACGTGGAGCAGCGCGACTACATCGACACCCACCGCGAGACATCGCCTCTGCGCCAAGCCGACGACGCACTCGTACTCGACAATAGCCACCTTACTATCGCCGAACAGAAGGTGTGGCTCATGGAGAAGTTCAACGAGAGAACACAAGAATAATTTAATAGATTATCGAAATGGAAACATTGCACAATGAACTGTTAACAGTTGAAGTGTCCGACCTTGGAGCCGAGCTCCAGAGCATCAAGGACGACGAGGGCAAGGAGTATTTGTGGCAGGGCGACGACCGCTACTGGGGACGCCGCTCACCGATACTATTCCCTATTGTATGCGGACTGTGGAAAGGTACATACCGCACCGAAGGCGACACCTATCAGATGGGACGCCACGGCTTTGCACGCGACATGAACTTCCGAGTGCTGAAGAAAGCTGACGACCGCGTGACATACGTGCTCTCAGACACAGAGGCTACTCTGCGCCAGTACCCATACCGCTTCATGCTGTCAGTAACGTACAAGCTCGTGGAGAACGAGATACACGTCATCTGGCATGTTCACAACACCGATACACGCGAGATACACTTCCAGATAGGTGCCCACCCTGCTTTCTACCTGCCGGGAGTGCAGGAAGGCGAACCAATCAAAGGCTGCCTACGCTTCGACCGCGGCGACAAGATTGAGCGCATCTATGGCAATCACGAGGGTTGCATCACCGACGACCGCTACGAACTGGAGGGATGCAACGGCGGACTCTGGGCTTTCAACGAGGAGAGCTTCAAGGACGACGCAGTAATCATCGACAAGTGCCAGTTGCGCGAGATAGAAATACTCGACCCTCAGACAGCGCGTCCTGCAGTCACAGTAAGCTTCAACGCTCCTTGCGTTGACATCTGGACACCTTACGGCAAGAACGCTCCGTTCCTCTGCATCGAGCCGTGGTATGGCGTACACGACCACTACGAGTATCGCGGTCAGTTCCGCGATAAATACTTGATGAATCACCTGCAGCCGGGTGCTTCGTTCATGAGCGAATACATAATCAAGATAGGAGAATAAGCTATGAAGAAGATATTGTTATTGGGTTCGGGCGAACTGGGCAAGGAGTTTGTCATCGCCGCAAAGCGTGCTGGACAGTATGTCGTGGCATGCGACAGATATGAGAATGCCCCGGCAATGCAGGTTGCCGATGAGCACGAAGTGTTCAACATGCTCGACGGCGACGCTCTGACAGCTGTCGTAGAGAAGCACCGCCCCGATATCATTGTGCCAGAGATTGAGGCGATACGCACTGAGCGTCTCTTCGACTTTGAGAAGGAGGGCATCCAGGTGGTGCCGAGCGCACGCGCCGTGAACTATACAATGAACCGCAAGGCTATACGCGACCTCGCTGCAAAGGAGTTAGGTCTGCGCACAGCCAAGTACTTCTACGCTACTACGCTCGAGCAGTTGCGCGAACACTCTAAGGAGATTGGTTTCCCATGCGTTATCAAGCCGCTCATGTCTTCGTCTGGTCACGGACAGAGCATCGTGCGCAGCGAAGCCGACCTCGAGAAGGCGTTCAACGACGCAATGGAAGGCAGCCGCGGCGACGTCAAGGAGATTATCATCGAGGAGTTCATACATTTCGACTCTGAGTTCACACTGCTCACCGTGACACAGAAGGACGGACCGACGCTGTTCTGCCCGCCTATCGGACACGTGCAGAAGGGCGGCGACTACCGCGAGAGCTGGCAGCCGTTCGCTATTCCGGAAGATGAGCTGCGCAAAGCTGAGGATATGGCTGAGAAGGTGACACGAGCACTGACCGGTGCCGGCATCTGGGGCGTTGAGTTCTTCCTCACAAAGCAGGGCGAAGTAATCTTCAGCGAGCTGTCTCCGCGTCCGCACGACACGGGTATGGTGACTCTCGGACACACAACAAACCTTTCTGAGTTCGAGCTCCACTTCCGTGCCGTAATGGGTATGCCTATCGCAGGTATCCACTTGGAGCACGCAGGCGCAAGTGCGGTTATCCTCTCGCCGAAGGAGTCGAACGACCCACTGCCTTACAACTTCGTTGAGGCTCTGAAGGAAGACCACACACGCATACGTATCTTCGGTAAGGAAGAGGCACACTTCGGCAGACGAATGGGCGTAGTGCTCTGCTACGGCGAACCGACAGACGACACAACCGCGCTACGCAATAAGGCGAAGCGTCTGGCTGCCACCGTATTGGGCACCGACCCGTATATGGATAAATAAACGACCTGAAAAGAACTTATTATGAAAGTAGCAGATGCTAAGATAATTGACATCCCGAAGATTGAGGACCGACGCGGAAACCTCTCTGTAGTAGAGGAGTTCAAGAACGTGCCGTTCCATATTGCACGCGCCTACTGGCTCTATGATGTGCCGGCAGGTGCGATGCGTGGCGGTCATGCACATAAGCGATTGAAGCAACTGCTCATTGCATTGAGTGGCTCGTTCACCGTAACGCTCGACGACGGACACGAGAAACGCAAGATTCTGCTCAACCGCCCTTATCAAGGACTGCTCATCGAAACGGGAATATGGCGCACCATCGACGACTTCTCGTCGGGTGCGGTGTGCCTCGTGCTCGCCTCAGAGCTGTACGACGAGAGCGACTACATCTACGACTACGAGGAGTTTCTTAAATATAAAGGTGTAAATAAATGATGCAGATAGAACGACTATCTCCCGACGAATATGCAAAGATCTACACGCCACAGCACGTGTTCAACTCAGTGGACTTCACCGAACTGAACCGCGACAAGGCTGAAGATCTTCACTATTTGTCGATACACGATACGAAGCACCGCTTCGGCATTATACTTGGTGAGCGCAACGAAATGTTGCGCTCACCATTTTCGGCTCCATTCGGAGGCTTCACAACACGTGGCGTTCAGACTCTTGAACGCATGGAGGAGGCAGTCGACTTATTGCTTGCATACGCTGCAGAACGCTCACAACAACTTGCCGTAACGCTGCAACCGCTTGTCTACGACGAAACACAACTGTCGAAATGGACGAGTGTGCTCACGCGCAAGATGAATGTGCGCTGCACGGATCTCAACTATCATGTTGACCTCCAGCGCATTACTAACTACGAACAGATTATAGACCGCAGCGCAAGAAAGAACCTTCATCATGCGCAGAACGTACCGTTCAACCTCATAAAGCTCAACAGCAACGACCTCGAAGACGTAGCGCGAGCATACGAAGTGATACGCCGCAACCGTGAGGAGCGCGGCTTTCCGCTGCGCATGACGCTGGAGCAAGTGTGGCAGACGGTGAGCAACGTCATACGAGCCGACTTCTTCGTGCTCGAACATGAAGGCGAAGATGTTGCTGCGGCGCAGGTCTTTCATGTAGCCGAGGGCGTTGCGCAGGTGGTATATTGGGGCGACATACGCGAGTATTCGGCTCTGCGCCCAATGAACTTCCTCACCTACTCTCTGTTTCGTCATTATTACGAAGCCGGACTGCGCACGCTCGACATCGGTCCGTCGACGGAAGACGGCATACCCAACTATGGCTTATGCGAGTTTAAGGAGAACATAGGCTGTTCCGTAACATTAAAGTATAGTTTTACGAAATGATTAAATATCTTGATTTAAAGTCGGTTACAGCACAACACAGCAGCGAGATAAGCGAAGCCGTGCAGCGCGTTGTAGAAAGCGGATGGTATCTGCAGGGAGCAGAGAACAAGGCGTTCTGCGAAGAGTTCTCCAACTTCATAGGCACCGCTCACTGCGTAGGTTGCGGCAATGGACTTGATGCCCTTACACTCATTCTGCGTGCCTACAAAGAGATGGGAGTAATGCAGGACGGCGACGAGGTGATCGTGCCTGCGAACACATATATCGCAACCATACTCGCCATCACCGAGAACAATCTGAAGCCGGTGCTCGTAGAACCGCGCATCGACACATTCCAAATTGACGACACACGCATCGAGGAGGCGATAACGCCCCGAACACGTGCCATAATGATTGTACATCTCTACGGCAAGTGCGCCTACACCGACCATATCGGTGACATCTGCCGACACCACGACCTGCGACTCATCGAGGACAACGCGCAGGCTCACGGCTGCAAATACGGCAACCGACGCACCGGTTCGCTTGGCGATGCGGCCGCTCACAGCTTCTACCCGGGCAAGAATCTCGGCGCATTGGGCGACGGCGGAGCTGTAACAACCGATGACAAAACTCTTGCAGAGATGATTACAACACTTGCCAACTATGGTTCGAGCCGTAAGTATGTGTTCGACTATAAAGGCAGAAACAGCCGACTCGACGAAGTGCAGGCTGCCGTGCTGCGTGTTAAACTGCGCTATCTTGACGCAGACAATGCACGCCGCCGCGAGATAGCAAAGCAGTACGCAGAGCGCATCCACAACGAACGTCTGCAGCTTCCTTCAATGGAATACTGCAAGCAGAGCGTGCATCATATCTTCCCCGTTCTATGTAAACAGCGCGACGAACTACAGAAGTACCTTCTTGAGCACGGCGTACAGACGATGGTTCACTACCCCATACCGCCACACAGACAGCTTTGCTACAAGGAAATGGCAGAACTACAGTTGCCTATCACCGAGCAGATACACGCCGAAGAACTGAGCATTCCGCTCAACCAAACACTCACACAAGAGGAAGTGGCGACAATCATCGACGTGTTGAACAAATTTTAGGCGCAGTTGTTTTGTCATTCGACATTTTCTTAGTAACTTCACACCGTGAAAACTCGCAATGCAAGCGAATCACTTGCTTGCCATACAAGCGAAAGACATGCAACAAAAGCCCCACACTTGAATTTAACAAATTAAAAACTAATATTTTCAAACCAAATCAATGAAAGAGATAGCTATTGAAGACAAGAAGCGCAGCCCGATATCATGGATTCCGACGCTTTACTTCGCCATGGGTATGCCGTTCGTGGTGCTAAACATGGTATGTACACTTATGTTTAAAGGCCTCGATGTAAGCGACACACAGATTGCGTTCTGGACTTCGCTTATCATGCTGCCTTGGACACTGAAACCACTCTGGAGTCCGCTTCTTGAGATGTATAAGACAAAGAAGTTCTTTGTCATCGTTACACAGATTGCCACCGGCTGCATCTTCGGACTCGTTGCCTTGGCTCTGCATCTTCCCAATTTCTTCGCATTAAGCATCGCGTTGCTCGCAGTTATCGCCTTCAGCGGCGCTACACACGACGTAGCTGCCGACGGCGTTTACATGGCTTCGCTGTCTAAAGACGACCAGGCTCGCTATATCGGCTGGCAGGGTGCGTTCTATAACATCGCAAAAATTGCCGCTACCGGCGGTTTGGTTTACCTTGCCGGTATGCTCATCGACTACTACACGGGTGACCTCACCGGACTCAGCGCTACAGCCGCAGCTGCTGCAAAGCACAACGGAACTGTAGTGGCTTGGACAATCATCATGGCAGTGATAGGCGTGATTATGGTTATGCTCGGTCTGTACAACGCTAAATTCGTGCCGTCGGAAAAGGCAAAGGACGCAGCCGAAAAGCCCGACTTCAAGCAGACTATGATCGACTTGGGCAATGTATTCGTCGACCTCTTCCGCAAAAAGCACATTGCTTATTATATCTGCTTCATCATCCTCTATCGTTTTGCAGAGGGCTTCGTGATGAAAATCGTGCCTTTATTCCTTAAAGCCGACGTTGCGAACGGCGGTCTCGGACTCACAGAGAAGGAAATCGGCTTGTGCTACGGCACCTTCGGCGCAGCAGCCTTCGTTATCGGCAGTGTGCTTGCAGGCTACTACGTTGCACACCGCGGCTTGCAGAAGTCGCTCTTCTCGCTCTGCTGCGTATTCAACCTTCCATTCGTTGCCTACACCTTGCTCGCTATCTATCAGCCGAGCAGCCTTTGGCTCATCGGTGGCGGTATCGTTCTCGAATACTTCGGCTACGGCTTCGGCTTCGTTGGTCTGACACTCTTCATGATGCAGCAGATTGCACCGGGCAAGCACCAGATGGCACACTACGCATTCGCTTCGGGCATCATGAACCTCGGCGTAATGCTTCCAGGTATGCTCAGCGGCTACGTAAGCGATATGCTCGGCTACCAGAACTTCTTCATCTTCGTGCTCTTCTGCACGATACCGGCATTCCTCATCACATGGTTTGTGCCGTTCACTTATCCTGACAAGAAATAAATTCACATAACAATAACAACCAAGCACACCTCTTCTCTCCTATGAACGGAACAGAAGAGACGGCTTTAAAAACTTAAAAAACTATGAGCAAACTTATCATTTCAGGCAACCCATTGCCAAACATGCCTTGGGAAGATCGTCCCGAAGGTCAGAGAACTCCGTTATGGCGCTGTTCAAAGAACCCAATCATTCCGCGCGACTTGCTGCCTACATCAAATAGTATCTTCAACAGTGCAGTAGTTCCGTTCGGTGAGGGCTTCGCAGGTGTATTCCGCTGCGACGACACAAACCGCCGCATGGTGCTCCACGTAGGCTTCTCTAAGGACGGCGTGAACTGGAACATCAACGAGGAGCCACTCCGCTTCGAGTGCGACAACAAGGAGATCGGCGAGTGGGTATACGGCTACGACCCGCGCGTTTGCTTCATCGAGGACCGCTACTATGTAACATGGTGCAACGGCTACCACGGACCAACAATCGGCATCGCTTGGACAAAGGACTTCAAGACATTCCACCAACTCGAAAACGCATTCCTGCCTTACAACCGTAACGGCGTTTTGTTCCCTGAGAAGATCAACGGCAACTTCGCTATGCTCTCTCGTCCGAGCGACACCGGTCACACACCGTTCGGCGATATCTTCTACAGCGAGTCGCCCGACATGGAGTTCTGGGGACGCCACCGCCACGTTATGGCACCGGCTGCCTTCGAGCTTTCAGCTTGGCAGTGCATGAAGATTGGTGCAGGTCCTGTTCCTGTCAAGACATCAGAGGGCTGGTTGCTGTTCTACCACGGCGTGCTCCGCTCTTGCAACGGTTATGTTTACGCATTCGGTTCTGCTCTCCTCGACCTCGAGCAGCCTTGGAAGGCAACACACCGTTCGGGTCCGTACCTCATCTCTCCGCAGACTCCTTACGAGTGCATGGGCGACGTGCCAAACGTATGCTTCCCATGTGCTGAGGTTCACGACCCTGAGACTGGTCGCATCGCTGTCTACTACGGTTGCGCAGACACCGTTACGGGTCTCGCATTCGGCTACATCCCAGAGATTGTAGAGTGGACAAAGAAGAACAGTATCATCTAATAGTAACCGACAATGGATATTACCGAAAGATTTCTTAAATACACACAATTCGATACGCAGTCGGGCGAGGAGTCGCAGACCGTGCCGAGCACATCGAAGCAACTCATCTTCGCCAAGTATCTGAAAGAGGAGCTTGAGCGCGAGGGCATGAGCGACGTGGAGATGGACGAGCAAGGCTACATCTATGCTACGCTGAAGGCAAACACGAAGAAGAACATTCCGACGATTGGCTTCATCTCGCACTACGACACGTCTCCCGACTGCAGTGGAGCGAACATCCGTCCGCGCATCGTGCAGAACTACGACGGCAGCGACATCGTGCTCTCTGAAGGTATCGTCAGTTCGCCGACAAAGTTCCCTGAGCTGAAAGCTCACATCGGCGAGGACATCATCGTCACCGACGGAACCACTCTGCTCGGTGCCGACGACAAGGCAGGTATCGCTGAGATTGTGCAGGCAATGTGCTGGCTGCGCGACCACGACGAAGTGGAGCATGGCGACATACGCATCGCTTTCAACCCCGACGAAGAAATCGGAATGGGTGCACACCACTTCAACGTCGAGAAGTTCGGCTGCGAGTGGGCTTACACCATCGACGGCGGCGACCTCGGCGAACTGGAGTACGAGAACTTCAACGCTGCTGGTGCCAAGGTGAGCATCAAGGGTGTGAGTGTGCACACTGGTTATGCCAAGGGCAAGATGGTGAACGCTTCGCGCCTCGCCGTGGAGTTCGCAGAGATGATTCCTGCAACAGACACTCCTGAGGAGACAGAAGGCTACGAAGGCTTCTACCACCTCTTGGGCATCAACTCATGCTGCGAGAAGGCGACACTGTCGTACATCATCCGCGACCACGACCGCGAGAAGTTCGAGCGTCGCAAGGACTTCATTAAGGAGTGCGTACGCAAGATGAACGAGAAGTGGGGCGAGGGTACTGTGAGCGTGAACCTCTACGACCAGTACTACAACATGAAGGAGAAGATAGACCCGAATATGCACGTCATCGACATTGTGCTGAAGGCGATGCAGGAAAGCAGCGTAGCTCCGAAGGTGCAGCCCATCCGTGGCGGCACAGACGGCGCACAGCTCTCGTTCAAGGGTCTGCCCTGCCCCAACATCTTCGCAGGCGGTTGCAACTTCCACGGTCCTCACGAGTTCGTAAGCGTGCAGGTGATGGAGAAAGCTATGCAGGTCATCATCAAAATCTGCGAGCTGACTGCACATTACAACGACTAAGCGTTGCTATCAAGCAACTACAGAAAACAATTTAATAGAATGAAAGACAGCCCAAACAATATCGTTTGGGTTGTCTTGTTTTAAAGAATACAAAGTGTCCGAAGTACCTACATTGATCAACGACCTCGCTCTTATCCTCATTGTTGCGAGCACCGTTACCTTACTCTTCAAGAAGCTCAAGCAGCCGCTTGTGCTCGGTTATATCATGGCTGGCTTCATCGTGAGTCCGCACATGCCCTACACCATGTCCGTCATGGACACCGTAGACATTAAGATTTGGGCAGACATAGGCGTTATGTTCCTTCTGTTCTCGCTCGGTCTCGACTTCTCGTTCAAGAAGATTCTAAAGATGGGCATAACGCCCGTTATAACGACGCTCACCATCATCTTCGCGATGATGACACTCGGCATCGTTGTCGGACACGCTTTCGACTGGAAGCGTATGGACTGCATATTCCTCGGCGGTATGCTCGCCATGAGCTCCACCACTATTATATACAAGGCATTTACGGATATGGGACTGCGCCAGCAGAAGTTTGCGCAGCCCGTTATGAGTGTGCTCATCCTTGAGGACATACTCGCCATCGTGATGATGGTAATGCTGTCAGCCATCGCCAGCGGCAACAACCCCGACGGCGGCGAGATGATAGGCTCGGTTATGAAGATAGGTTTCTTCCTCGTGCTGTGGTTCGTGGTCGGCATCTTCGCCGTGCCACTCTTCCTGCGCTCCACACGCAAACTTATCAACAACGAGACGTTGCTCATCGTGTCGCTCGGCTTGTGCTGTCTCATGGCTGTAGTCTCTACAAAGGTGGGCTTCAGCTCGGCGTTCGGTGCGTTCGTGATGGGCAGCATCCTTGCCGAGACAATCGAAGCGGCAAAGATAGAGAAGCTCGTTTCGCCCGTGAAAGACCTCTTCGGAGCGGTGTTCTTCGTATCGGTAGGTATGCTTGTCGACCCGAAGATTATCGTTGAGTACGCCATACCGATAGCCGTACTCGTACTCACCATACTCCTCGGACAGTCTATCTTCGGCACGTTCGGTTTCCTTATCGGCGGCCAGTCGCTGAAGTCGGCTATGCGCTGCGGTTTCTCGATGGCGCAGATTGGCGAGTTCTCGTTCATCATCGCCTCATTGGGTCTTTCGCTGCACGTCACGGGCGAGTTCCTCTACCCCGTCGTAGTGGCAGTGTCGGTCATCACTACGTTCCTCACGCCCTACATGATACGCCTCTCGGTGCCTTCGTACAACGTGCTGGAGCGCCACCTGCCGAAGACATGGGTACGCGCGCTGAACAACATCACGCTCTCTCACCCCTCGTCGGCTCCGAAGAGCAACTGGCACTCGCTCATAGCGCAGATGGCTCGCATCACGCTCATCTACTCTATCCTCTCCGTTGCTACAATCGCCCTGATGTTCACGTTCTTCCTGCCGTTCATACGCCGCATGATGCCCGGTATGCACTGGTGGGCTAATGGCATTTGCGGTGTGCTCACCGTGATGTTCATCGCACCGTTCCTGCGCGCCATCGTGATGAAGAAGAACCACTCGGAGGAGTTCCGTGCGCTGTGGAACGACAGCCGCTCCAACCGTATGCCGCTGCTCGTGACCATCTTCGTGCGACTTATCATTGCCTCGGCATTCGTGTTCTACATCTGCAACTACCTCACACGCTTTACCAATGCGCTGATGATGACCATCGCCGTGGCTGTGGTAGGCATAATGATTCTGTCGCGCGGACTGAAGAAGCAGAGCATAAAGATGGAGCGAATGTTCGTGCAGAACCTACGCTCGCGCGACATCGAACAGCAGGTGCTCGGACTGAAGAAGCCACTGTACGAGGGTCACTTGCTCGACCGCGATATACACATATCAGAAATTGAAATACCCGAGAACTCCACTTGGAGCGGACTCTGCCTTGCCGACCTACGTCTAAGCAACCGCTTCGGCATACACGTAAGCAGCATACTGCGCGGACACCGCCGCATCAACATCCCTGGTGGCGACGACATCGTATTCCCCGGCGACAAGTTGCAGGTCATCGGCAGCGACTCGCAGTTGGCTGCTGCGCACGCTGCACTCGCCGTCGACATCGAACCCGACGACCCGGACATAGAGAAGCGCGAGATGCGACTCTCACAGATCATCATCGACAAGCACTCGCCGTTCGTAGGCAAGACATTGCCCGAGACGGGATTGCGCTCGGAGTTCAACTGCATGGTGGTGGGCAGAGAGGAAGGAAAGGAAAACCTCTCTATGGTTGGTGCTACATACAAGATGCGTCTTGGCGACATCCTTTGGATTGTAGGCGAAGACGAGGCACTACGACGATTACAAGATGCCAACCGTGGCGTATAAAACAAAGCTGTCCGCTAAACAAATTGTGTTTAGCGGACAGCAATAAAACTAATTGTACCTTTATACCGTAATCTCTCCCGAACCATAGCAGCGGTGGTGCTCCTCGTCGTAGACTACGCAGAACTGACCCGGTGCCACGCCTTGTATCAGTTCGTCGGCATGGACGATGAACTCGCCCTTGCCCGTGCGCTCAAGCACAGCCGTATGGTACTCGGGCGTATGGCGAATCTTGAAGCGCACACGTGCCGATGTGCCCGGCTCACCCCACGGGTCGAGCGTAAGAAAGTGAAAATCGTGTATGGGGAAGTCCTTCTTGTAAGCGGTACGCGGTTCGAAACCCTTGCTTACATACAACACATTGTTGGCTACATCCTTTTTCACGACGTACCACGGACCGCCGCCGAAACCGAGTCCGTGGCGCTGTCCGATGGTGTGGAACCACAGACCGCGATGCTTGCCTATGAGCTTGCCCGTCTCCAACTCAAGCACTTCGCCCGGCTGCTCGCCGAGGAACTTGCGTATGTAGTCGTTATAGTTTATCTTGCCGAGGAAGCAGATGCCCTGCGAGTCCTTGCGCTTTGCATTGATGAGATGTTCGCGCTCGGCTATCTCGCGCACTTCGCCCTTCTGGTAATGACCGATTGGGAACAGCGCCTTCTTCAGCTGCCAGTCGTATATCTGCGCGAGGAAGTCGGTCTGGTCCTTCACGGGGTCGGGGCTCGTCGTGAGCCATTTTCTGCCCTGCTCGTCAATCTCGGTCTGCGCATAGTGACCGGTCGCGATGAGGTCGTACTCGTGTCCGCGCTTCTCGTGGAACGCACCGAACTTGATGAGTCGGTTGCACATCACGTCGGGGTTGGGCGTGAAGCCAGCACGCACCTTGTCCATGGTGTAACGTGTCACCTGATCCCAGTATTCGCGGTGGCAGTCCACCACCTCCAGTTTGCAGCCGAAGCGACGCGCCACAGCCGTCGCCATTTCGAGGTCTTCCTCCGAAGTGCAGTCCCATTCCTCCTGCTCCTCCGGACCTATCTTTATGTAGAAGCAGTCGGGGTGAAGCCCACGCTGCGCCAGTTCGTACACCACAACAGAACTGTCCACGCCACCCGAGAGCAGCACGGCAATCCGCTTATCGTTTAACTCCATATTTTGATATGTCTCATTCATACGTGCAAAATTACACGAAATAAATGGAATCTCCAACAATAGTGTTGAGATGTTGAGGTGTTGAGGTGAAAGATGGTGAGGTGTTGAGATGGTGAGGTGTTGAGATATGTATAAAAAAGTAATCTCACCACCTCAACACCTCAACACCTCAACACCTCACCATCTCACCACCTCACCATCTCAACACCTCACCATCTCAACATCTCAACACCTCAACACACTAATCCTGTTCTGTTTTTCATTAAAATTCACCGATTTTGGATAATATTCCTTATTTATAACACACCTTGCTTTGCGCATTAAAATTAAACATTTAACTTTGCATCAAGTTTAAACTATTTAATTATTTGATATATCAAAAGTTATGGAAAACAAAAAGAAGCTCATTGCTGGGATAGTAGGGGGTATTGTAGGTCTTGCGCTCATTGGCGCAGTGGCTTATCTCTACATTAATTTGGACAACCAAAGAAAAGAAAACAAAGCGATGCAGGAACTCGCAGAACTCGACAAGAAGGAGATGGAGAACGAGTACCAGCAGTTTGCCAATCAGTATAGCGAGATGCGTATGCAGATTAGCAACGACTCAATCATCGCACAGCTCACAGCAGAGCAGGAGAAAACAGAGAAATTGCTTAAGGAGTTGAAGGAGACTAAGACAAACGATGCTCGCGAGATAGCACGCCTGAAGAAGGAGCTGGCTACCGTGCGCGCCATCTTGCGCAACTATGTCATCGAGATTGACTCGCTCAACCGCTTAAATCATAACCTTACAGAAGAGAACTCACGCATCAAAGGACAATATAACGAGGCTACACGCCAGATTGAGGGTTTGAACACTGAGCGTGCTTCGCTCTCGGAGAAGGTGGCTATCGCTGCACAGCTCGATGCTACGGGCATCTCAATGCAGCTGAAGAACAAGCGCGGAAAGTCTACCAACAACACATCTAAGTGTAAGTCAGTGCAGGTAAACTTCTCTATTGCGAAGAACGTCACTGCTGCCAACGGCACAAAGACCTTCTACGTGCGCATCACCACACCTTCGGGCACAGTGCTCAGCGGAGGAGGCTCATTCGCTTATCAGAACCGACAACTCGAGGCTACAATGAAGAAGACCATAGAGTATGATGGTCAGGAGAAGTCGCTTACTCTGTATTGGAATGTGTCGCAGTCGCTCATGGAGGGCACATACCAGGTGAGCATATTCGCCGACGGCAATATGATTGGCTCACGCAGCTTTAGTTTTAAATAATTGGATAACACAAATGATACAAAGATTTCTATTTATCGCCTTGGCTTGTTGTGCGGCTAACGTGCAGGCGCAGCAGAGGCTCAGTCTTGATAGTTGCCGAGCTATGGCTCTGCGCAACAACAAGACGCTGAGTACCTCGCGCTTGCAGCTGGACATGGCTCACTACAAGGTGAAGGCTGCAAAGACGAAGTATCTGCCACATGTGAGTGCGCTCGGTGGCTACGAGCTGACGAGTCGTGAGATTTCGTTGCTAAGCGACGACCAAAAGGCATCGCTCTCTTCGGCAGGTACACACGCTACCGGTGCATTGCATAACGACATCTCGTCTGCACTCTCCGGACTGGCGCAGCAGGGAGCCATCTCTCCCGAACTTGCCAACGGACTGGGCAACCTCTTCGGACAGGTAGGTTCAAAGCTTGGCAGCGTGGTAGACGGTGTCGGCCAGAAAGTGGTGGATGCTCTCCACACCGACACTCGACAGATGTACACCATATCGGTAATGCTTACACAGCCAATCTACATGGGTGGCGGCATCATTGCTGCCAACCGCATGGCGAAGATTGGCGAAGAGATGGCGGCTAACAACATCGAAGCCACTACACAGTCTACACTCCACTCCATCGATCAGGCTTACTGGCTCGTGGTGTCTGTACATCATAAGAAGCAGCTGGCTGAAAGCTATCTCGAAGTAGTGAAAAAACTCGACAACGACGTACAAAAGATGATTGCCGAAGGAGTGGCTACACGTGCCGACGGACTGAAGGTGGCGGTGAAGGTGAACGAGGCGGAGATGTCGCTCACCCAGGCAGAGAACGGACTCGCCCTCTCGAAGATGTTGCTCTGCCAGCTCTGCGGCTTGCCCGTGGAGAACGACGTGCATCTTGAGGATGAAGACTCTACCGACTTGGTGGCTACGGCTAACGTGGAGAACACCGACAACAGCGTGGCTATGGAGAACCGCCCCGAACTGAAGTTGCTCGACAACGCTCTCGACCTCAGCCGACAGTCAACAAAGCTCGTGCGTGCTGCCTTCCTGCCGCAGGTTATCCTCACCGGTGGATACATGGCATCCAACCCAAACCTCTTCAACGGCTTCGAGCGCAAGCTCTCGGGCGTATGGAACGTTGGCGTAGTGGTGCGCGTGCCGCTTTGGAACTGGATGGAAGGCACGTACAAGGTGCGTGCCAGCAAGATAGCATCGAGCATCGTACAGCTTGAGCGCGACGAAATAAGCGAGAAGATTGAGTTGCAGGTAAGCCAGTGCAAGTTCAAGGTGAACGAGGCTAACCGCCGACTCTCACTCGCTCGCAAGAACGTGGAGAACGCAGAGGAGAACCTGCGTTGCGCAAACGTCGGCTTCAAGGAGGGCGTGCTGCAGACCACCGATGTGATGGCGGCACAGACAGCATGGCTCCAGGCACAGTCGCAGAAGATAGATGCCGAAATTGATGTCCGACTCAGTCAAGTAAATCTAAAAAAGGCACTCGGTGTCTTGCAGTAATAACCTTCAATATCATTTTATTATGTCAGAACAATCACAACATAAGAATATTCTTATCACCATCGTCCTTATGACGTTGGTTATTGTGGCAGTGGCTGTCATCGGCACCCTGTCGCTCAAGAGTGAGCCCGAAACAATACAAGGCCAGATAGAAGTGGCGGAGTATCGTGTGTCGAGCAAGGTGCCTGGTCGCATCCTCGAACTGCGCGTCAAGGAGGGCGACTACGTCAATGTTGGCGACACACTCGCCATACTCGACGCACCCGATGTGCGTGCGAAGATGACACAGGCAGAGTCGGCAGAGAACGCTGCCGCTGCTATGGACGAGATGGCTAACAACGGAGCACGCAAGGAACAGGTGCGTGCAGCGTTCGCCGTACTGCAGCAGGCTAAGGCAGGCTTGGATATTGCCGAGAAATCGTACAACCGCGTGCAGCGACTCTTCGACGAGGGCGTGGTGACAGCGCAGAAACGCGATGAGGCTTTCGCCAACTACAAGGCTTTGGAGGCACAAGTGAAGGCGGCGCAGAGCCAGTACGACATGGCTCTGAACGGTGCTCGTATGGAGGAGAAGAAGGCTGCTGCTGCGCAGGTGAACCGCGCCAAGGGTGCGGTGGCTGAGGTGTCATCGTACATCAACGAAACAATGCAGATTGCACAGATGGCTGGCGAGGTGAGCGATGTGTATCCTAAGATAGGCGAGCTCGTAGGCACAGGCTCACCAATCATGTCTATCTCTATGATGAACGACATGTGGGGCACATTCAACGTGCGCGAAGACCAGCTTGACGGCATGAAGATCGGTAGCGAGATAAAGGCTTTCGTGCCCGCTTACAACCGCGAGATACGCATGAAGGTGTACTACATCAAGGATCAGGGATCATACGCCGTATGGAAGGCTACCAAGTCGAACGGACAGTACGACTTGAAGACTTTCGAGGTGAAGGCTCGCCCTATCGACAAGATTGACGGACTCCGCCCCGGCATGTCGTTAGTGCTGAAGAAGTAAGCAGTCGTCGGTTTTTAAACAGTAAACTATGAAACGACTTCTGCTTATCGCCCAACGCGAATGCCGACGTATGGCAGCCAACCGCATGTACTTGCTTTCGATGCTGCTCTTCCCCGTGTTCGTCACGGTGTTCTTCACGTCGTTCATGCACGAAGGGCAGCCGGAGAATATGCCCGTGGGTGTGGTAGATTTCGACAACACCACCACGACGCGCAAGCTGACACGTCTGCTCGACTCGTTCCAGTCGTCGGAGGTGGTGGCTCACTACCCTTCTGTGGAGGAGGCTCGCCAGGCTATGCAGCGCGGCGACATCTACGGTTTCCTCTACTTCCCGAAGGAGACGACGGCAAAACTCTTGGCACAACGCCAACCGCACGTGTCCTACTACTACAGCTACGCCACGCTGACATCGGGTGCGCTCGTCTTTAAAGACCTAAAGACCGTGTCCACACTCGGTTCGGCAGGCGTTGCCAAGTCGGTTATGTCTGCCAAAGGCTACACCGACGACCAGATAATGGCATTCCTGCAGCCTATTGTGCTCGACCTGCACACCGTGGGCAATCCGTGGGTGAACTATAACATCTATCTCTCGACGATGCTCGTGCCGACGTGTCTGCTCTTGCTCATCTTCCTCCTCACGGCTTACGCTATGGGCATGGAGCTGAAGGAGAACACTGCCACCGAACTGGTGGCTGTGGCTGGTGGCAATCCGTTCATCGCCCTCGTCGGTAAGATGCTCCCCCACATCGCCGTATGGCTCGTGGTGATGGGCGCATACATGGTCTACACCTTCGGCGTGCTCCACTTCCCTCACCCTGGCGGTTGGGGCGTAATCGTGCTGCTCACAGTGCTCAGCGTGCTCGCTGCCGTTGGCTTCGGCGTGTTCATGTTCGGACTCCTGCCTGCGCTGCGCATGTCGATGAGCATCTGTTCGCTGTGGGGCGTGCTCAGCTTCTCGATGGTAGGCACTGCCTTCCCCGTAATGGCTATGGACGCACCGCTGCAGGTGCTGGCTAACATCTTCCCCATGCGCCACTTCTTCCTTATCTACGAGACATGCATCTTCGCCAATAATCCGCTCTCAGACGTAGCACTCAACATCGCGGCACTCGTGCTGTTCGCTGCGGCTCCGGTGTTCGTCGTTCTGCGCATCAACCGAGCTTATAAGGAATATGTATATATGGAGTAAGATATCACGCTTCTCGCTTTTAAGAATACTCAAATGACAATAAAAAAGATACATACATTCTGGGAAGACACCGCAAAGGTGTGGCTGCACGAGCATCTTGAGATGTTCCGCGACGAGGGCGCACTGCTCTTCGTCATCCTCCTGCCACTCGCCTACCCGCTCCTCTACTCGTGGATATACAACAACGAGGTGGTGCGCGAGGTGCCCGTGGCTGTTGTCGACTGCTCCAACTCGGCTACAAGTCGCGAGTTCGTGCGCCATGTTGACGCATCGCCCGACGTGATGGTGGCAGAACGCTGCGCATCTCTTGAGGAAGCTACGCGTCTTGTAGGCAAGCACAAGGTGTACGGCGTGGTTTATCTGCCCTCCGACTTCGACACTCGTCTCAACCGCATGGAGCAGGCGCACGTCAGTGTCTACTGCAACATGGGACTGATGCTGACGTACAAGGCTATCTTCCAGACTTGCACGGCTGTGGCTGCCGACATGAACTCTGGCATACAGATACGTCTGTCGGGCAACAAGACCAACCGTGAGGACGAACTGACGACAGCTCCGCTCAGCATCACCGATGTGCCGATGTTCAACAACACGAGCGGCTACGGCAACTTCATCCTGCCTGCCGTATTAGTACTCATCCTGCAGCAGATACTGCTGCTCGGCATCGGCATCACCTACGGCACGAGCTACGAGAAGAACCGTTTCCTGCGCATACGACCGATGCTCGACCGCCGCTTCGGACTGGCTCGCATCATGGTCGGACGCACAATGGGTTTCCTCGTACTCTTCATGCTTATCGCAGCGTGGGTGATATTGGCAGTGCCACGCTTGTTCCACTTCGTGCAGCTTATCCACTTCGGCGATTTCCTGCTGTTCACGTTCCCCTATCTACTGGCGTGCATCTTCTTCGCCATCACCTTCTCGTTCTTCGTGCGTCGTCGCGAGGACGTGATGCTGTTAGTGGTCTTCACCTCAGTGCCGTTCCTGTTCCTTTCGGGCATATCATGGCCAAAGAGCAACGTGCCTGAACTGTGGCACTACGTATCGTGGCTTATCCCCTCGTCGTTCGGCATCCAGGGCTTCGTGAAGCTCAACACGCTGGGTGCTACATTCAGCGACATCCTGCCCGAGATAAAGGGGTTGTGGATGCAGACTGTTGTGTACGGCGTGCTGGCAAGTCTGGTAACCTACTGGCAGGTGAAGGGCAGCAAACAAGAAACAGAATAAGAGATACTCTATACATACTAATAATAAAAAACAGCATTAATGCTTAGGCATTAATGCTGTTTTTTTTATTGCTGTCCAACAAAAGCCATATTGCCGTAGCAGAACAACCACGTTGCCGTAGCAGGACAACTGCATTGCCGTAGCGGGACAACTGCGTTGCCGTAGCGGGACAACCGCGTTGCCGTAGCATGGTAATACAAGGGGTGTAGCGGTCTCCGCTGGAAGATAGGCTGGAAGATAGGCTGGAAGATAGGCTGGCAGATAACCCGTTCAAAAGAAAATCTTCCAGCCTTTATATGCCTTATAATTAGAGAGTTGCGGCAAAACTGGAAGATATGGGAGATTTTTTCAGCTATCTAAAAGGGGGTGCAGCGGTCTCCGCTGCACCAACCAAGCAGCTTTAATACATTCTTCTTGGTTGGTGCACTTCTTGCTCTGGCAAGCGGCAAAGCCGAGCGGAGACAAGTGCACCCCCCTTGTGGGTAAATGTTATAACTTGATTGGTGCACTTGAGACAAGTGCACCCCCTTGTGGGTGAATGTTACAAATTGGTTGGTGCACTTGAGACAAGTGCACCCCCTTGTGTTATCTGAAGTTGTTCGGCTGTTGACGGTTGCCTGCAGCATCGTTGGTGTCGCTAACATCCCACCAGAGACGTGTGCCCTGAGTGTTGGCGGTCTGCAGTTCGGGATGTGCCTGGAAGAACTTGTTCTGCGACTCGCTGTTCGGGTAGAGCAGACGCTTGATCTGCTTGCCGTTAGGCACATCGCCACCCGAGAAGTTGCTCAGCTGAGTGCGCAGAGCCGGATAGTCGGTGCGGCGGAAGTCAGCCCAACCCTCATTGCCATTCGGGAACACAGCCATCCACTTCTGAGTGATGATAGCCTCGAGGATGCGCTCGCGGTCGCCACTCTGGAATGTGCCGTCTTTGAGAGCCTTTATACCGTCGATGTAATTGTCGGCATCCTCTGCAGCGATGTGATAGTAGTCCATCGACGCCTTAACGCCTGCACGGAAGTACTGCTCAGCACCCATAGTGAGGTCGGCACCTGCCCAACCGCGCAGCGCAGCCTCTGCCTTGAGGAAGAGCGACTCAGCGTAGCCGAGCCATACCGTCGGACGAGAGTAGTTGAACCAGTGGTCATCGGGCAGATCCTTAGAAGCACCATCCTTAACGGTACGTGTCAGACTATACTTCAGCGGATCCATAGAGATCTGCGGAGCCTGAGCACCACGCTCACAACCTACGAAGTCGTTACGCAAAGCATCCTTACCTTCTGCCAATGTAGAAGATGTCATATTGTTACGGTACCAGCAAATGAGACAACGCGGGTCGATCTTCTTTGTAATCTCCTCACGTCCCTTCTTTATTGTGTACTCCTTGCCACCGTCCGAGAGGTTACGATAGAAGTCTTCCATATCCTTCGACAGAACGCTCTCGCCACCGTATGCTACAGAGCACATAGCCAAACCGTTCTCGTCACCGCCGGAATCCTCGCCGCCCATCTCAACCGGAGCATGGCGTGGCACGGTCTGCATGTTGTCGGCGTTGGAAGTCATCAAGCCGTACTTGTTGTTGAGTGCTGCCTCAGCTTCCTTCTTAGCACGTTCAGGTGCCACGTTGCTTATGCGCAGCGCAAGGCGCAGACGCAACGTGTTGGCAAAGCGCAACCACTTGTTGGCATCGCCGAAGTAGCAGATGTCGTCCTTGTCAATCTTGTACTGCGAAGCATCGTCGGGCTTGATGCTGTCTACAGCCTGCTCGAGCATGAGGAACATCGCGTCGTACACCTCCTCCTGGGTGTTGTATGCAACGTTGTTGGTCTCCGGCACCTTAGCCTGCACATACTCCGTGAACGGCATATCGCCGTAGGTGTCGGTATTGGCAAGGGCGAGGAACGCATAGTAGATGCGCGTGATGTAGAACATGTTGCGATACTTCTCCGGTGTCTCGTTGAACTTGTATGCACGCACGAGGTCACGATACTCCGATGAGCGGTCGTTGTAGAAGTGCGACCAGCGGTATTTTGACCATCCGTCAGAATAGCCATAGTCAGGCGACTTTTTGGCGTGCTTGGGCTGATTGTTTGCCACGTATCCCGCATAGATGTCATGCGAAAGATTGGTGGTTGTCTGATAGTCGTTGTAGTAGCCCTCGTAGAGAAACTTGCGGAACTTAGCAGGAGCATCAGCCAGCTGCGTCTTGTACGCAGCAGAGTCCTCTTTGCTCACACGATAGTTGAGGTTGATGTTGGCATAACGTGTGTCGGTAGGCTCCTCCGGTGTTATCTCTCCGCCCTTGTCCGTATCCTCCACTCCGTACGGGTCGCGGTTCATATCTTCGAGGTCATAGCACGAACCGAGTGTCAGCAGCGTTGTAGCTGCAATCAGACCAGTATATAATATATTGCGTTTCATTTTGTCGTTTTAAATTTAGAATCCTACGTTAACAGAGAAACCGAATGTGCGTGTGTAAGGCACTGCCATATAGTCGATAGCCTGCGAGAACATCGTTGTGTCGTAGCCACCGTCGGGGTTGCCCGGTGTGTGCTTCATGAGGAAGCAGAGGTTGCGAGCCACGAACGAGAGCTTGAGATATGTGAGCGGAGTGCGGCGCAGCATCTTCTGCGGGAAACTGTAGCCGAGCGAAAGTTCCTTCAGCTTGATGTACGAAGCGTCGTGTACGAACTCCTCTGCATAACCCTTCTGCGAGCTGTAGAGACCGATGGTGGAATAGTAGGCCTGTGCGCTAACCTCCTGTGTGTTCACGCTGCCGTCAGCCTTCACGCCCGGCACAACCATGTACCAGTCCTGAACACCGTTTACGGTCTTGTACTCGCCACGATATGCTGTGCGCTCCGATGTACCTACAGATGTAGCCATACCCTCTGACACAGAAACGATGTCGCCACCGAACTTCATGTCGAACATTGCGGTGAGCGAGATGCCCTTGTATGTGAAGGTCGGAGTGATAGACATAAGCAGGTCGGGCTGTATGTTGCCGATAGGATGGTCGAGAAGATACTGCTCAAGGTTACCGTCGCCGGTTGCAGCCATTGGCAGACCGTCGTCACCGATGATTACACGACCCTGAGCGTCGCGCTGCATGAGGTTGTTGGCGAAGATGTCGCCGAGTTTGCCACCCTTCACAGCACCCACCTTCACCGGCATGTTCGAGTCGCCTGCGAAGTAAACGCGGTTTACGCCGTCAGCCAGTTCCTTAACGGTAGAACGGTTGTGAGCGAGGTTTGCGGTGATGTCGAACTGGAAGTCGCGTGTCTTCACCGGTGTACCGTAGAGCATGAACTCGACACCCGTGTTGTTGATCTTGCCAGCGTTCACCCACTGCTGTGTCCACGGCGACGAAGCGTCTACGAGCATAGCTTGGTTCTTCGTAGTATTATAATAATAGGTGAAGTCGAAGCCGAGACGGTTGTCGAGGAACTTCATGTCTACACCCACCTCATACGAAGTCTTGATCTCCGGCTTCAGGTTGGCGTTGAGCTTGATGGTGTTGTTGATAGGCTTGCGATTGCCCATCTCGAACTGATACTTGCGCACGTTGTAGAGGTTGTACGGAGCGGGGTCCTTACCTACCTGCGCAGCCGACACGCGCAGCTTTGCGAACGTAATCCACGACGGCAGCTTATGGTCGATAGAGCGCATGAAGTCGGAGAACACCCAACTGAGTGATGCCGACGGATAGAAGAACGAGTTGTTCTTCTTAGGCAGCGTAGACGACCAGTCGTTGCGTGCTGTCAGGTCGAGCGAGAGCCACTCGTCGTAAGCCAACTGAGCCGAAGCGAAAGCCGAGTACATGGCGCGGCTGTGTCCGTCGTCGAGAGCCGATGTCAGCTTGTTGCCGGTGTTGAATATCCAGTTGTCCTTCTCGAGCATGTTCTGCACCGATGCCGAGAGCTGCTCATACTTCAGATACATGATGTTAGCGCCAGCTGTGTAGCCCAGACGCCATTTCTTTGCAAGCTGGTTGTCGCCCATAAGGAGGAACTGTATGTTCTGCTCGAAGTGGTTCTCCTCGGCACGTGTCATGCCGTCGTTGACGAGCTTGCCCTGCCATCCGGTGCCGTCGGTAGAGATAGCGCCGTCGCCCAAGGAGAGGTCGGAGGTCTGAAGACGTGTACGATAGTAGTCGAACGAGTACTTGGCGTTGAACTTCAACCAGTCGGTGATGTTCACATTAGCAGCATAGTAGCCGAATGCACGCCAGCGCTCGTCGCTGTTCTTGAAGCGGTGACGAGCATAGTAAGGGTTAGAGTAATGCTGGTCGGGACCGAACCAGTTGCGGTGCAGCTGATTGGGCGATGTATAGTTCTCCTTCAAGTCGCGCAACGACACGTTGCCCGGCATGAGGAGCAGCTGAGCCACCTCACCATTCAGACCGGTGTACGGACGGTTCTCCGCCTTGGTGTTAGACACCGAAATCTTGCCGTCGAGCGAGAGCCACTTGTTCACAGTAGCACCGGCGTTGAGATCGACGTTAATCTTGTTGAGCGACTCGTTCTGGAACAAGCCGTCGTTGCCGTTGTAGCCTACAGAGAGGCGGAAGTGCGACTTCTCTGACGATGTGCCTACAGCCACGGTGTGTGCCTGCGAGAAACCCGTGCGGAAGTAGTCCTTCAGACGGTCGCCGGTGTACGAGTAAGGAGCCTTCTCGCCGAGCCAGTTGGTCTGCATCGATCCGTCGAAGCGCGGACCGAACGCCAGTTCGCCCGTCATAGTAGTGGGGTTGCCATCTTCGTCCTTATTGAAGAGGAACTGACCCTGCGAACCCTGACCGTAGAGCTTCTGCATCTTCAGAGTCTCAGCAGCCTGGCTCCATGTGAAGTTGCCGCTATACGAAACGCCGAAACCCTGCTTGTGCGAGCCGCGTTTTGTTGTGACGAGGATTACACCGTTGCCGGCACGCGAACCATAGAGCGCAGCAGCGTTCGGACCCTTCAGTACAGAGATCGACTCGATGTCCTCGGGGTTGATGTCGAATGATGTTCCGCCACGGTCGTAACCGCCGTATGTAGAAGCCGAAGAAGTCTGGTCGTCGGTGAACGGTACGCCGTCCACAATCCAGAGCGGCTGGTTGTTGTCTGTCAATGAAGAGTTGCCACGAATGGTTATCTTTGTAGATCCGCCCAAGCCTGTGCTTGCGGTGTTCATCTGCAGACCTGCCACCTTGCCATCCAACGCGCCCACTACTGACGGGTCGCCGGTTACGTTGAGCTTGTCTGCCTTCACCTCCTGCACCGAGTAGCCGAGCATCTTCTTCTCGCGCTTGATGCCAAGAGCCGTTACGACCACCTCGTCGATCGACTGCTGGTCGAGCTGCATAGTGACATTCAGGTTGGCAGCACCGCTCACCACCTTGTCCTTATAGCCCATGTACGAGATGTGGAGCATTGTAGAGGCTGGAGCCTTCTGTGTGCTGATTGAGAAGTTGCCGTCGATGTCTGTAACTGTTTTTACGTTAGTGCCTTCAACGGAGATTGTTGCACCGATAAGCGGCTCGCCAAGTTCGTCAAACACACGACCCTTTACGCTATGTGTCTTGTCGCTCTGCGCTACAACGGTAGCGGTTTGAGTCGCAACGGGAGTGCGCAGCGCACTTTCTGCCTGCGAAGCAAACGCCCACTGCAAAGGAGCAGCAACAACGACAAGTGCCATTGCTCGCTTCGACCATTGCAGTCGGAATGATAGTTTTGTATTCATTTTATTATAGATTGGTTTTTATCGTTAGAAAGTCTGCATCACATAACACAATGCAGCAAAGTTAATTGTGCAAAGTTACTGCAAAAAAATGAAACACTACTAAAATATATTTATTTTTATTGTTGCATAGGCATATAAAAAGGCTACGGCAAGAATACCGTAGCCTCCTAATATTACTTTCTGTCCATCACACGCCACACGTATGCAATATACGCGAACACGAATGGCACGAGAAGCGACACATAGAACATGGTGCGCAGGGTGAACTCGCTGCTGCAACTGTTGGCGATGGTGAGCGAGCTTTGCAGATCGGCGTTAGAGGGATAATAGGCAGTGCCACCAAGACCGGCGATGAGCAGAAGCGAGAGCACTACAATGACCACACCGATGCCTGCCGGCCAGATACCCTTCACGTAGGAGTTGCTGAAAATGGTGCGCCCTACTCCATAGAGTAAGAGCACCACGCCCACGAGCGTGAGCACCGCCAACAGCGGCATGGCGAGGAAGTTGTGCAGATACTTCATCGGCTCCATGAACACCACCCCTTGCGCATCTACAGCGTAACCGTCCTTCAGCAACAGACGCACAAAGAAAGCGAGGAAGAACACAAGGAACGGCACGGTGCTGCCGACAAGGCGCACACTGGCACGCGAACGGATGTCCTCATCCTCCACATTATTTATTATATAGAGTGCGCCGAGCATACGGGCAAGGAACATCACGGCGAGTCCGAACACGAGGTTCCACGGGTCGAGCAGCGCATCGAGTCCTGCCGAAGCGTTAGCCCAACGGCTGATAACGGGCGCACCGATATCCGTCAGCGATGCCTTCTCGACGAAGAAGTTGGAACCATCGAAGAACGTAGCCACAGCTCCACCGAGCAACAACGGACCCACGATGCCGTTCAGCACGAGAAACCAACGATAGGTACGTGTGCCGAGCAGATTGCCCTTCTTCAGCTGAAACTCGTAGCTCACAGCTTGCAGCACGAACGAGAAGAGGATTATCATCCAGAGCCAATACGCTCCGCCGAAGCTCGTACTATAGAACAACGGGAACGAGGCGAAGAAGGCTCCGCCGAAAGTGACGAGCGTGGTGAACGTTATCTCCCACTTTCTGCCGGTCGACTCGAGCACCTTGCGCTGCCCATCTTCCGTTCTGCCTATGCTATGCACCATAGAGTTAGCACCCTGCACAAAGAGCAGGAACACGAGCAACGCCCCGAGCAGCGAGACGATGAACCACCAGTATTGTTGCAAAAATTCGTATGTCATAAGAATGTGTTATATGAAGAGTTAAACATAAGTGTTGTCGGTTGATGTCTGAAGCTTCTCGGCGTTATATTTGCGTATCACGCGGCACATGATGCTCACCTCAGCCACAAGCAGCACCGTGAAGAGCACGAGGAAGAGGAAGAACGTGAACGCAACACTGCCCGACTTAATATCGGAAACTGCAGCCACCGTTGGCAGCATGTCCTGAATAGCCCACGGCTGTCTGCCCAGCTCGGCTACTATCCATCCGGCTTCGCTCGCCAGGTACGTGAGCGGAAGCATAACCAGTGCTGCCACGTAGAGCCAGCGATACTTCGAGGTGATATCCTTGCGCCATGCTATGTGGCCGATGACGAGGAAGAAGAGCATCAGCAGCGTGCCCACGCCTACCATCACACGGAAGGCGTAGAAGTTGATGGGGATATACGGCACCAACTCTGCACGATCCTTGATGTAGCCGTAGCCGAAATAAGGCATGTCCTGCTTCAGCTGCTCAGCAAGTTCTGGCAAGCGTGCGTCGTTGGCATCCGCAGCCTTCAGCTTGCGGTATTCGGCAAGCGCTGCAATCGCCTTGCGTCCGCGCTCCATCTTCTCCTCAGCCGAGAGCTCACGTGTGCCGTCGGCACGTGTGTAGCCGTTGAGCAGGTCGTTCACGCCAGGTACATATCCGTCCGCCTTGTGCGTAGCAAGCAGCGAGAGTCCGTTCGGGATGGCAATGCGCAGCGGCGGCTCCTCGCCCTTGGCGTAGTCGGGCTGCTCGAACGGATTGACAGCTGCAACCGCTGTTAGCGAAACGCCCTCGCCTCCGTTGTACAGAGCCTCCATAGCAGCGAGCTTCATAGGCTGCTTCTCAGCCACCTTCACGGCAGAGAAGTCGCCCGTCGCCATAGTAAGCACGGCAGCCACGATGCCCACGATGCTCGCTATCTTGATACTCTGACGTGCCATTTCCTGCTCGCGTCGCTTCAGCAGATACCAGCAGCTCACGGCGCACACGAACGCTGCGCCTACCACCCACGTAGAGGTCACGGTGTGGAAGAACTTATCCACGGCGAACGGTGAGAGTGCCACATCAGCGAAGCTCGTCATCTCGTTGCGCACGGTGTCAGGATTGAACTCGCAGCCCACGGGGTACTGCATCCACGCATTAGCCACAAGAATCCACCAAGCCGAGATGGTTGCGCCGAGTCCGGTGAGCCACGTCGATGCCAAGTGGAAACCACGCGACACCTTCTGCCAACCGAAGTACATCACGGCGACAAAGGTACTCTCCATGAAGAACGCCACGATGCCCTCAATGGCGAGTGGTGCGCCGAAGATGTCGCCCACGAACCATGAGTAGTTGCTCCAGTTGGTGCCAAACTCGAACTCGAGGATGATGCCCGTAGCAACACCCATGGCGAAGTTCACGCCGAACAGTCGCTGCCAGAAGATGGCGGTATCCTTCCAGAATTGCTTACCAGTGCGATAATAGCACGTTTCCATAATGCCCATGATGAGGGCAAGACCCAGTGTGAGCGGTACGAACAGCCAATGATATATGGCTGTGAGTGCGAACTGCGCACGCGACCAGTCGATAAGTGTTGGGTCTACAGTCAAGAGATGTGTCATTTTTTGATGTCTTTTTATTATTGATTAGGTTTATATTTAGTTTCTTTTGGGCTACAGAACTTATACATCTACCATCTGCGTCGACCGATGCGGACATCTGCGTCGACCGATGCGAGTGGCTATCTGTCCACCCTATCGCCCGTCAACTCCCCTGCAACATATGATGCTTTGTCGCCATTCGACTTCTGCTCAAGCACGTTGGGGAAGAAGAACAGCTTCAGCACAAAGAATATAACAAACAGTTTTATGAGGATGACTGTCCACAAGACCTTGCCAAGAGTCATACTGCGAAAACCTTCAACATAGAAGTGGCACACTCTGTATAATACATTGTCTTTACTCATGTTATGGTGGCTTTTAGCGGTTGTAATAATTTCACTTTAACAATTTGTTTGCAAATATATATTATAAAAGTCAACCCACCAAGCATTTGCCAGACTAATTTGCGTTTGTGTTGTATTTTTTACATTTAAGGATACGAAAAACGGCTATCAAGAAGCTGTTAAACTTCTGATAGCCGTATTATTCTATAATCACGAATTAATAATCACGAATTAATAATTAGCAATCACCAATTAATAATTAATAATTACTAATTAATAATTTACTTAACGAGCACTTTCTGCACAGTGCCGTCAGCGAACTTCACGATGTTCAAACCCTTCTGCAGAGCGTTGAGTTTGGTGCCGTTCACGGTGTAGATGCCCTTAACCGCGTTCTGTACGGTAGCGTTGTTGATGGCAGTCGGGTCTGCGAACTGCTCGTATGCAGAAACCTCAGCCATTGACGGATAAGAATAAACGTAGAGGTTGCAGATGACAGCGAGATACTTTGTCTTCACGCTCTCCGGGAAGATGTAGCTAAGCTCAGAAACCTTCTTCAAGCCAGAGAATGTCTTCGCCGTGTTCATGCGTGTGAGGTCGTCGCCCACAGCAATCTTCACGTCCTTGTTGACGTAGCTCATCTCGTTGTTGTCGTTCTCTGCGTAGTTCTCGTTCGGAATGTTCACAACAACCTTTGCGAGGTCCCACTGCTTGCCTTCCGGAGCGGTGAAGATCACCCATACGTCGTCGCGGTGGGTAGAAGGTGCCTCGATATCGGTGAGAGCCTCGTCTGCCTTGTTGCCGTCGGTCAGACCACTGACATCATACTTCTTGAAAGCCGCCTCGAAAGAGTAATCGTTCTCATAGTGGCGCACCTCAGCCGTCTTGCCCTTGAGCACGTTAGGCTGTGTAGTAGCATCAACCTCAACCTGTACAGCAATCTCCTCGTAGTCGTCACCATTCACGACGCGGATAGTAACAACATCGTCGCCCATGCGCTGCTTAGCAGTTACAGGAATGACGAACGTCTTCTTCTTCACGTTCTCCTTGATTGTGCCGATAGTCACGTTGCCGTTCTTGCTTGTAGCAACACACTCGAACTTATCAGCCTTAGTAGCTCCCTCGCCCAAATCGTAAGTCACATTGATATTATACGACTCACCAGCGTTCATAGTGACATTGTTTGTCAATGTAGAGAGCTTCATGCTGTTGTCCTTCTTGCCATAAACCTCAAACTCCCAGATGCGGAGGATGCCGTTGACGTGCGGAACGAGCTTCACGTAGCGTGCACGCATCGGAGCGATGTAGTCGGTCTTGATGCTCTCTTTTTGGCGGTTGTAGGTATCAACAACTGTTGTCCAATGCTCGTTATCCTCAGAGAGGAGGATCTGGTAAGAGTCGATCTGGTCTACGCCTGATTCTGGACCTGCGTTGCCATCGAAAATCTTGAAGCTATAGATGCGATATACGCTCTGGAGGTCGAATGTAACCCAGTTGTCAGCACTTACGTTGCACCACTTGTCCGATGCGGAAGTAGGATTGGTCACACCGTCGATAATCTTATCTGGCACCTCCTTATAGTTGGTAGAGCCACTGTAGCCGAGCACCTTCTTCTGGTAAACCACGTTGTAAATCTTCTTGTATTCCTCCTCGGTCATTACGTCGAGGATATTGCTTGAAGTAGTAGATGTGCCGATGGCGTTTGTAACATCAACAGTTACACGCTGCTTGCCCACCTTCTGCGCAACAACCTTTATCGTCTGGCTGGTGAGCGAAGAACCGTCAGCAAGTTTCAAACCCTCAGGCAGAGTCCACTTGAAGGCAGTCGGATTACCCGTACCGTTAGCTGTGATAGTAGCGCTCTCGCCCACCTTCAGATAGCTGTTGCTGATAGTGAACGAAACAACCGGAGCGGTAGCCTGCGGGTAGTCGAGCACGATGCTCTTGCCCTTCTGCTGGCGCATGTCCTTCATAACCGGAGTAACGATGAACTTAACATAAGCCTCGTTGTCCTTACGCTGGAATGTAGGAACGTAGAACGCCTCGTCGCGAGTCTGTCCAACCATTGTGCGTGTGCCGTCCTCGTTCTCCTTATAGATGTCGAAGTGATCGAAATCGGCAGTATAGTCGAAGTCCCATGTCAGACGAGCGTCGCCCTGCACGTTGCCAAGCGTGCTTGTCGTAGCGAGGTTCTTCACCTCCACTGGTGCCGGAGCATAGTTAGCAGGCAGCACAGAGAGTTCGCCGAGCGAGAGTTCGTAGTCGTAGACTGTGAACTTAGCCTTAACGTTAAGACCGATCATATAGATAGTCTTGCCGTTGAGCGAAGAGAGGTCGTACTCAGCAACAGTCCAACCGTTCTTTGTTGTGGTTTTCGGTGCAGAGAGTGTAACGTCAGGATTTACAGAGCTTGTTGTAGAGAGCTTCACCTCTACAGAAGCGTTTGTCGTGTTCGACGATTTGTAAACCAGGCGCAATGTGCCGCCACCATTCACAGCGAGCTTAGTCTTGTACAGACGCCAGAGATGGTCGCCGCTGAACGCAGAGCCGCCCTTCAGCTTAAGGCTCGAGCCGAAGTTCCAAGCGTCCTCCCAGTTGATCTCGAAAGAAGCATCGTCCTTGTTCTCCATCCAGTAGCGCCATGTCGGCATGATGCTCTGCACGCCAGAGTGGTACCAGTCCTGTGTAGCCACCTTCTCACCTTCTACGAAGCGGTGCTTGCCCACACCTACGCAGAACGATGTAGTGAACGGCATTGAACTGATAACCGAACGCTCGAGTACGTGACCCGAGATGCCTGACCATTCATCTGTAGTAACAGTCGGGTCGCCGGCATAGTTGGTCCACATCTGCATCTCGTTCTCGAAAGTTTTCGTTATAGCCTTGTATGCGTCAGAACCGGTATCGTTCTTGCCGAGCAAGTTGCGCACGTTGTCCTTCCATGTCTTCTCCTCGGGGCAGAATAGATCGAGCGAACCAACGTGTCCGCTGGTAGGCATTGCTTTTTGCAAATCTCTTTCAAAACCGGTGTGTCCGCTGGAAGCCACCTGCACACCACCGTAAATCTTAGAGAAGGTCTCCGCCTCTGTGCAGCCGAGCTGGCTTGCATATCTGCGATAGTCGCCCGGAGAGCCGTACTCGAGGAACTGCGATGTATTCTTGTGCGACTTCAGGATTGTAACGTTCGGAGAGTATTCAGCGTTATACCACTGAATCTCCATGTGTGTGTCGCCGTTCGCGTCGGCAATCTTGTTGAACTCCTTGATGAAGCCAACCCACTCCGATTCGCTACCGCCACCGGTCTCCTCGTTGATGAACCAACCATCGAAGCCGATGTACTTAGCAATCTCGTAGAGCTTCTTAGCGTAGATATACACGCCGTTCTCCTTGGTAAGCATCTGGCGCACCCAAGCCTGGTTGCCGCCGAAAGCATACGGTGGGAAGAACACCTGACCCAGCACCTTCACACCGCTCTGGTGAGCAGCGTCGATAGAACCTGCTGGCGGTGGGATGATGATACCCTCAGAAGCCGAACCTGCCCAATAAACGAGCTTGTCCATATACTGCCAGTAGGTAGGCTGATAGCCGAGGAAGTTGTACGCACCCTGCGACGGACACATAGAACATGTCGGGAAAAGGATAGGAGCGTTGCAGATCTGACCCTCATAATACTGATTCTGGTTAGCCTTCATCAGCGTTGGCTCCTTGAAACGCTCAGCCAATGGCACGCGTGAACGGTTGAACTTAGCGTCCTTGTCGGTCTCCGGCGACCAGTTCTTGATGTCGTCCGGATGCCAGCATCCGCCGTACGGCTGCTGTGCGTAGCTGCTCTGTACGAAGAGTGCCGCCACAGCCGCGAGAATTAAACGATTGAGTTTCATTTTTGTTTGTTTTAGTTATTATTTGATTGAATATTAATAGACTTGAGAGTTTACGCTGCAAAGGTAGTGTAAAAATCCGATTAAGCGAAACAAATGGAAATTTATTTACATTTGTGAGCGTTAGGATTTTATATAAATCGAAGACAATACAAGAATTGCAAAGATAAGAATTGCAATTCTAAGTTCACTTATTTTTATTGTTGAGATGCAGCCTAACTTATCAAAAGTTATCCTTAACACCACAAATTCTCATCGTGCACCGTACGCCGTCCGATCGGACACCGAACGCAACCCAATCGGGCGGCGGACGGAATCTGATCGGACGGCGGACGCAGAACGATGACTTATTGCGAAATATTGCTGTCCGGTAAACATTTAGTCACCCTTATATTACTTTGTTATTTAGTGTTTTATTGCAATATTTACTAAAGAGGCTTGACTATATACTATGCGGGCTGAAAGCCCAATAATCACATAGCCCAGGGCAACGCCCTGGGTATTTAGTGTATATGTTGAGTAGTGCGCCCTGTAAGGGCAACACCTTAATAATTAGGCTTTTGCCCTTACAGGGCGGATGGAGATGTGGGGATATAATGCTTACCCAGGGCGATGCCCTGGGCTATGTGCTTTTGGGCTTTCAGCCCGTCTTTGACCTCATTATTAGTTTTACCGGACAGCAATAATTGCGAAAGAAATCAGGCTATTAATATGCCTTATTTCCGAAACCTACGTTTCGGAAACAGCGGTTTCGAATTTAAAGACGGGCATAAAGCATTAACAATCAAAGTGTTTAGTACAATATTATCATTGACAGAAGTGCAAAACCCCGCATATCTATTTACGAAACGCAAGTTTCGGAAACAATCGTTTCGGAAACCTGCGTTGTTTTTTCACCGTTTAATGCAAGAAGAATTTTTCCAGCACACGATACCAATATACCATTTGTCTATTTTTCTGATATTGTTTTTCCGGCAAGTACCAGGGCACGCTGGCGCAGATAGCTGTGCAGAGTGAAGCCGTCAGCCTTGACACAGTTGAGGAGGGCGCGCTTCTGCATCACCACCTCTTTGAGCGCTGGGAACACATCGTTGTAACGTTTCTTCACGTCCTTGTTCTCGGTCTTCACCGATGTCTTCTTCACAAGCTCCTCCACATCGGTAATCTTTCGAGCGAAGTAGTCGGCGCCCTTCTTCAGACGTTCCTGCAGCAGGGCGTTGGTCTGATAGTCGGCAGAAGCGATTACGATCTGACTGTACTGCAACTTGAAGCGCTCGGCTACATCCATAAGCTCGGTCTTTATAGTACCCGTGCGTGCCTTGTATTCGGCAATGAGCTTCGGGAAGGAACGGCGAAAATGTCCGTCGAGCAGGTCGAGCACACGGTTGAAGGCATCCATCAGCGGGCGGAAGTCGAACAGTTCGCTCACCACCGACAGATAGTAGTCGCGCTGCAACTGTTCTATCTGTCCCTCGCTCGGCGTGTGCTCAATGGCGTGCGTGGCGTATTCGTCTACAGCCTCATCGCGTATGATGGCAGACTGCGGCAGCGGCGCACTCAGCACCATGCCTTCGAGTGTGCGGCAACGCGAGAGCGCCACGTATGTCTGTCCGTGGGTGAAGGCACGCTGCACGTCGATGATGGCGTGGTCGAACGTAAGACCCTGACTCTTGTGAACGGTGATAGCCCAAGCCGTCTTCACGGGAAACTGCGTGAATGTGCCTTCCACCTCCTCGCTTATCTCGTTGGTCTTCTCGTTGAGCACGTAGCGCGTGTTGTCCCACTGCTCGGGCTGCACACGTATATTCTCGCCCGTGTCCTTCGCCGTAACGGTGAAGCCCTCGGTATCTATCTCGGCAATGGTGCCGATCATACCGTTGTAGTAAGCCTTGTCTGCCGACGAGTCGTTCTTAACGAACATCACCTGCGCACCGGTCTTCAGCGTGAGCGTCTCGTCGGTCGGGAAGAGCATCTCTGGATACTTGCCTTCGATGGTGGCATTGTAGGTATAGGGCTTGCCGGGGAGCTGTTCGAGCTCGTGGTCGTTGATGCGCTGCGCCTGCCAGTTGTGCGTCGTAAGACGTATGTAGCCGTCTTCCTTGCGCGGCTTGAAGTCGGGTATGTAGCGGGAGTTGAGCGCAGAAAGCACCACAGCGTCAGCACGGTTTTCGCGCACCTTATTCAGTATGTCGAGGAAACGCTTGTCGCTCTGGCGATACACCTTCGTCAGTTCGACGATGGCGTAGCGTGTGCGTTGCAGGGCGAGCGACGAGAAGAAGTAAGGCGTGGCGTAATAGCGCGAGAGCATCTGCCACTCATCGTCTTTTGCTACGGGAGCAAGCTGACCCAAATCGCCAATCATAACCATCTGAACACCACCGAACGGAAGGTTGTTCTTGCGGAAACGGCGCAACACGCTGTCTACGGCATCGAGAAGGTCGGCACGCACCATAGAGATCTCGTCGATGACGAGCGTGTCGATAGAGCGTATTACGTTAATCTTCTGCTTTGAGAAGCGGAACTGCTGTTCCTTGAGGTTATAGTTGGGTATGAACGGCGCAAACGACAACTGGAAGAACGAGTGGATGGTCACACCTTCGGCGTTGATGGCAGCGATGCCCGTAGGCGCAACAACCACGATACGCTTCGATGATTCCTCCTTCAGTCGGCGCAGGAAGGTAGTCTTTCCCGTGCCAGCCTTACCTGTGAGGAAGAGGTTGGTGTTCGTTGTCTCTATTATATCCCAAGCGAGTTGCGTTTGCTCTGTCATTTCCTATGCTGATTAATGGTTGTTTAATGTGTGTTCTGTGTGAACAATGAATTACAAAAGTAGTAATTATTTTTTGTTTTTTACGCTTTTACAATTTAAAATATGTTTTGTGGCTGCGTGGTACGGGCAAGATGCCCATACTTCCTACTTTTTAGCGTTTTACTTTTTTACCATTCTACTTTTTTCAGTACCTTTGCAAAGGTAAAAGTAAAAGAGTAAAAATTAAAGGATATGATAAAAGCCCTGTTTTTCGACGTAGACGGAACACTCGTCAGCTTTAATACGCACAAGGTGCCGGAGTCAACAATCGAAGCGCTTCGCGAGGCTCACAAGCGCGGCGTGAAGCTCTTCACCGCTACGGGTCGCCCACGCCAGTTGCTCAACAACATCACGGAGGTGGAGAACATCATGGACGGTTTTATCCTTGCCACTGGCGCTCAATGCGTTTATGGCGACAAGGTAGTGCGCCAGGACCTCATCCCTACTCACGAGGCAGAGGCGATAGTCGACTTCTGCAACCGTCTCGACGTGCCAGCGGTGATTGTAGGCACAAAGGATCTGCAGATTATCAACCGCAACGACAGCGTGAACCATGTATTCTACGACATGCTGAAGGTGACGTACAACAAGTTCGACGTGCCGGTTGAGGAGGTTATAAAGCAGGGCATACTGCAGATTACGCCGTTCCTCACCGAGGACCAGGAGCACACTATCCTACCCCACGTGCCAGGCACAACGTCTGCACGCTGGTATCCTGCGTTCTGCGACCTTACGTCTGCCACAGCCGACAAGGCGAACGGCATCCGCGCCATTGCCGAGCACTTGGGCATCAACATCAACGAGACGATGGCGTTCGGCGACGGCGGCAACGACCTTACGATGTTGCGTGCAGCGGGCGTTGGTGTCGCTATGGGCAATGCGCTCGACGAGGTGAAGGCGCACGCCGACTATATCACGAGCAGCGTAGATGAGGATGGTATAACGAATGCGCTGAAACACTTTGAAATCATTTAAAAGTAAAAGAGTAAAAAAGTAAAAGAGTAAAAAGATAGGGTGCGGAATACGGGCAAAATGCCAACATCCAATTCTTTTTACTCTTTTACTTTTTTACCTTTAATTTTTCCTTTTTACCCTTTTACTCTTTTACTTTTTTACTTTTATAAGAGTGGTGAGAACAAGCGCACGAACGACTCTGCCAAGCGGTGCATGAATGGGCGTTTCCGCTCGCCGTTCACACTTTGATAGTCAATGCTTTGTTGCTCATCGGTAAGGAAGATGTTCTTCATGCGCAACGCCACACTTCGATCGTAAATAAAGACATTGGCTTCGAAATTGTTCTCGAAGCTACGGAAGTCGATATTTGTAGAACCGCAGGTACAGAGCGTGTCATCAGAAACGAGCAGTTTGCTATGGTTGAAGCCACCTTCATATAGCAATATCTTTACACCAGCCTCTATCACCTCCGTAACAAACGACATTGACGACAGTTCAAGCAGTCGCGAGTCGCTATGACGCGGAATCATCAGTCGCACGTCTACGCCGGCAAGTGCTGCCGTGCGCATGGCGAAGAGCACCTGCTCAGTAGGCAGGAAATAAGGCGACTCCATGTATACATAGTTCTTCGCCTCAAGCAGTATGCGCACATATCCCTGCATGATGTCCGGCCATTTGGCAATCGGGCTGCTCGTCACGACCTGCATCAAGCAGCTATTCTCTATGCGCCACGGCATAGGCGGATAGTACTTCGAGTTGGTGACGAGGGTACGATCGACGAAGTACCAGTCGACGAGAAACGTACGCTGCAGGGCGTACACCGCTCCACCACGTATTCGGACGTGGGTGTCACGCCACGGCAGTTGTCCGCCATACAGTCCTTTCACATAGCGCAGGGCGATGTTCATACCACCCACGAATGCCTCAACACCGTCCACGATGCACACCTTGCGGTGGTTGCGGTAGTTCACCTTGCTCGTAAACGCAGGGAACTTAACAGGCATGAAGGCGTTGACATCAACCCCAGCACGGCGCATACGCTCGAATAGTGAGCGCGGCACACGCCAACAGCCCACATCGTCGTAGATGAGGCGCACCTCTACGCCCTCTTTCGACTTGCTGATGAGGGCATCCGCCACCAATCGCCCGAGTGCATCGTCGGCGAAGATATATGTCTCAAGATGTATATGCTTGCGTGCCGAAGCTATCGACTTCAGCAATGCGGGGAAGAATTCGTAGCCGTCGGTGTAGAATTCCACCTCGTTGTCCTTGAACGGAAGGGCAAGACTTTGGTTGGTGAAGAGTTGTATGAGCGAACGATAGTCGTCGGGTAACGTCAATTGGCGTTGCTCCACAAACTCCAGCATCGACCGCTTCGACAACTGGTCAAGCGACCGCTGCGATATAAACGTCATCTTACGAGTGTTACGACCGAAGAATACGTAAAGTATTATTCCAACAATGGGCATAAAGAGTAGCACCATCACCCAGGCTATTGTCTTTGCCGGCTGACGGTTGTCCATCAATACTGCCAGCATGATGCTGACAATAATGAAGACGTAAGCTAATATGAATACCCAATGGATGTAGAACATTATGCTATAATATTATTTCCCAACAACCGGGCGAGCTGCGAGCGCAGTTCGTGTGCCGTCTTGTATTCCTCCATCAGCTGCTGCAGGCGTTCGGGGTCGTTCACTGCGAGCGATATGTCGCGTTTCAGGTCGCGCAGACGCTGCTCCAGATAGTCCATTCGGAAGTCGTTGAGCAGATGCTCGGTCTGTTGGCGCAGTGCTTCGATGCGGTTCTCCTCTTCGACGCGCAGCTCGTCAGCATTCGTCTCCTCGTCGGCACGTACCGCCTTCTGCTCGTCGAGCAACTGATACTTGTCCATGCAAAGGTCGGTGGCTATGCGCGATATTTCAATGTCAGAATGGTGCAGGAAGAACTGCTCGGCACAGAACTGCTCATCGCCAGCATGGTTCACCGCCTCGTCGAGGATGCGGGAGTTGAGCGGATTTGCAAACTTCAGTCCGTCGACACCGAGGTTATAGGCTATGTATTGCGCCACGTTAAGGTTCACCGTCGTGCCGTCCTCCGTTTCTACATTATTATATATGACGGTATCGCCGTTGCGCACAATCAACTCTACGAGCATCTGCTCCACCTTCGATGCCTGCTGCAGAGGAGAAGGAGAGTTTTGTATTTTGAGTTGTGAGTTTTGAGTCGTCGGTTTCGTCGTTTGCGAATTGTCCGATGAGGAAGCGGTTGCCTCGCGGTTGCTGCGTATGAAGTTGTTAAGCGTGTTGATGAGCGTAGCCTCGTTGATGCCCATACGCACCGAACAGTCGTGCAGATAGGTGTCGCGCAGGATAGGGTTCGTTACGAACGATATGCTGCGCACTATAGAGTTGATTGCCTCCGAACGCTTCAGCGGGTCGCGCTCGCCACGCAGCAGCAGGTCGGTCTTGAACTCGATGAAGTCGGTCTGATGCTCTTCGATGTACTTACGGAATTCGTCTGCCGAATGCTTGCGTGCAAACGAGTCTGGGTCGTCGCCGTCCGGCAGCAGCAACACCTTCAGGTTCATACCCTCCGAGAGCAGCATGTCGGTACCGCGCAGCGCAGCATGTATGCCTGCCGCGTCGCCGTCGTAAAGCAGGGTGATGTTCGACGTGAAGCGGTGCAGTATGTGTATCTGGTGCACCGAAAGTGCCGTACCGGAGTTGGCCACTACGTTCTCTATGCCGCACTGGTGCATGGAGATAACGTCGGTGTAGCCCTCCACCATGTACACACGGTCTTCCTTGGCTATCGCCTTCTTAGCCTGATAGATGCCATACAGCTCGCGGTCTTTATGGTAAATATCCGAGTCGGGCGAGTTGACATACTTCTGGTTCACACCCTTTGTGCGCGAATCGAGCAGTCGTCCGCCGAAGCCCACCACCTTTCCGCTGATGCCTATCCAGGGGAAGATGACGCGTCCGGCATAGCGGTCGATTAGTTCGCCACGATCGTTCTTGTAGCAGATGCCGGTCTTCAGCAGAAAGTCTTCTTTGTAGCCCTTGCGCAATGCTTCCTGCGCTAAGGCACGGCGGTCAGTATCGTCGTAACCCAACTGGAACTTGCTGACGATGTCATCACGAAATCCGCGACTGCGGAAGTACTGCATACCGATGGCTACGCCGTCGGCGGTGTCGTGCATAAGGTGCTGGAAGTAGGAGGCAGCCCACTCGTTCACGATGAACATACTCTCGCGCTCGCTCTGCTCTCGCTTCTCGTTGTCAGAGAGTTCGCGCTCCTTTATCTCGATGTGATACTTTCGTGCGAGCCATCGCAACGCCTCAGGATAGGTCATCTGCTCATGCTCCATGATGAAGCCGACGGGGTTGCCGCCCTTGCCGCATCCGAAGCAATGGCAGGTGCCGCGTGCAGGCGACACGTAGAACGACGGGGTCTTCTCGTCGTGGAACGGGCACAAACCCTTATAGTTGCTTCCACTCTTGCGAAGTGTAACAAATTCTGACACCACCTCCACAATGTTGGCAGCGTCTTTTATCCTTTCTATCGTTGCGTGGTCTATCATACAAATGCGAAGTTACACATTTTTTTCCATTCTACCCTCTCCGTCACACACGTTTTAGCTCCGCACTTACTAAAATTAATTAAAAGAGCCCTGCCTATTTTACCAATCAACACAAAATAAGTAACTTTGTACTGATGTATGAACAGCAACATACACCTAATCGATTTTACTAAAAACAAACATAACAATGATTAAAAACAATCTCCTTCTCACAGCACTCTTCACAGCTGCTTGCGGTAGCGCCTTTGCGCAGACCGAGAGCTTCGACCTCAACTCGCAGCGTGGTGAAAAGCAGGATGTGAACATGGTGCCGGGCAAACTGCTCGACCACCATGGTATCGTCGTAAACCCAACACCGCACAACCTCAACATGGACATGCAGACTTGGACCGACCTCAGCGCCGGTGTGAAGCTCATTGACAAAGCGGGTAAGTTTACAAACGACGTCAACTTCCTCAAACAGAATGCTAAGGGCACCCCGCTCACAATCGTCTTCGGCGAGAAGCAGGCTAAGGAGGCAGGTCTGAAGAAGATGGTGTCGGGAGCATACCTCCTCACTGTCGACAAGAAGGGTATCAACATCGTGGGCTACGACGAGCGTGGCGCGTTCTATGCTTTGCAGACTCTGCGCCAGATTGTAGAGAGTCCAGCAGCGCAGGGCAAGGTGCCGGCACTCACCTGCAACGACTATCCCGACCTGCCATTGCGTGGCGTTGTAGAGGGCTTCTACGGCGAACCGTGGTCGCATCAGGTGCGTCTCTCGCTCATCGACTACTACGGACGCAACAAACTCAACGAGTATGTGTACGGTCCGAAGGACGATCCTTATCACAGCTGCCCGAACTGGCGTCTGCCCTACCCTCCCGAGCAGGCTAAGAACATTCACGAGCTCGTAGAGGCTTGCCGCCGCAACCGCGTCGACTTCGTATGGGCTATCCACCCGGGTCAGGATATCAAGTGGAACGAGGAGGACTATAACAACCTCGTAAACAAGTTCAACCTCATGTACGACCTCGGTGTGCGCTCATTCGCCATCCACTTCGACGACATCGACGGCGAGGGCACTAACCCAAGCAAGCAGGTGGCTCTCGTAAACCGACTCACCAAGGAATTCGTGAAGGCTAAGGGCGACGTTGCTCCGCTCGTTGTCTGCCCTACCGACTACTCGCAGCTTTGGGCTAAACCTGGACCAGATGGTCCGCTCGCCATCTACGGCAACGAGCTCGACCCTGAGGTACAGGTATTCTGGACTGGTGCTGTGGTTTGCTCTGACCTCACCAAGGAGACTCTCGACTTCGTCGACTCTCGTATCAAGCGCCCGGCTTACTACTGGTGGAACTTCCCCGTTACCGACTATGCCCGCCATATCATCATGCAAGGCCCGACATACGGCTTGGAAACCGACATCACAGAGAAGATGACTTCTGGCGTACTGTCTAATCCGATGGAGCACGGCGAGGCTTCGAAGCTCGCGCTCTACGGTGTGGCTGACTACAACTGGAACGTAGCCGACTACAATGCTATCGACAACTGGGAGCGCGGTCTGGTTGACCTCACCCCTGAGGCTCACGAGGCTTACCGCACCTTCGCCATCCACTCTTGCGATACAGAGACAGGATATCGCCGTGCCGAGTCGTGGGAGACTAACACCTTCCGACTTGCCGACTTCTCGCAAAAGGCTTACAACGACCTCTATGGCGAGTTCGACCGCGTGGAGAAGACGAAGAGCACAATGGAGCGCGACTGCAAAAACCAGCTTCTGATGAAGGAACTGAAGCCGTGGCTTGAGCAGTTTGAACTGCTCGGCAAGCGTGGCAAGAGCACACTGAAGCTGATGAAGACATTCCGCAACGGCAACGCACAGAACTTCTGGAACGCTTTCGTGGCCAACCGCATGACTAAGGAGGCACGCGCCGCTTACGAGAAGCACAAACTCGGCACTATGAAGCTGCAGCCGTTCTACGAGAACGCTATGGATGACATGGCGCAGGAGTTCTTCAAGAACCTAACCGGCGAGGTGCCTGCTTTCTATAAGGGCATGGGCACATACCCAACGCTCGCTACAACTCAGAGCAAGCTGATGTTCGACAACGACTCTACGACATACTATCACTGCGGTCAAAGCCAGTCTACTGGCGACTGGGTGGGTGCCGACCTGGGTGCAGTGCGCGACGTTCGTGAGGTGAAGATACTCCAGGGTCGCAACTCTGTTGACGATGTCGACTACTTCGACAACGTTGTGCTCGAGGCTTCTGAGGACGGCAAGTCGTGGACACAGCTCACTGGCGAATTGCTCAAGACTTACATCATCCACTGGAAGAGCGAGCCGGTAAAGGCACGCTACGTTCGCATCCGCAAGGCTGAGTCGGAGAAGAAGAGCTGGATTGCTGTTCGCGAGTTCATGGTTAACCCCACAACTCCAGAGAGCCTCAACTTCAAGGTTGAATCAGCAAATCTCGACGCTGCCATGTTCGGCTTCGACAAGAACCCCGTAACATCATTCCGCAACAGCGGCAAGACTTCGTTCTCTGTTGTTCCTGGCACAAAGGCTTACACCATGCTCCTCAATGTAGAGCCAGGCAATGCTGTTAAGTTCAACCAGTACGACAAGAAGGGTAAGCTCCTCGCTTCTACCGACATCAACAACTCGTTCTTCACCGTCAACCTTAACAACAAGGCTGCGAAGGCTGAGATTGAGGGTAATGTAGAGGTATTCGAGGTAATCGCGAAGTAAAAGCGACGTCCTAACTGTAAGACAACGCATCGCCAACAAGCGACGCTAACATAACCGACAAAACGGATGGCAAGCCACAAACGGCTCGCCATCCGTTTTTTTGTTGCAACTTTTTGCAACAATCCAAATAAAGCCTTAACTTTGTACTCCGAAAAGATTTAAGGATAATTATTTATGGATTTTAATTTTATCGGGACTATCTGGTCTCTTCTTCCTCCCGTCGTTGCAATTGCGCTTGCACTGAAGACCAAGGAGGTATATTCATCGTTATTCATAGGTATTGTGCTCGGCGCTATATTATACAGCATGTCGATGGGCACAGGTTTTGAAGGATTCTTGACTCATCTGCTCAACGACACCGTTGGCACGGGAGCTGACGCCAAGCAGTACGGTCTTATCTCCTGCCTGTCCGACCCATGGAACGTGGGCATCATCGTGTTTCTTGTGGTTTTGGGTTCCATCGTGTCGCTCATGAACAAGGCTGGCGGATCGGCTGCTTTCGGACGCTGGGCTTCCAAACACATAAAGACAAAGATAGGTGCGCAGATTGCAACTATCATTCTCGGTCTACTCATCTTCATCGACGACTACTTCAACTGCCTCACAGTAGGTTCTGTGATGCGTCCGATAACCGTACGCCATGGCGTGACAAAAGAGAAGCTCGCCTACCTTATCGACTCCACTGCTGCCCCTGTCTGCATCATATCGCCCATATCGAGCTGGGCGGCAGCCGTGTCGGGTTTCGTATCGGGTGGTGAGAATGGTCTGGCATTGTTCTGCCAAGCCATACCGTTCAACTTCTACGCTTTCTTCACAATCATCTTCATATTTATGATTGTGTTGTCGGGTTTCGACTTCAAGGCGATGAGCAAGTACGACGCACGTCTGCAGGAATGGTACGAACGCACCGGCGGTCAGGTAGATGAGGTGATTGACACAAAACTGCAAATCGTAGAACACGGTGTGGGTGCCAAGCAAGACAGCAAGAAACCAGCAACGACAAAGGGTTCGGTTGCCGACCTTGTAGTGCCTATCCTTATGCTCATCGTGTTCTGCATGGCTGGCATGGTTTACTCCGGAGGATATTTCGACGCAACAAGCACTTGCTACCACAACTTCATAGATGCATTTGCTGCAAGCAACGCTTCTGTCGGACTGGTTATCGGTTCGCTTGCAGCGTTGATTCTTACAATAGCAATGTTCGTGGCACGCCGCACGTTGAAGTTCGACAATGCCATGAGTTGTCTTATCAAAGGCTTCGAAGCCATGGTGCCTGCCATACTGATTCTCACCCTTGCATGGACACTGAAAAGCATGACCGACTCACTTGGCGCTGCCGAATACGTGTCGGGCGTTGTGGCAAGCACGGCTTCTGGTCTGCAGATGCTGCTGCCGGCTATAATCTTCATCGTTGCAGCGTTGCTCGCCTTTGCCACCGGCACCTCTTGGGGAACATTCGGCATACTCATCCCTATCTGCATCGCCGTATTCCCTGCTACCGCTCCGCTGCGCATCATCTCCATCTCGGCGTGCATGGCAGGTGCAGTCTGCGGCGACCACGTATCTCCTATCTCCGATACCACCATTATGGCGTCGGCAGGTGCCGAATGTAAGCACGTTCACCACGTATCGTCGCAGTTGCCATACGCCCTGACAGTAGCCGCTGTGTCGTTCCTTACCTTTGTCGTAGCCGGCTTCACACAGCAGCTCGGCATCGTAGCCAGTGCTGCCATTTCCTGGATCTTAGGCATAGCAATGCTTTTCTCTGCACTATGGGTGCTGAGAAAAATTGGTTACAAGCAATAAATCTACCATATCTATCAGCAGCGACGTAACAAGCTGTGTATAAACAAAATAAAGGCTGACAGATAGGCTGACAGATAGCTAAAAACATAAGTTATCTGCCAGCCTATCTGTCAGCCTTTATAATATTTTCAGCGCAATGGCAGCGCACGCCGCAGCATCTGCGAGGGCATGATGATGTTGTGTCAAGTCATAGCCACAGCGGGCTGCTATAACGTCAAGCGTATGACGACCTTTGGGCCAGACCTTGCGCGAGGCGATGCAAGTGCAGTAGAAGTCGTAGTCGGGATAGTCCATCTGATAGACGCGGAAGACGGCTTTCAGACAGCTCTCGTCGAACGCCTTGTTATGTGCCACGAGCGGAAGCCCCGCTATCTTCGGCTCAATCTGCTTCCATACTTCGGGGAAGACCGACGCACTGTCTGTATCAGAAGCGCAAAGACCATGCACCTGACTGCACCGGTAGTTGTAATACTCTGGCTCTGGCTTGATGAGCGAGTAGAAACGATCCACCACCTCACCTCCTCTAACAATAACCACGCCAACAGCGCATACCGAAGAACGCTCATTGTTGGCGGTTTCAAAATCTATAGCTGCAAAGTCTTTCATTGTTGCAAGGTCGTATTAAACATTTGTTCTACGTTAGTAACGAAACACAAAGATACAGTTTTTTTGTGGCACAACTACTTCTTTTAATATCTTTATCACAGATACTCGTGCAAATAAATGTAAGTTTACATCAAAGATTCGTGCAAATAAATGTGATTTCCATAAACTCATCCGCTAAAAAACATAACAGAAAAGCCTCACTTGCCACTGATTTGCAACAAAACCGAGGTCATGTTGCCCATGATTTGCAACAAAAATTTATAGCTATTGCCACTGATTTGAGACAAAAAAATTGTATCTTTGCCCATGAATTAAAACAAGCACTATGTTTAAACGCAAGATATTAAGCAAATTAGAAGTATGAAAAACTAAAAGAATGGAGTTATGCCACGGTCGGCATAACTCCATTCTTATATTAATTAACTCTATCTAAAGATGTCAAAAAAGAGTAAGTACAAAATGCACATACGCTCCAAAATAATACAAACTATTTGGCAAATAAAGTTAACGAAAAAATGACCTCCAAATTAATTTTACCGTCATCCTTAATGTCCTTGACTTTTACTTGTATGCGCTGTTTAGGCTTAAAATCGTAGATTTGCACTCCTTTCTTTTTCAAAACCGATTTGTGAACCAATCCTATGTGGTCGGATAAGAATTTCACAAATAGGCCAAACGGCTTTATGTTTGTAATTACACCATCGTAGATGCCTCCTATTTCAATCTTTTGGGAATCTTGCAACACTTCCCCCGTCAGAGCATTAAGAATTTTTCCTTCTTTAGTTTTTCCTTCGATTATACCATTTTCCACATCGTAATGGATATGGATAAATGTTCCTATTTTACGAAATGAACCATCAACAAGCAATCTATCGTTATACGAATGCAAACAATAATACACCTCGTCCTCAAGTTGTGTCACTTTACTTATGTTTGTAGCGTTATACGTTTTCTTAGAAAGTATGTTTGTACAATAACTCTCACCCTTGTTGCGACATAGAACAATGTTCTCGAATACCATGTCCATATAATTAAATTTCGGGTAGAGCAAACACTCTCCGTCGGGTGTGTAAAGTCCTTGCAATGTAACCGTTTGTGTGTTCCAGCCTCGTCCGTATTCCTTCATGCGTTCCGCAATCACATACCCATCTTTTTCGTAAGCAGCAGAGAGATGATCAGTCTTTTCCTTTCCGGACAAGTCATATAAAAGGATTTTGTTCTCATTATCGAGACAATGTTCGTCTTTCGATAACAATAAGTAGTCATTGAAGTATGAAACTTCTCCTTTTACGGTTTTGATGAATGCTCCTTCCGCTGAAATAATGTCGTGCCCGTTTCCGATAAAGACCCCGTTGGGCAATCGCTCCAAAGACCCGTATTTGCATGAAATGATTTCCGTCCCATCTGCCGCGTCTATGCCATACAAGCTAAAGCAGGATGTCTTCTTCACCCCGTTGGCATACACCTCCGCCACTTCCTTTACGCGGTTTCCGTTGATGTCTACCTTCCCCGAACGGTTGTATTCTTTCGCTTCAGCCACACCGTCTTCAGAGAAGATACCTATCTCACTGACATCGTTGAACCAAGGTAGAAACAGCGAGAAATCCGGATTCAGCCACACGTGATGTCTATTCCAATAGTCATATCTTTCTTGTTCTAGAAATAATTCTATGATTCCGTCTTGCCGAATATTGATGGATGTTGCGTTCCAAAATAGAGGAATCAACGCCCGTCCTTCAGTGTCGTATAAGGCGAAATAGCTAAGCCCTTTGGTGACGCTGATTTGTTTCTTCTTTTCACAAATGATATACTTTCCCTCTGCATGAATCTCGTGGAACTCAAAGGGTACTACCACATCAATGCTACCGACAGAAGTTTTTCTGTATACTCCTTTTAGTTGATTAGTATTGGATTTATAAGCATATAGTCCCACAAAGAGATTGTCCATCAAAGCACATTCTTCCGTTATGCTCTTGGAATCTACCGTCGTACCGCCTTCATAGTGAAGTAAGCCTTCTGCATCTACGCACCCCACCTTTCCGTCCAATTCAAACTCCACCGGATAATTCTCAGCTCGTGTCTTGCGCATTTGGTATAAAACAGGAGTCAGCGGACGGTTGTCGTATGTCAGGCATTGCATACCATACCCATAGGGAGATGCAATAATGAAGTTATCGAAAACAGCATCTATGTTGTTGGCTTTAATCTTCATCGGCAGCATCTTACCTTCCTTTATCAAAGTCCAATTCTCCACCCACTTGTGCGCTATTATTTCCTGCTGCAAATGTTCACAACAAACATACGTTCCGTTAAAGTGATATATAGTCTTGAATTGGTGCTCTTCGCCCAATATTATATTTCCACTATAGTCGATAATACATTTGTATTCATCCCTATATGGTTCCTTGGATGCAGCAATCAACTCACCTTTAGCCCCAGCCTCCAAGTATTTATAACCGGATAGAAGAGGAGCGGTGTCATGCAAGTTGTACAAGTTGTACCGCTGTTCTTTTCGGGTGATTATGTAATCGGTCGAGATAGGTACGATGGAATCAAACTGCGGAGTAAGCACTTCATGCCCCTCATTGTCGAATAGTCCGAACACAATGCACTTGGAAATATAATTCGCATACGCGAATCTCTCTTCCGTTGATTGCGTTTTATAGAAACCATAATCTGCAGGTATCACATTGGCAAATGCCAGGGGGACGATGGTCTTGCCCTGAAGAGTCATCACTCCCATGCCCCCTTCGCGCCTTACGAGAATGCAGTCCTCTGATATATATTCTATTTCACTATATCGTGGAGCAAGCATTTCAACACCCGATTTGTGCAGTCCTAAAAGTTTGTCTCCCTGCATCACGAGATTCACCTCACTGTCCATCTTACTATATATGTATCCATCTTGATGCAGCATATAGGCTCGGCCCTTTATGGTAATAGTCCCAGCTGCAATATCTACTTGTTCTATCTCTACGGTTTGTCGGTTTGGGAATACCAAGAACTTCATACATTGTCTATTGTAACCGCCTCTTTTCTTGAAATGAAACGTAAGCAGATAGAATCCCCACCGTATGTTCTCAAGCTGATACTCATCTGTTGTGGACACCGTTTTTAGGATGGAGCTCGAACCCCATATTCGCCATTCCTTTTTAGAGGCAATAAGATAGATGTCATCAGCTAAGTGCTTGATGAAGCTGCAAACGCAAGGGATGACGATACCTCCGGCACGATTGGCCAGTCCCCATCGGCGAGCTTTCTTCACGTCGAACATTCCGAGCTGCATGTTCCATTCTACGTCCGAATATATAGGTGCCATCAGCGTTTGTGAGTGATACATGAATCCCCATGCACCATTCTTCTCGTACACACTCGCTCGTTCCTGCTTCTCGATGATTTCCTGCTTTATTCTTTCTATGCGCACACACTCAGCTTGTTGCAGCTCCAGTTCCCGTTGCTTCCGGTCCATCAGCCCTTGCAACAGCTCTGCGCGCGAGCGTTCCAGTTCCTCAAGACGAAGTTTTACTGCAGGATTTGCCTTATAGTAAATCTCGTCGGCATCCACATAGTAAGGTTTGAAGTTCTCTGTGTCATATTTCAGTTGCTCAAGCGAAATGTATTCAGCTTCCGAGAAACTACCGTCGGCATCCAGCCATTGACAACACAACACCAGTTCTCCGCGTTCGCGCGATAGCTCCTGTGCTTTTTTGTCCAAGATGAAGACATTGCGCTTGTTGGCGTAATAGATGTCCTTGCACATCATGTTGTGCAAGTTTACATATTCCTTGTTGTCGTCAAAGTTGAACACCCATACGATGAAGTATCCATTCAGTCGGTAAAATATGTCACGGTCTACTACAACGCTCAGGAACGTGGTGGACAATTGTAGTTCGAACACTATATTCATCCCCTTGTATTGCGCTTGCACGTCCGGTCTGCGCCAGTTCATATAAGGCAACTGGCTGTCAATCCGTTTCTCTATCTGTACCCCGTCGATACCCATTTCCCTGCTTTTCTCGTCTTGCAGCACATCGGCTATCAAGTGCTTCAGTTCCTGATGGCGCTTGCTCTCGTTCACCTTTCCGTATTTTCTGATTTCAATTTCCTCCTTGGTGAGTTGCGTCGTGGTCTTGATGGGGCAGTCTTCGCTGTCATACAGATGCGAGAAATATGAAACCACGCCACGCTGGCACTTCCGTCCGCAGAGCTTAAGCATCTGGTGACAGTAGGGGCAAATCAAACGCGGCTTTCCCATTAGGATAGACTCTTCCAATGCACGTCTCCAGTGCATCAGTTCATGTTCCGACTTACTCAAAAACTCGTTGGCTTGGTATATCTGTTCCTCTTTTATGTCGAAGACTTCATTAATTGTGTATTCCATATTATAAAAGAATAGTAACAAGACTCTTAATCATTAATAAACTCATCTAATCGTGTATAGCTTTGCCATGTAACATTTTTGCAAAGTTTGTCTATATCGATTAAATATGATGAATATGAAGGATCTCTATTCTTTTTCGTTCTATGAAAATCAAGATATGAGCATATTGCTCCTATTGTAAGACTACCTGCAATTGAAGCCGTGTTAAACGGATCTTTAACAAGGGCTGCAAAAGTACCTAAAGCCGTAAGTGAAACTGGAACTCCTGTTGTTATAGCCAAACCTGCTATTTCTCCCCATTTATCCATACTCTTTTTGTATTGCTCTTTCGAGTCTAACAAATCATTTATAAAATCCATTTCTACCTGCCCAGCATATTGAAGATTCGAAATTCTTGCAAGATGACTAGTCAAATCATCAAATTTATCTCTCAATAGATTTCGCTCATCTTTTCTTTTGTTGATAAAAGAGATAAGATTATATGAACTCACTTCACCGATATTCTGCGGCACAACATCCTCTAATGTAATAGAGCAAAAGAACCCTTTTGCCGTAGGGTCTTGAAGGAAATCACCAAAATTCGCATTTTCACAGAAATAAGGATTGATTGACCACGCATCAAAATCATCTGTCCCTCTGTTAAGATTACGTATTCTTGCAACAACTTGCGACAATTTGAACATATACCCTCTTGCTAATTCTTTTGATAAATGAAGCCATTTATTTTCGTCAATAAAGTGTTTTCCAATTAAATCAAGATACGGATATAGTCTATTGTCGATTTTTCCTGGATGAATTCTATCTTCATCCGAGGGGATAAGACCTGCAGGCATACGATTCTCTATCTTATCGCAAAGTTTTAGAAATTCATCAAAAGTATCCTCTCTATCCTTGTCATCCAATTTAATATTTCTAACCAAGTCTGCATCAACTAATGCTTTAATTTCATCACTATCATTTGGAGTATAACCTTCAGGAACAATTCTATAAACATGATTCCAAAGTAACAAACAGGATTTTACCAATGCTTCATTTTGGAATTCAATACGAGGATAATACAATATTGAATCTGGTTTCATATTATAACTATATATTTTTTCGTTCTGCTTATTGCCTAGTACAGCTTAGTTATTCTTTGTTTACTCTTCTGTTCCCGTTCGAAGCGGAAGTTCTTTGCCAAACGCTTCCATTTCGTCTGCAACCACTTTCTTTAATTCCTCCTGCGGAACAATCAGTTGATAGTCGGCAACACCGATTGGCTTACCCATATCTTCTAAAGCAAGCTCCACTTCCACACGATCTTTCTCAGCACACAGAATAATGCCGATAGAACGGTTCTCGTCCTCTCTGCGCTCTAAACGGTCGAGCAATGACAGATAGTAATTCATCTTACCTGCATATTCCGGCTTGAACTCGCCAATCTTCAAATCAATGGCTACAAGACAATGCAGACCACGATGGAAGAAAAGCATATCGACCTTGCTCCGCTTGCCGTTATACTCAAGCACATACTGATTTCCAAGATAGGTGAAACCTTTGCCAAGTTCCAAAAGGAAATGCTTGACTTTTTCCACCAATCGGGTTTCCAGTTCCGTTTCCAAGATAGGGTCTTTTATACCAAGAAAGCCGAGATTATAACCGCTCTTGAACACCTCATTGGCAAACATCGCTTGCGTGGCAGACAGTGTCTGCTCGAAATTGTTATCCAAAGATTCGCTCTTCCTTGTGTGCATTTTAAGGGAAATGGCACTGGATAACAGGTCACGATTCCAACCTTTTGACAGGGTTTCTTGGGCATAATACGAAATGGCATTATCATCCTCACCGAACTTGCGCATCAATTTCAATGTATGTCCCCACGGCAAAACTGCGACAGCCTGTCGCAGTTTTGGCTCGCTCTCACAAAAACGCTCATAAAACTTCTTCATGTCCCACAGATTTCTCGGAGATACTCCCATTTGTGGGTAGCGTTGTTTTAAGTCATAGGACAAGCGGTTTACAACACCACTTCCATGCTTGCTTTCAAGTTTTCGGTCGTGAAGCAATTTTCCGATTTCCCAATGGGCAGAACCGATGGCAGAGCATATTGTTGTAGCTACCATTGTTCTTGTCCTGTCAATAACTGCGACAGCCTGTCGCAGAATTGCCTCATATTCGGATTCTTGTATGTTTGTAATGTTAGCCATATTTTTCTCTATTTCGTTTACAAATTTAGATAAAATTTCCGAATTATAAGCCAGTTGGGATAAAAAAACAGAAAGGAATATCTCCGAGTGCTCACTGCTTGAGTAAAAATAGTATCAACTAATAGTAAAACTAAATATAAACTGTGGCAACAGGCTTTACAGTTAAAACAGTAAGTGGACAACTATAAGTATTAAACTACAGCTAAAACTTTATTGCCACGCTACCGAAACTTTATTGCCACGCTACCGCAACATCGTTGCCACGCTACCGCAACATCGTTGTCACGCTGCTATAATAAATGGCAGATAACTGGAAGATTCGGACTATCCTCCAGCTATCTGCCAGTCATCTGCCATCCCTTATATATCTGAGATACAGAGCATTATAAGAAAACTGGAAGATATGGTAGATTTTTTCGCAAAACTTAATTTTTCAGATACTCAGCGCACATCTCTGCGCAGCGCTCGCCGTCGACACCAGCCGAGACGATGCCACCGGCATAGCCAGCGCCCTCGCCGCAGGGGAAGAGTCCCTGGATGCGCACGTGCTGCAGCGTGGTGAAGTCGCGTGTGATGCGCACGGGCGACGATGTGCGGGTCTCGGTGGCGATAAGTATCGCCTCGTTGGTGAGAAAACCATGACTCATCTTGCCGAATTTCTTGAAGCCTTCCTGCAGGCGCTTGCCCACGTGCTGCGGCATCCAGAAGTGAAGGGGCGAGGATATGAGTCCGGGGGCATAGCTACTCTTGGGCAGGTCGTAGCTCAGGCGGTTGTTCACGAAGTCTGCCATGCGCTGCGCTGGAGCGGTCTGCTTCATGTTGCCCTGCTGCCAGCATGCACGCTCCAGTTCCTCTTGGAAGTGCATCACGCGCAGCGGATCGTTCTCGTCGCCGCCCACGTCCTCGGGGCGTGTCTCTACGACCATGCCCGAGTTGGACCATTGTGTGCCGCGGTTGCTGGGGCTCATGCCGTTCACCACAATCTGCTGCTTGTCGGTGGCTGCCGGAATGACGAAGCCGCCGGGACACATGCAGAACGAGTAGACGCCGCGGCCGTCCACTTGCGTCACGAAACTGTACTCGGCTGCAGGCAGATACTTGCCGCGTCCGTTGCGCGAGTGATACTGTATCTGGTCGATGAGCTGCGACGGATGCTCAAGGCGCACGCCGACGGCGATGCCCTTTGCCTCAATCTCTATCTTCGCCTCGGCGAGATAGCGGTAGACGTCGCGGGCGGAGTGGCCCGTAGCCAGGATAACCGGTCCGCGAAAGGTCTTCTCAGCACCGGTCTGCAGGTCGACAGCCTCAACGCCCACCGCCTTGTCGCCCTCGAGCAGCAGTCGGGTCATCTTGGTCTGGAAGTGAACCTCGCCACCGCAACGAATGATAGTGTTGCGCATAGCCTCGATAACCTGCGGCAGTTTGTCGGTACCGATATGCGGATGGGCATCGACGAGGATTGACGTAGAGGCTCCATGCTGGCAGAACACGTTGAGAATCTTCTCTGTGCTGCCACGTTTCTTGGAGCGAGTGTATAGCTTGCCGTCGGAGTAGGCGCCGGCACCGCCCTCGCCGAAGCAGTAGTTGCTCTCTGGGTCTACAGCCTGTGTCTTAGTGATGTTGGCGAGGTCTACCTTGCGCTGACGTACGTCTTTGCCACGCTCAAGCACGACGGGGCGCAAGCCAAGTTCGATGAGTCGGAGCGAAGCGAAGAGTCCGCCGGGGCCCTCTCCTACCACCACGACCTGCGGCTTATGGCTCACGTCGCCGTACTCGGTGTGTACGTACTCCATATCCTGCGGTATCTCGTTGATGTAGACACGCACGGTGAGGTTGATGAAGATGGTACGCTGGCGTGCGTCGATGCTGCGCTTCAGCACACGCACGGCGTTGACGGTGCGCGCGTCGATGCCCTTCTCGTCGGCAATGTAGCGTATTATGTTTTGCTCGCTCGAGGCTACCACGGGCAGCACTCGTATTTGAAATTCCTGAATCATGTTGTTATATATTTATTAAATGTAGAGGGTGGCATATGAAGATACGTGGGAGGTGTGTCAAAGCTCGCAAGCTGTACGCCCCGAAGGGGCAGCACCACATAGCCCAGGGCAGCGCCCTGGGTTAAAAGACGAACACGAGCCATACGCCCTGCAAGGGCAAAAGCCTAATTATTATGGTGTTGCCCTTACAGGGCGCATTGTTAATTATATATTCACCATTATACCCAGGGCGCTGCCCTGGGCTATGTGCTTTTGGGCTTTCAGCCCGCATTAATTGAGTTTTGACACGCACCCCTCCTATTAGGGTACAAAATTACACAAACTTATGCGATTTTCATAAGAAACGTAACGTTTTAAGAACATTTTTCGTAATTTTGTCCCCACATCCCAATAACTTTATTGTCAACGACACGGTGCTAACGCTGTCGCTTGACGCAGATGACGACCACGGAGTAGCGTGAAACCTCGCTCGTAAAGAGGACCCCGACGCACGCCAGTTGCACTGCGTTACGAACCACGTCAGTATCGAAACACAAGCGTCTCCCTGGTATGGAGACATTAACCACAGAACAAAAAGAAATGAAAGTATTGAAGTTTGGCGGAACCTCAGTGGGTTCCGTAGAGAGTATTCTCAGCCTGAAGGCTATCGTAGAGAAAGAGGCGCAGGAGCAGCCCATCATCGTCGTGGTGAGCGCATTGGGCGGCATCACCGACAAGCTCATCGCCACATCAGTGCTCGCACAGAAAGGCGACGAGGCGTGGAAGGACGAATTCCAGGCTATGGTGGAACGCCACCACAAGATGATAGACACCATCATCACCGACCCACGCAAACGCGAGCAGCTCTTCAACATCGTCGACTCGCTCTTCGAGCAGTTGCGTTCCATCTACTTCGGCGTGTATCTCATTCACGACCTCTCGAAGAAGACGCAGGACGCCATCGTGAGCTACGGCGAGCGACTCAGCTCGAACATCGTGGCAACACTGGTGCAGGGCGCAAAGTGGTACGACTCGCGCGAGTTCATAAAGACCGTGCGCAAGAACCACAAGAACACTCTCGACTCCGAACTGACCAACCGCCTCGTGCGTCGCACCTTCAGCGACCTGCAGCGCATTTCGCTTGTTCCGGGTTTTATAAGCAAAGACCGCGACACCGACGAGATTACGAACCTCGGTCGTGGCGGTTCCGACTACACCGCTGCCATCATCGCCGCAGCACTCGACGCTGACATTCTTGAGATATGGACCGACGTGGACGGCTTCATGACAGCCGACCCGCGCGTCATAAAGACCGCCTACACCATTAAGGAGTTGAGCTACATCGAGGCGATGGAGCTTTGCAACTTCGGTGCGAAGGTGGTGTATCCGCCTACCATCTACCCCGTCTGCGTGAAGAACATTCCTATCCGCGTGAAGAACACGTTCAACCCCGACAGCGAGGGCAGCATCATCAAGCAGAAGGTGGCCAACAACGACAAACCCATCAAGGGTATATCGAGCATCAACGGCACCACGCTCATCACCGTAGCCGGTCTGTCGATGGTGGGTGTCATCGGTGTGAACCGCCGCATCTTCACCGCCCTGGCAGACAACGGCATCAGCGTGTTCATGGTGTCGCAGGCTTCGTCGGAGAACTCAACGTCTATCGGTGTGCGCGACCAGGATGCAGCGGAGGCTGTAGAGGTGCTCAACGGCGAGTTTGCAAAGGAGATAGAGACGGGTGCCATGTTCCCCATGCACGCCGAGAGCGGACTGGCTACCATCGCCGTCGTAGGCGAGAACATGAAGCACGTGCCGGGCATAGCCGGCAAGCTCTTCGGCACACTGGGCAGAGCCGGCATCAGCATGATAGCATGTGCACAGGGTGCATCGCAGACCAACATCTCGTTCGTAGTGAAGAGCGAACATCTGCGCAAGGCACTCAACGCCATACACGACTCGTTCTTCCTGTCTGAATACAAGGTGCTGAACCTCTTTGTATGCGGTGTGGGCACCGTGGGCGGACAGCTGCTCGAGCAGATACACGACCAGTACGAGGAGCTGAAGCGTACCAAGCGACTGAAGCTGAACGTTGTAGGCATCGCTACATCGAAGAAGGCACTGTTCAACCGCGACGGCATTGACCTCGCCAACTATCGCCAGCTGCTTGCCGACGCTCCCGAGAGCAACGACAAGAAGCTGCGCGACGCTATAATAGAGATGAACTGCTTCAACAGCGTGTTCGTCGACTGTACGGCGAGCAAGGACGTAGCTGAGATTTACCAGCCGCTGCTGGAGCACAACATATCGGTGATTGCAGCCAACAAGATCGCTGCATCGTCGTCGTACGAGAAGTATGCCTTGCTGAAGGAGACGGCATTGGCGCGTGGCGTGTTCTTCCGCTACGAGACAAACGTGGGTGCCGGACTGCCTATCATCGGCACCATCAACGACCTGCGCAACTCGGGCGACGTGATCCTGAAGATAGAGGCGGTGCTCTCAGGCACACTCAACTTCATCTTCAACGAGCTATCGGCTGACGTTACCATGTCGGAGGCTGTGCGCCGCGCCAAGGAACAAGGCTACAGCGAACCCGACCCACGCATCGACCTCTCGGGCAAGGACGTGATACGCAAGCTTGTAATCCTCGCTCGCGAGGCAGGATATAAGGTAGAAAAGACAGATGTGGAGAAACACCTGTTCATACCCGACGAGTTCTTCGAGGGCAGCATTGAGGAGTTTTGGAAGAACCTGCCTAAGCTGGATGCCGACTTCGAGGCACGACGCAAGCAGCTCGACGCAGAAGGCAAACGCTGGCGCTTTGTGGCTACGTTCGACCACGGCAAGCTCTCTGTGGCACTGAAGGAGGTGGACAGCACTCACCCGTTCTACAACCTGCAGGGCAGCAACAACATCGTAGCACTCACCACCGAACGCTACCGCGAGTATCCGATGCTCATCCAGGGCTACGGAGCAGGCGCAAGCGTCACGGCAGCAGGTGTATTTGCCAATATCATGTCGATTGCAAACATTTAAAATGGCTTAAACACTTGTCAGAATAAAAGGAATGTATTAACTTTGCACAAGCAAAACAGAAAAAACATAGGGGCGTGCCACGTTCGATCGGGATACTCATCAATAATAAAATCGAAACCGAGAAGACTTCTTTTGCCAATGGCGGGCCATATAAAACCTCAGTGGACTAAGCTGCAAAGCCGGTGGATTACAAAGGCGGAGAGCTCTCAAATCTTGTATACTCGGAGTTTCATCACATCACTGGGCGTCCCTTTTTAAACTATACGAGGAGATTACGCAGAAATGCCGTAATCTCCTTTTTTGTTGCAGTTTTACCGAAGATACTCTTAATTTAGTATAATAAATTTTGGGGTTAAAGAAATATTTCGTTACTTTGTCGAAAATGCGTACAACTCGCAATTTTAAGAACATACATTATTTTAAACCCAACAAACAAGAATTTTATAGAACCATGTTTTCTGGCATAGTAGAAGAAATGGCTACACTCGTAGCACTGAAGAACGATAAAGAGAATGTAGACCTCACACTCACCTGCTCATTCACCGACGAGCTGAAGATAGACCAAAGTGTGGCGCACAACGGTGTCTGCCTAACGGTGGTGGCTATCGACGGCGACCGCTACACCGTGACGGCGATGAAGGAGACACTCGACCGCTCTAACCTCGGCGAGCTGAAGGTGGGCGACCATGTGAACGTAGAGCGCTCGATGCTGATGAACGGCAGATTGGACGGTCATATCGTGCAGGGACATGTGGACGGCACGGCTGTGTGCAAGGAGATGCGCGACGCCGACGGATCGACATACTACACCTTCGAGTACAAGTTCGACCGCGAGATGGCGGAGCGTGGCTACTTCACAGTAGACAAGGGCTCGGTTACGGTGAACGGCGTTTCGCTCACCGTATGCAACCCTACGGAGAACTCGTTCACCGTGGCCATCATCCCCTACACACACGACAACACCAACTTCTGCGACATCAAGGTGGGAACACGCGTGAACATCGAGTTCGACATACTCGGCAAGTATATAGCGCGTCTGCAGCAGCTGAAGTAAACTGGCAGAAAGGTGTAGACTAAAGGATGCGTTTAAGGCAGCGTGGGTATGGCAAGATGCCATACCCTCCTATTATAGAGAGATTATAAAAGAATAATGAATCAATTAAAGACTATTGAAGTATGAAGAAGATTGGGATGACTTGTCTGGCAGGACTTCTCCTGCTGTCAACCGAATGTGCGGCTAAGCAGTGGTCGCTGAGAGACTGCATCGACTACGCCTTGGCTAACAACATCAAGTTGCAGAAGGCGAAGATACAGGAATATTCCGCCCTGGAGGACGTGAAACAGAGCCAGTCGGCGCTGCTGCCGTCGCTCAACCTGTCTACATCGCAGGACGTGAACTACACACCGTGGCCACAGCAAGGCAGAGCTACGGTGGCGGACGGCTACGTGCAGTCGAGCGTGGACAAGGTCTACTACAACGGATCGTACTCGCTCATGGGCAACTGGACGGTGTGGAACGGCAACAAGAACCGCAACAACGTGAAGCTAAACAAGTTGGCTGTAGAACAGGCACGACTCGACTCTGCCACAACAGCCAACAACGTGCTCGAGCAGATTGCGCAGCTCTACGTGCAGATACTCTACTCGAACGAGGCTATCAGCGTGACGAAGGAGAGTCTGAAAACGAGCCAGACTAACGAGGAGCGCGGCAAGACAATGGTTGAGGTGGGCAAGATGAGCCGGGCTGACCTGGCGCAGCTCACGGCGCAGCGTGCGCAGGACGAGTACGCCATCGTGGAAGCCGAGAGCAACCTGCGCAACTACAAGCGCCAGCTGAAGGAACTGCTGCAGATAACGAACGACGAGGAGTTTGACGTCGCCGTACCTTCTACCACAGACGACATGGCGCTTGAGGCAGTGCCGGCACTGAACGATGTGTACACGGCTTCGCTCGAACAGCGACCAGAAATAAAGAACGCGAAGCTCGGCATAGAGAACAGCGAACTCGGCATAAAGGTGGCTAAGGCGGGCAGAATGCCGACAGTGAGCCTCAACGCAGGCGTTACGACCTCTACTTCGTCGATGAGCGACAACGCCTGGGGCACACAGATAAAGAACAACTTCAGTTTGGGCGGCGGCGTGACGGTGAGCATTCCACTCTTCGACAACCGTCAGACTAAGACTGCCGTGAACAAGGCGAAACTGCAGAAGCAGAGCTATCTGCTCGACTTGCAGGACAAGCAGACCACGCTCTACTCCACTATCGAGAACTACTGGCTGCAGGCTGTGACGAACCAGAACAAGTTCAAGGCGGCACGCGTTTCTACAGAAAGTGCGCAGGCAAGCTACGAGCTTCTCTCGGAGCAATTCAAGCAGGGATTGAAGAACACCGTCGAACTGATGACGGGCAAGACGAACCTTCTGCAGGCGCAGCAGAACGAACTGCAGAGCAAGTATCTCGCCATACTCAACCTTAACATGCTGGAGTTCTATCAGACGGGAAACATTAAGTAAAAGTAAAATAATTAGAGAGTAAATATGAATAAGAAAAAGACATTGGTGATAGTGGCGGTTGCCGCTATCGCCGCACTTGCCGTATGGCTATTGTCGGGCGGCAAGAAGGAAGAAAAGATTACGTTTGACACGGCTGCCGTTGCGCCGGCAAACATTATGAACAGCATCACCGCTACCGGTACTATCGAACCTGTAACGTCGGTTACGGTGGGTACGCAGGTGAGCGGCATCGTAAGCAAACTCTTCGTCGACTACAATTCGGTAGTGAAGAAGGGACAGGTGATTGCGGAGCTTGACAAGACCAACCTTATGAGTCAGCTCAACACGGCAAAGACGCAACTGGCTACAGCACAGAGCCAGCTCAACTACCAGACTGCCAACTACAAACGCTACAAGACACTTTTTGAGAAGGGACTCGTGGCTGCCGACGACTTCGACAACGCGAAACTCTCGTACACGCAGGCGAAGGAGCAGGTGGTGTCGGCAAAGGAGGAGGTGCAGCGCGCACAGACCAACCTCGGCTATGCCACTATCACCTCGCCCATCGACGGAGTGGTGCTATCGAAGTCGGTTGAGGAGGGACAGACCGTTGCAGCGAGTTTCTCTACGCCGGAGCTGTTCACCATAGCGCAGGACCTCACCAACATGCAGGTAGTGGCTGACGTAGACGAGGCGGACATAGGCGACGTGAAGGAGGGCGAGCGCGTGACGTTCACCGTAGACGCTTACCCCGACGACACATTCAAGGGCGAGGTGAAGCAGGTGCGTCAGGAGGCTACCACGACGAACAATGTCGTAACGTACGAGGTGGTTATCTCTGCGCCAAACGCCGACCTGAAGCTGAAGCCGGGCCTCACAGCCAACGTCACAATCTACACAGCCGAGCGCAAGGGCGTACTCTCCGTGCCGTCGAAGGCACTGCGCTTCACTCCGCAGAAGGAGACCGTAGGCAAGATGAAGATTGTGGACGCAGCGAACGCCAAGAACAAGGTATGGACTATTGAGGGTAACTCCATCGTGGCACACAAGGTGAACATCGGCATGACCGACGGCACGAACACACAGATTGTGGGCGGAATAGCCGAGGGCACAAAAGTAATAACCGGACTCAACGTGATGGGTGGCGAAGAAAAGATGCCTATGGAAGCCCAAGGCGAGAAGAGCCCGTTCGCACCTGGCCCTCCGGGAAAGAACAAAAGGAAATAAATAGCGTTTAAAGGTTAGAGGCAGGCATCCACGTCGGTTGATACGGGCATCCGCATCGGTTGATACGTACCCTAACCATTCACCATTAACATTACGAACTATGGACGAAAAGAAAGTAGTAATAGAACTCGACAACGTGAAGCGCGACTTCCTCGTGGGCGACGAGACGGTGCATGCGCTGCGCGGTGTGTCGTTCAAGATATACGAGGGCGAGTTTGTCACCATCATGGGCAAATCGGGTTCGGGCAAGTCGACGTTGCTCAACCAGCTCGGCTGCCTCGACACGCCTACCTCGGGCGAATACTATCTCGACGGAGTGTCGGTGCGCAAGATGTCGAAGTCGCAGCGTGCCGTGCTGCGCAACCGCAAGATTGGCTTCATCTTCCAGAACTACAACCTGTTGCCGAAGACGACGAGCGTGGAGAACGTGGAGCTACCACTGATGTACAACGCCGCTATCGGAGCCAAGGAGCGCGAAGAGCGTGCCGTGAAAGCACTGCAGGCTGTGGGTTTGGGCGAACGCCTCTACCACAAGTCGAACCAGATGTCGGGCGGACAGATGCAACGTGTGGCGATAGCACGCGCTCTGGTGAACGACCCTGCCGTGATTCTTGCCGACGAGGCAACGGGAAACCTCGACACGCGCACATCGTTCGAGATTCTGATCCTCTTCCAGAAGTTGCACGCAGCGGGCAGAACCATCATCTTCGTGACGCACAACCCCGACATAGCCAACTACTCCTCACGCAACATCATGCTGCGCGACGGCCATGTGATAAGCGACGAGTACAACACCAACATACTCTCGGCTGAAGAGGGACTGGCGGCACTGCCGGCAAGCTCCGACGAATGAAACCTCAAAAACGGATTTAGCCACATGGAAATGACAAAAACGGTGGCTGCGCCCGTAGCCACCAAAACACAATAGATTATGAACTATAGCAATCTTTTCAAAATAGCCCTTCGCGCCATTGCAGCCAACAAGCTACGCTCGTTCCTCACCGCGCTTGGCATCATCATCGGTGTGGCGTCGGTCATCACGATGCTCGCCATCGGTCAGGGATCAAAGCGCAGCATCCAGGCGAACATAGCGGAGATGGGCTCAAACATGATAATGATAAGTCCTGGAGCCGACCGCGGTCCGGGCGGTGTGCGACAGGACCCATCGGCGATGGAGACGCTGAAACTCACCGACTACGCATCGATTAAGGACGAATGTCACTTCATCAAAGGCATCAGCCCCACGGTGAACAGCAGCGGACAGTGGATATACGGCAACAACAACACGCCGTCGTCTATCTACGGCGTAAACCAAGACTATCTCGAAATCAGGCAACTCGCTGTGAGTGAGGGAGAAATGTTTACAGATACCGACATCAAGTCGAGTGCGAAAGTGTGTATATTGGGACAGACCGTAGTAGACAACCTCTTCCCCGACGGGTCGGACCCCGTGGGCAAGGTGGTGCGCTTCAACGCCATACCGTTCCGCGTGGTGGGCGTACTGAAGAAGAAGGGCTACAACTCAATGGGTATGGACCAGGACGACCTCGTGCTTGCACCGTACACAACGGTGATGAAACGCATCAAGGCGCAGACGTATCTCGGCGGAATAACCTGCTCGGCAATAACCGAAGACCTCACGTCGAAGGCTATCGACGAGATAACCGACGTGCTGCGACGCAACCACAAACTGAAGGAGGCGACCGACATGCAGGAGGCTGACGACGAAGACTTCAACATCCGCTCGCAAGAGGAGTTGGCAAGCATGATGAACTCTACAACCGACATGATGACCATTCTGCTCGGCTGCGTGGCAGGCATATCGCTCATCGTGGGCGGCATCGGCATCATGAACATCATGTACGTAAGCGTAACGGAGCGTACACGCGAGATTGGTCTGCGCATGAGCGTCGGTGCTCGTGGTGTGGACATCCTCAGCCAGTTCCTCATCGAGGCAATCCTGCTCAGCGTAACCGGCGGACTCATTGGCGTGGGCTTGGGCATCGGAGCCTCCTATGCCGTGAAACTGGTAGCCCACTGGCCTATATACATTCAGCCGTGGAGCATAATCATGAGCTTCGCTGTCTGCACCTTCACGGGTGTGTTCTTCGGATGGTATCCGGCTAAGAAGGCCGCACAACTCGACCCTATCGAGGCTATACGCTACGAATAAGAAAAGAAGTGTAGCAACAGAATTGACATTTATAACAACGTAAGGCTGGAAGTCATCTTCCAGCCTTAATCATATTCACACAAATTACTTTGTCAGGTATTTCTTTCCGTTCACAATAACTATTCCGCGAGTGCCCTGCTCTACTCGCTGTCCGCTGATATTATAGCGTGCAGCATCAGAAGGGATGTCGCCAGTTATAGACACACTATTGATAGCAGTCATTGGCTTCAGATCAATGTCCTTAACCACACGACCCTTAATCTCTATCGGCTGACTCTCATAATAGCTATAGTAGCCATCTGCCCAAGCTGTGAGCTGATAAGTTAAGTCGGTTCTATCAACATTAATAGTGTAGTAGCCAAATTCGTCGGTAGTGGCATCGTACACCTTTTCCGAACTACGCAGGTTTACGGTTGCACCATTCACGGGCTTGCCATTGCAGGTTACTCTGCCTGAGAGTGTCGACTTTATGCTTTTACCCGAACAAAGGTCGACTTCATAGATACGGAGCCAAGGTCCATCCGTTGCTGTTGTTTGGCGTATTACTATCTTGAAGTAGCGAATATCCACCGATACATCGAGTAGCTTGCGGAATTCGGACTTTGTAGGAGCAGCATCATCGCTACAAAGCAGAGTCCACTTGCTATTATCGGTAGATCCGTATATATCGTAAGCTTTTATAAAACGAGTGGGATCGTCACCCATCTTAAACTGGAAGCCTCCAACGTTATTAATGGTTTTCATATCAACAACGATTGTATGTGGCAGTGTTGCCGTACCTCCCCTCCACTGCGGATGCCAGTAGGTGTTATCGTCGCCGTCTACAATCTGCTGAGCACGTCCGTTGGTGCCCTCGCCGGATGTCTCCTCACTCGACTTCTCTATCACAGTCCAGCCTTTCTTGTCTAAGAGGTTCTGTGTAAAGAGTTCGTCTTCCGTGGCACGATCAATTTCTTTCTGTATAGCCTTACGCACACGAAGGTCGAGCGGAGCGATATCAATAGTATCCACCACCGTGTTATCCGTTGCAAGACTCACAATCGAAGCCGTCTGCTTTGTGGAAGTATAGCCACCTGTCTGCATGAAGAATGTACGATCAGAAGCGTTTTCGGTAACACCCTGTCCATAGTCGGCACGTGCTCCATCTTCTTTTCCGCCGTCAGTGTGTCCGAAACCAACACTGTTGAAGTTGTACCACTTGCCAGTAGCACGAGCACGTCCGTAACCATTGCGATAATAAGCTTTACGCGAAGCTTGACCATTTGTCCACACATAGTTTTCGAGGAACGAATACCAGGTGCTGAAATATGTAGACGAGTTGCGCTTACGCACCGTTGCCATATACTGCCAGCCTTTGCCGTCCAACGCATTGAACCATGTAGAAACGAGCATATTGTGCTGCTCATGCACCACGGTTTTGCCATTCTCAACAGTAGTGTACGAGGTGGTTTCTGGTCGGCAGTTGGTGATGAACTGCACGTATGTGCCAGGTGTCCAATAGTTGCCGCGACGATATGTCTGCACACCAGTACCCTCATTACCAAATCGGTTCACGGTTGTCTTTTCATCCCAATCAACAGCTCCTGCACGCAGATGTTCCGGCAGATTGGGGTCTTCGTCGGTTGAACCATCATCCCACATAGAGAAGAGCACGTCGTGACGTGGCTCGCCATCTACATAGCCATTCATCTGTATGCCCATATAGCCATTGAGCGCACCTATCGCCTCGGCGTATGTGCCAACGAGGTCAGACTCCGCAGGTATCATTATCTCCTCAAACAGCCAGTCGTAGCCGTCGCCAGAAGGAGCACCCGATGCTGTTGAATGCCAGTTGTTGAGATGCACTGATGGCGACGACAGATAGTTGGCGGCGTAGGATGCTTCGCTGGAAGATGTAGAAAACTTGAAACGGCTGATGTTGTTTATTGCGTTGTTGCCGGAGAGACACTCAAGTTTATAGCGATAATAAGCTGAGCGTGTGAAGGTTATGTCACCCATACCAACCTCCACATCACCTCCAATAAGCGGACCTTTCGCACTGAACTCCTTTGTATAAAGAGGTATGGCAGGCGAATCGGGGTCGGTAATAGTGAGTCGAAATTTTGCAGTCTGCAACGCCTTGACGTTAAGTTTCAGAGTGTTTGAAACGGTAGCTGCAGGATGATGGAAATAATAGACGGCACAAACGGAGGTTGATGTCCAGGCAGAAAGCGTGTTGTTCATCTGCGGTCTACCGCTGGAGTTGAGTGCTTCACTCGGAATATTAATACCCACTGCTCCAACCTTTCCGTCAGTTGTTTCAACATAGCCGTGTGCAGCCGATAATTCTGTTTCAATTGCATGAACCTTCGAGCAGAATGCCTGGGCAGACAAGACGGCACAAAGTAAGAGTGTTGATAATTTATTCATTATTAAATTATTAAATCTAATTATTTTATTCCTCTGTCATTAAGCGCATCACTATAACGCTTTGCATTCTGTAAATGCTCATTATAATTGCGTGCAAAATTATGCGTTCCGCTGAAGTCTTCCTTAGCACACATATAGAGATAGTCGTGCTGCACGTGATTGAGCACAGCATCGATGCCTGCTATTGATGGAATACGGATTGGTCCTGGGGGCAGACCCGGGTTGCGGTAGGTGTTGTACGGACTCTTTATATACAGCAAGTTGTTGTATATGCGCTTCAGGTCGAAACGCTTCCATGCGAACTTGATTGTAGGGTCTGCCTGCAACGGCATTCCTTCCGGATACTCGGCGTTGCGCAGCATGAGACGGTTGTAGTACATACCGGCTACCATCGGCTTCTCGCCGTTATTGGCTGTCTCCTCGTCGACGATGCTGGCAAGCGTTGTCACCTCTACCGGTGTGAGTTTCATTGCCTGTGCCTTTCTTGTGCGTTCGGCATTCCAGAATGCCTTGTTCTCCTTCTGCATACGGTCGAGCAGCTTTTCCACACTCACATTCCAGTAGATATCGTATGTATTCGGAATAAATAGTGCAGCTATTGTCGTGGTGTCATAACCATACTTTTGACAGACAGCTTCGTCTGTAAGTGCCTTGTAAAGGGCGGTACTGTCCATCATAAGGCGCTTGGAGAGTTCGGCTGCAAGGCGGTCCATAGTACGCACCGACGGCACAACAAGGCTGACTGGTGTCTGCAAGCCATTCTTCAAGTGACGGAACACCATGAAGGCCCCTTCACCCTCACGCACAGCATAGCGACCTGTACGCACGTTGTCGGCATAACCGCTCATCTTTACAAGTGTTTTGAAACCAATCATCGAACTGCCGCTCGACACGCCACTGAGCTTTGTGTAGACAGAGTCGATGTTGTCATCGTTGTCAACATACACATATTGCGTTTCACCTGTCGACGACATGCCGGCAAAGAAGAAACAATAGCCACAAGCTACTACTGCCAACAGGACTACACCAATGATTGTTAGAAACTTACGATTCTTATTCTTTCTCTTTCTCATAATTTAGATTTTTACATTGCTGAAACACTGCAAAGGTAGAGTAAATATGATATATGACAAAAATAAATACTATGTTTTTAATCGTGCGATTAATTTTATACACCTTTGACTAAAAATACGTACTTTTGTATCGTACAATTTCAATAATCATAATTAATCAAATAACACAAATATGTACGATACATATATCTTCGACTTGGATGGAACTCTACTTTCTACGCTCAACGACCTTGCTGCGAGCTGCAACTACGCACTGGCAAACAATGGTATGCCACAGCGAACACTTGACGAAGTGCGACAGTTTGTGGGCAATGGTGTAAAGAAACTTATGGAGCGAGCCATTCCTAACGGACTCAATAATCCGCTGTTCGACAAGACTTATCAGGACTTCCGACAGCACTACATGAAGCATAATCTTGACACAACATGTCCGTATGATGGCGTGATGGAGATGCTAAAAGAGTTGCACAAACGCGGAAAAAAGGTAGCGGTGGTAAGCAACAAGTTCTATGCTGCCACACAGGAGCTTTGCCAGCACTTTTTCGGAAGCGGACTTGTACCTGTGGCTATCGGCGAGCGCGAGGACATACGCAAGAAGCCTGCTCCAGACACCGTCATAGAGGCTCTGCGACAACTCAACACAACAGCTGAGGGAGCGGTGTATATCGGTGATAGCGATGTAGATATTGACACGGCTCGCAATTCGGGTATGCCGTGTATAAGTGTGTTATGGGGATTTCGCAACAAAGACTTCCTATTGCAGCACGGAGCCACGACTCTTGTAGAGAAACCAGAAGAGATACTAAAAGTAAAAAAAGTAAAAGAGTAAAAAAGTAAAAGGATAAGTACCCTACAGATTATTCTCCAGCAATTGCTTTGCCGATAACGAGTTCTTGCGCACATAACGGTCTACCTTCTCAACGTATTTTGTTGAGAAAAACTTCTTGTCAAGCAAATTATTCACTATCCACATTATCTTGCCCACATGCAAGTCACGTTCATACTGCGAACGAACCTCATAGTCCTTGAGCGGATAAATACTGAGCATGTAGAAGAACATACAGTCTGGCACTATGTGCTCACGTGTCATCTGAGCACGCTGTGCTTCAGTGTAGAAACGGTCGTAAAGCGGATAATACTCACCAAGATACTTGTCAAGCGAAATACCAATAGAATTATTGCCGACAACCACACTCTGATCAAGAGCACCTATCTGTAAGTAAACTGTCGGAATAGAAACATTGGGAGACAGCTTGCGCAATCGGTCAAAGGCTTTATTCAGTTGTTTACTGATATCTGATACATTAGCATACTGCACCTCTGCTTCAGTGATGATAATCTGAAGAGTTGTATCTTGGTAGAACTGTAAAAACTTTGAATTGATGCCAGGGTCATTAACCTCTCCCAATCGCAACACATCTTCTATCAAGGTGCGTGTCTCCATGGGATACTCGATGTTCATCTGCTGAAGTGCAGAGAAATCGCCAGTGGTGAGATAACGACTTTCAAGACGGTCATAACGCTGAATCTCAATCAACGTTGTCTGACTGCCTTCGCCAAATTGTTTCAGTTTCAACTCACAAGCTGTAGAAACAAAAACAATAGTCATTATTATTATAATGTATAGTTTTCTCACCCTTTTACTATTCTTCTATTAACGAACTGTTAAATATTTTTTGCAAAAATAGTAAAAAAGGTTTTAAAAGCCAAGAAAATCATCTAAAAAAGTTAAACAGCAGACCCTTTTCCGCTGTTTAACTATAAAATTATCATAAAAATAAGCTCTTATCGTTCGTTTTTTAGATTTTTATATATATGCACACCATGAGCATAATACTGCCAAAGCAGACTATATGGCTTGCGCATAACATCCATCTGCGACACACGTGATGCCTGTATTGCCACACGGTCGGCATCAAACTGGTTACGCCATGCCTTGAAAGCTTGCCTGCCACGAATCACTGCCTTGAATTCGCTAAGATTTCTATCGAGGATGAGCGACTTGAAAGCTGCTACATAATCAAGCCAACAACGCACACGCATCACATGGCGTAACTCTGCTTCTGGCAGATTCTTATAGAGCATCGTAAGATTGTTGCGGAAGTTAAGGAAGGTCTTCATCGGATTACCTTTGGGCAGTGTGCCGCCTCCAACGTGGAACACCCGACTCTGAGGCACACAATATATCTTTCTACCCAAGTTACAAAGGCGCCAACAGAGATCAATTTCCTCATTGTGAGCAAAGAAGCGTCCGTCGAGACCATCCACACGCCAATAGTCGGCACGGCGTATCATCAGACAAGCACCTGTTGCCCACATAACCTCGCACACATCATCGTATTGTCCCTCATCTTTCTCTACAGTTTCAAAGAGTCTGCCACGACAGAACGGATAACCATAGCGATCAATGTAACCTCCACTGGCTCCTGCATACTCGAAAAGTGTTCGGTCGTGCTCGGCAAGCAGCTTAGGCTGGCAGGCTGCAGCTTCAGGATGCCTGTCCATAAAGTCGATGAGTGTGTCAAGCCAACCTTCCGTCACCTCTACATCACTGTTGAGCAATACATAATATTCATACTCCACTTGCCGCAGTGCACGATTGTAACCTTCCGCAAAACCATAATTGCGATCAAGAACAATAGTACGCACTGTAGGAAACTTCTTCTCAAGAAGCGCAAGCGAAGCATCGGTCGAAGCATTGTCTGCTACAACAATGTCAGCAACAGCCTCAGAGTATTGCAACACAGATGGCAAGAAACGACGTAGCATCTGCTCACCATTCCAGTTCAATATCACGATTGCTACTTTCTTCATTCTATATCATTATAATAGTTCAACTTGCAATGCAGACTTGTCGCGATTAAACTCGCACATCCTTACACGCAGTATCTGATTATCATACTCTTCCTTGGCAAGCTTTGCCGGCAACTCCACACGAACATAGTTGGAAGTGAAACCATGCATAGCCTTGCCACGCGCAGCTTTCTCAAACAGCACTTCCTGTTCTGTACCAATATAGCGTGCATAGAACTCAATACGCTTCTGCTCACTAAGATCAAGCAGTCGCTTACTGCGCACTTTCTTCTCTGCATCGTTAACCACATAAGGTATGCGCAATGCCGCTGTGCCAGGACGTTCGCTATACGGGAAAACGTGCAATTGTGTCACATCCACATCGTCAAGAAACTCGTAGCACTCCTCAAAACACTCTGGTGTCTCACCACGACAGCCAACCATTACGTCAACACCTATGAACGCATCTGGCATCTTCTGCTTAATAAGTTCTATCTTGTGAGCAAAGAGTGTCTTGTCATAACGGCGATGCATCAACTTCAACACCTCGTCCGATCCACTTTGCAATGGTATATGGAAGTGAGGCATGAACGCACGGCTCTGCGAGCAGAAATCAATCAGCTCATCACTCAACAGGTCTGGTTCCATACTGCTTATACGATAGCGTTCGATTCCCTCCACCTTATCAAGTGCCTTACACAGGTCGAGAAAACCCTCGCCTGTCGTTTTACCGAAGTCGCCTATATTCACGCCAGTGAGCACAATTTCTTTACCTCCTTCACGCGCAGCCTCTTCTGCCTGTGCAACAAGCGAAGCTATAGTCGGGTTGCGCGAGTTGCCACGTGCATATGGTATTGTACAGTAGGTGCAGTAATAGTCGCAGCCGTCCTGCACCTTGAGGAAATAGCGTGTACGATTACCGCGAGAACATGAAGGCGCAAACGACTTTATCATCTTCGTCTTTACTGAATGATACTCGTGTAGCGACTCTACCTTGCCACCCTCATTGAGCTCTGCAGCCGACTCCTTAGCAGTCCATGCATCACTCAAGAATTGTATCAGATTGGCTTTCTCGTCTGAACCGAGCACAAGGTCAACGCCCTCTATCTTACTCACCGACTCCGACTCCAATTGTGCATAGCATCCTGTGACAATCACAAAAGCACCTGGATTGTTGCGTACAAGACGATGAATAGCCTGACGACACTTATGATCTGCCACTTCCGTAACCGAACAGGTGTTCACCAAACATATATCCGCCACATCACCTTCGCCAGCGATACGCACACCTAAGTCGGCGAGCATCTTACCAAAAGTGGATGTCTCAGAGAAGTTCAGTTTGCAACCTAAAGTGAAGTATGCTGCCTTTTTATTTTGAAAAACAGATGTATTAATCATTATACCTTATAATATATATATTAAGCGAATACAAAGGTAATGAATTTTCTGTTTTGTTCGCGCACAAGAGGTCTAAAATCATTAAAATTTAGCTCTTTTCTTCAAACTTAAAAACATTAACATTTATTTACTATTCGTATCTCATTGATTATCAATACATTCTAAACACGTTACAAAAAGAGCAAAAAAAAATCATAAAAAGTTGTACGTAGTATTGAAAAAATATATACCTTTGCAATGTTTTAATAAACAAATGATTGTTTTACAGATTTAAAAAGCAAAGAAAATGAAGAAATTAGTTTTGATGTTCGTAGCTATTGCAGCTATCTCTTTCGCATCTTGTGGTAACAAAACAGCTGCTACTGACGCAACTGCTGATACAACAGACACAACTGCAGTTGACACAACTGCTGCTGACACTGTTGCAGCTGACACAACTGTTGCTGAGTAATTATAGCTCGAACAACGAAAAGAGAAAATTAGCCACTGGCCTCAGGCCGGTGGCTTTTTTGTTTATATACAATCCCCCACTCCTTACAACCTATTTATAATTCATTTCGTAACTTAAATATGAAAACAATATTATTCGCCCTATCTCTATCCTTCATCTCTATAACAACAACAGCACATCAAACTAATGTCAACACCACAACATCTCAACACCTCAACACCTCAACAGACTTTACAGCCGAGCCTATCAGTGAAGCGGTTTTCAAGCGTATGCAAGGCAAATCTTACAAAGCCAACTGTACGATACCACGCACAGAGCTGAGATATATCCGAGTTCTACACTACGGATTTGATGGCAAGGTAAAGTCTGGCGAACTGGTATGCCATCAAGACATTGCTGACGACCTTATAGAAATATTTCAGGAGCTATACAAAGCCCATTACCCCATCGAACGCATACAACTCATCGACGACTATAACGCAGACGATGAACAATCGATGCTTCATAATAACACCTCATGCTTCAACTACCGACGCGTAGCTGGTTCTAAAACTCTCTCTTATCATAGTCAGGGTAAAGCCATCGACATCAATCCGCTATACAACCCGTGCGTAAAACGATTACGCAATGGCAGTACATCTGTTTCTCCTAAGACAGGACGTGCATACTCCAATCGCTCTAAAACGTTCAAGTATAAAATTGATCACAACGATTTAGTTTACAAACTTTTCAAGAAGCATGGCTTCACATGGGGTGGAGACTGGAAATCGTTAAAAGATTATCAGCATTTTGAAAAGAAATAGCCTGTTTAGGTTTTACTTATATGAGAGTCTGCAGAAAAATGAAGTAGGTGAAAAAATCTACCATATCTTCCAGTAGCGACGCAGCCAATTGGCTTTGAAGTGGTTAAGGGCTGGAAGATGCAGGTTGCATCTACCAGGATTTGAAAGCATCTTCCATCAAATCATAGGAGGGTATAGCATCCTTGCTATACCCACGCTATCACGAACCATAGGAGGATATAGCATCTTGCTATACCCATGCAAACACAAACCATAGGAGGGTATAGCATCTTGCTATACCCACGCAGACACTAACCATAGGAGGCGGCGTGGGTATGGCAGGATGCCATACCCTCCTAAACAAAAAAAGGTCTCCAAAGTCGTTTGACTCTGAAGACCTGAAGTAAAGAAGGCAGCCACCTACTCTCCCGCATTGCATTGCAGTACCATCGGCGCAAGCGGGCTTAACTTCTCTGTTCGGAATGGGAAGAGGTGGGACACCGCCGCAATAACCGCCTAATATTCGTTCGCTGCGACAATTAGTAATCTTTAATTAGTAATTATTAATTCGTCAAGCGTATAAGTTAGACAAATTGATTAGCAAAAACTGTCGTTAAAAGTTGTACAACAACTGAAAGTATCGCTACTCATGAAGAAAGTCTCGGGCAATTAGTACTGCTCGGCTTTGACGTCACCGT